>Ga0182021_10000418_pt1 | contig 44708 bp, 44 predicted proteins | sample 612E3MmetaG_FD_120493 | JGI IMG/M metagenome (GOLD analysis project Ga0182021, IMG submission 120493) | Permafrost microbial communities from Stordalen Mire, Sweden - 612E3M metaG (Illumina Assembly) | ecosystem: Environmental > Terrestrial > Soil > Wetlands > Permafrost | place: Sweden... | reverse complement strand
GTGCGAGCATCCATTGGCGTGCCTCCCGCGGTGAAGAGCGGGGCGGCCTCGCGGCCGCCCCGGTGCAAGATGGAAGCGAGTGAATCAGAACTCGAGACGAACGCCGAGTCGGACCTGGCGCGGCTGTTCGATCGTGTACGGCGTGCCGTAGTCGGACCTCGGCCCGGAGAAGGTGTTGGTGTTGGCGTTGTAGTTGCCCCAACGCTGGTAGGTGTCGAGCATCGTGTTGTTGTTGAGCACGTTGAACACCTCGCCGGAAACCGTCAGCTTGAGCGCGCCGGCGAGCTTGGGGTTCCACGAGAGGCGCATGTTCAGGAGGTGCCGCGCAGGGAACTGCTCCGTACCGCGCGGCTCCAGGAGGATGTTCCTGCCGGAGGTGGAGTTGTAATCGAGCCCGTGGTTCACGCGCACGTACGGGGTCCAGTACATCCCAGAGAGGTAGTTGAACTGGCCGCCGAGCTGGAAGTTGAGCGGAAGATCCACGCTGGCGTTGAGCTTGTAGTCCCACTTGTTGTACGTCCAGTCGAGGTGGCCGTCGGCGTTCGTGTAGCCGTTCTTGTCCTGGAACTCGGCGTCGTACCCGTCGTTCACCGTCTGGTTCCCCTTGAGGTCCGTCCAGACGAGCGAGCTCGAGAGATACCAGCCGTGGGCGTAGCGCTTCTCGAACCGGAGCACGACGGACTGGTACTCGCGGTACGCCCCGGCGTCGGTCGTGAGAACGTACTGCGGGGGCGAGTTAAGGATCCAGACCGGCAGCGTTCCGCCCGTGAGGGGGTTGTTGGTGGCGGTCTTGAGCGTGTAGTCATCGTTCACGTTGACCATCAGCATGATGTCGCGGTATTTCCGGTCGATCAGGTCGACCCCGAGCACCATGTCCTTGCCGACCTGCTGCTCGAAGGTGATCAGCGACTCGTCCTCGTACTGGTGGCCGTACTTGCCCATCGTCGCGAGGTCCGGAGTCGAGTACGTCTCGCACCCCGGATCTCCGTTGGAATCTTCGTCGTACTTGCCGGTGGCCGAATCCCAGTAGCAGTCGATGACGGGCGGCGCGATGTTCCCCGAGATCTGGCGGTCGAAGATGTAGCCCAGCATCTTCTGGTGATAGCGCCCCCAGTGCGCCTTCAAGGCGGACTGGTTGTCACCGAACACATCCCACACGAACCCGATGCGCGGGTCCACGAAGCTCACGTTGTAGACATCGGTGTTTCCGGTGCCCTGCTGGAAGCCGCCCTTGTAGTTGCCGTACCGGGCGCCGTAGTTGAGGGTAATCCGGTCGAGCCGCATCGAGTCCTGGGCGTAGAGATCGATCGCCGTGGTCTGGAGCCACTCGTTATACACGCCGTAGCCGGTTTCCTTGTAGGAGTCGCCGTCCACCAGCCCGCACTCGGGGTGGGCCATGTAGTACTGGAACTGCGCGTCCCCCTCGCCCGGGCAGTTCGACGAGTCGTCGTACAGGGTGTAGCCGCCGTTGGCCGGCGAGTTGTAGCTGACGGTGGCTTTCTCGTAGGTCGCGCCGAACTTGAACGTGTGCGAGTCCTTGGGGGCGAAGAGCCCGTCCGCGAACAGGCTCCAGGAGCCGTCGAACGTCACCTGGTGGCGGTGGGAGAGGAGCTCGTTAGTCAGGTTCTGCCAGTAGATCCCGGTGTTCTGGTCCTGGCGCCCCGGGGTGTTGGTGCCGTTGTACGGCAGTTCGTCGAGACGGCCGTCGAACCCTGTGAGCTTGAGGCTGAGGAAGTTGTTCGCGTTGATGAGCGACTCCCAGCTCGTTGCAAGGGTGAGGTTGGGCGACTCCTCCTTGTACGTGGCCTCGGGCAATTCGGTCCCGCTGACCCCGCGGTAGTCCTGGACCAGCCCGTCGTGCTCGGCCATGAACTGGAAGCGGTTGTTCGTGCCGGCCTGCCAGGTGAGCTTGCCCAGGTAGCGTGGCACCTTGCGGGGGCTCGAGACCGCCGCACCCACCGGGGCCGTGTCCTGCTCCCAGTCCTCGCCGGAGATGAAGTACCACAGCTTGTCCTGCTTGATGGCCCCGCCGAGGCTGACCGCGTAATCGTGGAACTTGGTCGGCGCCTGCGTCCCGAGCTCGCTCGGAGTGTTGTTGGCCACCCAGGAGTTGGGCTGGTAGTAGGCTTCGATTCCGCCGTGGACCTCGTTGCCGCCGGATTTGGTGACGCCGTTGATGATGCCGCCGGTGAAACCGCCGTACTCGGCGTTGGCGCCGAGGCCGCCGATCTGGATCTCCTGCATCCACTGGATGGAGGGGAGCAACCAGTAGTCCCCGTTGGCCGGGTCGGCGATGTTGACGCCGTCGAGTGTGTAGGCGTTCTGCGTCGAGCTCGTGCCGCCGTACGCCATCATCGCGCTGCCGCCTGACGAGGTGACGTCGACCGTCACCCCCGGCGCCGCCGAGAGCAGCGAGTAGTAGTTGCGCGGCAGCGGCTGGCGGTCGATGAAGTCCTTGTCGTAGCTCGTGGCCACCGTGTTGCTGGCCACGCTGACCATCGGCGCCTCGCCGGTGACCGAGACCTCCTCGGCCACCTTCGCCTGCTGCAGCGTGATGTCGATCACGAGCGCCTTGGCGAGGTTGATGACCACCCTCTCCTCGTGGACCTTCCCGAAGCCGGGAAGATCGGCCTCGATCGTGTACGTCCCAGGCGGCAGCGACGGGAAACGGTACAGGCCGCGCTCGTCGGTGACCGCCGTCGCCTTGCGGGCGACAAGGACGTCCGAGAACACGGTCACCGCGACGCCGGGAAGAACGCCCCCCTGCTTGTCCTTGACCGTCCCCTGAATGCTGCCCGAGATGTTCGACTGGGCGACGACGGGCGCCGCCAGCGCGAGCAGCAACAGGGTGAACACGGCTCCTTTCAGAAGACCTCGCATCATCCTTCCTCCTTCGGTGCGGCGCGCGCTCCCGCGCGGCACCTCGATCCTGGATCGGCGACCCCTTCGGGGCGGCCGATCCGGTCTGCCAAAGGTCAGGCGCGTACCCCACCACAACGGTGACGTGTCGCGCCAACGCGAACTCATGACTGCGCCCTCATCGCGGCGAGCAGCGAGCTCCCCGCGGCCTCGATATGACAACGGACCGCACGCTCCGCACCGTCAGGATCGTGGGCCCGCAGCGCCGCGACGATCGCGCTGTGCTCTTCGATGTCGGGCTCATCGCGCTCGGGCGCCGACTCCGTCGCGACACGCGGCACGTTGCTCCATAGCATCGTCGGGAACGCCGACCAGAGCTGGGCGAGCGTCCTGACGAGGAACGAGCGCCGGCTGGCGGTGAAGATCGCGGAGTGAAAGCGGCGGTTCAGCTCGCGGTACTCGACGAGGTCCTCGGGCGTCCTGCACCGGCACATCCGCTCGAACAGTTCCGCCATTTCCTCCAACTCGCCGGTCGTGATGTGCGCCGCAGCGAAGCGCGCCGCCATCCCCTCGATCAGGGCGCGGCAGGCGTACAGGTCCTCCACGTCCTCGATGGAGAACTCGACGACGCGGATGCCGCGGTACGGGACGTGCTCGACGAGCCCCTCGGCAGCGAGCTGCCGGAGCGCCTCGCGCACCGGCGTCTGACTGACGCCCTGCTCGACCGACAAGCGCTCCTGCCGCAGCCACTCGCCCGGCTTGAGCCGCCCCTGCAGGATCTCGCCACGCAGGCGATCCGCAACCCTTGAGCGGAGTTGCTTGTGAGATCGGGGGGCGGGCTGGGTGGCCATTGCGGCTCCTATGTATTAGATATAATGTATCCTGTAGGAAGTCTAGGAGGCGTTTGATCGCAAGTCAAGAGCCCGCGACAACCTGCGTTTCTCACCGAAACGACACGACTTGCAGTTTCCGGGCAGGATGCCCGCCTGCCGTGATGCGAAACGCCGTCGGGCGTTTGCAGTGGGAAGTGACATCGGCTGGAGCCGGCCATTCCGGGTGCGGAACACCTGGTGGACAGCTCGACGACAACAGGCCGGGCCGACAGTTCGTGCATGGATTGCCGGAGACGACAGGGCGCTGCCCTGCCCCGACCAGAGTCTCCCGCAGGAGGTAGACGTGGCGCAGAAACCAGAGATGCTGCCCCCCGAGATCTTTGCCAAAACTACGCAACTCCTCGTCGAGCTCTGCACCATCTCCTCGTCGAGCGGCGACTCCCAGGGCCTCTCGGCGATGGCGGCGCGGGTCGCGGCCGAGCTCGCGCTACGCGGCCTCGCGCCGGAGATCATTCCTGAGGATGACGGCGACGGCGGGTCCATGCCGCTCCTTGTTGCCCGCGGACCGCGGATCGGGGACCACCCGCTGGTGCTGGTCGGGCACATGGACACGGTGCTCGATGCGGTAGCCCCGAGGCTGGAAGGTCACCGCCTCTGGGCGACCGGCGCCCTCGACATGAAGGGCGGACTCGCCATGCTGATCGGCGCTCTCGACCTGATGGCGGCGCGCGGCAAGAGACCTCCCGACGACCTCATGCTGGTCCTCGTCCCCGACGAGGAGGTGAGCGGTTACATCTCCGAGAGGGCCGTCCGGCGCTGGAGCGAAGGTGCCCGCGTCCTGTTGGTGATCGAGCCGGGAGAGGGACGCGCCGACGCCGAGACGCTGGTTGCGGGGCGCCGCGGCCTTACCGAGTGGAAGCTCGATGTCACCGGACGCGCATCCCATTCCGGGCTTGCCTACTGGTACGGCCGTTCCGCCCTCGCGGCCGCGGCCGACTGGGTGGCGCAGGCGCAAGCAATGTCCGAAAATGGGCCGGGGGCCACCGTGAACGTCGCCCGCATGGTCGCCGGCGACTCCGACTTCGTCAACGGACTGGCGACCCACCACGCGCTCCTTGGCACGTCCCGACGACGCAACGTCGTCTCGGACCGCGCGCTTGCCGAGGGCGAGGCCCGCTACCTCACGCCGTCGGACGGCGTCCGCATCATGGAGCGGCTTGCGCGCCTCACCGAAAGGACCGCCGGAGAACGCGAGGTCAGCATGCTGTTCCTGCCCGGAACCGGTGTTCCGCCGGTGGACCCGAAGGGGCCGGGCTCGCCCATCGCGGCGCAGGTTACACGCCTTGCCGCCGAGCGAGGCTGGCGCCTCGAGGTCGAGGAGGACCGGGGAGGCATCTCGTTCCCAAACTACATCGCGGACCCCTCGAAGATCCCGATCGTGGACGGCCTCGGCCCCGTGGGCGACGGGATGCACACTCGCGAGGAATACCTCGATCTGCGGTCGCTGGAACGCCGTATCGTCTTGATGGCGGACCTGCTCGCAGCGCTCGCAAATCACCCGTAGGGCAGGGGCCAGGGCTCAGGAGCGACAAGCAGAGGAGCGGAGGGGCTGAGGGGCTGAGGAGCCGAAGATCAAAGGGTCCTTTGTTGCTCCTCTGCTCCCCTGCCTTTCTGGCGCCGGTGAACTCCGTGGAACCGCATCGCAGCCGGTTTCAGGGGCGCCGGAGGAAGAGCTCCTCGAACGCCGAGTCCGTCTCCCGCTCGAGGTCGGCGGCATCGATCTCGCGAACGCGTGCCACTTCCTCGAGCACGAGCCTGACGAGCGCCGGCTCGTTGCGCTTCCCGCGGTGCGGAACCGGCGCGAGGTACGGGCTGTCCGTCTCGAGCAGGAGCCTGCCCGCGGGCACGGCCCGAGCCGCTTCACGGATGTTCTCCCCCTTGGGGAACGTCACCATTCCCGAGATCCCGACGAAGAACCCTCGCCGCGTCAACTCAGCGACCCCTTCGGCGCCCTCCGTGAACGAGTGCGCCACGCCGCGCACCTTGGGAGTGGCGTCGAGCGCCGCGAGGAAGTCCTCCCATGCCTCACGGTGGTGGAGGATGACCGGCAAACCGCGTTCGCGCGCGAGGCCGAGGTGCCAGGCGAGGACGCGGCGCTGGTCCTCCCGGGGCGACAGCTCGTAGTGGTAGTCGAGACCGATCTCGCCGATGGCCACGATCCCGGGCGCCTCGGCCAACGTCTCCACCCGCCGCCTCCAAGCCACGTCGCATTTGCTCGCCTCATGGGGGTGGAACCCGACCGCGCCCGGGGTCCGGCCCTCGCCGAGCCCCGCCATCTCGGCGACCGCGTCGAGGTCGTCCCGGCCGGTTGCCGGAACCAGGATCGCCCCAACCCCGGCTTCGGCGGCCCGGCCGAGGACACCTTCCCGTTCGTCGATCGGGAACATCGTCAGGTGCGCGTGCGAGTCGATCACTGACTCCCTCCAGCTGCGAGTGTAGCCCGCCCCGCGAGTGCCTTCGTTGCTAACCCCTGACCTCCCGCTCTGTGGGCGGGGGGGGTTCAACTGCCGCCTCTCAGGTGGAGCGACATAGGCTCCGCAGGCCGCGGGCACCGAGCGGGGGCGAGCAAGGCCCGAACGTCGCGTAATGCGAGGGGCTACCAAAACCGCCTCCACGCAGTGGAACCAGTGCACTCTCGATGCGCAGCCCAAGCGACGCCTGTGGGCCCGCGGGGCAAGGGAGAAGAGCCTCCACGGAGTGGAAAAGAGCCCGGCGCCCGCGTAAGCTCCTCGCCCATGAGCGAGCAGGCTCCCTTCTCGGTTGCGGTTGTGGGGGTCGGCCACCTTGGCCGTCACCATGTCCGTCTGGCGTGCACGCTGCCAGGCTGGCGCTGCGTGGGCGCGTTCGACCCGGATCGGACACGCCTGGAAACGGTGTGCTCCGAGTTCGGGGCCCAGCCCCTCGGGAGTCTCGACGAGGCCGTCGCGCTCGCCCAGGCCGCCGTGATTGCGTCGCCTACCGTCACGCACCGCGAGGTGGCCGACCGGTTCCTCGCGGCCGGCTGCCATGTCCTGGTCGAGAAGCCGATCGCGGCCTCGGTCGCCGAGGCCCGCGAAATGGTCGCGCTCGCTCGACGGAACGGGGTGGCTCTGGGCGTCGGACACACCGAGTTTTTCAACCCGGCCGTGCAGGCCGTGCTGGCACGCGCTCCGCGCCCGCGATACCTGGAGGCGCAGAGGCTCTCACCGTTCACCCGGCGCTCACTCGATATCGACGTGGTCCTCGACCTGATGGTCCACGACCTCCAGCTCGCCCAGGCGCTCAACGCCGGTTCGCCGGTCACCGAGGTGCGAGCCGTCGGTGTGCCCGTGCTGTCCTCCCGGGTCGACCTCGCCAACGTCCGGCTCGCGTTCGCGAACGGGTGCGTAGCCAACCTCACAGCCAGTCGGGTCTCCTCTGAGCGCGTCCGCAAACTGCGCCTTTTCGAGCCGGACGCCTACTACTCCATCGACTACGCCGAGCAGAGCGTGTCAGCCTACCGCCTTGTGCGCGCCGGGGCCGAAGCGACCATCGCGCCCGTGGATGTCCCGGTCGAGAAGGGAGAGCCACTCGCGGCAGAGCATCTTGCGTTCCAGAGTGCATGTCGGGGCCATAGAGGAGCCTGGGTGGACGGGGAATCCGGCGCCGCGGCGCTGGCGACCGCGATCGCCGTGGTCGAGGCGATCGGGGCGGTTTCAACCCCTTGACGCTGGCCGGGGCCCGGTCGATATTGGTACTGCCAAACCGGCCGCGGGCGTTGAACGGGCGTAGCAGCCGCGATACCCACTGCAAATGTCCGGGCGGGCATCCCGCCAAGCCGAAACCCCGCCTCGCGGGGTTTCGCTGTGTCACCCCCAAGGGCGCATTGACCAGGCAACCGGCCCCCGGTAACCTGGCCTGACATCGGGAGGCCACCATGGAGCAGACGGTGGAGCGTTATACCCAACGCCTCCAGGTCGTGTGCGGCGGTATGTTGGCGAGCCTTGCCCTGTACGGCGCGGTCGTGCTCGCACTCCCCCTCCCGGTTCGCCCCGCCTTGCCGCAGGGCGAGACTCTGCTGTGGGGGTTCGCCTTCCTCGCCGCCGTCAACCTGGTGACGATCATGCCGGTCTATAGGGTCACGCTGGCTGCGCCGCGCCGGGTCTATGTCGTAGGCCAGCAGCCGGAGCGGCTTCTCGCGGCCCATTTCGCCGCCCACGTAGTGGCGTTCGCCCGGATCGAGATCGTGGCGATCCTAGGGCTCGTGCTGTTCTTCCTATCCGGCCACGTCGACTGGTTCATGATCTTCTCAGGCGTCGCGGCTGCGGGCATGCTGGTGCTCTGGCCGAGGCGCGCCAAGGTCGCGGCCCTGCTCGAGGTTCCCGGGCAGGCCATACCCGTCACGGCATCCCCGCAGTGACGTCGCGGCCAAGCGCCTAATTTGGTCCCTGGAGAAGGGTATCCGACGCCTTGCCGCTGCCGCCGACGCGCCTTCGCGCGTGATGGATGGCCGATCGCAAGGGGGGGAAGCGGTTCTCGATCCAATTCAGGAGACGGGCGAAAACTGGGACGTCGGGCGACAGCAGCCACGCTCCGAGTGCGATGAACAGCCAACCCTGCAGCACGGGCAGGACGAGACCGGCAACCCCAAGGACCAGAAGACCTCCCCAGGACGTGTCGTACGACGCCATGGAGGACCGTCGGCATCAGGCAAGACCGCTAGTGACCGGATCGGTAGCGGCCGCTACTGGACGCACACGCCCCCGCCGGCCTGCTTGGCGTTCATGAGGGCGGCATCCGCGATCGCGAAGAGCTCGCTGGCGGTTTGAATGCCCTCCCCCAAGCACCCGATACCCACCGACAACGACACGGGAGGGGGCACCGCCATGGTGAGGTCGCGCGCCACGCGGCGGGCCGCATCGCCAGGGGTATTCGGCAGCACGACAATGAACTCATCGCCCCCGTAACGGGCGACGACATCGGTGGTGCGGACGGCATCCCGCAGGCTCGCGGCCACCGCCGCCAGCACGCGGTCTCCTTCAAGATGACCGAACTCGTCGTTGAACGCCTTGAACCCATCGAGGTCCAGCAGGAGCACCGAGAGCGGCTGCCGCGACCGGCGGCTGCGGGTCATCTCGCGGTGCAGGAACTCCTCGAGGAACCGCCTGTTGTAGACGCCTGTGAGGGGATCGGTGCGCGCCTCGGCGCGGTCGGTCGCGACTAAGCCCACGTCGTAGTTGATGATGATGGTGACCACTGCGAGGATGATCAGACGTGCCGCCTGCAGGTCCCAGCGGAAGCTGCCATAGAGCGGGTCCGGCGGAGACGCCGACTCGACGTGACGCCAGGCGACGGCCATGAAGAGCACGAAGGCGTAGGAGGTCGGCACCGTGTATGCAACCGTCCGCGAGACCCGGGGGTCTCCCCGCAGTCCAGCGGCGACGACAAAGAAGAAATAGAAGAAGAAAATGACCTGGGAGTTCGTTGCGACGATCGCGCGATCGACGGCAACGTAGCCGAGCACCAGGAGGGTCACGGCGATGAGATCGAAGCTCACGATCCAGACCGAGATCCTGGACTCCCACGGAGCCCACGCGAGGTAGAGCTGCAACGCAATTCCCACCAATAGCATGATGCCAAACACAATCTGGAAAACGGGGTCCTCGGGCATTCCGTGCGGTCGGTTGACGCGGCCCAAGAGCATCACGAGAGCGATGCTGCCGATCAGCGCGAGCTTCCAGAGGTTGAGGAAGCGCTCGAGGTCCTTCCCCCTCCGGTGAACATGCTGCCTCACTGGAAACAGGCGTGGACTGGAATCGCTGGCCGGCGTGGCTATCATTGCGCTCCTCGACACCTCCGCTCGAAACGATCCTGCGCACGGAGAATAGACTCGTTGATCGTCGACTGGCAAGTTTCTGCACAGAACGAATGCCCCGAGGGAGCCCATTCACGAGACAGAGTCGCACTATTTTGTGACGCCGCGATTAAGGGTAAACGTCGGCCTCCCGGCAGTGGGACCGGATCACGTCCAGTAATTCCCGGTGGACACCGGGGGCGGCCGCGACGACGTTGCCGTGCTCGAAGATGCCACTGGCGCCGTCGAGGTTGGTCACCACGCCGCCGGCCTCGCGGACCAAGAGAGCGCCCGCCGCGATGTCCCAGTCGGACAGACAGAACTCGAAGAAACCGTCGAAGATGCCGGCCGCGGTGTGGGCGAGGTCGAGAGCGGCGGCGCCGGGCCGCCGGATGGCGGCGACCCGGAGAAAGACGTCGTGGAAGATGCGCAGGTAGAGATCGAGCATCCGGTGAACCCGGAACGGAAAACCGGTGGTCAGGAACCCTCCCGCGAGGCCGGGCCGTCCAGTAACTCTCAGGCGCCGGCCGTTGCACCACGCACCCGTACCGCGGGCGGCTGAGAATATCTCGTCGCGCATCGGGTCGTACACCGCGCCGAGGAGCACCTGGGAGTCCTCCACGAGCCCGACGGACACGGCAAAGTGCGGGAACGAGTGGATGAAGTTCGCGGTGCCGTCCAAGGGGTCCACGACCCATCGCGCTCCCGCAGCACCGCTCGCTCCGCTCTCCTCCGCCAGCAGACCGAACTCCGGCGTCTCGCGCTGCAGGAAGGCGGCGATCACCTCCTCGCTCGCCCGGTCCGCAGCGGACACGTAGTCGTTCCTGGCCTTCTCGGTCACCTCCTCGGGAGCGAGAGCGCCGAAGGACTGTCGCAGCACCTCGCCTCCGAGTTGCGCCGCGGTCATGGCCACCCCGAGAAGCGCCGGCCGAGTCATCCTCGAGCCGCCCGCGCCACGGTACCGGGAATGAGGCGTTCCGGCCGTGAAGGTCCCGCCGGAAATGTCACAAGCCGATATTCGGTTGAAAAGGAGGGATGACGGACGAGGCCGCCCTGCACGAGGAACAACACCGCATTCGGCGCATGCGGTTGCTGGTGGACGTCACGGCTCAAGTGCTCTCCGAGGACGAGAAGCTGACCTTCTGCGAGGCGTTGCGCCTCATCGAAGCCGCGCGTACGGCGGTGCTCAGGCTCTTCCCCGACAAGGACGACACCTTCAACCTGGTGATCCGCCCTCGCCTGGAGAGGATCGTCCACGAGCGGTTCCAGATCTCCTCCCCCTCCCAGGTCAACTGACACCTCGGTACTCGGGGTATTTCGCGATCTCGTCCTTCGAGGGCTGGCCCTGCATCTCGAGGGTGATCTCTTCGCCGGGCTTCACCTCGATCCCCGGCACGCCCACAACGAGGTGGCCCGGTGGCCCCGCCTTGACCTCGGAGGTCAGGGGTCTCCCCGGCCCCCGGGGGTGCACCTGAAGGGTACCCGGCTTGATCCGCGACACGTCAAGCGTGACGGGTATGACGAGGCGGTCCTTGCCGTCCGCTGCCGCGAGGTGCAGCCGCATCGTGACCTCGTTGAGGCTCTCGTTGCCGTTGTTGGTCACCGTCAGGTCCAGAACGAGGACCGGTTTGCCGTCCCGTTCCTTCTTCACCTCGTACCAGTTCGCCGAGACGCGGTGCAACAGACGGAGCCGGGTGACCCGGTCCCGGGGTGTCTCGCCCCGCGGCCGGTCACACCCGGCAAGCAACGCAAGCACCGGCGCGGACAGCGCCGCTGCGGCCAACCACCGCCGCCTCATAGACCCACCCCCGCACCGACAAAAACGCATGTCGTCGTGGTTCGCCTGACCTCGCCAATGACTTGGAGGAACGGAAGGAGACCCAGCCTTGCACCGACGGTGGCTGTGACTCCGCTCGTGGTCGAGGAATACGCGAGCGGCACCGGATCTCCGAAGGAGGCGCGCCCGCTGGCGCGGCGGTAGCCGATCGCGCCGTACGGGGACACCAAGGGGAAGCCCGTGGAGACCACGAGCTGGCCCTCCGCAACCTCGAGACGATCGAGGAGGGAGCTGCTGAGGCGCGAGTACGTGACCCGCAGGGCCATCGCCGGCGACAACGCGCCGCTCTCGACGAACGCCCACCGCGCGTCGGCGCCCCAGAACTGGTTCCCGAACACCTTCCCGACCTGCACGCCGACGTCGAGGTTGAAGGGGAGCCCCTTGCGCACGATCACACGCTGGCCGAACAGGACACCACCCACCGTGTTGGCGTGGGAGACGTACTGCCACCAGTGCGTGCTCGTGTGGACCTCGGGGCCCCCGGCGGCGCCCAGGATCTGGAAACCCGTCACACCTCCCGGCGTAGCCGTCGCCAGGTTGGGGAAGCTCACGACGTCGCCGAGCGCCTCCGTGATGGAGTCGAGGTCCGCCTGCGTGAAGCCCTGGCCCAAGCCGAAATTGCCGGCGTGCGCCAACCCGGCCGAGAGAGCCAGCACGACGAGCGGCACCCCGAGACGCTTCATCGCGTTCTCCACGCCGGGAGTTTACCCCGGAACGTCGGACCCGCGAGGTTCACCAAAGCCCCGCGAAGAGCTCGTTGGAGACGAGCCAGCCGCGCGGCGTCAGGCGAACACGCTCTCGCGACCGCCGTGCAAGCCCGAGAGCCAGGAAGTCCGCCAACCTCTCGGCGAACGCCGGAGCCAGACCGCCGCACGCCGCGATCTCGGTGTCGGCCACCCCGCTCGCGAGCCGGAGCCCGAGCATCACGCGCTCCCTGGCGGCCTCGCTGTCGGAGAGCCGGCGGCTCCAGGCCAGCGGCGCCCGCCCAGCCTCGACCGCCTCCAGGTACGCCGGCAGGGTATCGAGGTTCGCCCAGCGCCGTCGCCCGGAATGGCCGTGCGCGGCAAGTCCGGCGGCGAGTACGGGCTGCCGTCGCCAGTAGCGGACGTTATGGCGGGCCTCGCGCCCCGGCAGCGCAAAGTTCGAGATCTCGTAGTGCGTGTAGCCGGCCGCCACAAGCTCTCGCCCGGCCGTCAGGTACTGGGACGCCGCCGCGTCGGAATCCGGAAAGAGGTCCGGACAGCGCTGGGCGAGCCGGGCGAGCTCGTGAGGCTTGTCCATCTCCAGCAGGTACACGGAGACGTGGCCGGGACGCAGACGGAGCAGCTCGGCGAGGCTCGCTCGGAGGTCCTCATCGGCAAAGCGCGGCAAGCCGAGCATCAGGTCGACCGAGACCGCGAGACCGGTCTCCTGAAGCGCCCGCACGGCGTTGCTCGCCTGAGCGGCGTCGTGCCGCCGGTTGAGCATGGCGAGCACCCGGTCGGAGAAAGCCTGGACGCCGACCGACACGCGGTTGACGCCGAGCTTGGCCCACGCCAGGGCCTTCTCGACGGTCACGTCGTCCGGGTTCGCCTCCAGCGTGACCTCGGCGTCCGGGAGACGCGGGAAGTACCGGTCGAGCTCGGCGAAGAGCTTCGAGAGCTCACCCGGAGGAACCAGCGATGGCGTTCCGCCGCCCAGGTACAGTGTCGCGAGGCTCCGGCCGCCCCTCCGACCCATCTGGGCGATCTCACGCGTCGACGCGGCCATGGTCCGCGGCAACAGGTCGAGCTCGGTCGAGGTCGCGAATGTGCAATACGCGCAGCGGCTGGCGCAGAAGGGCAGATGTACATACAGCCCCACCACCCCCCTTCCCGTGGTCCGGCCTCCGGGCTCCGGGCTCCGGGAAGCGCCCACGATCACGGGCAATCGCTCCCAGGGGAACCCGCCAGAGAAGGTGCCGGCCGCCACAGCGACCGCAGATGCGCTGCCCTTACAAGGGTCGTTCTGCGCCCGGCGGCCGGCGCCCGGTGCCCGGTCGTCAAGGGGCGATCCAGCGCGCCATCACCTCGTCAAACGGCTCCCCGCCCCCACTCCACGCCGACCGCGCGAACGCCTCTACCCACGGCGTGAACCCCGGGATCACCCGGAGGTTGTCGTCGACAAGCAGCGCGCCCGGGTCCCGGCTGGAGGCGAGCAGGGCACGGGCCGCCCGCCGCAACTGCCACCCGGTCGAATTGACGCCGTCGAGGAGATCGAGCCGCCGGGCCCACAGAAGGAGCCGCGCGCTCGCGGCGAACGTGGCGATGGGGGTGAGCGACGTGGCCGGTCCGGGCAGCCCCTCGGCAAGGCCGAGCCGCTGACACGCCCGTGAGGCCTCCCGCTCAAGGTCCACCGCAAGCTGGGCGAGGTCGGTGTGGAAGAGCAGGTCCTCCAGTGCCTCGTCGCCTCCCTCGCCGGCCCTGCCGTCGTACATGCGATGACGATCCTCGGGCGGGATCGACAACGGGCTCGCGAGCACGAACCGGGCGCCGGCGGCCTGGGCCTCCCGGACACCGTCGATCACCTGCTCGAACGGTTCCGGCGCCGGGCCGAGGCAGAGCAGAACGCCGGCCGGCATCCGCCGCGATCGAAACGCTTCGAGCGGCGCTATCGGCTTCCCTCCCCAGAACGGGGGCACCCAGGGGGCCAGGACCACGATCTGGCCCTCGAACGAGGGTTCCGGAAGCAAAGCGACCGGCATTGGTGCGTCGAGAAGGACCAGGATGCCGCATCCGCTTGCGACCAACCTCTCGAGGAAGGCGATCTCGCGACACGCCGCCTCGGCGTGGACAAGCACCCTGACCGGCCGTCGCGGGATCGAGCGGTCGCCCACCTGCCGGTGTCGCAAGGGCGACTGCCAGACCAGCCGCATGTCGACAGGATCGAGCACGCCTCCGCCGCCCTCGACCACCTCCGGAAGCGGCCCGAGGCGGTGCGTGACGGGCATTAGGTCGGGGAACGCCGGCTCAATCCGACGCATCGCCGAGCCCTGCCAGCAAGGACGTGATCCCCGGCCTCTCGCCGGCGAGCGAACGGCGGACGTACTTCGCGAGCACGTCAGTCTCGAGGTTGACGAGGTCGCCGGCGCGCAAGGCCGCGAGCGTCGTCTCCGATAGGGTGGTCGGGATCAGCGCGACCTCGAACCAGCCTTCGCCGAGGCGCGAAACGGTCAGCGAAACGCCGTCCACCGCCACGGAACCCTTCTCGGCGACCTCGGGCGCAAGAGCGGACGGCAGCGCGAACCGAACGGTGCTGTACTCGCGGGCCGGACGCGCCGACACCACTGCGACCGTGGCGTCCACGTGGCCCAGCACCAGGTGGCCACCGAGGCGGTCCGAGAGCCGCATCGCGCGCTCGAGGTTGACGCGGCTGCCTGCCCGTAGCGCGCCGAGCGTCGTGCGGCTCAGGGTCTCAGGCGAGACGTCCGCCTCGAACCCACCCGCCGTCGCCTTCGCGATCGTCAGGCAAGCGCCCAGCACCGCCACGCTCTCGCCGCACGTCAGGGGCTCGCCCGGCAGGGCACAACGGATCTCGAGGCGCGCCCCTCCGCCCTGACGCACCCGGCCGCGCACTTCGCCGATCACGACGACGAGCCCGCTAAACACCTTGGACCTCGGCCTGAATGACGAGATCGCCCTCGAGGCGCCGCACGTCGACGAAATGGAGCCTGACCGCCTCCTGCGGCGACGCGAACCCCGGTCCGCCCACGGACGGCGTGGCTTCGCGCCCCCCGAGCACGAGCGGCGCGACGAACGCGTGCACCCGGTGGGCGAGCCCCTCTCGCAGGAAAGACCAGTGCACCTCGCCGCCGCCCTCGACCAGGACCGAACTCGTGCCGTTTGACGCCAGCCGGCGGAGCACCTGGCGCAGATCGCACCGGCCCCGTTGGTCGTCCCCAACCTCGACCACCGTGACGCCGCGCCTCTCCAGTTCGCGGCGTCGCCCGGCCGGCGATCCCTCAAGGCAGAACACCACGACGTCCTCGGGGTACTTCTCGAGCAGCGCGCAGTCGCAAGGCGTGCGCAGGGAAGTGTCCAGCACGACCCTCGTGAGGCGCGGGTTCGGGTTGAGCCCAAGATGGCGCAGCAGCCGGGGGTCGTCCGCCAGCACCGTGTTGACGCCGACGAGCAAGGCGTCGTACTCCTCGCGCAGGGCATACCCCTCACGACGCGACGCCTCCGAGGTGATCCAGCGCGACCGGCCCCCTCGGGCCGCCAGCTTCCCGTCGAGAGTCATCGCCATCTTGAGAGTCACATAGGGCCGGCTGGTGGCGACCCAGTAGAAGAAACGGCGATTGAGCGTCCGGCACGCTTCCTCCTCGACACCCTCTATGACCTCGACGCCTGCCGTCTTCAGAGCGTCCACGCCGCGCCCATTCATCGCGGGTGACGGGTCACGGGTCCCGATCACGACGCGCGAGATCCCAGCCGCGATGATTGCGTCCACGCACGGAGGCGTCCTCTTGTTCGGCGAGGGTACGCACGGCTCGAGCGTGACGACGATCGTCCCGCCGACGGTTTTCCCCGCCCCGCCAGCGAGTGCCGCGACCTCGGCATGGGGACCTCCGCACCGCAAATGCGCACCGACGGACACGACCTCGCCTTCGTGCGAGAGGAGCACGGCGCCCACCATCGGGTTCGGACTCGCCCCGTAACGCCCCTTTTCCGCCTCCTCCAGCGCCTGCCTCATCGGACCGAACCAACCCCCGCTCATGTGAGTGCCTCCAGCAGCGCGCCGGCGAAAACACCGGGGTCGAACGGGAGCAGGTCTTCCGGAGCCTCCCCGACACCGACCCACCGCACCGGCACGCCCAGTTCGTGCGCCACCGCCAGCACGACACCTCCCTTGGCGGTGCCGTCGAGCTTGGTGAGTGCCACACCGGTCACCCCGGCATGGATCCGAAACTCCCTCGCTTGAATCAGGCCGTTTGTACCGGTGGGGGCGTCGAGCACGAGGAGCACCTCGTGGGGCGCGCCGGGCACGGCGCGGGCGCACACCTTGCGCACCTTCTCGAGCTCTGCCATCAGGTTGTGTTTGGTGTGGAGACGTCCGGCGGTGTCCACGATCACCTCGTCCGTTCCCCGAGATGATGCCGCCTGCAGCGCGTCGAACACAACGGCGCCGGGGTCGGCGCCCGGCCGCTGCGCCACGACCTGTACGGATAACCGTTCGCCCCACGCCTGGAGCTGCTCGATTGCCGCGGCCCTGAACGTATCGGCCGCAACCAAGATCACCGATCTCCCCTGCTCCCGGGCTTTGCCCGCGAGCTTAGCGGCCGTCGTCGTCTTGCCGGTACCGTTCACCCCGACCACGAGCGTGACGTGCGGCCGGCCCCGCCCCGAGCTCCCATTCCCGATCGTCAGGAGCGACTGCACGCGCGACCGCAACCAGCCAAGCTCGCTCCCGGGAGAGACGTCTCCCCGCCGCTGGGCGACCGCGAAGTCGCGCCCCAGGGTCTCGGCCACCTCGACACCCACATCACAGGCGAGCAGGGCTTCCTCCAGCGTTTCGGGCGTGACCCCCCACCCTCCCACCGTAAAGCGCTCGCCCAGGAGCGAGCGGGTCGCCTCCAGGCCGCGACGTAATCGATCCAACAGATCCAAGGCTCACCCCCGGGGAAACGACCCAACTAGGCCGCGTCAGGGAATCTCTCGGTTGAAGGCGTCGCTGGCCCTCGCCAGCGCCGCTCCTGCGATCGCCACCGAGGCGCCGGGCTCCATCACGAGGACCACGTAGTAGCCGGCCTTCAGAGCGCGGCTCATCACCTGCATCTTGGTCCCCCCGATCGAAAGGCGCTCCAGCCCGCCCGCCCCCATGAGCTTTGCGAGACGCGCCGCCTGGCGCAGGAAGATCCCGTGATAGGCGCCCTCGAGCTTGAGCTCGTATGGCGTCGCCTGCCGGGACACGAACTCCACGGACTCGCCCTCGTAATCGAGAAAGATCGCGCCCTGCGCACCGGGCACATCAACCAAGAGGTTGTTCAAGAGGTACTGGAACGCCACGGGATCACTCCAGGTGCGCCCGGGCCTGTTTTGCCTCCGCCGAGTCCGGGCCGAGCGCCACGACGCGATGGAACGCGTCGCGCGCCTCATCCTTGCGGCCCTCAGACTCGAGGAGCATGCCGAGCGCGAGCGCGATCTCGGGCCGTTCGGGCGCCTTTTCCATCGCCTTGCGGAAGGCGGCCTCAGCGAGTTCGCGCTTGCCGAGTTTCTCCTCGACCTGACCGAGCATGAAGAACGCCTCGATCGGGCCGGAGGGCACCGCCGCCCGGTGCAGGTTCTCCTCGGCGGCCGAGAGGTTCCCGCGCGAGAGGTACAACGCACCAAGGTTGCAGTAGACGCTGGCACGGTTTGCGTGGGTGGAGTCGCTCAGCACGGCCAGGAAGTCGGCTTCGGCCATCGCGAACTGCCCGAGTTGGACGTACGCCGCGCCGCGGTTGTTGCGTGCGTCCGAGTACTGCGGCGCGAGCGCAAGGGAGCGGTTGAACGACTCGATTGCCTTCGCGGGGTTCCCGTCCTGCAGCAGGGCGACACCGATCAGGTTGTGAATCGTCGGGTTTTTCGGCTGAAGCGCCAGCGCGGCCCGGTACCTCTCGAGTCCTTCCGCGGTCTTGCCCTCCGAGACGAGCGCCTGGCCCAGCTGCATCAGCCTCGTCCCGGCGAGAGGATCTCGGGGGTCGACATCGGGCGCCCGGGCGGCCGACTGGGACGCACTCGAAGCACACGCCGCAAGAAGCACGATTACCGAAAGGCGCCACAGGGCACGGGCTGCGCCTCGCATCGCTATGCCACCTCCACCTGACCCAAGGGTATCAGGTCGCCTGTCCGGACGGCCGCAAGAAACGCCCTCACGATGTTTGGGTCGAGCCGGTTCCCGGCCATCTGGCCGATCCGCTTGAACACGAAGTCGAGGCGCATGGCCTGCTGGTACGGCCGCTGGGTCGTCATGGCGTCGAACACGTCAGCCGCGGCAATGATCCGGGCGACGAGCGGGATTTGTTCTCCGACAAGACCATCCGGGTAGCCGCCACCGCTCCAGTTCTCGTGGTGCGAGCGGATGCCGGGCAACATCTCGCGCAGCCGCTTGATCGGGCTGACGATCGCCGCGCCCTTGACGGTGTGGACCCGCATCTGTGCAAACTCCGGGTCGGTCAGAGCCTCCGGCTTTGTGAGGATCGCATCGTCGATGCCGATCTTGCCGACGTCGTGGAGGAGGGCTGCGATCTCCACCTTTTGCAACTCGGAGCCTTCGATGCCGCACTGGCGCGCGATCGCGACCGCGTACTGGCTCACACGTTCGGAGTGACCGCTGGTGTATGGGTTCTTGGCGTCGATCGCCGCCGCGAGCGCCCGGATCGAGTCGACGAGGAGCTCCTTGTTCTCGGCAAGAGCCTCCTGGAGCGAAGACACGGTCCGCGCGATCTCGACCGCCATCACGTTGAAGTTGTCCGCCAGCTGCCCGAGCTCGTTGCGCGATGTGACCGGCACCTTGCGGGAGAAGTCGCCCTGGGCCACCGCAGTGCTCACGTCGGCGAGGTGGCGCAAGGGGGAGGTGATGCGGCGGGCCACCAGCACTCCGGCCAGCGTCGCCAGCAACCCGGTGGCTATCGCCAGCAATGCGGTCTTCTCCGCCATGCTGCGTACGGCTGCGAACGCGACGCTCACGTCGCGCGCGGTCACCACGGCCCACGGCGGGTCCTCCACCGGGCACAGAGAGCCGAGGACCTCGTCGTTTGCGGACCGCAGCGGATCCCGGTAGGTCTTCGTCAGGCGCACCGGCGCTTCGAGGAACTGGGCGACCAGCGGATGAGACGCGGCGGATTTACCCACGTGGCTTTGGTCGTTCGAGAACACGACGTCGCCGGCCCGGTCGACCACGTCGACCGTCATACCCTTGCCGCTCTCCTCGGCGAGCCGCGAGACCAGCCCCTCGAGCGATACCACGCCCTGCATCGCACCTGAGACACCGCCATCCGCACTCCGCAGCGGGATGGAAACCACCACCATCGTGTCCTCGTTCGCGAGCCGAACGAGTTCGCGCCGTACCGGCCTCCCGCTCATGTTCTCGGTGAACGCGTTGCTCAGAGCAAGCTCAAGCTCGTGCTCGGCGGCCGGAGCCATCGTCCGATTCTGGACAAACGATCCCTTGCCCGACGAGTCCAGCAACCGAAGCAACACGATGTGCCTGTTCTCGTTGACCAGTTCGTTGAGAGCCTGCGCGGCGCCGGCGCCGGCCTGGCCGCCCGCGATACTGAGCGCCCTGGCCACCGCCTCAATCCGACCGACGCTGTCGAGGAAATACAACTCGACCTCGCGTGCCAACCCGACGGACTGGCGCGTCAGGTACTGCATCTCGAGCGTCGCGACCTGTTCCCGGTTCGAACTCACGAACGCCCACCCCGCGAGGGCGACAGGCAGAACGGTCAGACCCACCAACAGTGCCGTCAGGGGGTATAGCAGCGAGCGGGAAAATGGCCATCGAGGAGACATGGGACCAGCTAGACTATAGCATGCCAAGGTCTGGTGGGCACAATGGATAGCTGCCGCAGGGCCGCCGCGGCGCTCGAGGAACTGGCGCTTCTCTCCGAGTTGGCCGGCGAGAACCCCTTCAAGGTCCGCGCCTTGGCGAACGCCGCCCGAGCAGTGCTGCGTTTCCCGGAGGACCTCGAAGGGGTCTCTGCAAGGGGAGAACTGACCGCGATCCCGGGAATCGGCAAGGGGATTGCGGGGCTGATCGAGGAGACGCTCGCCCAAGGCGAACCGGCCGCGCTCTTGGAGCTGAGGAGTGTGCTCCCGCCCGGCCTCCCGGGCCTGCTGCAGCTCACCGGCCTTGGTCCCAAGCGCGTGCGCAACCTCTGGCAGGAGCTCGGGATCACGACCGTCGGTGAGCTCGAGTACGCCTGCCGGGAGAACCACCTCCTCACGCTCGCGGGGTTCGGCCCAGCGACCCAGGCCAAAATTCTGGGCGCCATCGAATTCCGCCGCAGCACCTCCGACAAGCACCACATCTCGACCGGATGGCACGCGGCGGAGGAGACGCTCGCCATCCTCCGGGAAGTGGCGCCGGACGGCACGGCGGAGGTGGCAGGCGAGGTGCGCCGCTTCTGCGAGGTCATCAGCGAGGCCGTCGTGGTCTGCACCGACGTCGAGCCGGCGGCCCTCCTTCCTGCGTTGGCCCGGCTGCTGAACGACGCGATTGGAGACGGCTCCGGCCAGGTCACGGGGCGCCATGCCTCGGGCGTCCCGGTGCGCGTGGTGAGCGTTCCGCGTGGATCGTTCGGCACAGCGATCGTCTGGCAAACCGGCAGCGGTCGCCACCTCGAGCAGCTCGCCGCGCGCGCCTTCTCGGGCGGCCTCGTTCTCGCTGGCGGCGTGCTCAGCGACGCGTCGGGCCGCGAGGTCGAGTGCCCCGGAGAGCGCAACCTCTACGCCAGAATCGGCCTGCCGTGGATCCCGCCCGAGATTCGCGAGGGGGACGGCGAGGTCGAGGCCGCCGCCAACGGAATCCTGCCCGACCTGGTAGGCGAGAGCGACGTCCTGGGCGCGGTCCACGTCCACACCACGGACTCCGACGGGACGGCCTCGCTGGAAGAGATGGCCGAGGCGGCGGCGCAACTCGGATGGTCGCTGCTGGGCATCGCGGACCACTCGCAGGTTGCGGCGTACGCTCACGGACTCGATGCGACTCGGTTGCGCGCCCAGGGCGAGGCGATCGCAGCCCGCAACGGCCGTGGCGAGAGACCGCTGCTGTTGCGCGGGATCGAGGCGGACATCCTGGCGGACGGCGCGCTCGACCTCCCCGGCGAGGTGCCGCTCGACTTCGTGGTGGCCTCGGTCCACTCCTCGTTCCGGCAGAGCGTCGAGGCGCAGACCGCGCGCCTCGTGCGGGCGGTCTCGCGCGGGCGCGGCACGATACTCGGCCACCCGACGGGCCGCCTGTTGCTCGCCCGCGAGGGGTACCAGGTCGATCTCGAGGTCGTGCTGCAGGCGGCTGCGGCGAGCGGTGCCGCCGTCGAGATCAACGCTCACCCCTTCCGCCTCGATCTCGACTGGCGCTGGGTCCGCCGCGCGGTCGGTCTCGGCGTGCCGATCTCGATCGGCCCCGACGCACACGAGCCCGCCGGTCTCGCCGACGTGCGCTGGGGCGTGGGCATCGCCCGCAAGGGGTGGGCCACCGCCAAGGATGTGCTCAACGCCAGACCCTGGCCTTGGTGGTGAGGCAGAGAAACCAGTTGAGAGTTGAGAGTTGAGAGTTTAGAGTGAAGAGTTGAAGATTCGCTCCGGCTCTGGTGATTCGGTCTGTGCCGTAACTCTCTACTCTTCACTCTCAACTCTTCACTTCCTGCGCTGAAGCTGCGAATGATCTCCGGGCAGGCCTAGAATGGGGTCGAGGGCGGAGGGACAGCAATGGCAAACCCAGTCACCTTCGTGTACGACCAAACGCGGAACCTTGTCTTCAGCGAGGACCACGGGAAGCTCGAGACCGAGGAGCAGGTCGACGCGTTCCTCGACGAGTACCGGCGCTACTGGGAGGCGCTCGGCAAGAAATCCTGGCTCATCACGAACATCGACGACCTGTTCGTCGACGGCCAGGTGGCCGACCACTACGCGGAGGGCTCGCTCCGGATCATGGCCAGGCATCTCCTTGGCTTCGCCCGTTGGGCAACCAACAGCTGGGCGCGAATGTCGGTGCGTACGACCGCGCTCAAGGCCAGGATGCCGGCGGCGATCTACTCGTCGCGCGCCGAGGCCGAGGCAGCCATCGAGGAGATGCGGCGCACCGGCTACCGGTGGGAGCCGGACGAGCATCCCCGGTAGCGCTCCGCCTTCCGGCTGACGGCCCGGACGCCCTCGCTCACGCGTGCGAGGCCAAGGCGCTCGCGACGATATTCGCGGCACGTTCGGCGTCTCTGTCGTCCACGTCGAGGTGGGTAACAAACCGCACGGTGTGAGGGCCTTCGTCGAGGCAGAGCACGCCGTGTGCCGCGAGCAGCTTGGCGACCTCGGTGGCGCCCAGGCCGGAGGGGCGCGTGTCGGCGAACACCATGTTGGTCTCGACCGCTCGAAGGTCCACGGCGAGCCCGGGCGCCCGGGCGATGCGCTCCGCGAGAACGCGGCACCGGCGATGGTCGTCGGCGAGGCGCGCAACGTTGTGCCGCAAAGCGTACAGACCGCCGGCCGCGATGATTCCGGCCTGCCGCATCCCGCCACCCAGCAGCTTGCGGGCTCGGGCGGCCCGCCGGATGAAGTCGGCGGACCCGACCAGAACCGAGCCGACCGGCGCGCCCAGCCCCTTCGAGAGGCAGACGCTCACGGAGTCGAAGGGCGCGGCGATCTCGGCTGGCGGCAGCCCGCTCGCGACCGCCGCGTTGCAGACCCTCGCGCCGTCCAGGTGAAGCAGTAGGTCGTGACGATTGCAGAACGCCCGCACCGCGAGCACGCGCCGCTGGTCGAGCACTCGTCCGCCGCAACGATTGTGGGTGTTCTCGAGGGTGACGACACGCGTCGGCGCGTGGTGCGGGTCTTCGTCGGTGTGGACGAACGGCCCCATGGCATCCGGATCCAGCATGCCGTCGTCGGACGCGAAGCAGCGCGTCTGGAGCTGGGAGTGCACGGCGGCGCCGCCCTGCTCGTAGAGGAGGATGTGCGCCTGCTCGTGCAGGAAGATCTCGTCCCCGCGCCGCGTGTGCGCCGCGAGCGCGGCCTGGTTCGACATCGTGCCCGAGGGAAAGAAGAGACCGGCCTGCTTGCCGAACAGCTCCGCCGCATACGCCTGCAGGGCGTTGACCGTGGGGTCATCGCCGAAGACGTCGTCGCCCACCTCGGCCTCGGCCATGACGCGGCGCATCTCGGCCGAAGGCCGCGTCACCGTGTCGCTGCGCAGATCGATGATCCTCATCGAGAAGACCCCCCTCAACAAGAAGAGCCAACAGCCGACAGCTTACAGCTCTCCCCCACCCACCCAGCCACCCAGTTCACAGTCGACAGTTCCCCCACCCACCCAAGTAGGGGAAAGGCAGCTTTGAGTTTCTGACTGTCGACTGTCAACTGTCGACTGTCGACTGTTGGCTGTGAGCTGTCAGCTTCGCTTTGAGCTTCTTCAGGTCGCTCCACGACTCGCGCTTGGCAGCCGGGTTCCGCAACAGGTAGGCGGGGTGATACGTCGGGAGCACGTCGCGCCCCATCCACTTCGTCCACCGGCCCCGGTAGCTGGAGATCGGCGCGGTGGTGCCGAGCAGGTAGCGCGCCGCGATGCGGCCAAGGCAGACGATCACGACCGGGTCGATCAGCTCGATCTGGCGCTTGAGGAAAGGCATGCAGGCGGCCGCCTCGTCGGGCTCGGGATCTCGGTTCCCGGGAGGTCGGCACTTCACGACGTTGGCGATGTAAACGTCTGCGCGCTTGAGGCCGATCGACGGCAGCATCGCGTTGAGGAGCTGGCCGGCCCTCCCGACGAAAGGTTCGCCGAGCCGGTCCTCGTCGGCCCCCGGACCTTCGCCCATAAAGACGACGCGGGCGCCCGGGTTGCCGACGCCGAACACGACTTGCGTGCGCCCCTGGCATAGTCTGCAGCGCTTGCACCCCGCGAGCGCGCGGGCCATCGCCCCGAGGTCGGCCGCAGCGAGCGGGTCGTCGCCACCGACGGTTTCCGGTTCGCCGGCCGACTCGGGGCGGGACGTGGCTTTCGGAGACGCCAGCGCGACGTCCACGTCCCGCCAGCCGAGGTCGCGCAGGTACACGAGGAGGTCGCGGCGGCTCATGGGCGGCGCGACGCCACCGTCTCGCCCGCGAGTGTGAGGAGCAGCTCGCGGGCGAGCGTTTCCTTGTCCTGGGCCACGAACTCCCTGCGGAGCCCGAGGCGCGTCCTCACGACGGCGCGGTTCCGAGCGGACTCCATTCCGAGGCCGGGCTCGTCGATCGGGTTGGCGACCACTGCATCGGCGGCTTTGTCGGCCATCTTCCTGGCGGCGTGGACCTCGAGGTCCACGGCCCGTTCTGCGGCGAAGATCACGAGGTACGGCCTGCCCTGGGCCCTGGGCATCGTCGCGGCGAGGTCGGGCACCGGCTGCAACGCGAGCTGAAACCCGCCCAGTCGGCGGTCGAGCTTCCCGGGTGCCGCTCCCGCCGGCCGGAAGTCGGCCACTGCCGCGGCGTGCCATACGGCGTCTGCCTCGGGCGCTCGCCGGCCGAGCAGGTGGCCCAGGTCCACCGCCGTCTCGAAGCGCTCGGTCGGAACGCCCGGCACCGCGTTCACGCCGGGGCCGGCGAGGAGCCGCACGTCGGCACCGAGGTCGCGCGCGGCCAATGCCAGCGATCTGCCCATACGGCCCGACGAGCGGTTTGTGATCACCCTGACAGCGTCGATCGACTCGCGGGTGGGGCCGGCCGTGACGAGGATCCGGACCCCGGCCAGCGGCCCTCGCGGCGGAAGAGCGGCCAGCGCCACGCCCACGATCTCGTCAACCGGCGCGAGCTTGCCCTCGCCGATCTCGCCCTCCGCCAGGAAGCCGGATACGGGCTGCACGACGATGGTGCCCCGCTGCTCGAGGACCGCAACCGCCTGCACGATCGCGGGCTGACGCCACATCGCGGTGTTCATCGCCGGCGCGATGACGACCCTGCCGCGGTGGGCGAGCGCATAGGTGGTGAGTGCGTCGTCGGCGATGCCGGCGGCCATCTTGGCGATGACGTTCGCGGTGGCCGGGACGACGACGAGCAGATCGCTGCAGCGCCCCAGCGCCACGTGATCGACGCCGGGGTTGGTGGGGGCGCTCCACAGCGAAACCTCGGCGCCCTCGTTCGAGAGCACGGCGAAGGTCCGCGGCGCGACGAACTGCGTTGCGTTGTCAGTGAGGATCGTGTGGACGCGGCAGCCGGCCTTGACGAGCCCGCGCAGCACCTCGACCGCGCGGAACGCCGCGATGCCGCCAGAGACGCCGAGGACAACCCTGCCGCGCACCTACTCCTCGGCGGGCAGTTCCTCGGTCAGGATTTCCTCGACAACTGCCTCCTCGACGACCTCGAGGTTCTCGTCGAACTTGGGCCCCTCGAGCTCTACATCGAGCTCTTCTTCCTCTTCCTCAACCTCCGCCTCGGGCTCCACGATCGGCGGCAGCACCGGAGGCGGCGTCGCGATCAGCGCCGGGATGTGCTCCTCCGTCTCGCGCGCCGTGACTTCCTGCTGGAGGATGGCCTCGTACTCCTCGGCCGTTACTGCTCGCCACGGCACCTTGTTGGCGGCGAGCTCGGCGAGGGCGATCGTCGTCGGCTTAACGTCGCGGCCCGTGATCCGCGGTCGCGCCCCCGCGATCAGCTGCTCCGCCCGCTTTGCGGCGATCAGGATATGGCGAAACGTGCTCTCGACTCCCTGTGGCAACTCCAACATCACTCCTCCTTCTTTACGGCGCGCTCGAAACCGTCGAGGATCATCTGGACCCTGGCGCGCACCCGGAACGGCCGCATCCTCGCGGCCGCGACGATGCTCGCGAGGGCGCGGGTCGCGTCCTCGAGGCGATCGTTGATTATAACGTAGTCGAACTCCGCGTACTCCCTCATCTCTTGGACCGCATTCTTGATGCGGAGGGCGATCGCGGCATCCGAGTCCTGGCGCCGCGCGACCAGCCGCCGCTGCAGCTCGTCGTGAGAGGGTGGGAAGATGAACACCTTCACCACGTCGGGGAGGAAGGCGCGCACCTGACGAGCCCCCTGGACGTCGATATCGAGGAAGACGTCGCACCCCCGCTCCAACCTCCCCTCGACCTCCGCTCGCGAGGTGCCGTACAGGTTGCCGTGCACCTCGGCGAACTCCAGAAACTCGCCCCGCGCGGCCATCGCCTGGAACGCGGGGCGGTCGACGAAGTAGTAGTCGACGCCGTCGCGCTCGCAGGCGCGCGGCGCACGGGTCGTGTGCGAGATCGAGAAGTGGGCCTCGCGCCCCTCCGCCGACAGCTCCTGCATGACCCGGCGGATCAAGGTGGTCTTCCCCCCGCCGGACGGCGACGCCACGATGAAAAGCTCACCCGTGCTCGGTCTCACAACCGCCTTCCCGATGCAGATGATACTCGCCTTGCGCCCCGCCAGGCGGCCGCCGCGATTTGAGGTGCGCCTGGACTCTTCGTGAGGGCTCCGCCGCAACTTCCCCACAACAAATCCAGGCTAGACTTCGCCGGTGGTTTCGCTCCTGCGCACCGTTCGCGATGACCTCGGCTACCTCGGTGTTCGCGCCCTCCTGGGCGGCGCCCGCGTCCTGCCCCTCTCGGTCCTGCGGGCCGTGGGCCGCACGATCGGAAGCGTCGCGCTGGCGTTCCCCGGGCGCGACCTCGCCCGGGCCCGCGACCATCTGGCGAAGGCGTTCCCCGAACGCGACCAGGCCTGGCGAGATGACGTATTGAAGGGGTGCGGGCGCCATCTCGGCACGCTGCTCGGTGAGGTGGCGTGGCTCTGGTCGGCGCCCCCCTCGGCGATCCTGGCCCGCAGCGAGTTCGTCGGCCTCGAGAACCTCACCGGCGGCCTCACGGCCAATCGCGGGGCGGCACTCGTGACCGGGCACTGCGGCAACTGGGAGTGGCTCAACCTCGCTCTCGGCGCCGCCGGCGTCGGGCTGACGGTGGCTGCGCGCGAGCTGCAGGACTCGCGTTTCGACGAGGTGGCCCGTCGCCTTCGAGGTCGGTTCGGCGGCGAGAGTGCCCTGCGTGGCAAGGGGGCGGGGGCGAAGCTCGTCCAGGCGCTGCACCGAGGCAGGGTGATCGGTCTCCTGATCGACCAGGACATCGCGGCGCCCGGGGTGTTCGCGGAGTTCTTCGGCCGGCCAGCGTGGACCCCCATCGGCGCCGCGCTCCTCCCGCTGCGCACCAAATGCCCCGTCGTCACCGGCTTCGCGGCCCGTCAGGCGGGCGGCACGATGCGCCTGGCGTTCGACCCGCCGATCGAGCCCACGCCAGGGGAGGACCTGCAGGCCGAAGCCGCGCGGCTCGCGGCGCTGCTCACCGGGCGGATCGAGCGCCAGGTGCGCGCGTATCCCATGCAATGGGTGTGGATGCACAAGAGGTGGCGCCATCAGCCCGGCGAGGGCGAGACGGTCTGGACCGCGCCCGCCGCCAGGCCGGGCGACGTGCGCTAAGATGCCGCATCGCAATCGGGGACAGGCGTGACATTGCCCGGCCCCCGGTTCATTCGGGAGGTTGTATGAAGGGGATCCTGCTTGGGTGCGTGGTGGTACTGGTCGCTGTGGTTCTGGTGCTCGGCATGGCGGTGGCGGGGAGCTACAACCGCCTCGTCGCCCTCGACGAGGGCGTGAAAAGTGCCTGGGGGCAGGTGGAGAACGTGTACCAGCGACGGGCCGACCTGGTCCCGAACCTGGTCGAGACCGTGAAGGGGGCCGCCGCTTTCGAAAAGGACACGTTCACGGCGGTCACCGAGGCACGCGCGAAGGTGGGTCAGGTCAACTTCGGCAAGGTCCCGGATGCGCAGGAGATGCAGAAGTTCCAGTCGGCCCAGGACGGCCTCTCCTCGGCGCTGTCCCGCCTCCTGGTGGTGGTCGAGAAGTACCCGGACCTCAAAGCCACCCAGAACTTCCGCGATCTCCAGGCGCAGCTCGAGGGCACGGAGAACCGAATCACGGTGGAGCGCAAGCGCTTCAACGATGCCGCACAGGCGTTCAACACGGCGCGGCGGCGCTTCCCGACCGTGATCGTGGCTTCCCTGTTCGGCTTCGCTGAAAAGCCATACTTCCAGGCCGCCGCGGGTTCGGAGAAAGCGCCGCAGGTGAAGTTCTGAGAGACCGGGGTCCGGGGTCCGGGGTCCGCGGCCCGCGCCTGAGGACGACGGCCGGGGCGATCATCACCGCACTCGCTGCGGCCGTCTCATGTGCGCTCGAGGTGCCCCCGACGCCGCGTACGTACCTCACGGACCTTGCGGGCGCAATCCCGGCCGGGCAGGCTTCTGGAATCGACGACCACTTGGAGGCGATCGAGCAGCGTACCGGACACCAAGTGCTCGCCGTTTTCTTCACGTCGCTCGAGGGTGAGCCGCTGGAGGACTTCACCATGCGGTGCGCCGAAGCCTGGAAGGTCGGTCGCAAAGGGATCGACGACGGCATCATCTTCTTCGCTTTCGTACGAGACCACAAGATGCGCCTCGAGGTCGGGTACGGCCTGGAGGAGAAGGTCCCAGACGCGGTCGCCAGGAGGCTGCTCGACGAGACCGTGAAGCCCGAGTTTGCTCGCGGGGACTATGCCGCGGGCGTCGTGGCGCTCGCGGGAGGGCTCGAGAGCGTCTTCCGGGGCGACCCGCTGCCGCAGGCCGCGCGCCGGACCCGGTCGAACCCGCCGTCGGTCGGATTGATCGTCCTCATCATCGCGGTACTGCTGCTACGGGTGTTGCTTGGAGGCGGCCGGCGGTATTGGGGAGGCGGGTTCGGCGGGTTCTCAGGAGGGGGGTTCTCAGGCGGGGGCTTCTCGGCCGGAGGCGGCTCGTTCGGCGGGGGAGGGGCGTCCGGTTCGTGGTGAGAGTACGGACACCGGGGCCAGGGCACCGGGAAGAAGAAGGCAAGAGTTACGTTGCGCTGCCGTGCCGGAGGGAATGTGGAAGCTGACCTGATCATCACGGGTGGGACGGTGTTGCCGATGACACCAGGTGCCGCGCCGATCCCCGATGGGGCGGTCGCTGTGCGCTCCGGGTCGATCGTCGCGGTGGGGCCTGCGGCCGAGATCGCGTCCGGCCAGCGGGATGCCGAGGTTCTCGATGCGGACGGCGGTCTGATTCTCCCCGGGTTCGTCAACACCCACACTCATCTCGCGATGACGCTGATCCGCGGCGTGGCCGAAGACCTGCCTCTCAAGGAATGGTTGGAAGATCACATCTGGCCGACCGAGCGGGCACTGATGAACGCCGACACGGTGGCGCTCGGCACCCGGCTGGCTGCGGCGGAGTCGCTGCAGGCCGGGGTAACGTGCGTGTGCGACATGTACTTCCACGCTCAGCGGGTGATCGACGAGGTCGTCAAGGCCGGCCTACGCGCGATCGTTCCGGAATCGCTGATCGACCTTCCGACACCCTCGTGCCCGACCCCGGAGGCGGCCCTCGCGTGCCAGCGCGACCTGCTGGAACGCTACGTGAATCACCCCCTGGTGGTTCCAGCCGTGGCGCCCCACTCCCCCTATATGGTGTCCGCCGCGAATCTGGTCAAGGAGGCCGAACTCGCCGAAGAGTTCGGGGCCCCGCTTATCATCCACCTCGCCGAGACGCGCTGGGAGGTGGAGAAAATCACCGCCGAGAAGGGCGTCTCCCCGGTCGCGTACCTGGCGGACCTGGGGATCCTCTCCGAGCGCACCATCGCCGCACACTGCGTGCACGTCTCGGAGGCCGATCTCGATCTCCTCGGCGAGTTCGAGGTCGGGATCGCGAGCAACCCGGTTTCCAACCTCAAGCTCGCGAGCGGCCTGGCGCCGCTGCCGCAGATGCTGGCCCGCGGTCTCAAGGTCGCGTTCGGCACCGATGGCGCGGCATCGAACAACACGCTCGACCTGTTGCGCGATGCGCAGCTCGCTTCGCTGATCTACAAGGGGATCACCGGCGACCCTACCTGCATCCCTGCACGGACGGTGGTCGAGATGCTGACGATCGGGGGAGCGAGGGTGCTCGGCCTCGCCGAGAAGATCGGCACCCTCGAGCCAGGGAAGCGCGCCGACATAATCTGCGTTGCGCTCGACCGGCCCAGGGCCGTTCCGGCGTATGACCCCTTCTCGCACCTCGTCTACGCGGCTCGGTCTGCGGACGTGACCCACGTCGTCGTGGACGGCCGCATCGTCGTCCGAGGCCGCGAGCTCCAGACCGTCGACGTTCCGGCCCTCCTGGTCGACGTCCGCACGGCGACCGAGACGCTCAGGCAGAGAATCCAGCAATAGCCCGTAAGGCGTGTAGCGTCGCCCACCGGGAAGCACGTCGACAGCCGGCTTGCGGGCGCGCCGACGGTGTCAACGTTTCCTGAGGCGAGATCTCGTGGGGATCAACGTAAAGGAGCCGGGATGGCGCCTACTCGTCGTCCTTGCCGCCGTGGCCTTCCAGCACCTTCCGCACGTGGTCGGCGGAGATCCGGATCTTGACGCGCCCGTCTCCGTTCGGCGCGCGGGCAACCGGTTGCTCCGGGGCGCGCGCGGATTCCGTCGCCGAGACCGGCTCGGGGATGTGCTTGGGCGAGGCCTTCTCGAGGACGGTCGAGACGAGCTGCAACAGCGCCTCTGGCGGTGTTGCCTCGAACTCGAGGCCGGCCCGGTAGAGGAGCACCCTCTGGTCGCGCTCGTCGAGGCCAAACCCCCACGCGCGGCACCGCCGCACCAACCCCCGAACCACCACCTCGCCTCCATCGAGCTGGATGCGTAGGTCGCAAGGCACCTGCGGCCGGAGAATGGCCGCCAGCTCGATCTGGACCCCACGCTCCGACAGATCCACGATCCGCGCGGGCAGGAACGCCTTGACCCGCGCCGAGAGCGGCCTCTTCGGCTCACCTCTGGGGACAGCTCTCCTCTCCGTCATCACGCTCCCACTCTTGCGAACGCTTGCAACACAAATATAGAGGGTCTGCGCCCTTTTGACCAGAAGGCCCAAGAAAAAGCACCCAAAGAAGGAGGCCACCCCGGGAATGTCCGGCGGGCGCACGGTTGTTCTCCCGAATGACGCATGAGACGGAGACTGCGTCTGAAAAGACGATAGTGGTCTCCCTCCAAGGAGGCTGTCAAAATGGCGAAAGCTGTCCTTCCCCCGTTGCCTTACGGCTACAACGCTCTCGAGCCGTGGATCGACGAGCAGACGATGCACCTCCACCACGACAAGCACCATCAGGCCTACCTCGACAACCTGCTCAAGGCGATCACCGGCACGGAGTTCGAGAACGTAGACCCAGCAAAACTCCTGTCCGACCTCGTGAAGATCCCCGAGAAGATCCGCGGCATCGTACGCAACCACGGCGGCGGTTTCGTAAACCACAGCCTGTTCTGGGAGGTCATGGCGCCCAAGGCGGGCGGGACTCCGACCGGCGACCTGGCAAAGGCGCTCGACAAGGCGTTCGGCGGCTTCGAAGCGTTCAAGGAGAAGTTCGCGGCCGCGGCGGCAGGCCAGTTCGGGAGCGGCTGGGCATGGCTGGTCGTGAAGCACGACGGCTCGCTTGCGCTGTACAACCTGCCCAACCAGGACAGCCCGCTCTCCTCCGGAGACCATCCGGTGCTCGGCCTGGACGTGTGGGAGCACGCCTACTACCTCAAGTACCAGAACCGCCGCGCCGAGTACATCGCGAACTGGTGGAACGTCATCAACTGGGACAAGGTGGCAGAACTCTACAAAGCCGCGCGAAAATAGCTGACAGCTCTCCCCCATCCACCCACCCAGTCGACAGTTGACAGTTCCCCCGCCCACCCCAAGTGCCGCTTGGGGTGGGCGCTAGCTGTCGGCTGTCGGCTAGGAGTTGCAGGTCCTTGCCTGTCAACTGTGAACTGTCGACTGTTTTCTCAGGGGCGCGGCAGGTCCTTCGCGGTGCGCCCGACGCAGTCGTACTCGAAGCCCATCGCCCGCATCTTTTCGGGCTCATACACGTTGCGCAGATCGACGACGCGCGCGGTGCGGAGGGTTTGCTTCAGGCGCTCGAGGTCGAGCGAGCGGAACTGGTTCCACTCGGTGAGGACGACGAGGCAGTCCGCACCGACCGCAGCCTCGAACTCGTCGGCGCAATAGACCACGCCGGCAGGCAGCACCTCGCGAGCGGTCTCGGTGGCCGCCGGGTCGAAGACACGGATGGATGCTCCGTCGGCCGCGAGAGCGTGCAGGATCGGGATCGCCGCGGCCTCCCGCATGTCGTCGGTCTCCGGCTTGAACGAAACCCCGAGCACGCCAATCGTCAGGCCCGCAACCGAGCCGCCACACATCGTCTTGACCTTGTCCGCCATTCGCAGCTTGACCCTCTCGTTCACCGCGACCACGGTGTCCACGATGTCGAAGGGCCGCCCAGCCTGGCGGGCGATGTCCGAGAGCGCCTTAGTGTCCTTCGGGAAGCAGGAGCCGCCGTAACCCGGTCCAGGATGGAGGAACTTCGGGCCGATACGACGGTCGAGTCCCATCCCCTTCGCGACGTGGTGGACGTCGGCGCCGAGCAGTTCGCACAGCTCCGCCACCTCGTTTATAAAGGTGATCTTTGTGGCGAGGAAGGCGTTGGAAGCGTATTTGATGAGTTCCGAGGACTCCACATTGGTGATCACGAAAGGCGTCTCGATCAGGTACAGCGGCGCGTAGATGTCCTTCATGATCGCAATCGCCTGCGCATCGCGGGCGCCGATCACGACGCGGTCCGGCCGCATGAAGTCGCCGATCGCCGAGCCCTCCCGCAGGAACTCGGGGTTCGAAACCACCGAAAACGGCTGCGTACTGTTCCTCTCCTTGATCACCTTCTCGATCAGCTGCCCGGTTCCAATCGGCACCGTTGACTTGGTCACGACGACCTTGTAGCCGTTCATGTGCTCCGCGATCGCTTCGGCGACCTCGACCACGTAGGTCAGGTCCGCCGAGCCGTCCTCCTTGGGCGGAGTTCCAACTGCGATGAAGATCGCGAGCGACTTCTCCACCGCCTCTTTCAGCTCGGTGGTGAAGTGCAGGCGGGCTGCCTTCTCGGTCTTGGCAACGAGCGCGTCGAGACCCGGTTCGTAGATCGGGATCTGGCCCTGCTTGAGCATGTTGATCTTGCGCTCGTCCTTGTCCACGCAGGTCACGTCCATGCCGAAGTCGGCCAGACACGCGCCGGTCACCAGTCCGACGTAGCCACTCCCCACGACCGCGATGTGCATGCTCCCTCCCAGTCAATGCGCCTCAGCGCAGTCGCAAAGTCTAGCCGCGTCCGAGCGATACGGCAAGGCGGCGCCAGAGACAGTTCAGAGTGAAGAGTTGAGAGTGAAGAGTTCAGGACAAGCCAAGCAGAGGGGCATTGGTGCAGAGGAGCTGAGGAGCGCCAACGGTTCACGGGTTCGACAGGAAGAGGTGAAAGGCAAAACGTCAAACGAAAGACGAACACTGGAAACGTAAAGGCAGGAAGGTACCAGCTCGCGTCTTCCCTTTGACCTCTTGCCTTTCCCCTTTCTCCTATCTCTTCTCCCCTCCCTGAACGTGGCTCGCGGCTGGACCAAGGCAGGGCTTCGCAGCGCGGCGGGTGGCCGCGCCGCCGAGATTGGGCCGGATGCTGGGCGCGCGAGCCCGTCGCGCCGGAGTGTAGCCGGAGGCTACATGAGGACGCGAACGGGCGAGCGCAACGACGCAGACGGTCCGATATCGGCGGCGCCTTCTCAGGGCCGGAGGTAGCGCTCGAAGTGCTCGGCGACTCGGCGGTACAGGTGCGCGCGGGCGTCCTTGCCCAGGATGGAGTGGTTCTTGTTGGGATACAACTGGAGGTCGTATGGCTTGCCCGCCCTGTACAGCCTGTCCACGAAGGCGAGGGTGTTGCCCCAGTGCACGTTGTCGTCGCCGGTCCCGTGGAGAAGCAGCAGAGCGTCCGCGAGCTTGTCGGCCTGGTTTACGGGCGACGAGTCCCGGTACCCGGCCTCGTTGTCCGCTGGCAGCTTCAGGTAGCGCTCCGTGTAGATCGAGTCGTACCGGCGCCAGTCTGTCACCGGGGCCACCGCTGCGCCGGCCCTGAAAACCCCGGGCGCGTTGGTGAGCGCGTAGCAGGTCATGAAGCCGCCGTACGACCACCCCCAGATGCCGATCCTCGATGCGTCGACGTACGGCAGCGTCTTCAGGTACCCGACCCCGGCGAGCTGGTCCTCGAGCTCCACCTTGCCCAGCCGGCCCAGGAGTGCGCGCTCGAAATCCCGGCCGCGCGCGGACGAGCCGCGGTTGTCCACGGAAAACACCAGGAACCCGCGGCTCGCCAGGTAGTGGTGGAACAACTGCGTCTGCCTCCCCCACCCGTTCCGGACGACCTGGGCGTGCGGCCCACCGTAGACGTACACGACGACGGGGTACTTCCTCGCCGGATCGAAGCCGGCGGGCTTGAGCAGGGACGCCTGGAGCATGGCTCCGCCGGGCCTCGCAATCGTCAGGAACTCGATCGTCCCGAGCACATAGTCGCCGAGCGAAGGCGGCTGGACCGGGGCCACTGCGCGCAGCACCCGGCCCTCCCTGTCGAGCACCCGCATCGTCGGGGCGTGCGAAGCGTCCGAGAAGGTATCGAGGATGAACTTGACTCCCGGGGCGACGTCGACACGGTGGGTACCGGCTTCCCTCGTGAGGCGGGCAAACCCGCTGCCGTCGGGGCGGACCCGGTAGAGCTGATCTTCCAGCGGCCCGGCTTCGTTGGCGGTGAAGTAGATCCAGCCGCCCGGCTCATCGACCGCGGCGACGGACGCGATCTCCCAAGGCCCGCTCGTGATTGCGCGCGGCGTGCCGTCGGCCGCGTAGGCGACCAGGTGTCGGAACCCCCCCGCCTCCGAGCTCCAGAGCAGCCGCCCGTCGCGGAAGAAGTGCTCGTCGTCGTGGAGGTTGATCCACGCCGCGTCCCTCTCAACGAGGAGCGTCACGGCCTTGCCGGTGGCCACGTCCTCGCGCACCAGCTCGAGGCGGGTCTGCGAACGGTCGAGCAGCTGGTACCACACCGCCGAGCCGTCCGGCGTCCAACCGAGCCGCGGCACGTACTCCGCGTTCCCTCCCGTCCATACGTGATCGCGGTGCGTAAGGCCGCCCTTGGGTGCCTCCACCTGGATCATCGAGAGCCCGACCACAGGGTTCGGGTCGCCGGGCTGCGGGTAGCGCTGCTCGGTCGTGGTCGGGTGGTTCTCGAGGCGGTCTACGATCGGGTACGTTGGCACCTTCGTCTCGTCGAGCGAGAGGGTCGCGATCCAGCGCGAGTCGGGCGACCACGCGTACCCGATCGCCTTCCTCCCGGCCAGCTCCTCCTCGTAGACCCAGTCGAGCTTGCCGTTGAGATGGGCCGAGGAGCCGTCCTCGGTTAGGCGTGCTTCCTTGCCGCTCGCCAGCTCGATCACCCACAGGTCGTTGTCGCGCACGAACGACACCCAGCGCCCGTTGGGCGAGAACTCGGCGAGCTCCTCCTCGGAGGGAGTGGCGGTGAGCCGCCGCACCTGGTTGCCCGGGACGGTTACGACGAAGAGATCGCCGCCGCCCGCCAAGAGCAGGGCGTCGGCCTTGGGCGACCACCGGTACCCTGCGAGCTTCGGCCTGACCGCCTCCTTGCCCTCTCCGACCGCCGGCAGCTCGGCCTCGGCGAGGAGCAGGCGGCGCGCTCCGGACGCCGCATCCTCGAGCCACAGCGTGCTCCGCGCGTTCTTCCCCTCCCCGCTCGTTTCGAGGAACGAGAAGCTCGCTCCGTCGGGCAGCCAGGCGACCTCCTTGGGCAGCGTCCCTTCGAGCGGGGGATCCGCGACGATCCTCTCGATGGTGAGGGGTTGCTGGCCTCCGACGAGCGGGGCCGCGAACAGGATGAGCAGCGAAATCAAACGACGCATGCGCACCTCCCGGGCAGGTCGGGCACGACGTGTCATGATACCCGCGCCTTGACGCCGGCCAGGCTCCACGGCGAGACTGCAGGAGTGCCACGTGCCCTGACAGAGCGATCGTGGTGGTTGGCGCTCGCACTGGCCGCGCTGGCTCCCCGGGCAGCCGGCGCGTTCCTTCGGCGTCCGTGGCACGACGAGTACTTCACCGCCTGGGCTTCGAAGCTCCCTCTCGCCGATCTGGTGGCCGCGCTGCGCCTCGACTCGGGCCCTCCGCTGCCGTACCTTCTTGTGAAGTTGTTCGCCAGTGTCGGAAGCGACCCGATCGCCGCGGCGCGCGCGATCTCGGTCGCGGCGGGAACCGCGGCGGTGCTCATCGCAGCCCTCGCATCCCGCCGGGCGTTCGGCGATCGAGCCGGTTGGTGGACCGGTGCGCTGCTTGCGGTCCACCCGCTCGCGGTGGCGTGGTCGTGCGAGGGGCGTGCGTACGCCCTGGTGCTGCTCGCCGCTGCCTGGGCGTGGGAGAGGATGGAAGCGATGTCCAGTAACGGGCGCGGCGCCGTGGGCCTCGCCTTCGCGGTGGCGCTCGCGTGCTGGAGCCACGGTCTCGGCATGCTCCTGGCGGCCGTCCTTGCCGCCGCCGCGCTGACCCTCCGGCCGCCCGTTCGCGGGCGAGCGCTCAGCGCCGTCGGCGTAGGCATCGCGAGTCACCTGCCGTGGCTGCCTATCGCGCTGCACCAGCCACCCGCCGCCGTTGCCTGGATGTCGGTGTCGTGGCAAGCGATGCCGATTCCCGACCGCGTGACCGCCCCGCTCCGGATGCTCTCGCCGCTCGCGGACTTCGCCACGGCCCTCGATCTGCCCTCGTCGACTGGTGTTCTCGAGGTGGCCGCCGCGATGGCGCTCATCGTCCTCGTGGTCGCGGGCTGCCTAACGCGGGGCGCCTTCCGGTTCGCGATCGGGTTCATCCTGCCCACGGCTGCGCTCGGCGCTCTCGCCGCCCTGGGCGTTCCAGCCTTCTACCCCGGCCGGGGCGAGGTCCTTGCGATGGTCCCGCTCCTTGCGCTCGTCGGCGCTGCCGCCGGGTCGAGGCGACCCGCCGCGCTGGCGGGGCTCGCCCTTGTGTGCGCCGGAGCGGTGACCGTGGCCCGCGCCGAGGCCGCCTGGGCCCACGCGCCGGCCCGCGGCGAGCAGCGGATCGCCGAGACATTGCGGCAATCGATGCCACACGGCGGTCTCGTGGTGATCTCCGGCTACGGGCGGCTCGGCATCGAGTACCACCTCGGATCGGCTGCGAGCGGGTTCGAGTTGGTCAACTACCCAGCCGAAGCTGCCCGTCACCCGGGTTGGTACGACCCGTTCGTAGACCGGCCCGCGTCGGACGAACTCAACCAACTCAGACAGCGCGCGTCTTCCGTCCGGATTCCGGTTGCCGAGGTTGTGTCGCGAGGACTTCCTACCACGACCGATCTCAGCCGCCTCGCCTCGAGCCTCGGGCTTCGGCCTGCGCTCGACGTCGAGGACAGCATCGTGTTCGTCTCTCCCGGTGGCTCCGCTCTGCCTTTGCGCCCTTAGAGATCCCGCACCGTCAGGGGCGGGCGGCGGCGGCGGAGCCACGACAGCCCGAGTATGCCAGCGACCGCGGTGAGCGAGAGCGCGAGCCCGGCCACGTCCTCCGGCAGCAGCGACTGCCGCGCAACGATGCGATGCTGTCCCGGAGCAACCGACACGCTGACCAGCCCGTCCACATTCGACCACCCGGCCGGGCGACCGTCAATTTCAACGCTCCAGCCGTCGTCGGCGAGCAGCGGGATGCTCAGGATGCCGCCCGAGGAGGGGTTGGCGGTCATTACAACCCGATCGGGCCTGGCCGGCTCCTCCGAGCGCACCTCCTGGCGCGCGCGGCCGCCGGCGCCGAGCGCGCGCTGGAAGTCGACCCCGCGCGGCAGGTAGGCCGGCAGCGAGGGCAGGATCGGGGGCACGCCGAACCGGGCCGCGGCACGAGCCACGACCGGCCCCGGGTCGGAGGGCCGCATCGGCGGACCGTCCGCCAGGCGCCACCGGAAAGCGACCGGAACGGCGAGGGGGAGAACGAACGCCACAAGGCCGACGACTCGCACTACCTTGCGGTTCCCCCCGGCCAGCGTCATCAGCCCGATACACCCTGCCACGCCGAGCCAGCGCCACGGAAACTGCAAGAAAGCCAAGCCCGGGACCCGGCCGTAGAGCCAACCCAGAAGCGGCGTGGCGAGCGCCAGGGCGACGAGTCCGGCACCCGCGAGCAGGCGAGACTCACGGGAAGCCGTTGCCGCCGCGAGCACCAGCAGAACAGCTATGGCTGCGAGAGCCAGATTGAGGTGGCCAGCCAGCACCGCATCGGCGCCGACGCCGCCAGGCAGCAGGTTGTCCTGCCAGCGGTACCCTGCGCCGACCAGATTCTCGCCCTGGAGACGCCACACGCTTCCGACGTTGGGCAGCCACGAAGCGGCGGCAAGGCACAGCCCGATCCCGCCGGCAAGCAGGAGCGAGCCCGAGCGGCCGCCGCGGCCTCTCGCAATGTGGCACAGCGCCGCGACCGCCCCGGCCATGACCGCGACAGGGAGTTGGGTCGCGAGCATCAACGCCAGGAAGACAGCACCTCGCACGACGCTCCGGCGGTCGCGCGGCTCCGGCGGGAGCAGGGCCTCGAGAGCCAGGGGAAGCGCCGCTAGCGCGATCGCTTCCGCAAGCGCCGCTCTTTCGTGAAGCGCCACCACGAGGTACGGCGCCGCCGCCCATGTTGCCGACGCGGCAAGGGCGAACGACAGCCCAATACCACGGCGGCGCAATGCGAACATCATCGCGAGCCCTGCGACGACCGGGATTAGGGCCGTCGCGACGGAGATCGCGCAGATTCCGTCGCCGGTCGTCGCCGCCAACAGGCCGTGCACCACGAGCGGTATCAGCGGGTACGCGCGCGGCTCCGGGCCGCCCAGGCCTCCATTGAGATCCGGATACCACCGGGGATACGGCACGCCGAGGAGCCAGCAGCGCGCCTCCTGCTGGGCGCGCATCGCGTGGTAGTAGGCGTCATCGCCACCCGGAGCGCCGGAGAGGAGAGGGAAGCCACCGACAAGCAGGCCCCAGGCAACCAGGCCGGCCCCGGCGAGGCGCACGGCCCGGCCCGCGTCACGCGAGGCGGTTCGCGCTGAACCAGTCGACAAAGCCGCGGACTCCTTTCCCGAACGGGACACAGCAGCCTTTGAAATCGTCGAAACAGGCGACGCCCGCGCCGCGTTCGGGTAGCGACGCCCAAGCGTATGGACCGATGGAAGCGGCGCCACCCACGAGGATCGTTCCCATCACTCACTCCTTGGGAGCGGGCGTGGCGGGAGCTGCGACCGTCGGAGTCGGAGGCGCCACCTGCTCGCCTCTCGACCGCCGGTTGCGCACGTACCACGTCGAGAGCTTGGAGTCCTGCACGCCCCGAACCACATTTTCGAGGTCGCGGACCAGCCCGGGGTCGTTGATCAGCTGAGCGGCGCTCCCCTGACCGTGATCCAGCTTTTCCGCGACTTGACGCAACGAGTACGTCATCACCGCGAGGTCGTCGAGGAAGCGTCGCGCGAACTCCTTGTCGTTCATGAGGCGCGGCAACGTCCCGTCCCCTTCGGTGACCTCCTTTGCGGCCACCGTGACTGCGGCCGCGGCCTGGCCAACACCTTCCAGTGCCTGCTGCAGACGTTCCCGACCCTTGGGATCCCGAAGCAGCCCCGCCACCACCGAGTCGTCCCGCGCCAGGTCCCTCGCCAACGCCTGGCCGACCTGGTGGCCCGCGCGAGCCATACCGGCGAGATCCTCGACAAGTTGCGACTCGAGCTTGGGATCGGCGATGAGCTTGCCGAGCGCGCCCTTCCCGGAGCGCAGGCCCTTGAGGAGCCCGTCGGTCTCCTCTAGCACCGAGTTGAGCCGGGCGACGACCTGGTGCCCGGATTCAGGGTTGACGGTCAGTTCCCCGATGATCCCCTGGCCCTGCTCCACCCTGTCGAGAATCCTGCGCAGGGACGAGGAGATCGCCTGCACGTTCGTCATTGCGTCTCCGCCCCGGGAGAGCACCGCGGCGACATCGGTGGGCTCCTCGCTCGGGATCGCGCTGCCGGGCGGAAGGAGCGGCTGCGAGGCGCTGCCCGAGGAGACTTCGAGGTAGCGGTCGCCGAGGAGCCCCAGGGTTCGGATGCGAACCCGGGAGTCGGCGCGGACGCGCTCCGCGAGACGCGCATTGATCCGGAACGTCACGGTGATTTGGCGCTGACTCGGATCGGTCGGGAGTTCCACCTCCTCGACGGCACCCACGACCACTCCATTGAGCCAGACGGACCCGCCCGGGACAAGGCCACCGACGTGCTCAAAGCGTGTCTCGTACCGCTGGTGGCGCTGGAACAGTCCCTGCTTCTTGCCAATCAGCATGATGATGAGTGCGAAGGCCAGGAGCAGACACGCCGTGAACAGGCCTACCCTCAGCCGACGATGCCGATCCGTCTCAAGCATAGACACCTCCTGCGCGCACGAACCGGCCCACGTCGCCCCCCTGCCGTGCCGCGCCTGCCATCGTTCCGGTGAACGTGAACCGCCCGCTGCTCAGGAACGCAACCCGATCGGCGAGCTTGGCGGCCACGGCGATGTCGTGGGTCACCACCAACGAAGTGGCACCCGTGGTGCGGGTGACCTCGCCGATGAGCGCCGTGATCGCCAGCCCGGTCAAGGGGTCGAGGCCGGCAGTGGGCTCATCGTAAAGGATGACCTCGGGGTCGAGTGCGAGGCCGCGCGCCAGTGCGACCCTCTTCCTCATCCCGCCCGAGAGCTCCGAAGGCGCGAGCGTTTCGGTTCCCGCAAGCCCGACCCGCTCCAGCAACACGGCCACGTGCCGGGCGACATCGCTATCCCCAAGGTCCGTGTGCTCTCGCAGTGGAAATGCCACATTCTCCCCGACCGTGAGTGAGTCGAATAGAGCGCACTGCTGGAAGATGTAGCTCACGCGCCGCCGGAGTCCGACCATTTCGTCCTCGGGGAGCTCGGATACGTTGCACCCCAGCACGCTCACACTGCCATGGTCAGGCCGGAGAAGGCCGTTGACGTGTTTGAGGAAGACCGACTTCCCTTCGCCGGAACCGCCGAGGACGACCACCGTCTCACCGCGCAGCACCTCGAGGCTCACGCCGTCGAGCACCGTGTGCGCCCCGAACGACTTCCGGAGCTCGTGAACTTCGACGACGACCGGCCGTGTCTCGCTCATAGCGCCAGGAACAGCTTCGTCAGGAAAAAGTCGAGCACGAGGACCGTGATTGCTACCGCGACAACCGTGTCCGTGGTGGCCTTGCCGACTCCGTCGGCTCCGCCGGTCGCCGAGAGCCCGTTATACGACGCGATCAACCCGATCGCAAAGGCGAAGAAGACGGACTTGCCGATCCCGGAGAGGAAGTCCCCAAACTGCAGGAGCCGGAGCACGTGACTGAAATAGAAGCCGGGCGTCAGGCCCAGCTCCCATGTAGAAATGAGCAACCCGCCGAAGATGCCCGCGATGTCAGCGAACACAACGAGCAGGGGAAGGCCCATCAGGAGCGCCAACATGCGGGGCGCTACGAGCTTCCGCAGCGGATCTGCACCGAGGGATCGCATGGCCTCGACCTGCTCGCTGACCGTCATGCTGCCGAGTTCGGCCGTGATCCCCGAGCCGACACGCCCTCCGACCATCAGCGCCGTCAGTACCGGCCCCAGTTCGCGTATCAGGGACAGCCCTACCACCTCCCCGATGTACAGTTTCGCGCCGAAGGCCGCGAGCGTGTAGGCGGTCTGGAGCGCCAGGACCATTCCAGTGAACAGCGCAATGACGGCGGCGAGGTTCGTTGAGCGCACCCCCATCGCTTCGAGCTGACGTATGATCTCCCGCCCGTCCCACGGCGGCGTGACCAGCCGAGCGGCAACCGCCCGACCCAATAACGCGACGCCCCCGAGGTGGCGAACGCGCCGCCACGTCAGGTCATAGAGCCTCCCGAAGATGCTCACATCATGATGGTATCAGTCGCGGCACGACAATTCTGGCGACGACGACCCGCAGGCAGCTGTGGCGCCCGGCCGGACGTGGTATACGATGAGGCATGGCGCATCCCGAGTACGTGATCTGCATGGAGTGCGAGACTCCGACCTACGTCTTCGAGTGGGGCGACGGCAAGGTTGTGGAAGCGTTGTGCCCAATCTGCGGCAACGACGACGCGACCACGTTTGTCTCCGAGGAAGAGCTCGAGGAGATGGTTGCATCCGAGGATGAGGACGAGGAGTAGCCGGACGCCGTGAAGTCGTACGATCCGACGTGCACTGCTGCGGGGGGGTTCTGATGGTTCAGATCCTCACCGGCCCCCGCCTCGCTCGGGCGCTACGCGCCGGTGCTCTGGCAGTGGCACGCGAGCAGGAGACGCTGAACCGCATCAACGTCTTTCCGGTGCCGGACGCCGACACGGGGGCGAACCTCGCGTCGACACTGCGTGCCGCCGCAGCGGCGCTGACGACTCCCACCGAATTCACGGTAGGACAAACGGCTCGAGCGGCTGCCGACGCGGCCCTTGAAGGGGCACGCGGCAACTCGGGCGCGATCCTCGCGCAGTTCCTGCACGGCATGGCGGATTCGATCGGGACCAGGGTGAGTGTCACGACCCGAGAGTTTGCCGCGGCTGTTCGGAGGGGCGCCGATGCGGCGCAGCAGGCACTCGCCCAGCCTGTCGAGGGAACGATCCTGACGGTGCTGCGGACTTGGGCGGCCGCCCTCGAAGAGCAGACCGGCAAGATCCACGACTTCGGCGAACTGCTCGGGAGCGGCCTGGAACATGCGCGTGAGGCCCTGGCCAACACCCCCAAACAGCTCGCCGTTCTCGCCAGGCACGGTGTCGTGGACGCCGGAGCGCAGGGGTTCGTGTATTTTCTCGAAGGGATCTCCAGCTTCTTCCGCGACCGGAGGGCGGCAAGCTGGCGACGCGCCGGGATGTCGCTGGCGCAGCAGACGTCGTTTGTCGCCGCCCACGCCGATCTGGACCTCACCTATCGCTACTGCTCCGAGGGGTTGCTCATCGGCGAGCACCTCGATCGCAAGGCCGTCGCACGAGAGGTGGGCGCGCTCGGTGGCTCGCTCGTCGTTGCGGGAGGCGGGTCACGCCTGCGAGTGCACCTCCATACCAACGAACCGCAGCGGCTGTTCGCCAAGCTCGCCGAATTGGGTACGGTGCATCACACCAAGATCGACGACATGGTGCTCCAGCAGCTCGCCGCGCGCGGAGCCACGCTGGCGGTGGTCACGGATTCATCCTGTGACATGCCGGAAGCGAAGGCTCACGCCGCCGGGCTGGTCCGCGTGCCGCTCTCCATCTCTTTCGGCGACGATACTTTCCTCGACGGCGTGGACATCACGCCGCCCCAGTTCTACCAGCGCCTGGCTGTCAGCCTGGTCCCGCCCAGGACCTCCCAGCCCGCCGTCGGTGATTTCCGGGCGACGTTCAAACGCCTGCTCGAGAATCACGAGGGCGTCATCTCGCTGCACCTCTCGGCGGCCCTTTCGGGCACCTACCAGGCCGCGCTGGCTGCCGCCAGGCAGGTGGACTCAAGCCGCATCAGGGTCGTGGACACTCGCCAGATCTCGGTCGCCCTCGGCTTGGTCGCCGAGGCCGTCGGGGAGGCGATCGCTGCCGGCAAGGACCTCGACGGGGCCGTCGCCGTCGCCGAACAAGTGAGCCGCGAAACCCAACTCTTCGCCTCGTTTGCCTCCCTCGACCTGGCGGTTCGCGGCGGGCGAGTTTCGGCCGCTCAAGCCCGGGTGGCGACCCTATTCGGCCTCAATCCCGTCATCACCATAGGAGAGGACGGCACGGCCGCCCCGGCGGGCGTGTACTTCGGATTCGCGGCCTCTCTCCGGGGAATCGTCAAACGCGTCCGGCGTTTCGCCGGGGGTCGGCCGGTGCGCATCATGGTTGCGCATGCGAGCGCGGTCGGGGCGGCAGAATACGTCGCCGAGCGGTTATGTTCCCGCTTCGGGGTGTCCGAGATCCCGATCGTCAACCTCACTGCCGTCCTGGCCGCCCACGTCGGCCCAGGGGCTGTTGGCGTGGGGGTACGCAGGATGGAGGAGGTCTGATGTTCTTGCAAGCCGAGAGAGTGCCAGCTAAATTCTACGGAAGGCCAGCGGCCCACATGGGAAGGCCGGCGACGGAGGAATGAATGGCTCGACCCGACTATCTCATCTGCCTCGAGTGTGAATCGGAGGTGGAGGACTTCATCTGGAGGGACGGCGAAATCCGTCGAGCCACCTGCGAGGTGTGCGGCAACGCCGACACTGACGCGTTTTCCCTGCCTGAGGACTACGGTCAAAACATCGACGAAGAAGAGGAAGAGGATACCGAGGACGAGGACGACGAGGAAGCCAAGTACCTCGAAGACTACGACGACGATGACGAAGAAGCAGAAGAGGAATAGCAGGCGGCCTCATAGACGGCTGACAGCTCTCCCCCTCAAGACAGTCGGCAGCTTTCTACCGCACACCCTCCCGGCCGACAGCTCATAGTTCCTCCTCTCACCCGCAGGCCTTGCGACGGGTGGGCTTTCAGGTCTTGGTTCTTGGCTGTGAGTTGGGACCTGTCTGCTGTCTGCTGTCTGCTGTCTGCTGTCAGCTGTCGTTCAACGGCCCTGGTCGAGTCGACGCGCGACGGCAAGCAGAGGAGCCATAAGCGAGAGCTCAGCGAAGTCGGGCATCGCCGGCCCTGGCACCAGCAGCAGCCAGGGGAG
>Ga0182021_10000417_pt1 | contig 44719 bp, 42 predicted proteins | sample 612E3MmetaG_FD_120493 | JGI IMG/M metagenome (GOLD analysis project Ga0182021, IMG submission 120493) | Permafrost microbial communities from Stordalen Mire, Sweden - 612E3M metaG (Illumina Assembly) | ecosystem: Environmental > Terrestrial > Soil > Wetlands > Permafrost | place: Sweden... | reverse complement strand
GGGCGGCGGGCATCGGGCTCCGGCGATCCGAGTGCCGATGTCCGGTCAGGCGACTCTGGCGTGCGGATGAGCGACGGCGGCCGCGACCTTCGCACCGACCACAGCGGTGTGCTCCAGCAGCGCGGCGATGTCCACGACCAGGCCTACTGTGCCGTCCGCCATGATCGTGGCTCCGGCCAGACCCTTGCGCTCGCCGGCGACCTCGCTCAGGGACTTGAGTACGATCTCGTGCTGGCCGACGAACGCATCCACAGCGAGGGCCATCTCGGTGCCGCGCGACCGCACGACCACCAGGTTGACGAAGCCTCGCTCGTTCGTTTCGAGCGGTCGTGGTGGGTCGCCCAGGGCGTTGTCGAGCTGCTCGACCGGGATGACTCGGTTGCGCAGCGTAAGAACGTTGTGGCCGCGGATTCGGCCGAACGACCGAGGTTCGACGCGCAGCGTCTCGACGACACCGGTGAGCGGCAGAGCGCAGACTCGCGTGCCCGACTTGACGAGCAGGGCGCCGATGATCGCCAGCGTCAGCGGCAGCGACAGCGAAACCTTCGACCCCACTCCGAACGTGCTCGCGACATCGACCCACCCGCCCAGGCGCTCGATGTTGTTGCGGACGACGTCCATGCCGACGCCACGGCCGGAAACCTCGGTGATCACACTGGCCGTCGAGAAGCCTGGCAGGAAGACGACTCGCAGGATGTCGTCGTCGCTCGCTGACTCGGCGATCTCGTGCGTCATCAGGCCCTTGCTCACCACGGCTCGGCGCAGTGCCGCGGGGTCCATGCCCCGGCCGTCATCCTCGACCGTGATCAGAATTCGGCCGTCGGCGTGGCGGGCCGTCAGGCGGACGGTGCCCGCAGGCGTCTTGCCGGCGGCGATGCGCTCCTCGGGCGACTCGATTCCGTGGTCGAGGGCGTTGCGGACGAGGTGGCCCAGCGGGTCGCCCACCTCCTCGAGCACGGACCGGTCGAGCTCGGTCTCCTTGCCCTCGATGATGAGCTGGACTTCCTTGTTGAGCTTGGCGGCGATGTCACGCACGACGCGCGGGAAGCGATTGAAGACGGTCTCGATCGGCAGCATCCGCAGGCCGGTGACCTGGTCCTGGAGCTGGCCGGCGATGCGTGCAAATTGCTGCGAATCCTCCTCGGACTGGCGTGCGAGAGGATCGTCGCCAAGCCGAAGCGCAAGATCGGCGGCGCTCCTCTGCAGCCGGGTCTTGTGCACCACCAGCTCGCCGACGAGATTCATCAGTTCGTCGAGGCGGGCGACATCGATGCGGATGGTCTGCTGGGCCGCCTTGAGGCGATCGCCCGCGACCGTCATCCGCTCTCCAGGCGGCAGCCCACGGGCCTCTGCGCCTGGGTCGGCCTGACGTCGTTCTTGCGGGCTCGGCGAGCGGGCTTCGTCGAGGTTGTCGTTGCGGTCCGCGCCCTGCGGCGGGATGGTCTCGCCGGGGCCGAAGATCTCGATGCTGGAGGACATACCGGACACATCGGCCTGGCCGGCGGCGATCGGCGCGGCGATCATCTCCACGCTCACGACATCGTCGATGGCGGCCAATCGGCCGCGCAACTGTGTCAGCTCCCCCGGCCGACCCCTGGCAAGCACGGCCAGGAGCGAGGCGCCCATGCCGCTCTCGATCTCCTGGCGGCCGGGCGCGGACCCGACAAAGGCACCGGCTTCCTCGACCTCCATCACGAGTTGCAGGAGCCGGACCGCCTGCCACTCACTCGTCGGGTCGACTCTGCAAACGAAGAGCGAGCGAGGATCGAAGCCTGCCGGAGCTTCGCATAGGAGCTGCTGGATCAGCGGCACGACGGCGACGTTGGTGACGCCGCTCTCGACGTCGCCGAATGCGGCGACGTCGGCCACCGGTCGTGCCGGCGCGCCCGTTCCTGCCGCGGCTCCCGAAACTGGCGCCGGCGTCCGGGCCGCCGGCGGCAGGACGGCGGCAGGTTGAAACGCCTGAGCTATGGAGGCCGGCCTGGTCGAGGATTTGGCCGCGGCCGCGGCCGTGGCGGTCGAAAGCAACTGACGCAGCTGCCCGGTCAGCGCTTCTGGCGCATCGGTCAGCGTCTCGCCCTCCTGAACCTCGGCCACGAGCGCCCGGAGGACGTCGATGGTGGCGAGCAGGACGTCGGCGAAGGGCTTGACCTCGTAGAGCGTTCCGCTGCGGAAGGCTCCGAAGAGATCCTCCATCGCGTGCGTCAGCTCGGCCATGCGCCGATGGCCGATCGTGGCCGCCGAGCCCTTCAGGGTGTGAGCCGCTCGGAAGACCTCGTTGACCACGCCGGCATCGAGGCCGTGCTCGAGTTCGAGCAGGCCTTGCTCGATGCGCTCGATCTGCTCGAGCGACTCGTCTGTGAACAGTCGGTCGTCGCCTGGCTGCAGATCGAAGGTCAGACGCATTTCACGCTGCCTCTCGAAGCGCCACGTGGAGCTTGATCTCGCCGTATGCGGTTGCGATAGGCACGACCAGGCGCTGGATCTCGACCGTGGAAAGGCGTGCCCCGCGACCGACCAGCACCAGCGGCGGGTTGATCAACGTCTCGATGCCTTCCTCGGACAGGCCGACGCCCGCGGCTCCGGCGATAACGTTGGCCATCTCGGCGATGCCGCTCTGGCCGAGATCGTCGAGCTCCGTAGTTACCTGGCCGATGATCGCGCCGATCATCTTGAGCGCCGTCGGCTCGGCCATCGAAAGGTAGAGAGAACCCGTCAGCGAACCGCTGATACCGATCACGGCGGTCACGTCTTCGGTGGTGTAGGGATTGCCCTCCAGGAGCAAGCCCCCGCGAACCGCCTGCGTGCCCGTTTCCTTAGTGATTACGTCCACTGCAGACTGGACGTAGCGGTTGACGATCTGCACTCTCATTGCTCAGGCCGCTCCGGCGAGGACATGCTGTTCATCCAGGCCGAAAAGGCCGTCGAGCTCCAGCAGGAGAACGAGACGGTCGCCGAGTTTGGCGATGCCGCGCAGATACTCAGCGTCGTCTCCCGCCGCGACTTCGGGCGTGGGCTCTATTGCGTCGAGGGGCAGGAGCAGTACCTCGGAGACGCCGTCGACGATCAGGCCCACACGCGTGGACCCGCTTTCGGCAACCACGATGCGGGTCTCCTTGGTCGGATCTGCCGCGGGCATCCCGAACCGGCCTCGAAGGTCGACGACGGGGATGATCCTGCCGCGCAGGTTGATCACGCCCTTCACGAAGCCGGGTGCCCGTGGCACCGGCGTGATCGGCTGATTGCGGATGATTTCGTAGACTCTCGCGATGTCCAGACCGTAGTGCTCGTCCGCAAGCTCGCAGACAACGATCTGCAGCTCTGCGGACCGACCGCTGCCGCCGGACGTTGGCTTGTCGGCCACGGCGCTTCTCTCCTTTGTTGATTCGCCGGACGCGATCCGGCTGGGGGCTCTCGATTAGGTATCGGTGCATGACAGGGCGAGGGTGAGTCGGGCGTCCACGTATGCGCCGGGACCCGCATCACGATGCGAGGGCGGGTCGACCACGCTGGGCATTCGGGAGAGAGGGGAGGTCGGTGGCGCTCTCGGCCGATCGATCGGCGCCGCACCAGGTCGCGATGGCATCGCCGATCTGGTGCAGGGGCAGAACCCGATCCGTGAGGCCGGCCTCGGCCACGGCCGCGGGCATGCCGTAGATGGTCGACGTCGCCGCGTCCTGGGCGATGACGTCGCCGCCGTGCTGCCTCACCGCACGAGCTCCGCAGAGAGCGTCGCAGCCCATTCCCGTCAGGACGACGCATAGCAGTCGTTCGCGCCAGATCGGCGCCACCGCCTGCAACGTCACGTCCGCCGCGGGGCGCACGCCGTTGACCGCCGGCAGGCGGACGAGCTGAATTCTGCCGCTCGTGGAGCAGATCATGTGGAAGTCGCCGGGCGCGACAAGGATTTCGTCCTCCACCAGGAGGTCGTCCGCGGCGGCCTCCGTGCACCGCAGCTGACCGGCCGAGTCGAGACGGGTTGCGAGCGATGTCGTGAAGCCTGGAGGCATGTGCTGGACGATCGCGACGGCCGCTCCCAGCCTGGCAGGTAGGGCCTTTATCACGGCGTGCAGAGCGCTCGGCCCGCCCGTCGAAGAGGCGATGACGACGAGCTTGCGGGCCGCCACCTGCGGGCCGGTCCACACCCGCCTGGAGGTGTCGGCGACCCGGTCTGGGCGCGCCGGCAGGTCCCGAAGCTTCGGGTCGGGCAAGGTCCGGCCGGCGATCTCGGCCGCCTGCGCCAGCGCCGCTTTCTGGCGGGCCTGGTTGTTGATGAGTGTGAGGTTCATGGCCGCGACCTGACGGTGGCGCAGGAAGGCGGCCTCGGACATTCCCGCCGCGGCACGGATCTTGGCGACCAGGTCGTCCCCGACGCGGCCGATGTCGATCGAAAGGGAACCCGATGGCTTGGACACGAAATCGATCGCACCGAATTCCAGAGCGTCGAGCGTGATCTGGGCGTTCTCGGAGGTCCGGCTCGAGAGCATCACGACCCGCGTCGGCGTCTCGAGCATGAGGCGTTTGAGCATCCCCAGGCCGTCGAGAACGGGCATCTCCACGTCGAGTGTGATGACGTCGGGCCGCAGCTCGGCGGCGAGACGTAGCCCCTCCTCGCCGTTCGATCCCGCGCCGACGACCTCGATGTCCGGCGAGTCGGCCAGCATCCGACCGAGCGCATGACGCATGAATGCCGAGTCGTCGATGATCAGGGTGCGAATCTGGCCCATGGCGAGTTCCCGCTTCCCACTGGGCGGCAGACCCGATCGGACGCCGCGCGGAGTTGCGCGGGCCTCGGGAGAGACGCAGCTCCTAGGCGGCCAGCAGCTTGTTGACGGCGGCGATGACGCGGTCCGGTGCAAACGGCTTCACCACGAAGTCGCGGGCGCCCCGTTTGATCGCGTCCATCACAATTGCCTGCTGGCCCATTGCCGTGAGCATCGCAATCCGAGCGTGAGGATCCTTCGCACGTATCTCGGCCAGGGCTTCGAGGCCATCCATCTCGGGCATCGTGATATCCATCAGGACGCAGTCGGGCCGCTCGCGCAGGTAGGTCTCGACGGCGACCCGCCCGTTCTCGGCCTCGAGAACCTGATGTCCGGCCTCGACGAGCAGCTTCGCCGCCCGAAGACGCATGAACGCCGCGTCGTCGACGACGAGGATCTTTGCCATCGAGGTGCTCCTACTACTCGTGCTACAGCTGGATGACCGAGGACAGGCTCTTGATGAGGAATCGGCCGTCGGCGACCTCAAGTTGAACCGTCCGGCCGGCGTTCCCTCCAAGTGCGGCGGCGGCCAGGTTCAGGCCCCGCTCTTTGAGGGCGGCCTCCATCGATTCGGCGTTTCTCTTGCCGATGGCGAGGCCTCCCCCTACGGTCAGCATCGCCGCCGCACCCGCCGCCTTGAGAGTGCTCCGGCTGACGACCGCGCCTCTTGCTTCGAGCGCACGAAGGAACGTGTCGAGGCCGGTGTCGATGAACTTGACCGGGCTGGCGTTGTTGGCCGGGCCGTTGGGGAGCATGAAGTGGGCAAGACCGCCGACTTTCGTCCGCGGGTCCCAGGCAGCGAGGGCGATGCACGAGCCAAGTCCGTAAGCGACCAGATGGGCGTCCGCGCTTGAGCTCAGGACCATTTCGCCTATGCCGGCCACAAGGAGGCTCGGACTTTCGGTCAGAGTCATATTCCGATCGCTCCGAGAGCGTCCAGGAGGACCCGGAGGCTGTCGGCGCGCGGCAGGACGAACAGGGTTCCGTCGATAGCCAGACCGCCTTCGTTGAATGTCGTCTTGGCGGCAAGGACCTGGTCGGCATCGCTCACGAGGTCGAGCAGCACTGCGTCGAGGACCGCGCCCGCCATCTCGACGACGACCTGGGGCGGTGTCGGCTGAACGGGCTCGTGCAGATGCATCCCGAGCTCGTTGAGGAAGGCGGAGATGGTCACGTTGCCGGCCTCTTGCAGAGCCGACAACTCCAACTCGTCATAGCTCAGCGGATCGGTCGTCGACTCCATCGGCAACTCACCAGGGCCGAGCAGGCCGGCGAGCAGGATTTGAGCCAGGCGATGGGCGTCTGGAGGCGCGAACAGCAGCAGTGCGTGGCCCTGGAGCGAGCCGGTGATGCCGACGTAGACGGCCAGGACGATCGACTCGGGGCCGCCGGCCATGACCAGCACGTCCGATGCCGAGCAACGCTGGAGCTGCGGCGTCTGGACCTCGATGACCTGGCCGCACATGGAGCCGAGGGCCTCGCCGGCGCGCCGCATTGCGCGTCCGAACGTGCCTGCAACGACGTTTTGCCCGGCCTCGGACAGGGTGAGCGTCATGGGGTGCCGATTCCTTGGGGCTCGATTGCGGGATCCACCGCTGGCATCCTGAGCGCCGCTTACCGCGGCTGGTGGGACCCCTCCGGGTCCCGTCGGGGGATCGGCCGCGGAGTGGTCGGACTTGAACGCCCAGCCCGGCCGCGAGGCGTCGCGGGAGGAAGGCCCACCCGGGCGTTCGCGGGGATCGGCGTCGTTTGCGCCGGATCTGTTCCGGTTGGCCGGGACTCGTCGCGACGCACCGGAGAAAGTGCGCGAACTCCGAGGTAGGCTGGGTCGTGCCGACCTACGGCCGGTAGCGGCCCATCGACGCCATCATCTGGGAGACCGTGCGCGGTGGGATCACGCGCACGATCTGACCCTCGCCGTCCACGACCGTCACCAGGAGCTGCTTGCTCTGAGGATCGATCTGGAAGACGGCGTACGCCTCGGTCATCCCGTCCGGACCCTTGTACGACACGTCGGGACCGGCCCGCTTGGCGAAGCGGTCACGCTGCGGGGCCGCCTGCGCCGAGGCCAGCTGAGGTACTGCCGCCGGCGCGCTGCCGGTGGTGACGAGTGCCGTTGGGAGAAGATCGTTGGTAGCCATCTGAGTAACCTAGGAATCGGGGGGAGGGCCCCGGACTTGAACGTTTAGGGGCGTTCCCTAGCACTCAGAGGCTCGAATCCGTTGACTCGTGCCAACACGCCGATGTGGGTCGTGTCGCTCAGGTAGGGTTTTCCAGTAGGCCCAATTTGAGGGCCATGATGGCGGCCTGGGTTCGATCCGCCGCTCGCAGCTTCCAGATGATGTTCTGGACGTGCTTCTTCACCGTGTCCTCGGTGATCGAAAGCTTGCCGCCGATCTCCTTGTTGGTCAGCCCTTCGGCGACGAGCAGCAGGACGTCGTGCTCGCGAGGGGTGAGGGCGTATTGCTCCGCTCTCTGGCGGGCGGTGTCGCCGGCGGAGGGCGGATCCTCTCGCGTGGCGAGAGCTTCTCGGAGGAGCTGAGGCTCGACCGCGAGCTGGCCGTTCGCGACGTTGTGGAGGGTCTGGATCACCTCGGCCGTCGTCGCGTCCTTCAGCAGGTATCCGGCGGCTCCGCGCCGGATCGCCTCCAGGACGTAACGGCGATCGTCGTACAGGGTCACGATCACCACGGCGATACGCGGATGGCGGGCCTTGAGTCGCTCGAGGCAGGCCAGACCGTCGAGGCCCGGCATGCGGATGTCCAGCAGGACCATGTTGGGGTCGAGCTCTTCGGCGAGCTTCAGGCCGGTCTCACACGAATCGCCCTCGCCTACGACATCGATCCAGTCGGCCGCGGAGAGCATTGCACGGAGGCCGCGGCGGGCCATCTCGTGGTCGTCGATGAGCAGTACGCGGGCGCGCTCGTTCACGACTTACCTTCTCCGTTCCGTCCTGTTTGGGCAGCGTCGCTGGCTGCTGCAGCGTAGCCCGCCCGAGACCCGGTGTGTCGAGCGATTGGGATCGAGATCCGGACAAGCGTACCTGAGCCGATGAGACTTCGAATTGATGCCGCGCCGCCGAGCCAGCGCGACTGCCTGGTGATGCCCAACAGGCCGAGGCCGCCGCCTGCACGGCGACGCTCCGCGGCCGCCGGGTCGAAGCCGTGGCCGTCGTCGTGGATCGTCAGGACCGCCCGATCTTTCGCGACCCGCAGTTCCATTCGGACCGCGGTTGCGTGCGAGTGGCGGACGGCGTTGGTCAGGGCTTCGGCGGTCATGCCGTACAGGGCCTGCTCAACCCAGTCGTCGAGCCGGGGCAGGTCGCCCTCGAGCGACATCTCGATGCCGGACTCGGCCGCCAGGGAATTCATCCGGCTGCGGATGGCGTGCGAGAGCCCAAGCTCTTCGAGACCGGGCGGCATGAGATCGGCCAGAACCGCCCGAACTTCCTTGATGGCCGTCACCAGGCGATCGGACGCCGACTCGAGATACCCGTCGACCGAATCGCCCGGGTGGCTCTGCGCATAGGCCCGCGCCGCGTCCAGGAATCGAAACGCGCTGACCATCGACTGGGCCGCCGTGTCGTGGATCTGGTGGGCGATCCTGGCACGTTCGAGGTCGCTCGCTTGCAGCGTTTGGCGGGCGAGGCGGTCGAGCCGGCGCTGTCTGCGCTCGAGCTCGCGGCGCTGGCGCTGGGACTCCCGGTACAGCTCGTAGAACTCCTCGCTGGTCGCGACCATCTGCGCCAGCGCCGCCGTGGCCGTCCGTCGCCGGTCCGAGCCACGGGTGCGCTGCTGGATCTGCCATTCGAACAGGCGGCCGGGATCGCGAAGCACCCGGGCAGCGGCCAGGGCCGCGCGTCCGTCGGGGGGCGGGGCTTGCTTTGCCGCCCGACGGAGAGAACCCGGTGCCACCCGCGTCTGATCCGACACGGCCGCCGCGCTGCGTACATTCGGCGGCCCTACCCGCAGGATCGCCGCCGTCGTGCGCGAACCGCGTGGGGCCGGGAAACCCAGCAATGTCCCGCCGGCCCGGCATGCCCCTTTGGCGGCGCGGCCCGTGGTCAGGACCCTCGCGGCCAGCTCTTCGGGGCATCGCCGGCAGAACTGCAGGCCCACGTCGGTCGAGCAGATGGTGGCGCAGAAGGGCTCGCCATCTTCCCAGCCCGCTACCAGGGCCACTTCTGGAGACCCGGCTTTGGGCGCCGCGCCCGCGGCATGCGCGGTGGTGGTGACGCCCGCGGCATGCGCGGCGGTATTGGAGCCTGCGGCATGCGCGCCGGGGCCTGCGCCAGGCTGCAGGTGCGCGACAACGCCGTCCCATCGACCGACGTCGCCGACACGGGCCCAGAGCTCAGCTCCTGCCAGGTGGCGTGCCACAGACCGCTCTTCCATCGTGACATCAGTGTATTGCCGGCGCAGGCCATCGGCTCGGGTCGGCCGATCGCCGCCGGCCCCCCCTCGTCGGATGGGCCCGACGGGGGCCGGGCAGTTGCATGAGGGCGGACGAGCCTGCAGTGGGGCCCGATCGGATGGTCCACCCGGGGAGGTCCGCCCGGCCGGTCGGCGGGATTACCAATGGTCGAAGGGTCCGAGGGCGGACCCTGATACCGGCGGTCCGCGGGGCAGCCGAAGATGCGGGCGGTTCCGATCAGATCCCGCGGGCAGATGCTCGGCGGAGGACCAATCGAGAAGCCGAGGAAGCAGCCTCATGAGCGTCTTCGACACCATCCGCATCGCCGCATCCGGACTCACAGCCCAGCGGCTGCGCATGGATGTCGCCGCCAGCAACCTCGCCAATGCCGAGACGACCCGGAGCCAGGCGAACCCGCAGCAGCCCTACCAGGAGCAGGCGGTCGTATTCCAGGCGCAGCAAATGGGCCCGGAATCGGCGGCCCAGGGCGTCTCGGCGATTGCGATCGTCAACCCTGCGCGGCCGAACGTCCGCACTTACGACCCGGGCAACCCGGACGCGGACGCTCAGGGCTTCGTCACTTACCCCAACGTCGACGTCTCCTCTGAGATGACCGATCTAATGGGCGCGGCGCGCTCCTACCAGGTCAACGCCACAGTGGCCCAGGCTGCCAAGCAGCAGGCCCTCGACGCGCTGGACCTGGGCAAGGCGTAGACGAGCGATGAGCGGCATCGCCCCGATCTCCGGCATCTCCGCCATCTCCGGCGTCGGCTCGGTCGGATCGCTCTCGGGCACGACCTCGATCGCCGGCACGAGCTCGATCGGCGCAAGCAACACCATCGACGGCACCGCGGGTGGAACGGGATCGTTGGGAGACTCATTCCTGAACTCCCTGAGCGACGCCTTCGGCAGCCTGAACACGCAACTGACCTCGGCCGACGCGTCGCTGGCCGACTTCGCCTCCGGCGGCTCGGCCGACCTCCACACCGTGATGCTGCAGATGGAGGAGGCCTCCATCAGCCTCAAGGCGGCAACGTCGGTCAGGGACAAGCTCCTCGAGGCCTACCAGGAAATCATGAGGACGCAGCTGTGATGGTTGCCGAGCGATGAACGAGCAGGTCCAGTCGGTCCTCAAGCAACTCTCGATCATCCAGCGGATCGGGATCATCTTCGCCGCCCTCGGTTCGGTTGCGGCGATCGCCGTCCTGGTGATGTTCGCCAGCAAGCCCGACTACACGCCCGCTTTCACCAACCTCGCGGCGTCCGACGCCGGCACGATCGAAAGTGCGCTCCGCGGGGCAAACATCGCCTATCAGCTGGCCGACGCGGGGACCACGATCATGGTCCCGGTCGACTCGCTCGGCGATGCCAGGATCGCGGCCGCGGGCGCCGGTGTAAGCACCGGCAGCAGCGACACCAAGGGTTGGGATCTCTTCAACAACCAGCAGTTCGGCGCTTCGCAGTTCGATCAGCAGGTCACCTACCAGCGGGCGCTCGAAGGCGAGCTGACCAAGACGATCCAGGCCATGCAAGGCGTGGGCAGCGCTCGCGTAGCGGTCGTCCTCGCTCAGAAGGGTGTCCTTTCCACCGACGACACTCCTGCCAGCGCCTCGGTGGTGCTGACGATGTCCGCCGGTAAGTCGGCATCCGACGGTCTCGTTCGCGCGATCGTCAACACCGTCGCCAGCTCGGTCTCCGGCCTCGCGGCCGGCAACGTCGTAGTGACCGACGACTCGGGCCACGTCCTGGCGGGCGCCGCGGACTCGGCCGACACGGCTGCCGCGCAGGCCAAGGACCTCGTCGAACAGCAAGCGGCCGCCAAGATCGCAGCCCTGATCGACGCTGCTCTGGGATCGGGCCACGCTTCTGTTGCCGTCTCGGCCGACGTGGACACGAGCAAGGTCGAACAGGACATCACGACTTACGCACCGGCCGGCAGCGACCCGCCCGTGAGCATCCACCAGATCTACGAGCAGTACGGCGCGGGTTCCACTTCGGGCGCCTGCGGCATCCCGGGCACCAATTCCAACGTTCCCGGCCTGCCCTCCTACCCGGGCGTTTGCACCGACACAGGGGCGACCACGACGGCCGCTCCCTCCGTCTCGCCGAACGCCGCCGCCTCGGCCTCACCGGGCGCCTCGCCGAACGCCGCCGCCTCGGCCACAGCGGACGCCGGCTCCACTTCGTCCGGCGGATACCTTCACCAGGAGACGACGGTCAACTACAGCGTCTCCCAAACCGTCCAGCACGTGATCACCCAGCCCGGCGTGGTCAAGCGTCTCTCGGTCGCCGTCCTGATCGATCAGGCCGCCCTGGGCAGCGTCAAGACTGAAACGCTCAAAACAGACATCGCTGCCGCCATCGGGGCCGACACGACCCGAGGCGACGTGGTTGCAGTCGATGCCGTGACCTTCGCCGCGCGGCCCACGGGCGCTGCCGGCGCCGCCGGCGCTTCCGGCTCTTCCGGCGCTTCCGGCGCTTCAGGCGCCGCGGGTTCCGCCTCTGCCTCGCCGGACATGATGAAGACGATCGGCGAAATGAGCGGCACGATCCTGGGCGCGGTCTTCGGGCTGTTCATGTTGCTCCTGTTCTTCCTGAACTCGCGCTCCCTCGGGCGACGTGCCGATGAAACCGTGCTCGATCTCGGCTCCGTGCCGGCCGCCGGCAACTACCTGCCGGCCCAGGCTCGGTCGAACGCGCCGGCTATCGGAGCCCCGGAGGCGGCGCCGGCAGAGATGCCCGGGGCCACTCCGCAGGCCCGCATCCAGGAACGCCTGCAGATGGTCGCCGACGAGCGACCGGAAGCCCTTGCCGGACTGATGCATGGCTGGCTCCGTGAAGAGGAACGCCGCCGATGAGCCCCGAAGCCGCAACAGCACTCTCCCTGAGCGGACCGCGCAAGGCAGCCGCGCTGCTCATCACGCTCGGCACGGAAGCTTCCGCCAAACTGCTCGCCCGCCTGCCGCCGGAAGCGATCGATCGCGTCGCCCTCGAGTTGATGCGCATGCCGGCCGTCGATTCGACCACTCGCGACGCCATCCTCGAGGAGGCCTACGCCGGGCTGTTTGCCCACGCCGGCGTCCTGCCCGGTGGCGAGAACTACGCTCTCGAGCTCTTCGCCCAGGCATTCGGACAGGGCAAAGCCCACGAGCTGCTCGATCGAGTTCACCAGGCCCAGCAGATCATCCCGTTCGATTTCATGCGGGACCTCGATCCGATGCAGGCCGCCGGGCTGCTCGGCGATGAGCATCCCCAGACGATCGCCATCGTCCTGGCCCACATCGATCCGCGAGCCGCCGCCCGCATCCTGACCCAGTTCGAGGCATCGATCCAGGTCGAGGTCGCCAAGCGCATCGCCCTGACGGAGCAGATCACGCCTGAGGCCGTGGAGATAGTAGAGGAGGGCCTGCGTCACAAGCTCTCATCCGTCGTAACGGAAGTGACCTCCGTCGGCGGGACGCGCCCGCTGGCTCATGTTCTCAACCAGGTCGGCCGAACCAATGAACGCCTGATCCTGACGGCCTTGTCGGAGCAGGACTCGCAGCTGGCCGACGAAGTCCGCCGCTTCATGTTCGTCTTCGACGACATGGTCCTGTTGGACGACCGTGCGATGCAGCGTGTCATCCGTGAACTCGATGCCAAGGACATGGCACTGGCCCTGCGACCGGCGACCGAGCCGCTGCGTCTCAAGTTCTTCCAGAACATGTCCCAGCGCGCTGCCGAGATGCTGCGCGAGGAAATGGGCCTGGCCGGCCAGGTCCGTATGAAGGCGGTCGAGGAAGCGCAGCAGCGGATCATCGACACGGTCAAGAAGCTGGAGGACGGGGACGAGATCGTGGTCAACCGCGGAGGCTCCGAAGATGCCTTCGTCTAGCTGGCGGCTCATCCACGACTCCGCTCAGGGCCCGTCTGCCACGTCGGCCCCGGCACAAGCGCCGTTGCCCGGCCCGGAGACGGGCAGCAATGGCCGGGGAGTCCTCCGCGGCGCCAACAAGGCCGCATCGCGAAACTCCAGGCCATCGCTTGCCGCGGCCGGCGCAGCGTCCGGCGCGGCCGCGGCAGTCGTCTCCGCGGACGCCCAGGCCCTCGCGGAGGAGATCCGTCACGCCGAGCGCGCTGCCGAGGAGCGCGGCTATCAAACCGGCTTCAACAGGGCCGATGCAGAGTTGCGCGCGTCCGTAGAGGCGGCCGGCGCCATGGTGGAGCGGATCCAGAGCATCGCCCCGGAGCGGACATCCGAGATCGCCCACGCCATCGCGGAGCTGGCTCTGTCGGTGGCCAAGCGTGTTGTGCAGCACGAGGTCCGGATCGAGCCGAGCTTGCTCTGCGTGGCTCTCGAAGCCGCCGTCAGCACGATCAACGGATCGCCCGAGGCGCACGTCCTTCTCAACCCGGCCGCAGTTGAGCCGGTTCACCAGGCCTGGGAGGCTCTGCACGGTCGGGCGTACCTGGGCAAGAAGTGGACCTTCGAAGGCGACCCGACTCTGCCCGTCGGGGGCTGCACGCTCCGCTACGAGCACGGCTTCGTCGAGGCGGGTCTGGAGGCGCAGCTCGAGGAGATCGGTATCGCGCTCGACCGGGCAATTCCCAATCTGACTCGCAGCGCCGTCGAGGAGGAGGTCGCATGACGGGGCCCTCCCGAGGCGGCCACGCGACTCTACTTGGGACGCGGCACGGCCGTGGACTGCTGGACAGCGGCGGCCATGCGGTCACGCCGCTGCTCCGACATCTCATCGAAGCCGCGGAGGCCGCCCCGAGATTCCAGGCCACCGGCGAGGTGGTTCGGGTCATCGGTACGACCGTCGAAGCAGCTGGCCTGATTCTCCAGCTCGGGTCGATCTGCTGGATCGATCTCGAGCCCGAGGCCATGGTCAGCGCCGAGGTCGTCGGATTCCGTGACGGGCTGATAACGCTCGTTCCGTTCGGCGACCTGTCGGGCGTTCGACCCGGGTCGGCGGTCCGGCTGCGCGAGCAGCAGTTCCGCGTCCCGGTTGGGCCGGCCGTGCTCGGCCGCGTGCTCGACGGTTTCGGCCGTCCGCTCGACGGACGCGGCCCGGTGCGAGCCGAATATCGCGTCGTGACCGGCGCCGCCCCGCATCCACTGGGGCGGGCGCGCATCTCGACCCCGATCTCGACGGGAGTGCGCTCATTGGACGGTCTCCTGTCGGCCGGCAAGGGACAGCGCCTCGGCATCTTCGCCGGTTCAGGCGTGGGTAAGTCCACGCTCCTGGCCATGATTGCCCGACACGCCTCGTCCGACGTCAACGTGATCGCCCTCATCGGCGAGCGAGGCCGCGAGGTCCAGGAGTTCATCGACGAGCAGCTGGGGGCCGAGGGGCTGGCCCGGTCGGTCGTGGTCGTGGCTACTTCCGACCAGCCGGCGCTGCTCCGCCTCAAGGCGGCCGAAATCGCCACGGCGATTGCGGAGTCGTTCCGCGACGCCGGCAAGGACGTCCTTTTCATGATGGACTCCGTCACGCGGCTGGCGATGGCCCAGCGCGAGATCGGCCTCGGGGCAGGGGAGCCGCCGGCCCTGCGCGGCTACCCACCGTCGGTCTTCTCGTTCCTGCCGCGCCTGCTCGAGCGCGCCGGCAACAACGAGTACGGCACCATCACCGGCTTCTTCACCGTCCTCGTCGAAGGCGACGACATGACCGAGCCCGTCGCCGACACGGTCCGTTCGATCCTCGACGGCCACATCGTCCTGTCACGCTCTCTGGCCGAGCGCAACCACTACCCGGCGATCGACGTTCTGGCGTCGGTTTCGCGAGCCATGCCTGCCGTCGTGGACAAGGAGCACCTGCGCGTCGCCGGTGCTATCCGCGCGGCCCTGGCCGAATTCGAAGGCGCTCGCGATCTGATCGAGGTCGGCGCGTACGCGTCGGGCTCGAACCCGGCCATCGACGAGGCGATTGCGCTTCGCCCTGCTCTGGAAGGCTTCCTCTGCCAGGAGCTCGAGGAGTCGTGCGACATAGCCGCCGCGCGACAGATGATGGAAAGCACCGGCGTGCTCAACGCCCGAGCGCTGCTCGGTCCCGGAGCGGGGCTCGCGGCCGTCCGACCGGCGGAAGCTCAAACCGCGAGGCCGGCCCAGGTGCCAGTCGGCGCTGCCGCCGGCCAGGCTCAACCCGGCTGGTCCGGTTCGGTGCCGGCGAGTCTGCGCGGTGAGGCGCCGCGATGAGCAATCGCTTCCGCCTGGGGATTGTGCTGCGCCTGCGGGAAATGGCCGAGGAATCGGCCCGCATAAATCTGGGCCACGCGATAGACGCCCACCACAAAGCTGTGGCGCTCGTCCAATCGGCCCAGGGCCGCGCCGGCGAAGATCTGCGTTGGCTCTCCGACTTGCAGTGCGACCGCACCGAAGCGGGCCAGCTACAGAGCGCGGTGTACGCGGTGGCCGCTGCCCAGCGTGCCATCGTCATCGCCCAGGAGCGGCTCGGACGCGCCACGAGCGCGCTCTTCGAAGCGCGCCAGGCTCTGGCCGAAGCCACTCGCCAGCGCGAAGTCGTGGAGCGCTTGCGCGACCGATTCATGGCCGAGGAGCGTCGCGCGCGCGACCGGCTGGACACGCTGGCCATGGCCGAGATCGCTTCCACCCAGCACGCGGTTCGCGCCGCGAGGAACCGCTGATGGCGGGGTATGGGAGCTTCGTCTCCCGCATCGCCCAACTCGATTCGCTCATGCGCGGTGTCGATCCGAACTGGCAGTCGACCACGTCGGCGGGCGGGCCGGTCGGTTCGGCGGCCCAAGCGCTCAACAGCGGCTCGCCTTTCGCGGGCGTCCTCGCCGAGGTCTCGTCCACTTCGTCGACCGCCGACACAGTCGAAAACGCCGCCGGCGCCTACGCGAACACGATCTACACGGGCATCCGGGTCACGGGCGGCATCGGGTTTGGCAGCCCGCTGCCGTCGGGCAAGCTGACCCAGGGTTTCGGGCCCACGAGCCTGGCCATGGAACCGGCCGCGACCGTCGACGGCGTCCACTACGCCCACTACCACCCCGGCATCGACCTGGCGGCCAGGAACGGGACGCCGATCCTCGCCGCGGCCAACGGCACGGTGACCTACGCCGGTCGCGAGTCCGACGGCGCGGTGGTCGTCAAGATCCGCCACGACGACGGCTACGTGACCCTGTACGGGCATCTCAATCCGGACCTCGACGTGAAAGTCGGAGATCGAGTCAGTCGCGGCCAGGAGATCGGTACCGAAGGCAGCACCGGCAACTCGACCGGGCCCCATCTGCACTTCGGCCTGTACTCCCCCAGCGGAACAGCGGTCGACCCGACGCAGTATCTGAAGTCCGGGCGCCTGCCCGGCCCGACTTCACAGACAAGTGCCCTGCCGAGCTCCCTGGCGAGCCCGTCCTCCGTCTCCGATCCTGGGTCGACATCCTGGGAGTCGAGCCAGAGCGTTCTGGCCCGCTTCGACGCCGTCGCCTCAAAGATCCCGTACGCCCCCGAGATTCGGGCCGCCGCCGTCGCAAACGGCATCGATCCATTGCTCCTCGCGTCGCTGGTTTCGAACGAGTCGAGCTTCCATGCGAATTCGGTGTCCAGCTGCGGAGCGAAGGGTCTGACCCAGCTGATGCCCAGGACGGCGAGCGCGATGGGCGTCAAGGACGCCCTCGATCCTGCGCAGAACCTGAACGGCGGGGCCAGGTACCTGGCCCTTCAGCTCAAGCGTTTCGGACGGGTCGACATGGCCCTGGCGGCGTACAGCAAAGGGCCCGGCACAGTGCGGAAGGCCGGCGCCGTTCCGTCATCGGCCAGGGCGTACGTCTCCCGTGTTCTGGGCAAATGGACGCGCTACGAGGAGTCCGCGGCATGAGCGGTCTGATCGATCCCACAACCTCGATTCTGGAGCAGGCGTTGGACGGCCTGACGAGCAGGCAGTCGGCCATTTCGTCGAACCTCGCAAACATCGACACGCCCGGCTATCAAGCCCAGACCGTCGACTTCGAGACCGCCCTCCAGCGCGAAGTCCAGGCGATGGCATCGACGCCGGGCAACGCGACGGAGCCGTCGGCCGGGCCCAGCGCCGCGGTTGCAATGCGGACGACGGATCCCAGGCAGTACTCGTCGATCGCCTCCAATTTCTCGACGTCAACCGCGGGCACCAGCTCGACCACGAACGAAAACCTGCGCAACGACAACAACACGGTCGATCTCGAGACGGAGATGACGGCCCTGACCGAGACGCAGATCAGGTACTCGGCCGTCTCGCGCCTCCTTACCAGCAAGTTCAGCCAGATGTACGACGTGCTTGGAGGACATTGAAGTGTCCGGTCTCGGCGCTCCCAGCGTGACCCTCGGCCCGACGGTCAGACCCGTCCCGGGCGCCGGAGTTTCCGGGCTCAGGCAATCCAACGAGCAGAGCTTCGGGGACGCCTTCGAAGAGGCAAGGGCATCGAACGGCGCCGCGTCTGGCACGGCGCGTTCGTCCGGTTCCCTCGCCGGAGACGCGACGGACCTCCAGGTCGAGCTTCCGCGCGCTTACGGCGCAGCCGCTTCCGGGTCGACGCGACCGGCGGCGACGGCTTCGATCCTGCGATCCGAGCGCCGGTCACCCGGCAAGGGCGGCACAGTGAAGTCGGACGAACCCAGGTCGCTGCGGACCGCAAAGAATGCGGGCCGCACGCGCGGCGCCGCAGCGGCAGACGCGACGCCCGATCCGGGATCCTTCGGAGCGGCTCTTGTTTCGGCCGGGACAAGCGCGCCGGCCGGATCGACCGGAGCAGGGCAGGGGAGCGGGTCCGCGGTCGATGCGAACGGCGCCGGAGTCGCGGCGTCCAGGGCTGTCGATGCCGTGGCGGCCGTTGGCGGAACGGGCGCTGCAGCGGGTACAGCGGCGGCAGGCGCCACCACCGGCGCTGCGCCGGGCGGCGCCACCACCGGCGCCTCGGGCCAATCCACGACCACGTCAGTCTCGACCCCGCAGGCGGCCGCGAACGGCGCGGCCGAGGCGCTCGAGGAGAGCGCGTCAACGCCGGCCATGATGCCGGCTGCCGGCGCGGAGACGGCTCAGGCGGCCGGCGCGCCGGCGGCTGCCACACCAGCTACAGGAGCAGCGGGGGCAACCGATAGCGACGCGCCGAACGCGGGTCAGGTCCGCCTTGTCGCCGGCTCGGGTGCGGCGGCGGCCTCGGGGGCGGTCTCGGCGACGAGCTCGGCGGCGGCCGACGGCAACGCGACCCGCTCTACCAGGACAGTCGGAGCAGGTGCGCCGGATTCTGCGGGCGCTTCGGCCGCGTCGGCCGCGTCGGGCGCTTCGGCCGCGTCGGCCGCGTCGGGCGATTCGGCCGCGTCGGCCGCGTCGGCCGCGTCGGATGCGCAACGTCGCGTCCCTTCTTCCCGGCCGTATGCGTCGGCCGCCGGGTCGGGAGCGGTCCGGGCGCCGCAGCCGTCACTCGACACCGCGAACGCGGCTCCCGCTCAGCGGCCTCCCGCCGTCCCGGCGGCCCCGACCGCTGTAGCGCAGACGGCCCCGGCCGCTGCAACCACCGCGACGACGACCACGTCAATGGCGACCACGTCCACGCCGAAAGGGTCGAAGCCCATCACCGCGGCGACTGCCGTGCTCACGCCAGGCTCGCCGGCGGCCGCGACTCCGACCGCACGAAGGGCCGTCGGCGTCCTCTGGGTCGGCTCGCAGGCTGAGCAATCCGGTCCGCTCACCGACATCGCCACGACCGAGGTCAGGCCGGCAGCCGCGGGAACTGCGGCGCGGCCCGATGCTGCGTTGCGCCCTGCTTCAATCGTTCTCGGCGACGGAAGTGCCAGCGCCGTCGGTCCAGGCTCGGCACCCAGGGCGCAGGCGGCCGGGGCAACAAGCAACGGTCCCGCGGTCACGAGCCAGGGTCCCGCGGCCACGAGCAACGGTGCCGTGACGGTCGACCCGGCCTCGTCCAAACCCCTCCCCCTGACCCCGTCGAGAGTTCCGGAGGCCGGTTCGGCCGTATCGCAGCGAGTCGCACCTGCTGCGGCGCCGACAACTGCCCAGGACCACGACGTGTCGCCGACGGAAGCCCGGCCGTTCGCAGCCACGGCTCCACTACCTGCGGCGGCCGAGCCCCGCCCTTCGCTGCCGATCGCCGCACCGGGCGCCGCCACACCGGGCGCCGCACCGAGCGCCGCCGCACCGGGCGGCGCCGCACCGGGCGGCGCCGCACCGAGCGCTGCTTCGGCTGTGTCCGCGTCGTCGGCCAACCCGCAGGACGCCTCGGCGGCCGACTCGGCCGCTCAAGTGCCCGGAACGGCCGTCAGCTCGGCGCTGCCGCCCACGGGAGTCACGACGATTCCCGTCGCCGCACCCGTTGCGGCGACGGCGGAGGTTTCCGCCGTGGTGGCCGCGTCTGAAGCCGCGGCGGCGGGATCAGAGGTCGCCATCACTGCCGCGGCGGCGGGGCCGGAGAGTGGCACGCCGCCCCAACTGACCGATCCAACCAGGCTCGTTGCCCGCAGCTCGCGGCGGCCCGCTGGGGCCTCGCCCTTCGGGTCACTTGCCGGAGCGTCGTTCCTCGGCGGGGACGCCCGGTCGGTGCGCGTCCTCGGCGTGCCATCGGCCAGGGCGGGGCAATCGCCGACCGGCCGGGCGCTCGCCGATTCGCCTTCTGTCGACGGCACCGACGAGTCGGGCAAGACGGCGTTGCCGGCCGCTTCAGCGTCGCCCTCGGCCTCATCGCCGGCCGTGTCGGACCTCCAATCCGCGAGCGCTCAATCTGCCGCGGCGGCGTCGGCCGCATCCGCGCTCGGCGCCACTGTGGCCTCGCCCCGCCTGGCGGCCGATGTTTCGATCGCCGGCACGCACGCTCCCACCGACGTGGCCCAGTCCGCCGACAAGCTGATGGGCCAGGTGGTTCAGACGATCCACACGTACCAGACGTCCGGTGGGCCGGCCATTGAAGCCCGCATCAGCGATCCGAATCTGGGCGACGTGAAGCTGGTCGTGACGGGTCGAGCCGGCGAGATCGTGCAGGCCCAACTGGTCGTCGGCGATCGCGCCACGGCCGATGCGCTGACCGCGGCCGCCGCACGCGTCCACGCCACCGGCGACGGCCTGGTCGGAGTCAACGTCACCGTCCGCAGCGAAGCCGGCGGCAGCTGGACTGCCGGCGGCCGAAGCGGCAACTCCGAATCGGCGTCCTGGACGGCGGCCGACGGCTGGGGCAGTGGGTCCGGCTCGAGCTCCGGTAGCGGCCATGGCGGACAAGGTGCCAGCGCCGGAAGCCAGGCCGGATCAGGTTCCGGCAACGGTGGCGCCTCCGGTTCGGGCACTCCGTCCGATGGATCGCGAGGCTCGGGCCGTTCGACCCCCGCGCGGTTCGATCAGTCGTCTGCGAACGCCGACGGAGCGAGACATCGGCTTCCCCTTGCCGGTGGGTCGTCGCTCGACATTCGCGCCTGACAGGAGAAGCCATGTCAATCGATCCCACCCAGCTCTTCTCGAACGCATACGGCGGTTCCGCGAACACGGCCTTCGGCTCGGCCGCCGGTGCTTCGGCCACCGGTGCTTCGGCGGCGTCCTCGTACGGCGGCGTCGACACGACCGGCACCGGCACGTACGGCCTGACCACGGACGACTTCATGAACATGTTCCTGGCTCAACTCGAGAACCAGGATCCGACCTCGCCGATGGACAACACCCAAATGCTGAGCCAGCTGTCGCAGATGTCGATGCTGCAGACCTTCCAGGACCTCGAGAAGTCCCTGTCGGGCTCTCAGCTGGCCCAGTCGTCCGCGCTGATCGGCAAGCACGTCACCGGCATGGACGTGAACAACTCGCCGGTCGATGGGGTGGTCACCTCGGTTACTCAGTCCACCGATGCCGGGCTCGTTCTCCAGGTCGGCAGCCAATTCGTCAAGCCCGACAGCGTCACGGTCGTGACGGACCCCAGCACGACACCCCCAGCCACCAGCCCCACCACATAGAGACCGGCGCCACTCGGCGCCGCCACAAGACAGGAGGTGATCGAAACGATCGATCGAATCGGACCCGGTCTCGCACCGCCGGCTCAGAGCACCCTCGACGTCCTGAGCCGCACGCCAAGCGCGAGCCCGCTCGCTTCGCAGCCAGGCTCAGGGGCACCGCCGGGTCAGACAGGCTCGGACTTCCGAGATGCCCTGACCACCGCCGCCGACGAGCGTTCGCTCCAGCTTTCGGAGCACGCGCTCAAGCGGGTGGAGCAGCGCCAGATCTCCCTCGACGGGGATCAGATGGACAGGCTCCAGAAGGCCATGGACACCCTCAGCCAGCGGGGCGGCAGACAGTCGCTGGTCATGCTCGACCAGGTTGCCTACGTCGTACACGTACCCAGTCACACCGTTGTCACGGCAGTGCACGCGGACCAGAGCAAGGAGCGGGTCTTCACCCAGATAGACAGCGTGATCATCGGCTAGCCCGAACCGGCGCGTTTGCCAAGGGCAAACCGCCAAAGCGATCGCCGAGCGATCGCTCCTTGTCCGCTGAGCAGTTCGCGAGCGAACTGCAAAAGCCATTGCTCAGTAATGGCTCCAGGTCTATAGCCGGACCTCTCTCGAGGAAGCTGGCCTGGTCGCGGACACCACATCAAGTCGCGCCATGAGCGCAGACGTCAGCAAGACTCAGGAGAGATCTCATGCTTCGCTCTATGTTCTCGGCGATCTCCGGTCTCCGCGGCCATCAGATCATGATGGACGTCATCGGCAACAACATCGCCAACGTCAACACGGTCGGCTTCAAGTCCGGTCGGGTGAACTTTCAGGACATCCTGTCGCAGACACTCCACGGTGCCACGGCGCCGCAGGGTGGCCTGGGTAGCATCAACCCGGCGCAGATCGGCCTCGGCATGACGGTCGCCGGCATCGACGTTCTCCAGACGCAGGGCAACCTGCAGTCGACCGGCAAGACGACCGACATGGCCATCCAGGGTGACGGCTTCTTCATCGAGTCCGACGGCTCGGGCACGACCTACACCCGCGACGGTGCCTTCGACATCGCCCTCGACGGCTCCCTCGCGAACCCGGCCAGCGGGCTCAGGGTCCAGGGCTGGCAGGCGGATGCGGCCGGCAAGATCGACATCACCCAGCCGATCACCAATCTCGTCATCCCGATCGGCCAGCGCACGACCGCTCTGGCGACCTCCAACGTGACCCTGAGCGGCAACCTCGACGCCGCTTCCACCGCCGCTTTGGTCGGACCCCCAGCCGTGGCGGCAACGACGGTACCGACGACGATGACCGTCTTCGACAGCCTGGGCATCGCCCACTCAGTCAAGATCACGTTCACCAAGACCGGTGCCAATGCCTGGAGCTGGGCCGCCACCAAGGATGCAGCCGACACCGGCATCGCGATCGATGGGGCCGTTCCGGGAGTCAACAGCGGCACTCTGACGTACACCAGCGGCGGCGTGTACTCGGCCTCCACCGGCACACTCAGCTTCACCTTCCCGGATGGGGCTACGAGCACCACTCCGAAGATCGACTTCAGCCAGATGACTCAGTTCAGCGGCACGAGCCAGCCCTCCGGCCAGACCGACGGCTTCACCTCCGGCACGCTGGTCACCTTCGCGGTCGGCGACGCCGGTACTCTCTCCGGCGTCTACAGCAACGGCCAGACCGAGGTACTGGGCCAGATCGCGCTGGCGAATTTCCTCAACTCGGCCGGTCTCGTGCGAGCAGGCCAGAACAACTTCTCGGCCACGTCAGCATCAGGTGCGGCCAACATCGGCGCCGCCGGCACGAGCGGGCGCGGCACCGTGACCACGGGCGCGCTCGAGATGTCGAACGTCGACCTGGCCACGCAGTTCACGGGCATGATCACAGCCGAGCGCGGCTTCCAGGCCAACAGCCGGGTCATCACCACGTCCGACGAGATGCTCCAGGAGCTGGTGAATCTCAAGCGGTAACGAGCATTCTTGAACGCCCCGCACGAGCGGGCTGAGTGAAGAAACGAGCGGCCGAGCTGGCGATACAGCCGGCTCGGCCGCTTCCGCGCCGAACTCGAGCGCTCCTTCGCCGGCCCGCCGAGCCGATACCTACTAGTGCATTTACCTAGTCCGGGGATACTCGAGTGAAGATCGCAAGGGCAATCGCAACGAGTAGCGCCCTGGCTCCGCTGCTCCTGGCGGGGCTTGTGGGCCCGGCGCTGGCCAATGGAGTCGGCGACCTCTATATCGCGAGCCCGGCCGGGGTGCTGGAGGTCCGTGTCTCCACTTCGACCGTCGTGAGCACCATCAGCCTGCTCCCGGCCCCCCAGTCGTTGGCATTCACGCCCGACGGCAAGACGCTGTACGTCGGTAGCGGCGGGGCTCACCTCACCCCGATCGACATCGAGACTCTTGGGGTCGGCGATGCGATCGCGACGCCGGGGCCTGTAACCGCACTGGCCTTCCCGGCCGGCCAGATCCTCGTCGGCACGATGCCCCTGCGCCGGACGCTGGCCTTCGTCACCGTCCACGGCAACAACGTAGTCGAGAGCGCGGAGCTCCCCGGCCCGGGCAACCTGATCGCCGGCGACCGCCGCGACCCCCGAGTCGCAGTCGCCGAGGCGGGCGCGAGCTGGCTCGACGTCGTCGATCCGGCGACGTCTACGGCCAAGAAGACGACCGTGGCAGGCGAGATCCGCGCCCTGGCGATCGATCGTCAGAACGGCGGCGCTCTTGTGGCGACGGCAAATCCGGACGCTCTGGTTCGAGTGGATCTCACGACCCTGACCGCGACCTGGACCGTTCCGCTGCCGGATACGCCCGTTGCGGTTGCGGCGCTCGCCTCGACGGCCATCGTCGCAGGCGGCTCCGACCTGTGGGCGGTCGGCCAGAAGAAGGCGACCGCGCTGGCGACGACCCGCGACGCCGTCGTATCGATGGCTGCGAGCGACGAAGGCAGCGTCCTCCACGTCGCCGAGGCGGGTGCGGTCGAAGTCTTCGATGACCTGGGCAAGCTGCAGCGGACGCTGGAGTTGGGCGCGGACCGAGGCCCGTTCGCTCTCGCCGCGGTTCCGGCCGGCTCCTCGCTCTATCTCGGACACGGCGCTCCCCAGACGGCGGCGCCGGCCGTCGGAACGCCCGGCGCGCTCGTGACCCAGAAGCCGCCGCCCACCGGCACCTTCGTAGACACGGCCAAAGATGTCGCCGGCTATCCGCCGCTCCAGGGAGCCGCCGCCGTCGGGCTGGCGATCCTGATCGGCTACTGGCTGATCGCGCGCTGGTACGACAAGCGGCTCAAGCAGGGCAGCTGACCTGAGGCGGGCAGGACCGCAGATAGTTGTGAGCCGCGCGGGCATGAGCTGTGGCATTGCTCAGTACTCTCCCCGGGCGTGTTGGGCCACCAGTGGGCCAACGGCCACCAGCCGCGCGGCAGCGGCGGCCGCGGCGGGTCTCGCGATCGGGTGCGGTGGCGACCTCGACTTGCGCCTGAACGCCCCAGCGGTCAGACGCTCTGGACGTCGAAGATCGAGAGCAGTTCCTGGAACTGGTCTCGGACGGCGGCGGCCCGCTCGTCCCAGCGCTCGCGGCTGATGCCGAGCGCCGACAGCGCCCCGTCGCCCTCGAGCTGGCGATCGCTGACGTCCACGACCGCCGGGTAGCTGATCTCCCGGACGAGGACGTCGGCCGCAGCGACTAGGGCGCCAAGCGACCCGGCCGCAGGTACGTGGTGATCCCACAGGACCCGGGCTATGACGGGCGGGAGGTTCCATTCGTAGGCGAAGACGGCGCCGACATCCTGGTGGGTCGTGCCGGCGAGCTCGATCTCCATCTCCAGCTGGCCGGCCGCATTGCGGGCATCGTGGGCGTGCGGGTCGAGCAGGTAGCTCGCGTATCGCTCGCCGACGTCGTCGAGCAAGTACACGTGGCCGAGATCGTGGAGCAGGCCGGCCGCGAATGCGGTGTCCGGATCGGCGGCCCGTGACATCTGGGCCAGGATCTTTCCGACAACAGCGGAGCGAACTGCGTCGCCGGTAAGGCGGGCCGCGGCAAGGGCCTCGCGCGGGCTGCGATTGCCGGCCCGCCGCGAAACGATCAGCGACGTCAGGACGAGCTGGCGTAGAACCGTGTCGCCGAGAAGCGCGACCGCCCGCGAGAGAGTGGTCACCGGTTCGGCCGGCGCGTAGAAGGCCGAGTTGGCCATCCGCAGGACCCGAGCTGCGAGAGCAGGGGAGCCGTCGATCAGCTTGGCCAGCTGGCGAGCATTGGAATCGCCCTGCCGCAGCTGCTGCTCCAGCCGAAGCAGGCTGGCGGACGGGCTGATCGCGTGCGCGTGCTGGACGATCTGTCGCGCCCGGTCGAGAGTGGTGCTAGTCAGGACTTCCACGAGAAAGGTGTCGGTTCGACGGCTCCGGGCTTGAACCGGGCTTCGCCCTCGAGTTGACGCGACAAGCCGGGCTTCATCGCCTTGTGGACCCCGGCCATGCGGCCGACCGAGGCCAGATGCTGCCGGTTATCATTTGCGCTCGACCTCAAGTAGGGACCGAGGGATTATGGCTCTGATAGAAACCGCGAGTCTCACGAAGGACTACGGCGCGGTCAAGGCGCTGGATCGGCTGGACCTCCAGGTGGAATCTGGGATCATCGGCCTCGTCGGAGCCAACGGCGCCGGCAAGAGCACGCTGATCAAGATCCTGCTGGGTCTCATTCCGCCGACCGCAGGCCGCGCCTCCGTCCTGGGCTTGGACGTCGTCGAACAGGCGCCTGAAATCCGCAAGTTCGTGGGCTACATGCCGGAGCACGACTGTCTCCCGCCCGATGTCAGCGCGACTGAGTTCGTTACGCACATGGCCCGGATCTCCGGCCTGCCACGCTCGGCCGCGAGGGAGCGGACCGCGGAGGTCCTCCGCCACGTCGGCCTCTACGAGGAGCGCTACCGCCAGATAGGCGGCTACTCAACGGGCATGAAGCAGCGCGTCAAGCTGGCCCAGGCTCTTGCCCACGACCCCAAGCTTCTGCTGCTCGACGAGCCGACCAACGGCCTGGACCCCACCGGCCGCGACGAGATGCTGGATCTGATCAAGCGCACCGGCACGGACTTTGGCATCTCGGTGGTGGTGGCGTCGCATCTGCTCGGCGAGATCGAGCAGGTCTGCACGTTCCTGCTCGCGATCGACGCCGGCCACCTGCTGAAGGCCGCTCCGATCTCGACCTTCACCCAGCGCACGCCGGTCGTGGCCGTCGAGGTCGAAGAAGGCGCGGACCGGCTGACTGCGGCACTGATCAGTCGCGGCTTCAAGGCCACGCAGGAAGAGCAGTGCGTTCTCCTGGCCCTGGAAGATGAAGCCCTTTACGACGCGGTGCGCGATACGGTCGCGGACCTCGGCCTGCCACTGGTTCGGGTTCAGCAGGAACGGCGGCGTCTCGAGGACATCTTCCGTGAAGCTCCGCCGGTTGCGGGAGGTGTGCAATGAGCGCCACCAATCCCGTCGCCGCCGGCAAGCCCAGCGGCAGCATCTACGACCTCGGCTATCGCCACTACGAAGGCAAGCGCCGCGGCCGCTTGTTCGCGGCATGGTCGCTCTACGTGGACAGCCTGCGCGGCATTTGGGGCTTCGGGCGACCGATGAGCGCCAAGGCGGCACCCTTCATCATCGCCGGGCTGTACTCGTTCTTCGCGGTGATCCAGCTGGCTTTCTCGTCCGTGATTTCTCAGTCGATCAAGAATGGAACCGCGACCGACATCTTCACCTACGGCAACTACTTCAGCCGGCTCGGGTTCTTCCTGATCCTGTTCTGCGTGGCCCAGGCTCCTGAAGTGGTCTGCCGCGATCAGCGATACCAGGTGCTGCCGCTCTACTTCACCCGAGCCATGCGCCGCGTCGACTACGCCCTGGCGAGACTGGCGTCGCTGTCGACGGCGCTGTTCGTCGCGCTGATGGTGCCGATGGTGGCCCTCTTCGTCGGCGACGTGCTGATGGGTGCGGATGCGTTCGCGGCGATGGGTACCGAGCTGCCCAGGGCGCTGCCGGCCATTCCGGCCAACCTGCTGACGGCCTTGAGCATGGCTTCGATATCGCTCGCGCTGTCCTCTTACTCGCCCCGCCGCGCCTACTCTGCCATCGGCCTGCTGGCCTACTTCCTGCTGATGGAGGCTGTGCCGGCGATCATCTACTCCGTGGGCCAGCAAGCAGGCTGGACCTGGGCGGACAAGCTGGTTCTGACGACGCCGATCACGTCGCTGGGCGGCGCCACGAACTGGTTCTTCGGCATCCCGCTCACGTCGGAGTTTCCTTCGACACTCGGCGCGGACGCCTACCTCGTGGCCTGCGTGGCAAGCGTCTGCCTCTTCACCGCGGTCCTCCTGTTCCGATACCGGAGGATTTCGGCATGACCGTCGAAATGCTTCCGACTCCGAACGTGACTCCCGACGCCGCCCCGGCCATCGAACTCGTCGGCGCCGCCCGCTGGTACGGGAACGTGGTCGCCGTCAACGACGTGAGCTTCAGCCTCGGCGCTGGCGTGACCGGCCTGCTCGGTCCGAACGGGGCGGGCAAGACCACTCTCTTGCACATGCTGGCGGGCTTCCTGGCCCCGTCCGCCGGCACCGTCCAAGTCCTGGGCCGGAGCCCACATCGCGATCCCTCTCTGTATCGCCAGATCGGCCTCGTGCCGGAGCGCGAATCGGTCTATCCGTTCCTGACCGGTTTCGAGTACGTGCGCTTCAATGCCCGACTTCAGGGCATGAAGAACGCCGACCTCGCGGCTCGGGCGGCAATCGCCCGGGTCGGCCTCGAAGATGCCGCCGACCGAGCCATCGGCACGTACTCCAAGGGGATGCGCCAGCGGGCCAAGGTTGCCGGCGCGCTGGTTCACGATCCCCAGGTCCTGCTTCTGGACGAGCCATTCAACGGCATGGATCCGCGCCAGCGGCTGGCCATGATGGATCTGCTCGGCGAGATGGCCGTCGCGGGCCGGACGATCCTGTTCTCCTCGCACATCCTCGAGGAGGTCGAGCGGATCGGCACCGAGATCCTGGTCATGGTCGCCGGCAGGCTCGCTGCCTCAGGCGATTTCCGGGCCATCAGGGCGCTGATGACGGACCGCCCGCACACCATCACGATCCACTCGAGCGACAACCGCAAGCTCGCGACGACGCTGATGGCCGAGCCGGCCGTGTTCGCGGTGGCTCTACAGGAGCGCGCCCTTTCGGTCCAGACGGCTCATCTCTCGGCGTTCCGCAGGATCATCGCGACCGCCAGCCGCACGGCCGGGGTGCGCTTGATCGAGGTCGTGCCGGCCGACGAGTCGCTGGAGAGCGTCTTCGACTACCTGGTCCGACGATGACGGGGGTATCGATGTCTGCGTCCGTGTCGGTGCTGCCGGAGATCGTCCGAATCACTTTCCGCCAGCTGCTGGGACGGCGGCGGACCCTGCTGCTGCTTCTCCTGGCCGCGCTGCCTGTGCTTCTGGCGGTCATCTTCCGGCTGGCCGGAGAGATCGACGTCCACTCCTACACCAGGCGTGTGTTCGACACCGTGTCGATGACGATCGTGCTGCCACTGGCCGCGGTCCTGTTCGGGACGGGCGCATTCGGCGCCGAAACCGACGAGGGCACGATCCTGTATCTGCTCGCGAAGCCGGTCCCGCGCTGGATCATCGTCGCCGCCAAGGCGCTCGCTGCCGCCATGCTGACCGTCGCGCTGACGGTTGCGTCGGTGTTCCTTGCGGGCGTGGTGGAGCTGCTCCCTGCGGGCGCCGACGGTCTGTCCGCCACGGAGGCCCAGGTCGGCGCCATGATCGTGGGGTCGCTCTGCTACGTGGCCCTGTTCGTGCCGCTTAGCCTGTTCACGCGGCGGGCACTGGTCATCGGCATCGGCTACACGCTGGTGTGGGAAGGCGCCCTCTCCAACCTTCTGCCCGGGATCGCCAACCTGTCCATCCGCCAGTACGCGCTGGGCGCGGCAGATGCGTTCTTCCAGCTCCACACGGACCCGGCGCGTCTCTCCCCGATGACGGCATTCACGCTGGCGGCCGTACTCGTGGTGGCCGCGTTCGCGCTGGCGACCTGGCGCCTGATGCGGTTCGAGCTACCGGGCGGCACCGACTGATCATCCAGAGCCCGAGTTCCGGCCGGCGAGGTCGGCTAGACGGGTAGCCCGTCAGTGCGGATCGACGCCGTACGCGATCTGCGTCCTCCGAAACTGGTCGCCGGTGGGTCCGTCAAGACGGCCGGCTGAAGCGTTGGCGTCGGGCTCGGAGCAGGCCCAGGCACCCCGCTTGCCGCTGAGCCCTGGTTGAACCCTGGGAGGGCGCTGGCCAGACGACCAGCCAGTGCCTCCGCGTAGGGCGGCGTGAGGTGCTGATTGTCACGGTAGACCAGGAAGTTGCCGACCACTGGAGGGCACGGCGCCGAGGGACAGACCCAGATCGATGGATCGACGTAGGTTGCGCCGGCACTCCGGGCCGCATCCGCGGTCGCCTTCTGCCAGTTTGCGCTGACGGCGTGCGCCAGCGGAGTCGCACAGGCAAGGATGCTGTCGCGGTGGGCAGATAGACAGACGGGTACGTCGAAGTCCGACTTGGGGGTGTCTCCGAGCACGACTACGTGGTCGGTCGACTGCGCCAGACGCTCGAGTGTCTTGGCCAGGCCTGCTCCCCACACACTCGCGCTTTGGGCGGCAGAGTACCCCGTGCCGTCTTGATGAACGAGCGTCAAGGAGGTGGTTCCGCTCACGACTACGAGGTCCGGATGAAGAGCTGCAATCCGCGACAGGATGTGCTCGCGCCAGGCCTGACATTCCGTGTACATGCGTTTCAGGTCCGCGGGCCATTGCAAGACGTCGCTGGGAGAGCACGCCGATTTCATATAGGTCACCAGCTGCCAGCCGCGCTGGACGGCGAGTTCGTTCAGCGCCGGCCACCAGCTGGCGGCGTGGCTGTCGCCGAACAGGACGACAGCGTGAGGGCTGCCGACGTCACCGTAGAGACACGGCGGGGAGTCGACGGCGAGTTCCTTGACGAGGCAGCCGTCGGCGTACGGATCCGGGAGAAGATCGCGAGCGGTGGATATCGAGGGCCTCAAAGCCGCCGGGACGGGGACGTCGACGGTCGCCGGGAGGGGCGCGGCAGATGCGCCGGCCGTCGCCGCCACCTGGGCCTGGTCGATTATCCGGTTCACTGTGGCCTCGTCGCTCGCGAGGGTCGACGCCGAGACGTCGGATGGACCCAGAGCTGCCACGACCCCCACCCCGAGAGAAGTCGCCGCGACAGCGAGGGTCAGCGCGGCCGCCATCGCCAAATTGAACCTCGGTCGCGTCCCGATGACGCGGCCCTGACGAAGGGGTTCCTCCACCCAGTGCTGCGATGCCGCCGCGAGAACTATGGCGGCCCCGGCGAGGGCCACCCGTTCGGGCAGACGTAGGGGCGCACCCAAAGCCGCTGCCGGGATGACGAGAAGCGGCCAGTGCCACAGGTAGAGCGAGTAGGAGATCCGGCCCAGGAAGCGCGGCACGGCAGTGCTCAGCAGCCGGGCCGGAGCGAGCCTGCTCGGGCGGACGCCCGCCACGATGACGAGTGCCGATCCGAGCGTGGGCAGCAACGCCGCAGTGCCGGGGAAGGGCGTGCTGTCGCCCAGCACCACGCCGGACAAGGCTACAGCGGCCAGGCCCATCCAACCGAGGGCGGCTGCCGGACGCGCCGGGACGCGCGCTAGCCACGAGCCGGAGACGGCGAGCACCGCCCCGATGCCCAGCTCCCAGGCGCGCGTCGGCAGCGAGAAGAAAGCCCAAGGTGCGTTGGCATTCGTCATCCACAGGGACAGGGCAAACGAGAGAACCGAAACCACGACGGCGGTGATCCCTATCCGCCGGGCGACCGAACCTCCCCTGCTGCAGACGAGCAGGACGAGGGCCGGCCAGAACACGTAGAACTGCTCTTCGACTCCGAGCGACCAGTAGTGCAGGATCGGCGAGGGCGCCATCTGGGAACCGAGATAGTCCGTGGCCTGGAGCCCGAAGCGCATGTTCGAGACATAGAGAGCGGCGGCCGCTGCGTCCTTCGTGGTGTCGGGGAGGGTCAGCGGCGGCATGAACAGCGCGGCCGCGACGACCGTGACCACCAGGACCAGGGCGGAGGCCGGCAGGATGCGGCGTGCCCTCCGCGCGTAGAAGTTCGGGAGCGATATTCGTCCCGTCGTCCCACGTTCACGCAGCAGGATCCCGGTGATCAGGAAGCCGGACAGCACGAAGAAGACGTCTACCCCGACGTAGCCGCCCGTGAAGCCGGGGATCCGCGCGTGATACAGGAGAACCAGGACAACGGCGACGGCACGCAAGCCCTCCAGGTCGGCCCTGAAGGTCGACTTGCGCTCGGGGTCGAGCCGTCTGGCATCAGCCATCGCGAGGAACCGAGCGAGCGTTCCGGAGCTTCTGGCCGTTGATGCGGATCGGCGGCGCACAAAACCTGGTCTGGCGGTGCAAGTGACCCTCAGGGCTGTTCAAGCCGCGAATCGCAGCGTCACGACCGACTAATCATGCCATGCGGGACCAGTCAAATGTCCGGACGGGGACGAGGGCCGTTGTCGCGCGAGGTGGCGCGTCTCAGTTGGGGAACCCAGGCAGGACGGCGGCCAAGCGGTCGGCGAGGCCTCTCTCCCGATCTCATGGCTCCGCGCCGGGCAACTCCCACTACTCCGCGACCGGCAACCCGAGGATGTTGAATCCGCCGTCGACGTAGATGACCTCGCCCGTCGTCTGGCCGGAGAGCGGACTCGCCAGGAAGACCGCGACGCCGGCCACGTCCTCGATCGTGATGTACGAGCGCAGCGGAGTGACTTCCTTGAATGCTCCGTACATCGTCCGGAACCCTGCGATGCCGTGGGCTGACAGGGTCCGGACCGGGCCGGCGCTGATGGCATTGACGCGGATGCCGCTGGGTCCGAGGTCGGCCGCCAGATATCGGGTCGAGGCCTCCAGAGCTGCTTTAGCCACGCCCATGACGTTGTAGTGGGGCACGACCTTCTCGGCGCCGTAGTAGGTCATGGTCATGATCGAGGAGCCCGGGGCCATGTACGGGCGAGCTTCGCGGGCCATCGCGATGAGCGAGTAGACGCTGATGTCGAAGGCGGTGTGGAAGCCGTCACGGCTGGTGTCGGCGAAGTGACCGGCAAGGTCTTCCTTCTCGGCGAAGGCGACGGCATGGACGAGGATGTCGAGATTGCCCTGCTTCGCATGCCAGCGCTCGAAGACGCGCCTGATCTCGTCGTCGTCGCGGACGTCGCATGCCTCGACGAAGGTCGAACCGATCGAATTGGCCAGAGGTCGGACGCGCCTCTTGATCAGGGAGGCCATCGAGCTGAAGCCGACCTTCGCTCCCTGGTCGTGGAGCGCCCGGGCGATTCCCCAAGCGATCGAGTGGTCGTTCGCGACACCGAAAACCAGCGCCTTCTTGCCCGCGAGCAGACCGGTCTGATCGCAATCGTCGGCCGGCCTGGTCAGACGCCGGGCAACTCGCGGCTTCGCGACCGCGGTCGGCAGCGCATCGACGGCGGCCTGAGCTTGCGGCGCCGAGGCGACCTGAGCTTGCGGCGCCGGGGGGGCCGAGGGCGTCGCGACCCGAGCGACGGGCGGTGTGGCGGCGTTGGCCTTCGTGTCGGACTTGTCGGCGGCGCTCGATGCCGCACGCCTCGTCACTCTCATGGGTTGCTCGGTCCTCCGCTGGTTACCCTGCCAGGTCGTATGCCTGCGGTCCGCGATTAAGGCGGCCACGGACGAGTCAGAGGTCGGACCGTATGGTTACCGACACTTCCAACTGTCCAAACCCCACCCGGCGCATATCGTTACGTTCGGGAGACAAGCGCCCGAATGACGCATCAGGGTGACGATCGCGATCGGGCAGGCTTCGAGAATAACCTCAACTCTTGCGCTACACAATGTGACCGCGCCCCGTTGCGGTTCCGAGGAGCCGGCGGTGTCACGCCGGTTCTCGGCCAAGCTCTACGCAATCTGCCGGATCGAGCGAACCTGGACACTCCGCATGGGTCGCCCATACCATTCGGGCAGGGCCGAGGCGGCCCCTGAGGTGCGGGGGCATCGAGGGGCGACCCGCAGCGATCGCCACGGGCGACGGAGGAGTTCTGGCCCGGGTTGTCGTTGAGCACCGAAGGAGGAGGAATGAACCGTACCACTCGTGTCCTCGCCGTCCTCGCCCTGGCGGCCGTCGCGTGGACGTCGGGAGCGGCGCCTGCATCGGCATCTTCCGCTCAGCAGCCGCTTGCTGGCTCGGTCGAGTCGCAGGCCGCCACGACCAACTTGACCTACCATCCGATCGCGCCGTATCGGATCATGGACACTCGCGGCTGTCCCAGCGATCTCTGCAGGCTCACTTCGGGCGTGCCTTTCACCTTTTCGCTTCTGGGCATGGGCCCGGAGCCCATACCCAGCGGAGCCGCGGCGGTCACCGGCAACCTGACGGTGGTAGGCCAGACTGTCGGGGGCTACCTGTACCTCGGTCCCACGGCGACGAGCAGCCCGCCCACCTCGACGCTCAACTTCCCGGTCGGCGACATCCGAGCGAACAACGTCACCGTCGCCCTCGGCACCGGCAGCGTGGCAGGCACGCTCAGCGTCACCTATGTCGGGACCCCAGGTGCGACGACGGAGGCGATCTTTGATGTCACCGGCTACTTCTCGTCCGGTACCGGCGCCACGTATCACCCGCTGACTCCAGGGCGCATTCTCGACACGCGTTTTGGCATAGGTCTGAGCGGAGCCGTCAGCTCAAAGGTCGCTCGCACGTTCCAGGTGGTCGGCCGCGGTGGCGTTCCCTCCGGTTCGAACACGACGGCCGTGACGGGCAACCTCACGGTCACGGGCCAGAGCGCTCTGGGCTACCTGTACGTTGGCCCATCGCCGCTCAACAGCCCCACAACTTCGACCCTCAACTTCCCGCTCGGCGATGACCGAGCCAACGGGGTTACCGTCGCCCTTGGAAGCGGTGGCACGCTCAGCGTCACATACGTAGGCACGGCGGGCAGTACGACCCAGGTGATCTTCGACGTAACCGGCTACTTCACACAAGACTTGACCGGCTCGTACTACAACGCCCTGACTCCTACTCGGCTCCTCGACACCCGTCCTGGCGGCACCGGTCTGAGCGGGGCCTTCACTGTGCACAACCCCCGCGCGTTCCAGGTGACCGGCCGGGCCACGATACCGTCGAACTCGAATGCTGTGACCGGCAACCTCACCGTTACCGGCCAATCAGACAAAGGTTACCTGTACGTCGGTCCCTACCCGAAGACCTACCCCGACAGCTCGACTCTCAACTTCCCGTATGGCGACAATCGGGCCAATGGGGTCGATGTGGGCCTCGGCTCCGGCGGTACCCTCAGCGTCACCTTCGTCGCTCCCACGTCGGGACCGATCGCCCAGGCGATCTTCGACGTGACGGGTTACTTCACGCCTATCTCGACATTCGCGCTGTCGGTCGCTCAGGCGCAGGCTGACTTCAACTACATCGTGGCGAACAGTTCCCCCCCGGGTGCTCAGCCGAACTCCAACAACCTCTTCAGCGACTACATCGAGTGGCACGACCCTGCCGACGGGTGCTTCGCCAGGGCATACATAGTCCTGCGAATGATGTACAGCGAGCTCGGTGTCCCCCCGTCAGCTCTGGGCCGGGTCTGGGCTCTCGACAACTGGAACGACGCATGGATGCAGGCCGGCGGCTTGGATGGATGGTCGGCTCCCTCCGGCTTCTACGAGGTGAAGATCGAGCCATATTCGTTGTACGCATCATGGACATTTCACACTGCGGCGACAGTGAAGGTCAACGTGAACGGCACGGTGAAGTCGATGGTGATCGACCCGATGCTCGCTCCAAGCGGCCCGGTCGATGTTTCCACGTGGTTGGGTCTGATGGCCCATGTAACGTCATCAGCCGAAACCAGGTGGGGGCAACCGAATCCCATGCAGCACGCGGGCTCTGACTACGATACCTACGGACCACCCGACAGGCCCGCTCCGGCAAGTCTTGACCTGGACGCTCGCCAGGAAGAGTGCCGTATGTTCAACGACGCGGTGGCCAGTGGCCTTGAGCCGCGCGACTCAACCGGGGCCGAGCCTCCCAAGGTGACATGCCCTTGAGAGTCCAACCTGCCGTCGAATCCTGACGATTCCATCCACGACGCCGCCGGCCAGGCGGCCCGGACTCACTCGAATCCTGGCCACCGAGCATGAGTGCCTCCCGGTCGAATTGGATTGACCCCAATTCCGACCCCGGGGCACTCATCGGTATTGGTCGAAAGCCACAGTCGGCTGTGGAGGTGGCGGTGGACGCCCCAGCGGCGAGAGGGCTCGAGGCCCTGTCGGGCCCTACTGGCCGTCGGCATCTTGACTAGATCCTATTGAGCTAGTACAAGTAGCTCATGCTGTTCGAGATAGACACACTCAGCTCGGCTCCCATCTACGGACAGATAGCGGCCTGCGTGCGTCGCGCCATTGCCGGCGGGGCTCTCAAGCCCGGGTCGAAGCTTCCGCCGTCACGGGATCTGGCGCGCGAGCTTGACGTGAACATGCACACGGTTCAGCGAGCGTATTGCCAGCTCCGGGACGAGGGCCTCCTCGAACTGCGCCAGGGGCGAGGTGCCATCGTCGCCAGCGGCCGGGTGGCACCTTCCGCTCGCCTCAACTCTCTGATCCACGACCTTCTCAATGAGGCGGACACGCAGGGCCTCACGACGGCGGAGCTCGCCAGATTGATGGAGACGATGCGATGAGCAGGGGAACGTACGCTCGCGGGGTTCGTTCCGCAATGGCCACCAACTCGGTCTTGCTGAGCTTCGTTGCGATCTACGTGTCGATCGTGGCCATCTCGTTCGCTGCGGTGCGGACTACGGAGTCCCGACTCCCGGTCGAGGCGGGCAATCTCACGTCGTACTGGCTGGAGTCCGAAGTCATCGCCATCGCCATGTATCTCGCCTGGGTCGCGCTGCCCCGGCCGCACCGCATGCGCTACGCGCTCGAGACGGTCCTGCCGGTCGGGCTCTGCCTCTACGGAGTCGATGCCGCCGGGCTGACCGCGACCCTTTGGTTCAACCTCGATGTGAAGACGTTCCAGATGCCGTTCGGCTCGCTCACGGGCATTGGTCTGATTCTCGGCGGCGCCTTCGCCGGTTGGTTTTTGGGGCGTTATCTCGGCGGTCTCGCCGCCACCGACCGGCTGCGCCGCGAGGCTGCCTCGAGCCGACGCTCAGCGTGGTTTGCGGAGACGTCTCCGGACGGATCCTGGCGCAGGGCCACTGGCATCACGACCGGACTCCTAATGTTCGCACTGATTCTTCTGGGACAAGCGACGTCTCCGGCCTATGCCCCGGGCTCGCCCCTGCCGATCCAGCTGCTGGCCGCCGGGGCCTGGGCATTCATGATCGTCGTCGGCGAACACGCCACGATCTCGATCACCGATGCCGCGATCAAGGTACGCACCCGCTTGCTGAGCAACAACATGGGCTGGAGCGTCTCGCTTTCGGAGATCGAGAGCGCACGAGCCATCGCCGCGCAGCCTGAGCCGTTGAGGTTCGACCGGAGCAGATGCGTTCTCCGCACGGGCCCGGCGCTCGAGATCAGGACGGTGACCGGCGGCCGCTACGCGGTGAGCCTGGACGAGGCGGCCGAAGCGGTCGCGGTCATAGAGGCGCTTCGTTCCGGCGCCTAGTGTCTCGTTGCCCAAGTAGGTGACGTCTTACACGGCCGAGCTGTACCAGCCGTAGGTCCGGGCCAACCCTCGCGCATGATCTGCCCGCGAGATAGAGAGCGGCCGCCGGGCCGGGCCCGGCGGCCGCTGAACTGCGTAGAACCAGGGCCATGCCGGAGCATGGCCCGCTACCCCAGCAGGGCGGGAATGGCCTCGAGCGGGACGGGGTTTGCGGCCATGACGATTTCGCCGGCGGCGCGCAACCGGGGCGCGACCGAGGCGATGTACGTCCGGGCGATCGGCTTCTTGGCGTCGAGGACGGTCGTGTCGCGCAGGACCAACCACGAGCAGGTCAGCCACACGGCCATGTCGACGAGGTCGCAGGCGTAGTAGTCGACGCGGTCGCGGTTCGGTTCGGCCTTGAGCGAATCGACGGCCTTCTGGAAGGTGGCGGTCAACTCGACAAGGATTGCCTTCTCGGCGGCCATGTCGGCGGGGCATTCGGCGGCCTGCCACTGCGCCAGGAGTGGATCGAGCGAGCGGTTGAGCAGCTTGCCGATGGCGGCGACCACCTGGAGCTGGCTCGTGCCTTCGTATATGTTCGTGATTCGAACGTCGCGGAAGAGCCGCTCGATGTTGAATTCCTTCATATAGCCGACGCCGCCGTGGATCTGCATCGACTGGTAGCAGACCCGGTTGCCCATTTCGGTGGAACAGTACTTCACCATCGGGGTCAGCGTCTCGGCCAGCGTCTGGCACTGCTTGAGGCGGGCTCGGGCGGCTGGATCGGCCTCCGCTCCACCTTCGCCGACGGCCTTTTCGTAGACCTTCCAGAGGTCCACCCAGCGGGCCGTTTCGGCAAGCAGGGCCCGGGTGGACTCGATGTCGGCCCTCATGGACAGCAGGAGCCGTGCCACGGCAGGCAGAACGCGGATCGGCTTGCCGAACTGGATCCGCTCCTTGGAGTACTGATCGCCCTCTCGGTAAGCGGCTTCGGCGATGCCGAGGGCCTGCGCCGCGACGGCAAGTCGCGCACCGTTCATCAGGTTCATGGAGTAGCGCATCAAGCCGAAGCGGCGCTTGCCGATCAAGACCGCCGGCGTGTCGTTGTACTGGATTTCGCAGGTGGGCGACGAGTGGATGCCCATCTTGTTTTCGATGCGTCGGATCTTGACGGTGTCGTCCTTCTCGACTACGAACATCGAGAGGCCGCGGGCATCCGTTGAGCCTGCCTCGCTGCGGGCCAGGACGACCGAGACGTCGGCCAGGCCGTTGGTGATGAAGCGCTTGACGCCGTTGAGATGCCACTTGCCGGTGGCTTCGTCCAGCGTGGCCCGGGTCGCAACGGCGCCCAGATCGGAACCGGCATCGGCCTCGGTCAGGACCATCGCGCCCGAGGCCTCGCCGCGCGAGAACCTGGGCAGGACACGGGCCTTCGTCTCCGGGTCGCCGTACTCCTCGATCAAGGAGGCGATCTCCTGGAGGCCGAAGACGGTCATGAGACCGCTCTCGGCCCTGGCGACGACCTCGACCATCATCTGGTAGATCGATTCGGGGAGGTTCAGGCCACCGAATTCGCGCGGCAGCATGGCCCCGAACAGCTCGGCCTGGCGGAGAGCCGCGATGGCATCGAGTGTCGGCGCGGCGTAGGTGACCTCGCCGTTCTCGTAGTGCGCGCCTTCCTCGTCCGCCTCGGCGGCGCGAGGAGCCACGCGCTCGGCGCAGATCTCGCCCAGGACCTCCAGAACGATCTTGTAGCTGTCCTTGGCGTCGGCATAGTTGCGCGGCGCCGCGGGGTACTTGGCGGTCTCCGAGTAGGCCTTTTCCTTGAGCTCGAGGACTTCCCGGAGGTCGAGCTGTGCCAGTCGGAACTGCAGATCCTCGTTATCGAAGAAGAAGCTTTCGGTCATTCCTGCTCTCGCTGATCCATGGAGCGCTCGCGGAGGGTCTTGATGATCAACGGAAGCACTTCCGCGACATCCCCCACGATCTTGTAGTGGGCAATCTGGAACATCGGCGCGTTCGGGTCGGTGTTGATGGCGATGATCTTCGACGATTCGTCCATGCCGGCGCGGTGCTGGATGGCTCCGGAAATCCCGGCCGCGATGTAGAGGCGCGGCCGAACGGTGGTGCCGGTCTGGCCGACCTGGTGCTCGCGGCCGATCATGCCCGCGTCGACCGCCGCCCGGGATGCGCCCACCTCGCCGCCCAGCAGGTTTGCCAGGTCGCGAAGCAGAGCGAAGTCCTCGGCGCTGCCGACGCCGGCGCCGCCGGAGACTACGACCGGCGCTTCCTTGAGCTGCACGGTTGAGTGGCGCACCTGGCGGCTGAGGACCTCCAGGGCGAAGTCGCCCGGCTCGAAAGCGGGGACGATCTTCTCGATCGTGCCCTTCCGGTCCGGTCGGGCGGCCGGCAAACGCATCACGCCTTCGCGTACGGTCGCCATCTGCGGTCGGGTCTTGGGGTTCACGATCGTGGCGATGAGGTTGCCGCCGAACGCGGGCCGGATCTGGTACAGGAGGTTGGGGTAGGTCTTGTTCTCTTTTCTGATCGTGTACTCGCCGATCTGCAGGTCGGTGCAGTCCGCGGTGAGGCCGCAGCGCAGGGCGCTGGCAACTCGCGGGGCGAGATCGCGGCCGTTTGGCGTGCCGCCGATCAGGAAGATCTCCGGCTTGCGGGCGCGGGCTTCCGCGATCGCCACTCGGGCGTACGGGAGTGTCCGATAGTCGGCCAGTTCGGGATCGTCGGCAAGGAGCACGCGATCGGCGCCGCGCTCGATAACCTGCTGCGCCAGCGGCCCCACGTCGCGGCCCATCACGAGGCCGACGACTTCGTAGCCGAGCTGGTCGGCCAGCTCGCGAGCCTTGCCCGTCAACTCGAGGCTGACGTCGGCGATCTTGCCGTCGGTCTGCTCGATGAAAACCCAGATGCTGTTCTGCTCTGTCATCTCGCCCTACCCGACGATGTATTCGTGGACCAGTTCCTGGATCATCGCCGCGATGCCTTCGGGCGTGGCCGGAACGGTCTTGCTCTCGGTGCTCTCCAGGACCACGAAGTTGATCTTGTGGACCTGCGTGGGAGAGCCCGCCAATCCGACCTGCTCTTCGGAGGCGCCTATGTCCTCGGCGGTCCAGACCGCGATCTTGAGGTCGTGGGCGGTCAGATATGCATCCAGCTGCTCATCGGACTCGAACTCGGGCCACTGCGCGCGGATGGCGGCGTACTCGCCCGGGGCGGCGGCCAGTTTGCGCTCGATGCGGCGGCGGACCGAGGCCGGACGGGGCGTGTTGGCCGAGCCGACGACGGTCAGCAGGCACGGCAGCTTGCAGCGCACGATCTCCGAGCCGGAGTCGAGCGCTCGTTCAGCGACGATTTGACTGCTCGAGACCTCGACGATCGTCTCGGCGTAGGTGATCTGCGGGATGCCGAGCTTCTCGGCCAGCTGCGGGCCGACCTGGGCGGTGTCGCCGTCGATGGCCTGGCGGCCGCAGAAGATCAGGTCGAACGGGCCGGCCTTCTCCACTGCGCACTTCAGTGCGTACGAGGTCGCCAGCGTATCTGCGCCGGCGAACTTGCGGTCGGTCAGCAAGATCACTCGATCCGCGCCGCGGAAGAGCGCCTCACGCAGGACGTTCGCCGCCTTGGGCGGTCCCATGGTGATTGCCGTCACGGTCCCGCCACAGCGGTCCCGGACCTGGAGCGCCATCTCGAGGGCGTTGAGGTCCTCAGGATTGAAGATCGCCGGCAGCGCGTTTCGATTCATGGTGCCGTCTTTGGTCATCACATCGCCGGTGATGCGATGGGTGTCCGGCACCTGTTTCACGAGCACGGCCGAATGAACTGGTTTCTGGTCCGTCATCCTGTCTCCGAGAGCCGCCCGGTCACACCGGGCAGGGGATTGCGAAGGGCTCTCCCGGGCTCGATCGCCTCCCGGGTGGCGTGGGCCGGCGAGCGATTCCCCCGCCCGCAGGTCCGGCGCGAACTATAACCCGCCGCGAGCCCAGGTCGTCGGGTCGCCACGGACCCGGGCAGGCGGGGGAGGGCTGGCCCGCGTGGTGCCGCCGAGTTGAGTGGCGTGGCCGCGTGGTGCCGCCGAGTTGAGGGGCGTGGCCGAGCGGCGCCGCAGCGTGGCGTGGCCGCGTGGCGCCGCCGAGCGCCTGGCGCCGCCGACTGGCGCGCTCGACGGCTCTTGTGCGACGATCCCGTCATGAGCGCCTCAGACCATCCCGCGAAGCCGGCCGAGATCCTGGCCCAACTCCAGATCGACATGGTCGGCGTGCGGGCGCTCCTGCTCGACATGGACGGCGTACTGGTGCTCAAGAACGCTCCGATTCCCGGGGCGGCCGAGGCTTTGGCCGCGCTCGACGCCCGCGACATCCCTTATGCGATCGGCACGAACACGTCGCTCGTCAGCCGGACGACGCTCGCCCGCGAGCTCGGCCGCGCCGGGCTGCCGGTTGAAGCGGACCGGATCGTGAGCGCGGTTTCGGTCGCCGCCGCCTACGTTCGACGGCGATTCGCGCAGGCGCCGCTCTACGTGCTGGCCGCGCCCGACGCCCTGACCGAGTTCCATGGTCTGACGCTCCTCTCGCATGACGAGGCGGCCGAGCGCGAGGCGCGAGTTGCGGCAGTCGTCGTCGGCGATGCCGCCGAGGAATTCACGCCTCGTAACATGCAGTCGGCATTCGCGCTGTTGCGGAACGGCGCGCGGTTCGTGGCCATGCACAAGAACCGCTGGTGGCTCACGCCGGCCGGGGTGATGCTCGATGCGGGCGCCTACGTCGTGGGTCTGGAGTACGTGACGCAGAGGCGGGCACTCGTGACGGGCAAGCCGTCCCGTGCCTTCTTCGCCGAGGGAGTGACACAGCTCGATCGGCTGGCGAGCGGAGGTCGCGAAACCCACAGCATTTCGGCGGCCGAGGTCGCGATGGTCGGCGACGACCTGTGGAACGACGTCCGCGGTGCTCAGAAGGCCGGGCTGCGTGGAGTCTTCGTTCGGTCCGGAAAACACGGCGAGGCGGAACTGGCGCGCGTCAGTTCCGAGCGTGGCGGGCGCGCCCCGGACGCGATCGCCCCCTCTCTCGTCGAGGTCGTGGCCGCGATGGAGCGCTGACGGCCTACTGCGACGTCAGCCAGCTACCGAAGCGGGCGAAGCGGAGGACATCCGGGTAGTCGTCCGTGATCGGCCGGTCGGCCGGACGAATGGTCGACCATCCGTCCGCGGCCAGGGGCGCCAGCTGCTCGGGCGAAAGGGAGGCCACGAGCCAGTCGGAGGCCTTCACTCCGTCGTCGAGTTCGGCCTGCGTCGGCGCGAAGACTCGGACTTCCGACGCCATCCCGAGCTGCCGGGCGCCCGCGGCGACGGCCGGCGCCAGATCGTAGTAGCGATTCGAGACATGGACCATCAACAGACCGCCCGGCTTCAGCACGCGCAGGTCGTCCGTCAACGCCTCCACCGTGATGAGATGGGTCGGGATTGCGTCGCCGGAGAAGGCGTCCAGGATCAGCACGTCGTAGCTCGCGTTCGGGATCTTGCGCAGTTCCAGGCGCCCGTCGCCCAGGACGACCGCCGGTCGATTCGGCGCCGCGGACAGGTAGGTGAAGAAGCTCGGATCCTGGGCGACGCGCACCACCGCCGGGTCGATCTCGAAGAAGGTCATGTGGTCAACCGGTCGCTCGTAGGCCGCGATCACGCCGGCTCCCAGCCCGACGACCCCAATCTGCTGCCCGCCCCGGGCCTGGGCCAGGGCCATCACGTCGCCCAGCGGGCCGCGGCGGTCGTAGTATCCGCGCGGTTGGCTGCTGCGTGCCGGGTCGCTCGACTGGCTTCCGTGGGGCGTCGTCCCATGCCACATGGTCGTGACCCCTTCTTCACGCTTCACCGTCACGACGCCGAAGAAGTCGCGCTCGGCGTAGATCGGGGCCAGCGGCTGGACCAGAACGACCGCGGTGAGCACGACGGCAGTCATCGCCGTGAGCATCCTCGGTTTGGCGCCGACGAGCAGGATCAAGCCGCCGAGCGCGAGGAACGGGACCACCACCACCAGCACGGCCGGCCGGGCCAGTCCGATCGGGACGGCGCAGATGACACCTAAGACGATGAACGGCGCCAGTCGACGGCGGGCGCCGGCGACGAATGGCTGGAGGTCGAGGCCGCGCCGTGGCCCGCTTGCGGCCGGCTCGGCGGCGGGCGGCTCGTCCGTGGCCGGCTCGTCTGCGCCCGGCGCGGGGCCGGCGAGGCCGCCTGCCAGCACGGGGATCCCGGCCAGCGCCGCGACCAGCAGGATCGGGTACTCCCAGATGCCGGGGAAGACGACCGGGGCCACGAACCCGACGAACGCCCCGCCCAGGACACCGCCGGCCGACACGACGAGATAGAAGAACGTCAGTCGAGACGGTCCGGGTCGATCTGCCGCCAGCGCCCCGTGGAGCGTCAGGGCGATCACCGCGAACCCGAACAGCTCGAGCAGCAGCAGCGGCAACGTCGGCCACAGAGCGGAGTACCCGAAGGGCACCCACAGCAGCGTGGCCATGGCCGGGGCGAGCGCGGTCGCGATGACCACCGGGCGCCGGCCGCGCGCTGAAAAGGCCACGATAAAGGTCGCGAGGTAGATGCCGAGCGGCCCGACCCATAGCAGCGGCGCGGAGATCAGGTCGGCGGTTATGAAGTTGGTCACGGCTGACAGGAGCCCGCACGGCACGGCGGCCAGGAATAGCCAGCGGGCGACACGGCGGGCGGCGAGTGGCTCCGGCCGGGCGGCCGAGGTCGCGCTGCCGGCCGCGCCATCCGCCCCAGCGGCCCCAGCCGCGCCGCCAGCGCTTCGCTCGCCCGCCGCCCCGCCGCTCGTTCGGCCGGACGCCCACAGTCGGAACGCCCCGACCACCGTCAGCAGCACGACCAGAAGCCCGAAGCACGCACCCCAAACCATCCGCTGCGTGCCCAGACCCAGGGCCGGCTCGATGACGAGCGGATAGGCGAGGAGCGCCAGTAACGAGCCGGCGTTGCTCACCACGTACAGCCGGTACGGATCCTTGCCCGCGCCGATCGCGGCGCCGGCCGCGCCTGCCGGCGCCCCGGTCGAGGCGGAGAGCACGGTCGTCAGCCAGGCCGAGAGAAGCGGCGTCGTCGCACACAGCACGAACGACGGCAGCCCCACCGCGACCGCAAGCGTGGCGAGAACCTGCAATACGGGATGCAGCGAATCGAAATGGATGTCGGCCACCTTCGGGCCGAAAACGAGCGCCGCGACGGCAGTCATCGCGAGAACCAGGTGGACGATCGGGCCCAGGCGCCCCAGCCGCGTCACCGAAAGGTGCGCGTACAGATAGCCCAGCAGCAGGATCAACTGGAAGAAGCCCAGTGTCGTGGCCCACACGGAGGGCGCGCCGCCGAGGAGCGGCAGGAGCAGCAGCCCGACCATCAGTTCGAGCGTGAAGAGCAGACAGGCCGACAGCCCGATCGCGAACGAGTACGCCCAACCCGCGGCTGCGGTCAATCTCGCCCGAGTCGGCGCCGCGGAGAAGGTCGCGGCGGACATCGGTTCGGCGAGGGCGGGGTCGGAAGTCGACGTGGCAGCCATGGCGAAAAATGGTGGGGCGCCACGAACCGCTGTCAATGGCCCGCCCGGGTGGAAGGAAGGGCTATCGGGCCGCCCTTGGCCGTCGGAGAGCGCCGCCGCGCCGCAAGAGTTCTCCCTGACTTCGGCCGGGCGGGAGGGTTCTCATCCTCGCGGCCGGCGCCGGATCCAGCCCAGACTTCAAAGCAAGGCATGAGGTTTCGTGACCAACACGCGCTCTTGGCGCTTGCCCGGAGCGCGGGAGGCCGGGCCTCCCTTTATCCGCATCTCATAAGGAGGAAGTGCCGTTATGGGCATCATCGCGTGGATCGTCCTCGGAGCCATCGCCGGCTTCATCACCAACATGATCATGGGCGGCTCGGAAGGCGTCATCGC
>Ga0182021_10000416_pt1 | contig 44747 bp, 41 predicted proteins | sample 612E3MmetaG_FD_120493 | JGI IMG/M metagenome (GOLD analysis project Ga0182021, IMG submission 120493) | Permafrost microbial communities from Stordalen Mire, Sweden - 612E3M metaG (Illumina Assembly) | ecosystem: Environmental > Terrestrial > Soil > Wetlands > Permafrost | place: Sweden... | reverse complement strand
GAGGCGGCCAGGCAGGTGACCGGGCTGACGGCCAAGAACTCCGAGATCGAGGGGATAATAGGCAAGGCCCTTGCCGACATAAAGGAATTGCAGAAGAAGTTCAAGTGACGCGGGGCTCCCGGCGCGACATTCCCGGGGTCCTGCTCGAGCCCGCTCCCAGGGGGAAAGCTCCCAATCACCGGAGGTGAACCCGTTGACCGTACTGGAAGATATTGCCCGCTGGGTCGCCGGCCTCTCGTGCGACGACATTCCGGAGCGCGTGCGCGAGGTCGCACGCAACCAGCTCGTCTCGGTGCTCGGAGCCATGCACGCGGGTGCGGGGTGCGCCGGTGGAAGAGCCGTCATTGAGACGGCCCGCTACCTGGGCGCCGAAGGCCCGTGCTCGAGCTACCCGGGCGGAGAGCGGAGGGCGCTCGACCAGGCGCTGCTTCAGAACTGCGGGCTCTCGATGGCGCTCGACTACGACGATTACCTCTTCCTGGCCCATACCGGGCACAGCGCCGTCTGCGTCCCGATGGCGGTGGGCGAGATGGTGGGGGCGGACACCGATACCGTACTGGCCGCGCAGGTCGCGGCCAACGAGATAGGGGGGAGGCTCGGCGGGAGTGTGGTGCTCGGCCCGCACAACGGGCAGATGTGGGCTCACGTCCATCTGCTCGGCGCGGCCGCGGCCGCCTCAAAGGTGCTCGGGCTCGACGAGGAGCAGACCGCGAACGCGCTCGGCATCGCCATGGCCGAGCCCGTCTACGCCCTGTTCCCGGGGTTCATGGGCCCCCAGTCCAAGCTCCTCATCGCGGCGACTCCCGCCATCACCGGCACGACCGCCGCTTTCCTCGCCAGCAACGGGATGACGGGGTCGCGAGGAATAATCGAGGACCCGCAGGGCTTCTGGGCGCACTTCTCTTTCGTCGGGCTGCCGTTCATGATGACCGGCCTCGGGCGCTCGTGGGTCACCGACACGATAGCGTTCAAGCTCTACCCCGGCTGCGCCTACATCGACACCGCGATGGACGCCCTCTTCGACATCCGGGACACGAAAAAGCGCGATAGCTGGCCGAACGTCGACGCCGGGGTCCTCGACCCGAAGAGAGTAAAGCGCGTGCGGGTCGAGGCGAGCCTTCTCACGACCGCGATGGACGCGATGTCCCACGGATACATGGACACGGCGAAGCTGTCCCCGACGAACATCAACTTCTCACTCTCCGTCAGCATCGCTATCGGGCTGCTTGCGGGCGAGCTTACCGGGGCGGAGCTTACCGAGGGGTTCCTTGACGCGAACAGGGAGGAGATACTCATCCTGGCATCGCGGGTGGAGCTAACCCACAGCGCCCCGCTGACCGTCCGGTTCCTCCGCGCCATAGATGACGCGATAGACCTCAAGGCCGCTCTCTCGCAGCTCGACCTCAAGCTCCTTGCCGGCGCGAGGCACAGGCTCGGCGAGCACCTTTCGGGCGTCGCTACCATGGGCCGCCGGGAGGCGCTGGAGGCGTGGAAGAGCCTTTCGCCCACCGACCGCGCGTACCTGCGCGGCCTGTTCTCCGTGCGCGGGCTCCTGGGGAAAGCTCGGGGTTACGACCTCGGTTCGGCCTCCTTCGAGGAGCTGCAGATGCCGTTCGGCGCCAGGGTCACAGTCGAGCTCGACGACGGCTCCGTCCACGAGTCCGAGAAGCTGATACCGAGAGGAGCTCCCGGAGATCCCGATCGCTTCTCCGTGCCCGAGTCCAAGTTCCTGCGGGAGGCCTCGGGCCTCATGGGCGTCAAGAGCGCTCGCGAGGCGGTCGCCGTTCTCCGCTCGTTCGAGGAGCACAGCCTCGCCGACGTTCACGAGTGCATGGCGACACGACTCGGGCCGCCGGAAGTGAAGTAAAGGACCGATCGAGAGAGTCCAGGCTATCGCCACGCATTCGCGCTGAGCTAACGCGCGCTCGGATCGTTCCGTGTTTTTCCCTCTTCGAGGCATGCACGCGGCAGGTTGAGAAAAAGCATGAACGTTGCAAGCTCGATACGCTATTATTCCCGGGAAGCATAAAGGACGGCGGGCGAAGGCCGCCGGTAGGAGGAGCGGGGGGGAAGGTTGTACGAGACGCCGGGCGTTGGGGTACGCCCGCCGTGTCAGGCCGGCGTCGGGAGGGCGCCACGAGGGTGAAGGGCGCTCGTTCGCCCGGAGGAGGAACCGAATGCGCAGGCGAAGGTACCAGATCGAATTCGTGCTCAAGTTCTGGCCGTTGACACACATGGCCAAGCGGCTCGGAGGATTCACGCCTTTCAAACAGATGGCGGGCCTGTTGATTTCCGAGAAGGCTCTCAACGGCTCCTACATCCCCGTCTCCCAGGATATCGAGGTCCCGCCGGGGGTCGTCGCTCCAAAAGAGATAATCCGAGACTACATCGAGAGGGCGAGCCATCGCACGCTGGTCTACCAGTGCCCGTGCCGTGCCGCCGAGAGCTGCAAGAACCACCCACGGGAGCTCGGATGCATAATGCTCGGTGACGGGGCGAAGAACATCGACCCCGAGCTCGGCCGTCCCGCGACCGCAGAGGAAGCGCTGGACCACATGGAAAAGGCAATCGACAGCGGGCTCTATCCTATGGTCGGCCACGTGCTCTTTGACGGCCTCGCCTTCGGCGCGAAGCCTTACGACAGGCTCGTGACGGTGTGCTTCTGCTGCGACTGCTGCTGCATCGCCCGCTCCGAGATGCGAGGGCTGCTCACCGCGTACCCGCGAAGCGTCGTTCGCCTCGAGGGCGTCAGCATGGAGGTCGGCGCTGACTGCAAGGGGTGCGGCGCGTGCGTGCCGGTGTGCCCCATAGAGAACATGACACTCGTCGACGGCATAGCTACTATTGGCGAGAGGTGTATCGGCTGCAGCGCATGCGTGACAGCGTGTCCCCGCGATAACATAAAGGTAGTGATCGAGCCGGGCGCCCGCATGCAGGAGGACCTGAGGCGGCGCATCGAGGCACACGCCACAATCGAGTAATCGCACCTGCATCGGGGTCGAGGGAGGGCTCAATGCGCCGGAGAAGATGGCAGGTAGAGCTGGCTCTGAAGTTCTGGTGGCTCACCCACCTGGCGAAGCGGCTCGGTCATATAACACCGTTCAAGCAGATGGCGGGCCTGATCGCCTCCGAGAGGGCGTTCAGCGGCTCCTTCATCCCTGTAGATGAGGAGATCGAGGTTCCTCCCGGGGTCGTCGCGCCCAGGGAGATAATCCGCGACTACATCGAGAGGGCCAGCCATCGTACGTTCGTCTACAAGTGCCCGTGCCGCGCCGGCGAGGGATGCAAGAATCACCCCGCGGAGATCGGGTGCATCCTGCTGGGCGACGCGGCGAAGAACGTCAGCCTCGAGGTGGGCCGGCCCGCGACGGTAGAGGAGGCGCTGGCCCGCGTGGACGAGGCGCTCGACCGCGGTCTGGTCCCGATGATCGGCCACATGCTCATAGACACGGTCGTATTTGGAGCTGCGCCTTACAAGAAGCTGGTCACTCTCTGCTTCTGCTGCAGTTGCTGCTGCATCTTCCGCTCCGGGATGAGCCGGTTGGTCAACACCTATCCCCGCAGCCTGGTCAAACTGGAGGGTGTCAACGTGACGGTGGGGGACGATTGCGCCGGATGCGGGACGTGCGTGTCGGTCTGTCCCATCGAGAACATGACCCTCGTCGACGGTGTGGCTACCATCGGTGACATGTGTCTCGGGTGCGGCGCGTGCGCGAGGGCTTGCCCCCGCGGCAACACCAGGGTCACGATCGAGCCCGGCGCGCGTTTGCTGGAGGATCTCAAGCGGCGAGTCGAGGCCCACGCCGACATCGAGTAGCCACGACGGTCAATCCGATTCGAGCTTCCTCAACCTGTAGGCTGTCTCTTCGAGCTGCCAGTCGGGTGTGGATGCCCCACCGGTGATACCCACCGACTCGACGCCCTCCAGCCATTCGGGTTGAATCTCATCGGTGTCCTCTATGAGGCGCGTGGTGACGCCGGTCGCGGCGCAACTGGCGGCGAGCTGCGCGGTGTTGCTCGAGTTGTGGCCCCCGACGACGATCATGAGGTCGACGCTCCTTGAGAGGTCGATAGCTGCTTTTCTTCGTTGCATGACCGACTCGCAGAGCGTGTTCTTCACTTTTACTTCTTCCGCGCTCTCTTTCAGGATGGAGACCACGGCGTCGAGGAGGTCTTTCGAGATGGTGGTCTGGCATACGATGCCGACGCGGCCCGGGCTTCCGCCGGTCTCCTCGACCCACCTTCTCGCGTCATCCGCGTTCTCGAGCACAGTCACAGGGCCGTTTGCCCTTCCTATGATGGAGTGCACCTCCGGGTGGGCCTCCTTTCCAAGGACGACCACCGTATAGCCGTCGTCGGCGAGCTCCCGAGCGGCCTCCTGGGCGTGTTTGACTGTAGGGCATGTGGCGTCGACTATCTCTGCTCCCAACTCCTCCAGCTTCTTCTCTGTACGGATGTCGATGCCGTGCGAGCGGACAATCACGCTCGTGCCGCTGAGGTCGGCGCTCTCAAGCTCGCCGGGGTCCAGCGCATGCAGGCCCAGAATCGCGAGCCGCTTGACGGCCTCGGGATTGTGGATGAGTGGGCCGAGAGTGTACGTCGGTCCGTCGGTGTTGAACAGGATCTTTTCGGTTATCTCCAGCGCCCGTCCGACTCCCGGACAGAATGAAGAGTCGCGGGCTATGCGTATATCTAGCGCCATAAACTCAAAGATAATGCATCACGGCTTCGAAAGACAGCGTGGCGGGGCACGAGGATTATGCTAGTATCTACAACAGACTTGCGGTCATACGATTATTGGACATAAAAAGTACTATCAGGTGCCCGTGGCAGATGGCCGCGAAGAGGCGGAGGCCGGTGTATGGAGAACGTTCCGGTTCTGACAGCAACTGGGGGAACTTCGGGCATGAAGGGCTTCGGGGGCTACGTCAGGAAGTACATTCGGCTGATGCGTGTCAAGACGCTCCTCATCTACCTGTTCCCCCTGGTGCTGGCGCTCTCGGCGGGGCTCAGCATGGACAAGGAGGGTACGGCCAGGTCGGTCCCCGTTTCGTGGATGACCGTGCTGTTCGCTTACATCGCTTTCTTCTGCGGGTCGATGTTCTCGAGCTCTCTCAATTTCTGGGCCGACGTCCCGGCCGACAAACTGCACGACGGGCTCTACAAGGACGAGGATATAAGTAAACAGCCGTTCGCAACCGGCGACATGAGCAAGCTCGAGACGTGGTTGCTCTTTTCGATCACCGGGGTCGGATGTATCGTCTTCTCTTTACTGGTGAACGCGCGCTTCGCGGCGTTCATGATTGGAGCCGTGGCGCTGCTGGGCATTCTCTACTCCCACCCTTGGTTCCGTTTCAAGGAGAAACCTGTTCTCGACATCGTCACGAACGCCACCGGCGCCGTGCTTGTCCTGTGCGCGGGAATGGCCATCGTATCGTCCAATCTGCCTCCGATCCAGCCGGTCGTCTTCGGCTTTCTGTTCGGCTGCGATTTCTACATCCCGAGCGTCGCGAACGACGTGCCTTTTGACGAAGCCGCCGGGTACCACACATCCGGTGTAGTGTTCGGCCAGAGAAACCTCATGTTCTCGATGATTCCCGTATGCGCGCTGTGTGCCGCCGCGGGGCTGTGGGCCGTCCTGTCGACCTCTCTCAACTGGCAGTACAGGCTGTTCAACGGGCTCGGCATATTCGTGGCCATCGGTTTCACTGTGTTCTTGTTTCTGATATACAGGCCCCCGCACATCGAGCTCAACGTCAACCTGATAATCGTTCCGCTGGCCGCGATGCTGCTTTTCTACTTTATACTGGGCATATATGAGCTCGCGATCTGAGCGGCCGGTCGTGTTGAGCCGCCAGGCGTTTTCTGTGATACTCTTACTTCGATTTCAATCCCTCCTGGAGGTGGATACCTTTGCCATCACCGCTTGAAGGCATGAAAGTGCTCGACCTTACAAGGTTACTACCCGGGCCGTTCGGGACCATGCTCCTCGCGGATATGGGAGCCGAAGTGATAAGGGTCGAGGACCCCCAGGGCGGGGATTACGCCCGGTTCACGCCGCCGTTCACGTCTTCGGGCATGAGCGTCATGCATCACATCCTTAACCGCAACAAGCGAAGCATCGCCATCGACCTCAAGCAGAAAGAGGGCAGAGAGCTGGTGCTCGAGCTGGCCGGGTGGGCCGAGGTGCTGGTCGAGCAGTTCCGTCCCGGTGTAATGGAGCGCCTGGGACTCGACTACGATACGATATGCGATGTCAACCCCTCCATAGTCTACTGTTCGATAACCGGCTATGGGCAGGACGGGCCGTATCGCGACGTCGCCGGTCACGATATAAACTACCTCGGTTACGCGGGGATACTCGACGCAACGGGCGCCGCGGACGGGCCTCCGGTCGTCGCCGGGGTCCAGATCGCCGACCTCGCGGGCGGTGGGATGTTCGGCGTCATCTCGATACTCATGGCTTATATCCATATGAAGAACACGGGGCAGGGCCAGCGTGTGGACGTCGCGATGATGGACGGCGTAATCTCATGGCTCGCCGCCAACACCGGTGACCTGTTCATCGGCGGGCCCGCGCCCGGGCGCGGGCGCCAGATGCTATGGGGCGTGGCACCTTGCTACAACGTCTACGAGGCGGCGGACGGCTACATGGCGGTCGGGGCGATCGAGGGCAAGTTCTGGAAGAGGACGTGCGAGCTCCTCGGCAAGCCCGAATACACCGACATGCAGTTCTCGTTCGACAGGTTCGACGAGATATTCGCCTGGTTCCGTGCCAGGTTCAAGGAAAAGACAAGGGCCGAGTGGACCGGGATCTTCGGCTCGGAGGATACCTGTGTGACCCCGATACTCAATATGGCCGAGATGTCAGAGGACCCACAGGTCCTTGCCAGGAAGATGGTCATCGAGGTCGAGGACGAGAAGGCGGGGACGATGAAGACCCTGGGTATCCCGTTCAAGTTCTCGCTCACGCCGGGTGAGATACGGCATTCCGCGCCTGCGCTGGGCGAGCACACCAACGAGGTGCTCGGCATGCTGGGGTGCTCGACCGACGAGATCGACAGGCTGAGGACAAGCGGCGTCGTCTGCTGAGGCGGCGGGAAGGGTGGTCAAGGATGAAGGACTCGACGAAAAAAGCCTCAAAGGATTTCGGGCTCGATCACGCCGAACAGACGGCTCACCTCTACATGTACATCAAGTACATCGACCATTACCTGCACAGGATCGGGAAGCCGCTGAACTTCGTCTCCAGGGAGCCGGAGACCGACCTGCCCGAAGACATAGCCGAGATACTCGACCTGTATACCCTCAAGGTGCTTCGTGAAGGCCTGAGCGCCGAGACCTCCACTTATCACGGCAAGGTCATGCCGCTCGCGCACGCCGAAGACCTCGTGATGGTGCAGGAAGATATCGATCTCGGCCCCCAGGAGACGGTCATCCCGTTCAAGATAGCCCACGATATCGTCCTCAAGAACCCTCAGAACATAGCCGTGTTCGACTGCCCGTGCCGTTCGCTCCAGGAAAACCCGTGCGAGCCGCTGGAGGTTTGCCTGGCGGTCGGCGACCCGATCACGTCGTTCATCCTCGAGCATGGCTCGTTCAAGGCGCGGAAGATCTCGTCTGATGAGGCTGTGGAGATACTTCGCGCGGAGCACAAGCGAGGACACGTGCACAACGCGTTCTTCAAGGACGTTGCCGGCGGACGCTTCTACGCGATATGCAACTGCTGCCCTTGCTGCTGCGTGGGGATGCAGGCGTGGAACAAGCTGCGCACTCCCATGCTTGCGTCCAGCGGTTACGTGGCCAGGGTCACCGAGGAGTGCACTGGGTGCGGCGACTGCGCAGAGATATGCCCGTTCGACGCTATCGAAGTGGGCGAAACGGCGGTTGTGGATGAGGTCAAGTGCATGGGTTGCGGCGTCTGCGAGGGTGCCTGCGAGTACGACTCCATCGAGCTTGTCCTGGATCCGACCAGGAGCGACCCGCTGGATATAAAGAAACTCGTCGCCGAGCACGCCGAAAAGGGTAGCGACGCCTAGGATTGGAGTTGTAAGAAGAACATGCCAAACGACGAGACGACCGGCGATAAGAAGCCGCAGGGGGGACGTCCGACAAAGAGGGTGCTGAAGGCGATGGGGGCGGCGGCGGGGAAGGTCATGTCCAACGAGGAGATGCTCATCGGGACCTTGTCGACGCTGGACCCGAAGGTCATGGCAGAGGCGTTCAACGAGAATCCCGAGTTTTACGCGCGCCTGCTTGGAGAGCTCTCCAACGAGGTAATTGCCAACACCATAAACGAAAACCCGCATTTCCTGGAGGAAATGCTCAGGCGCATCGACCCCACGATTGTAGCCGCCGCGACGAACAACAACCCGGAATTCATCAAGGGCCTGATGGCAAACATGGACTCCGAGACGATAGCCGAGGTCATGAACAGCATGCCGGAGTTCATGGCCGAGGTCACACGCTTGCTCGACCCCGAGGTCTTTGCTACGGTCGCCGACGTCGGCGCCGAATGGGTTTCACGGATGCTTATTCACATGGACCCCGCGGCCGCGGCGTGCATCGTCAACGAAAACTCCGAATGGATCGCCGCCCTGCTAACGCACTTCGACCAGACCGTAATCAGCGAGATAACCCACGAGACCATGGAGTGGACTCTTGGCCTGCTCGAGACGCTCGACCCCGCCATCGTTGCCAGCATGTTCAACGAGCACCCCGAGTTTTACGTCGGCATCATGACGAACCTCGACCGCTCGCTCGTGGCCGATATGATACAGAAGGGGTTCGAGGCGGGCGCGTTCGATGGTATCGTGTGTACTGTGGACCTAGAAATACCCGGGCTGGGCAGTTTCGAGGACTGCAAGTTCAGGCTCAAAGGAGCCGAGTTCGAAGGATGATCATCGGAGGTCGGTAGCAATGCCCCTGGCCGCGAGTAACGCGATAGCGATAATCGGTATCACATCGGTGGCTGTCCTTCTATGGTTGTTCTGCGCTTTTTCGGTAGCCAACACCGCAAGGTCAAACGGGCAGAGCTACAACTCCTGGCTTCTTGCGGGGCTCGTGGGCGGGCTCGTGACGTGGCTGTTCGGGGCGCTGTACTTCCGATTCGCGGGGGAGCGCAGCGTGCGAGCGCGGCATAGCGAGCGCGGCAGGGCGGACCTGCCGGAGATCATCAGGTGTCCGAGCTGCGGTCAGTCCGTCCCCAGTTCGTTCAAGAGCTGCCAGTTCTGCAACCAGCCTCTGCACTCCAGGAAACGTCGCTAGAGCGGCGATTGGGCTGTCCGGCGCCTCTGTTATAATCATCGCTGGTAACCGCAAGCACGCGGAACGGACGATTTGCTCATGCCACTCAGGATCCTTCATACAGCCGACGTGCACCTCGGAGCCAAGTTCCTCGGTCTCGGGCGGAAAGGCCAGCTCCAGAGGTCCCGCCTGCTCCAGGCGTTTGACGATACGGTCAACCTCGCCATCCGCGAGAATGTCGAGCTCCTGCTCATTGCGGGCGATCTGTTCGATTCCCGCGACGTCTCAAAGACGCTCCTGGCGCAGGTGGCTTACAGGCTGCAGGATCTCTCGGCGGTCGGCATCCCGGTCTGTATATCTCCGGGCACGCACGACCCCTACGGACCAGACTCCATATACGTGTCGCAAGAGCTCACCAGCATCAAAGGCCTGACGGTCTTCACCAGCGAAGAGATGACTCCGGTCCGTTTCGAGCAGCTTGACTGCGTGGTCTACGGCAATGCCAACATGCGGCCTTTCCACAACCGACGACCCCTTGAGTCCCTCGAGGTCTCCGACGACATCCGCTGGCGAATCGGCATGGTCCATGCCAGCTTCGAGATGCCCGACCTGGTCGACGACACTTATGTCGTCACACCAGAGGAGATCGCCTCGTCGGGCCTCGACTACCTGGCCCTCGGCCACATCCATTCGTTTTCCAACCGCTCTTCCGGCGACGTGACCGCGTTTTATCCAGGCAGCCCCGAGATGGTCCGCATGCAAAAAAGCAAGAGCGGCAACGTGTTGATAATCGACCTCGACGAAGAAGAGATCAGGGTCACTCCCCATCGCACGGGCGTGCTCGCCTACGACGAGATGACGATCAGGGCCGAAGACGCCGCGGGCGGCGGCCTTGTCGCGCTGCTCGAGGCCAGGGGTGACCCCGGCATCGTGATGCAGCTCAACATAGAGGGATTGAGGCCCACCGACTATCCCGACGTCTCAGAGGTCGTCGAGGCTCTCTCTGACCTCTATTTCCTCGTCAAGGTAAACGACCGATCGTGGCCCGCCCCGGCGACCATCGACCCGGGCGCATATCCCCAGGGCTCGCCCGCCGCGGAGTTTCTGAGCGTCCTCCACTCTCGCCTCGATGAGGCATCGCCCACCGAACAGGAAGAGATCCGTGAGGCTATGCTGGTCGGGCTCTCCCTGTTGCTGGGGGAGGGCGAATCATGAGGATCCTCAAGCTCCGCGCCGAGAACTTCAGGCGCTTCACCGACCTGGAGATCGAGTTCAATGAGGGTATCAACCTCGTCCGGGGCCCCAACGAGTCGGGCAAGTCCACGCTCGTGCTTGCGATCCTTGCCGGACTTTTCGCGAGACCTCAGCCCGATACCAGCCTGGCTCGCTCCTATATGCGATGGGGTACTGACGACGCCCCGGTCATCGAGCTCGATTTCATCCAGGCAGGTTCCGCTTTTCACCTGGTAAAAGATTTCGGCGCGCGCGCCGTGCTGCTCGAGGAGGAAGGCGGGCCCAGCCTTAAGTCTCTCAAGGCTGTAAACTCGCGCGCGTTCGATCTCATAGGATTCAGCGACCCGGCCAGGTACCTACGCACCGCCTGCGTTACCCACGACCAGATTGTCAGCCTCGCCGAGGACAGCTCCGGCGCCCGCAAGATAGCGGGCATGCTCAGGGAAATCGTGGTAGGAGGCCGTGAGAGCAAGCTCATGGAAAACGCGGCAAGAAAGCTCTCCGCGGAGGTCGATTTGCTCAAGCGAGGCCTCGAGAGGCCAACCACAAACCCCGGCTCGATCAAAAAGCTCGTCGAAGAGCGCGAGGCACTCATCGTAAAGCAAAAAGAGGTCTCAGCAAATATTGGCGACCTCGAACAGCAACGCGAAAGGCTCACCGAAATAGAGGCCGAGCTCGAGACGCGTGAGCCAAGGCTGAGCGAGCTCGACGAGCTTCTCGACAAAAACCGCTCCATTGCCGAGCTCGAGCGAAAAGCTGCCGAGGCCCGAGCGCGGTTTGAGGCCGCGGACAGGGTGAGAGAGGCCGCGCGAGAGCTCGTCAGGGTCGACGAAAAGATCGACGCCAACTTCGGCCATTTCCGCGAGGTTGGCCCCAGGGCCGAACCCGAGCTACGCAGGACTAGTGACTTGCGCGAATCGCTCGAGAGCCTGCGCGACGAGCTGTCGAGCCGGCCGGTTGAGCAGGCGCCCGAACCCGAGCCGGTAAAGCAACCGTCTGGGTCGGTGGCCTCGCTGGCCGGAATGGGTCTCGGGACCGTGCTGGTAGTGCTCGGTATTGTCCTCGGAGCGCTTGTCCAGCCGGCCCTGTACGCGCTCGCCGCGGTCGGTTTGATAGTGGCAGTCGCGGGGCTCATGGCATCGCGCAGCCGAAAATCTGCGGCCGTGCCGGTGCCGCCTGTCTCTGATGCGCCGCAACTTCTTGACGACCGTATCCAGCGCACTGACAGCGAGATCCATAAGCTCGAAGCCCGCGAGAGAGAGTTCCTCGACACTGTCGGCTGTAGCAGCGCCGATCAGTTCTTTGATTCTTTCGCCGGGTATTCCGAGCTTACCGCCGAGCGTGAGCGCGCCGAAGCCGGCCTCAAAGCACTGCTCGGGGGCCGCACGATCGAGCAGGCCGACGAAGAACGTCGCCAGGCCTCACTGGATGCCGCCTCGTGTGAAGAAAGGCTCGTAGACCTAGAGCAGTTCCATCTCGCACCCGAGGAGCTACGGTCGTTGAGCCGTGAGCGCGAAGCGCTTTCAGGCGATGTCGACGCGATGCGCAAAGAGCGCGACGCACTTGCTTTCCACCTCGTACGCACAGCTACAGATTCCGAAGAGGCCACAAGGCTCGAGGAAGAGCTCGCCTGGCTCTGGGAGTCCGAGCAGGCGGCGAGGCGCCGGTTACGCGTATACACCACCGCGCGGGATGGCATGCAGGAGACCGCCGAGAAGCTACTCTCATCCGCGGTGCCGGTGCTCTCCGAGAGCGTCGGCCGTACCATCTCCAGACTGACAGGTGGGCGGTACGACACCGTCGACGTTCGTGAGAGCGACCTGGCACTTTCCGTGTTCTCGCCCGAAAAAGGTGACATGATCCCCGCCGACGAGATACTTGCCACGCTGAGCAAGGGCACCGCGAGCCAGCTGTACCTGGCCGCCCGGCTCGAGCTCGTCGACCTGCTCTCCGGTGGCCATAAACCCCCGCTGATTTTCGACGACTCGTTTTCGTATTTCGACGTCCGAAGGCTCGGCACGCTCTGGGACGTGCTGCTCGAGGTGGCAAGTGACCAGCAGGTGCTGGTTCTGACATGCACCGACCGCTATGACAACCTGGCCGGCCCCGACGTCAATGTCATAGACCTCGGCTGAGAGCCTCCTGTCAGGTTGGCATCTGCTATACTTTCAAAACCCCTTACGGCGTGCGAAAACGCCTCCCGGGCGAGCCTCGCGGCGAGAGCACCTCGGGATGTGCGGCGGGCAGCCGGTGGCGCTGGATGACTACAAGGAGCACTAGACGATGGAGCAGAACCAGCAGATAAACATTGAGACATTCACCGACCTTTCGTTCGGCACCAACAGCTACATGGTCTGGGCCGAGGGTTCGGACAGTGCGGTGGTGATAGATGCCGGCCTTTCAACCAACGCGATACTCGAGTTTCTCGAGAGCAACGGGTTGAGCCTTGACGCAGTACTGCTCACTCACAGCCACCCCGACCACATAGCGGGCGCGGCTGACGTCGCGAGCGCAACCGGCGCTGACGTCTACCTCCATCCCGTAGAGGCGGAGGCGGTCAAGATGATGTCCAAGGGGTTCCTGTCGATGCTCGGCATCGACGAGCTCCAGCTCCCAGAGGAGTTCAAACCCCTTGAGGACGGCCAGGTTCTCGAGCTTGCCGGGCTCGAGTTCAAGGTGCTCCACACGCCGGGACACTCACCTGGAAGCGTCAGCTTCCTGGTCGACCGCGCTCTCTTTGACGGCGACCTCGTCTTCCGCGGCTCCATCGGGCGCACTGATTTTCCCGGTGGCGATTCCGAGGTCCTCATGACTTCGGTCAAAGACAAGGTCTTCGTCCTCGACCCCGAGACAAAGCTGTACCCTGGCCACATGGGCTCGACCACCGTAGGCTGGGAAAAGCGCACCAACCCGTTCCTGGTGGGACTCTAACAGGCATCCGGTACCGCGTGTTGAAGTTGTGACGAACAAGAAAGTACGCGGCGCCGTGTGACCGGTGCCGCTCTGGAGGAAGGGGTGATCCTCATGGGCAAGAAAGGCGGCCCGCTCAAGGCTTCCAGGCTCGGTCAGGTCGGCATTGTAGTGAACGACATCGATAAGACCATCGACTACTTCAAGTCGACTTTCGGGATACAGCCCTGGTCCATCGTCGAGGCCGTTCCCGATGTGGCTGTCGCTCGCGGAGAGGCCATAGACATGCAGGCGAAAATGGCCATGGCCCAGGCAGGCTCCGTGCAGCTCGAGCTGATCGAGCCGCTGGCGGAGATCGCGCTGTACTCGGATTTTCTCAGGGAGAAAGGTGAGGGCCTCCACCACCTTGGGTTCTTTGTGCGCAACATCAAAGAGAGGCTCGCCGAGGCGGAAAGGACCGGGATCGAGGTCCTCCTCTACGGTAAGATCGCGCAGCTCGGGCTCACGGTCGAGTACGTATATCTCGACACCACCCCCATTGGCGGCGTCATTATGGAGTTCATACAGGTGAGCTTCCTGGGCATCGCCCTTCCGATGTGGGCCCCTCTTCTGACCATGGGCACCAGGCTCCAGGAGAAGCTTGGGCTATGAGGCATTCGATGCCGCTGGAGCAGTTCGAGAAAACCGTCTCCGAGGTGCTCGACAGCCTGCCGGAGGATTTCGCGAGCAAGCTCGAGCAAGGCAACGTGGGAGTGGTCGTGAGGCGCACGCCCTCTCCCGAGGAGCTGCAATCCGCTGGCGCGGGTCCTGGTTATACGCTCTTGGGGCTGTACAGTGGGGTCCCGCCTTCCAGGCGAGGAATTGGCTACTCGCTGGTTCTTCCTGATAACATATCCATATATAAAGAGCCTATAGAGGAGTATTGCGAGAGGACGTCGGCGGACCTGCAAGACACGATCCGCAAGGTCGTACTGCACGAGATCGCACACCATTTCGGGATCCCGGACGAGAGGCTCAGAGAGCTGGGTTACTGACGTAGGAGCCTGCCGCCCCGGGCCGCCATGGACATATCCGGGGTTGTGCCCGAAAAGGTGTCGTGGCCGAGACGGACGGATCGTAGCCGCGAGAATCTCCACGGGAGGAGTATCAGCGGATGAAGATTGTCGCCATCAACGGGAGCCTGATCCCGGGGGGCAACGTGGAAGCCCTTCTCGATCACGCTCTAGGCGAATACGACGGAGACGCCCGCTTTGATATCAGGCGCTTTTACCTGTCGTCCATTGAGCTAAATCCCTGCCGGCAATGCAACTGGTGCCTCGGAAAACAGGAGCCCGACCGGTTTTGCTTCCAGGACGACGGTATGACCGAGATCTACCCCGAGTTGATGGCGGCTTCTGGTGTGATAATCGCAACGCCGGTTCATTTCGGAAGGCTATCGGGAACGACGGCCGACTTCATAGACAGGTTGCGCGTATTCGTGCACGGCAACATAACCAGGGGAGCCATGAGGAACAAGGTCGGGGGAGCGCTTGCTGTCGCCTGGTTCAGGAACGCCGGGCTCGAGCAGACGCTGGCCACCGTCAACACGGCTTTCCAGGTCCTGAACATGGTAATTGCGACTCCCGACATCGGAGTGCTCGGCGGCGCCGCGTACTCGAGCCTCGAAGGCAAAGGAGCAACCCTGAAAGGCGAGAGGTTGCTCGTCCTGGAAGACGAGCTCGGGATGGCATCGGCGCGTTCGGTTGCCTACAGGGTCAGCGAGCTTGCGGCCCTGCTCGATGCCGGAAAACAGGCGCTGCTGTAGTGCAGCCGGGCCGCGGCCGCACTGAACGCCGAAAACTACACACGAAGGTGGATGAGCAATGACAGCGGACGTCACTGGAACTGACCGCATAGAACACATCAAGTCCGGGATGAAGGGCGCCGAATACCTCTGCGACGATTCCATCGCGACCGCGCTCTACCTGGCCGGACAGCTCAACAAACCGATACTGGCCGAGGGCCCGGCCGGCGTCGGCAAGACCGACCTGGCAAAGGCTTACAGCCGGTTCACCGGCATGCCTCTTATCAGGCTCCAATGTTACGAGGGGCTCGATGAGGCCAAGGCGCTCTACGAGTGGAACTACAAGAAACAACTCTTGAAGATCCAGGCGGACCGGGACGAGGGCACATCGTGGGAGCAGCTCGAAGATGACCTGTTCAGCGACGAGTTCCTCCTTCCCAGACCTCTGCTCAAAGCGATAACCAACCAGGACCAGTCCGTACTCCTTGTCGACGAGGTCGATAAGGCCGACGTCGAGTTCGAGGCTTTTCTCCTGGAGGTGCTCTCCGATTTCCAGGTCTCCATCCCCGAGCTTGGCACAGTCAAGGCTACGCACCTGCCGTTCGTTGTCCTCACCTCCAACCGTACGCGCGACCTCTCCGAGGCCTTGAGACGCAGGTGCCTGTACCTGTTTATCGATTTCCCGGATGCGGCAAGAGAGCTCGAGATAATCAGGCTCAGGGTACCGGGCATCAACGAGGAGCTCGCCCGGCGCGTGCTGGCGGTCGTGAGATACATCAGGCAGATGGACCTGAAGAAGGTGCCAAGCATCTCGGAGACCCTCGACTGGGCGACTGCGCTCGCGATGCTCGGCAGGGATGTGGTCGACGAGAATCTCATCAGCAAAACGCTCAGCCTTCTGGTCAAGGAGCAGAAAGACCTGGAAAAAGTGCAGGCAAACCTCAAGGCGCTCGCACGCCAGGCGCAGGACTGAGGCGCGAGGGACCGACCATGCAGGTAGACGAAAGAGTAATTGATTTCATTGGCCGGCTCAGGGCCGCCGGTATGCATGTCTCGCTTGCCGAAAGCATTGACGCGTGCGAGGCGCTAAAGGTCGTCCCCCTCGAAACGGCGACGATGTTCCGCTCTGCTCTGTGCGCGACCCTGGTCAAGAACGAAACGGACTATCCGGTTTTCGACGCCGTTTTCGATGAGTACTTCCTCGGCATGGCAGCGATGCTCGACGCGGAGGAGAGCACAGACGATGCTGAAAGTGCCGAGGACACGTCTTCCGTTCCGCTTACGCCCGAAGAGCTCACGGAGATGCTCGCCGAGGTTCTTGCGTCCGGAACCCCGGACGAGATCGCCGCTCTCGCGCGCATGGCGGCTGAGGCAATCGGCAACATGGAGGGGGGCTTCGGGAGGGGGTCGAGGCCCCTCGCGTTCATGGCGGGCTCCGGATACTACATGTTCCGAGGCATGGAGATGCTCAGGTTCGGCAAGCTCTCCGAGCAGCTTCGCGAGATGGCATCCGAGGGCGACCTGATGCCCCAGATGCCACCCGTGCTGGCGCTCGAGGAGCTCGACGAGAGGCTCGAGTTATTCCGTGCCGCGCTCGAGCGCGAGATAAGGCGACGCCTTGTTGCCGAGCGGGGTGAGGAAGCCGCACGGCCCGCTCGAAAGGTGCCGCTCAGGCCTGAGGAGATCGAGTTCTCGAGCGCATCCCTGCGGCAGGTGGAGGACATGAGGCGGGTGCTGCCCGTGCTCGCGCGCAAGCTGGCCGCGAGGATCGCCAGGAGGCAGAGCGAGGGTAAGCGCGGCAAGGTTGACGTGCGAAACACGCTCAGACACAGCATGTCGAGCGGTGGCGTACCAATGGAAGTCAAGCACAAGAAACGCACCCCGGCCAAGCCCGAGCTGTTCATCCTTTGCGATGTGTCCGGTTCGGTCCGTACGTTCAGCACTTTCACCCTTCAGCTTGTCTACAGCCTTCACCAGCAGTTCAAGGCTGTCAGGAGTTTCGCTTTCATAGACAGGGTCGACGAGGTCACGGAGCTGTTCCACCTCTGCGAGGTCGACGAAGCCATCGAGCGCGTCTACCGCGAAGGGGTCTTGGTGGACGGGGACGGGCACAGCGACGTCGGCCGCGCTCTGGATCTGTTCTACAAGGAGTTTGTCGCCGAGCTCACGCCGCGCTCGACCGTTCTCATCCTCTCCGACGCGCGCAACAACGCCAAGGACCCAAGGGCCTGGGCGCTCGAGCGAATCTCCGACAGGGCGCGCGCCATATACTGGTTGAATCCCGAACCCAACAGCCGCTGGGACACCGGCGACAGCATCATTAGCGAGTACGAATCCATCTGTAAAGAAGTCACCGAATGCCGCAACCTCAAGCAACTTGCCGACTTCGTCTACAAACGAGCATGAAATAGCATGAAATAGGGGTCAGGTCTTTTATTGTTTACTGCCACGTTAATCTGGAGCAGAGGACAACAGTAAACAATAAAAGACCTGACCCCACCTCGGTGATGCCAGGCTTTAAAGTATCTTGTTGTTGAGGATGAGCCAGGATACGGTGTCGGCGAGGCCTTTGTTGAAGTCGGCGTACTCGAATTCGAAACCGAGATCGGTGATTTTCTTGTTACTTATCCAGATGCCCATTGTCAGGTAATCGATCTGTCCGAGGTCGAAAATGCGGGTGCGGGTATAGCGCCCGGGGAACTTCTTTTCGAACCAGTTCGCGCTGATAGCCATGCCGAGCACCAGCTTCTGCCACCAGGAGATGGGGAACGGGAAGAAATGCACGCGCCTGCCGAGGAGCCTGACCGTAGACTCAATGGCCTCCCTGTGCGTCTGCAGGTAGCTGTCGGCGACGTTATAATCTTCGCCTATCGATTCGGGCGTCTCCGAAAGGAAGATCGCGGCGCGCGCTATATCGCGTGCGTGTACGTTACCTCCGAAAAGCAGGAACTTGCTCGAGGCGGGGTAGAACGGAAGAAGGCCTTCGGCTATCGCGATAACGAGCCCGGTCGCACCGTAGGTGGTACCGGGACCGTAGATGGGGGCTGGCCTGACTACCGTGACGGGCAGGCCTTTTTCCCGGTGATATCTCCAGACGATCTGCTCCTGCAGCCACTTCGACCGGCTGTACTCGTTGCTGAAGCGCGTTCCGACGGGCTCCAGACCGGGCGTGTTCTTCGGGTTGGAGCGGTCCTCGGTCATGGGCTGGTTCGTCAGCTTGCGAGCCGGGCGCGTGTACTCGCCTTCTTTCTCCCACGGCCTGATGAAAGCGTTCCAGATAAACTCCGCCATAGGAAGCCATGGCCTGCCATCGATGTATTGTCCCGGGAAGTTCGAGTGCCCGAAGACGCCGCAAGTCGACCAGTGGATCATCCTCTCAATGCCGCCGTCCATCGCGGCGTCGAGGAGGTTGGTCACGCCGCCGATGTTGACTTTCTCGAGTAGCTCCCACGGAGCAGAGTAGTCGTAGAGTGACGCGGTGTGGAACAGGGTGCCCACATCGCCCTCGAACAGGGGGTCAAGCGTCTCGCGTTTCGTCAGGTCCGACGGGACCCACTCCACGCCGTCCCGGTCGTAGTCGATATCCAGGATCTTCCGGAACTCAACGGATTGTGGCGACGAGTACGCGTGCGCAAGGTCAGTCGCCCTGACTTTCCGGCCTTTTTCCAGCAGGTGCTTGACTACGTAGTTTCCCGCAAACCCGCAAGCGCCGGTGACCACATCTACTTTCATATGGACCCCCTTTTTTCGCAAAAGAACTTTGTCTCACGATTGACAAAAATCGCACACCAACATGGGCCGGGTCAAGCACGCGCGGTCTGAACGGACAGGGCGGGAAAGAACTTTCGGGCTCCGCATAATTCGATTGACACTGGTGAAAGCCACCTATAACATCAAGATAGTTCGGCGAAATACTCTCCGAAAAAAGGGGTAATAGATGTTTGGATTAGGGCCAACAGAACTGATAGTCATCCTGATCATCGCGCTGGTGATTTTTGGGCCTTCGAGGCTTCCCAAGGTTGGACAATCGGTAGGCCAGGCGCTCAGGGCTTTCCGCGAATCCACCGATAAAGTGACCGAAGAAGTGACCAAAAGTCTCGAAACACCCGACAAGCCGACAGAGGCTCCCAAGGAATAAACTCTAAGGGAGAACTCAGTGGCAGAAGGCCATATGACCTACCTCCAGCATCTGGAGGAGCTCAGGCGCAGGTTGATAGTCAGCGCAATCGCTTTTTTAGTGGCGTTCGCTGTTGCATGGCTTTTCGCATGGGACATCCTGAACATCCTCAAGGAGCCCGCCGGCGCTCTTACGCTCAACTACATGACCCCCATGGAGCCGTTCCTCGTCAGGTTCAAGCTGGCGCTCTTCGGCTCGATAATACTGGTGCTCCCGGTGGTCCTTTTTGAGATTCTCGGGTTTGTTTCCCCGGCGCTCAAAAACAAGGAGCGCAGGTACACCTACGGCGTGCTGCTGATGATCGTTGCGTTTTTCGCCGTGGGCGTGGTCTTTGGCTACAAGGTAATAATGCCTCCGGGGATCAAGTGGTTGTTCAATGTCGCCAATGGCCAGATGCGCCCGGTGATGTCCGCGAGCAGCTACATAAGTTTCGCCGGCTGGTTTATGCTCGGTCTCGGCGTTTCCTTCGAGACCCCGGTCTTCATCTGGCTTCTCGTTGCCCTTAGGGTGGTATCGCCGGAACAGCTTCAGAAGCAATGGAGATGGGCGCTGATCATCATCTTGATCGTCGCCTCGGTGATCACCCCGGACTGGAGCCCCGTGACGATGATCCTCGTAGCAATTCCAATGACAATTCTCTACATCATAAGCATTGCTTTGGCATGGGGCACCACGCGCAAGCGGCGTGCCCGTGAGGCCGAGGCCGCCGAGGCCGCCGAGGCCGCGTGAACTCGAACCAGGTCCAGTCGGTCCAACCACCGGGCATGATAGCTCCGCTGTGCAGGTACGGGGATCACCCGATTCCTGAGGATCTCCCGGTATCAAGCTTTCTCAAGCGCCGCTTTCACGCGCCGGATCGTCTCCGGCATCGCACCCTCAAGGCCGCCGCTTTCGCGGTTGAAATAAATGACATATGCTTCAGGCGCTTGCCTTCGAATGCCTGGCTCGAGTTCGACGCTATCAAGTTTTGAAAGCTCATCTTCCAGGTTGATCATGACGAGGTCGGCTTTACCAAGAGCGGACAAGGCCGATGGTTTGAAGGCTTCGAACGGGACGTTCATGACGAATATCGTAAAATCAGGGTCGACATATTCCAGCGCGCTGTTGCCCTCGATCACGAGCAATCCCCCCGGTGGGAACATCGACAGAGCCCGTTCAAGCTCCGACGCGAGCTCCGGCCCGGATGCGTTGACCCAGATCACCGTGGATGCTCCCGCTTCAGCGAGAGCGCTGGTGTCGGTTCCAGGCGTTGAGATTATCTCCGGGTCTGTGGTCACTGGTTCCAAAGAGTGCGAACCACCGGAGCTGATTTTCAATCCGTACTCCGCACCCAGCTCTTTCACAAGGCGGGCGGCGACGGTGCTCTTGCCGGCTTTCTTAGAGGATGCGCCGACGACGATTATCCGGGTGCGGGGTGTGCTTGGCTGCGTACTGTTACTTTTCACCTGAGGCCGTTTCGAGAAAAGCCGCTGCCGCCATCGAGAGCGGCCTGTTCTTATCACTGATCACGTAGAACTCGCGGGAGAGGTCAGCGCCCGTTACCTCGATCATCGAGATGAGTCCCGCGCGCGCGGGGTGCTCGGCGGCATTGCGGCTCACGATGGAGATTCCCATGCCCGCCTGCACCGCGCAGATCACGGATTGAGTCGTGCCTAACTCGGCGACGATCTCGAGACTGTTGGAAGCATCGCTTTGCTCGAGAGCCAGCTCGAACTTCTTCCTTGTGCCGCTTCCTTCCCCCCGGTTTACAAAGCGCTCTCCGGCAAGGGAGTCCAGCGATACCTTCTTCTTGACCGATAGAGGGTGGTGCAACGGGGTTATGACCACGAGACAGTCCTCGGAGAAGTACTGGTACGAGACGTTGTCGGGCGGTGTTGTACCCACAAAACCAAGCTCGATCTGCTCGTTGCCAAGCATGGAAAGGACCTGTTCAGAGTTTCTGATCTCCAGGGCAATGGATACCTCTGGATAATTCGCCTTAAACTCGCTGAGGACTGGGGGGAGGAGATATTCACCAGGAATGGTGCTCGCTCCCAGAAGGAGCTTTCCGGCGACACGACCGGTTGACCTGGGTATGTCGGCGAGCATCAGCTCGCGATCAGAGAGTATCTTTTTTGCATGCCAGTAAGCCGTGCGGCCGGCGGGAGTCAGAATGACCTTACCCCGGGAGCGATCTATCAGGCGCGCGGACACTTCTTTTTCGAGAGATTTGATCTGCAGCGATACCGCCGGCTGGGTTATGCCCAGGCTCCGGGCCGCCGCGCTGAACGACCCGAGGTCCGCCACTAATGTGAAAGTCTCCAACAAAGAAATATCAAGGCCCAAACCCCGGACCACCTTCTTCCGACTTCGCTCTTCCAATATTTTTGACCCGATGCCGGGACTATGTTCTGGCGGAGGTGCGTAAGAATCGAACTTACCAAGCGCCGGTCAAGACGCCACAACGGTTTTGAAGACCGCGCCGCCCACCAGGACGGATCCACCTCCTGATCCTGGTACGACAAATGATACACGATTACCTGAGCTTTCGAACGTCGCCCACTCTCACCGTGACGCGCGTCCTGTCGAAGTACTCGAGCAGGGGAAGGGCGTACTTGCGAGTCGTACCGACATGGTTCTTGAAATCGCCCACCGCGATGCCATCCGGCCCCATAGAGCTCCGAAGCTTCGTCTTCGCGAGGGCAATAGCTTCGGGGGAGAAGTACAGTTCCGGCGACACCCTCACCACCTTCCGCTCTTTCTCCGCGATGCCCAGCAGTTCCGAGAGCATGCGCCTGTCCTGGCCGAGCTCGTCGGCGAGCTCGCTAAGGGTTGGTGGCGCGACCGGGTTGGCCCCTATCCTGCGGATGATGTCCGTCATGAGGGCCTGCTGGTCAGAAGTGACTGACGCTTGCGAGCCAGCCAGGCGAACGAACTTGCCATCTATTTCGAGATCGCCGTTCTCCGCCATGCGCTCGATGAGCGTGTCCGCCGACCTGGCATCCCACGACTTGAGCGCTTTTTTCTTCAAGGTCTCCTTGACCATGCCTTCGGCAAGCGGCTTGCCCGCATGGAATTCCTCGAGATCCGAACGCAACCTATCAATAGCATCGTCGCAGTGGCTCTTGTGGACGTACGCGGCAGAGCGGTTCTCACCCAGCGCGACGGCGAGCCCTGAGGAGAGCATCGCCTCGAGGCCTTCACTTACCGCTACGGGAGGCAACCCGCTCGAGATCATGAGCTCCATTTCCGAAACCGGTCTGGCTGCTCTTGCCAGGTGAACCGCGACCGTGCGCCCTGGATCGGCTGTCTCCAGCTCGGCGAAATCACTGAGCGCCGCGGGGTCGTGGACCTTGTGTTTTCTCGGGTGTGCATCTACGACCGTGCCGCCTCCGATAGTGGTCACCGGCGAGTAGCTCCGCAAGACGAAGCGATCCCCGGGGGTGCACACGATGGAGCTCTCGAGCCTAAGTTGCGCCGGCACCCTGTCGCCCGGCTCGATGCGGTCTGCTTCTAAAGGATATATACGCCCGAGCACCTCGCGAGTGCCGTGATGAAGACGCAGCCGCGCGCCTCGTTTCAGCACTTTGCCCCAGTCTCGCAGGAGCTTGACCCGCACGTCGACCATGTACGTCGGACGCATGACTCCGGGAGCCGTCAGCAGGTCGCCTCTCGAGATCTCGCCCCTGGATATTCCCGCGAGGTTCATGGCTGCCCTCTCGCCCGCGTAGACCGTCTCCCTGTCCGAATCGTGGACCTGTAGCGCTCGGACCCTTACACTCCGCTCCGCCGGAAGCAGCTCGAGCTGGTCGCCGTCGCTGACAGTGCCGCTCCAGACGGTGCCAGTGACGACGGTCCCGATACCCTTGAGCGTAAAAACCCTGTCTATGGGAAGGCGGGGAGGCAGCGCCTCGTCCTTGAGCCGGACCTCGGCGGCTTGCCGTTCGATCTCAGAGCGAAGCTCAGCGACGCCCTGCCCCGTGACGCAGGAGACGGGAACGACCGGCGAACCCTCGAGGGCCGTTCCTTCGAGAAGCTCGTCGACCTCGTCGGTCACCAGTTCGAGCATCTCTTCGTCGACTAAATCGATCTTGGTAATCGCCACCACTCCCCGGGAGACGCCGAGTAGGTCGAGAATCGCGAGGTGCTCCTTAGTCTGCGGCATGACGCCGTCATCAGCGGCGACGACCAGCAACGCGAGGTCCACACCCGTTGCTCCGGCGAGCATGTTCCTTACGAAGTTCTCGTGACCCGGAACGTCCACAATGCCCGCGACCGAACCATCCGAGAGTACCAGCGGGGCAAACCCCAGGTCGATCGAGATACCCCTCTCTTTCTCCTCGGCGAGACGGTCGGTATCGCGACCGGTCAAAGCTTTGACGAGCACTGTCTTGCCGTGGTCGATATGGCCGGCCGTCCCGATGATGATGTTTCGGCGAGGGGTCAAGAGGCTGGCTCCTTGTCGTATCAGGTGATGGATGCGCCTATTGCTTCGGCAAGCGACGAGATCTCGGTGTCCATGACGGTGCGGAGGTCGAGTAACAACCTGTCATCCTTCACCCTTGCCAGAACGGGGGGGTCGCCCCCGCGGAGCCGCGCCTCCAGCGCGGATGCCGAAAGCGCTTCGTGCCTGAGACCGAGGCAGTACGTCGGAATCTCGGATGTCGGCAGGGAGCCGCCTCCCGCGCATGAGACATCAGGTGTGACCGCGTACTCCAGGCCCGGGACCTCGGCGCGGCCGAGGAGACGCTTCAGCCTGTTCGCCCGGCTGCGAACCGATTCCGCGGGCTCCGATAGCATTCTCAGGGCCGGTATCCGCGACCATGCCTTCTCCGGGTCCAGGTAGAGCCGGAGTGTCGCCTCCAGAGCGGCGATTGTCATTTTGCCGATCCGAAGTGCCCTGGCGAGCGGATGCCCGCGCACGGCTTCAACGTACTCGGAGGAACCGGCTATTATACCGGCCTGCGGTCCGCCCAGCAGTTTGTCGCCGCTGAAGGTGACCAGGTCCGCGCCTCGAGCAATGCTGTCGGCCGCCGTGTGTTCGCCCGACATGCCCAGAGGCTCGAGGTCGACAAGCGAGCCGCTGCCGAGGTCTTCGACAACCGGGACAAAGTGCTGTGAACCCAGCGCGACCAGGTCTTCGAGAGGTACATCTCCGGTGTATCCAACGATGCGGAAGTTGCTGGGGTGTATCTTCATCATAAGCGCGGTCTCGGGGCCGATCGCGTTGCTGTAATCGCTCAGGCTCGTGCGATTGGTAGTGCCGACTTCGACCAGCCGGGCGCCGCTCTGGCTCATGATATCCGGAAGCCGGAAAGAGTCGCCTATCTCGATAAGCTGGCCGCGGGATACAATGACCTCTCGACCCCGGGCAATCGCGGCGAGCACGAGCAGCACGGCTGCCGCGTTGTTGTTGACGGCCATCGCGGCTCCGGCCCCAGTCAGCATGCACACCAGGCGCTCCAGGTGTTCCTGACGCGTAGCCCGCTCACCTTCAGCCAGTCGATACTCGAGGTTGCAGTATCCACCGGCAGTCTCAACGACGGCATCGAGCGCATCGCTGGGGAGAGGAGCCCTTCCGAAGTTCGTATGGAGCACGACCCCGGTCGCGTTGATGACTTTCTTGAGGTTGGGCTGCATCGCGGCGCGCGCGGAGCTCAGGACCTTCCGGGCCAGCGTGCCGGCGTCGAGATCCTCCGGCGTCGGAACGGACACAGAGCCATCGCCACCCCACAGGATGGAGGCGCGCAGTGAATCGAGCAGTTGTCGCGTGGTATCCACGACGACCCTTCGCGGCAGCCCGAAACCTTCATCCGACTCGTGGACGGCTTCCGCCAGCTCGTTCACCTGCGGGATGAGCCTGAGCAGCTCGCGCGTTTTTTCATCAGGGGGATTCATATAGATTCATTATAAGCAATCAAACGCGCGGGGTCAGGTCTTGAATCTTGAATATCACGAGTATTCTTGGTCACAGTCTGAATATTCAAATCAAATTTCATCAAACATGCATATTTCACTGACACAGAGCTTGCAACGCCTTCGAGACGCGTCCTGGCAGTCTCAGGAAGACTTTGTCCTTTTACTTTGCGCTCGAGTACTTCCAGACCCCCTCGCCGTCCGTCCCCGCGTAGAGCACGTTGTGACCAGAGTCGTAGGCGAGGGAGCCGATGCCGTAGCTCGGGACTCCTCCGCCGGTGTCGGTCCAAGTGGTTCCGTTGTACTCCCAAACACCGTTGGTTTTCGTCCCAGCGTAAAGCAGGTTGCGCGTTGAGCCATAGGCTGGTGAGTCAACTCCGTTGTTCTTGCCCTGCCCAACACTGCCACCGGTGGTGGCCCACTTCGCCCCGCCGCCGCAACCAACTTCGAGCGCCAAGACAAACACGACAAACAAGACCATTAAGACCTTTTTCATTGTGTGCACCTCCAAACCACCCCCGACAATGTATTAACCGGGTCTATATCGAAGTCGAAGCCCGCAGCCGGGAGGCTTTCAAAAAAGCGAGGAGTTCCGCGCTCGAAATAGTAAACAGAAATAACATACAAGATGCCGGCGACCAGGAGTTCTTTGACGAAGACCTTCGTTTTTACCCGGCGTCCACTGTTGTCCGCCCGCACCTTACCGCTTGAGCACGAAGAACACGTTTCCGTAGCAGTCGTGGTACTTCCGGTAGATCTCGATCTCGAGTTCTACCATGTCGAGCATGGCCGACCTGTCGATGTCTTCCGCGTATCCCTCGCGCAGTAGCGCGACCTGCTCCCCGAGCGGCGTGTAGTACGGCTCCCACCACGCCGACTCGGGCTGGGCGAACCAGTCAAGCACCTCGTACCCGCAAGCACGCGCGGTATCCAGGTTGGCACTGACGTCCGACATCTGAGGGTACTGACTCTCGAAGAACGATCGGCACTCCTCGGGAACATCGTCCTTGAGCCAGCACAGCTCGCTCAGGGCAAGTGACCCGCCGGGCGCCAGGAGGTCCCGAATCCGCGCAAGGCCCTTGCGAAAGCCCATGATGAAGATCGCACCTTCGCACCAGACCATGTCGAAGGAAGCGTCCTCACAGTCCAGCGCAAGCAGGTCGCCCTCGCGGGTATGGATCTTGCCGGCAAGCCCGGCCGCACGCGCCCGTCGGTCCAGCTCCTGGAGGAACGGTTTGTGATTGTCCAGCGCTTCGATTTCGAGCCCGGTCTCGACGGCAAGCACGAGCGTCTGAGCGCCGTTGCCGCAACCGAGATCGATGATGCGAAGACCGGCGCTTGCTACCGTCAGATCGTCCGTGGGACCCCCGAGTGCGGCGCGCAAAGCCCTGCGCGTCGATCCGGCATCTCCCGGACCGAGCCTCGGCAGGCTGGGGTCGAATATCTCGTAAAAAGACTCCATCTGTTCTTGCTCGTTCATCTTCTTCTCCTGTGTCGGTCGAGTCCGCGCAATACGGATATTGAATCCGACATTTCCCCGTATGCCCCTCCTGACATAGCAATCATATGCCCTGCCTCGACCGCTTTTCACCTGTGATCGCCAGTGGACCCCGTAAGTTCCGCCAGTCGGGCAAATTCTGGCAGGAGTTGTAATGGAAAGCTCGGGTTCCGCCGGTCTTCGAAGACCATAGAACATCATTCCCTCTTTCATGTTGAATTCTCCGCATTGCTCACGTCGGCGCCGCGGCGAGAGCGTGGATACGATCCAGCAGGTCGGCGAACAGCGCTTGAGAGACGGCCGTCTCGGCGCACTGGAAGATTGTCCTCCGGGAGTGACTCACCACCTTGGCACCGATCTTGATGAGCTTGAGCTGTATGCTTCGAAGCGACCAGAACGAGACCTTTCTCGGCAGGGCGAAGCGGCGGAGGAAGTTCTGCAGACGGCTTTCTCCACCCACGCGTGGTTGATGGAGGATAGTGCCTTGATTTTCTCCTCCTGCGCGAGTATCTCGGTCTCGAAGCGGCGCTTTCGCCTTCACCTAATGGGTTTTACCTCGTGGAGATCTCAGAATGCCGACAAATCCCTTTCTAATCAATAATTCACCAATACAAGCCAATTGTCCTTCCGGTTTGATATGATAAATATGGGATTAATTTAAGATTCAAGACTTGGATCCCGGACAGGTGGAATCGCCCCGTCCATGTCTAAAGCGCGACGAGGTTATCGGCGCCGATGAGCGTAGTCTGAATCTCGTACATGTTACCCACGCGCCCCGCGGCGAGCCGTTCCTTGAGGCTGTAGTAGTCCAGGCAGGTGCCGCACGCTATGATGTCGACACCACGGTCCTCGAGCGTCTTGAGGTGGGTTATCGTCTCGTCGTTCTCAGTCACGAGTCTGACGCCGCTGTTCATGAAGATCATTGTGGCCGGTACTTCATCGGCTTCGACGCACGCGTATAGAAACGACTTCATGAGCGTCGTACCGAGCTCGCGCTCGCCCTTGCCTATCTCGTCGGCTGTCACCAGTATCACCGAACCGGAACGCCGGGCGCGCTTTTCATCAGCCTTCACTGCCACGCTCTCATCCGCCGCCGCGCCGGCTTTGGTGACGCTCAGCACGAAGCCACCTTCGATCTCGGAAACGTCGACCGCACACCCGGAGGTGCGTGCAAAACGCGAGACGTTGTCACGCGCGGTCTCGTTGTCCACCGTGATCTTCAGGCTTTTCTTACCTTCCGCGAGCGCCCGCTTTGTACGTATAACCGGCTCGGGACAAACGAGCCCGCGGCAGTCCAACTCGAAGTCGGCCATCAATCTTTCCTTTCGTGTCTCACCCGCAACAGTTTCTCTGAGTGTGAGGCAACCTTTCCAATAACGGCTGCCCGGGGCGCACCCCCCGTGCGCAGCTCCTCGACAGCCGCGTCCGCCTGACTGGCCTCGATGGCGGCGAGCAGGCCGCCCGAGGTCTGGGGGTCGTAGATGCAGGCAACCAGGAGGTCGTCTTTGTCGTTGTCAGCCGGAAGCTCCGCACCGATGACGTAGCGTCGGTTACGGGACTGCCCTTCGGGCACCATCCCCATGGAGGCCATCTCGAGAGCGTGCTCGAGCAGGGGGACCTCATCCGCCCAAAGCTCGGCCGACACGTTCCCGGCCCTCAACATTTCAAAGAGATGGCCGGCAAGACCGAACCCTGTGACATCCGTGCACGAGCTGACATTGTGTCGGGAGAGCACACCTGCCGCGCTGGCGTTCAGAGTGCACATCGATTCGATAGCCTCGCCTATCTCTTTCTCAGTGATGAAGTCGGCCTTCAACGCGGTCGCGAGTATCCCTGTGCCGATGGGCTTGGTCAACACGAGCAGGTCTCCGGGTCGCGCGCCGTCGATCGTGGTCATTCGCTCGGGGTCGACGACCCCGGTTACTGCCATCCCGAACTTGAGCTCTTCGTCATGGACCGTATGTCCTCCGACGACTACCGCCCCGGCTTCGCGGACCTTGTCGTACCCTCCGCGCAGCATACTTTCGATGATGTCGAGCTGGAGCTCGCACGGGTACGCGACTATATTCAGCGAGGTCAGGGGTTTGCCTCCCATGGCATAGATATCGCTCAACGCGTTTGCGGCGGCTATCTGTCCGAAAGAATATGGGTCGTCCACCATGGGCCCGAAGAAGTCGACCGTCTGCACCATCGCGAGACCCTCGGAGAGGAGGTATACACCGGCATCCTCGCCGCTCCGTGTGGTAGAGAGAAGCTCCGGCCGGGATTCCTCGGGCAGCCTTGAAAGTATGTCCTGCAGGTCCCCCGGGCCGACCTTGCCGGCGCACCCCGCGCGGCGCGAGTAAGACGTCAACCTGACACTGTCCGTCACCTCTACACCTCTTTCCCGCGCTCCACCAGCTTGCGCTCAAATGGATAGACAAGCGTATGCCCGCTCAAACCCGCCGCCTCGATGGCTTCCTTCGCCCTGGCGACTTGCGAATCGTTCAAGAGAAGCGCGATGCCGCACTCGGCCGTTATCTCCACCGGTGTAGGGATGACGGCGAGCAAAACAAGGGCGCTCTTGAGCGCCCGTTCGTATTTCAGCGCCATGTTGGTGCTGTCAAAAACGAGCAACCCGTAGCTCTCCGCCCCGTTGTCCATGCTTTCAGGTTCGTTCATCATGATTAGATATTCTAATTGATTTCATGCTTCATGGTTATAGGGCGACCGTTGTTCGTTCATTGTGGAGCCCGTGTCTGCCCGGCGTATACGGATGGGGGTTGAGGAGTGTTGATTTTGGCTGGGATTGACAACGTTTGACTTGTAATGATAGAAGTATCACGGTTCCTTCGGAAACCTTGGATATAGAATTATTGTGGAGCACGTTGCCTGATGGCACTCGAAAGAAGCAGCTGTGTGTTCCATTGAATCTAGCCGGGAGGGCAAGTCATTTGACGTATATGCCCGCGCCCGATTGGGCATCTTGTTTCGAGCTTTCTTTCTGTTCGCGTCTTTATTGTCCGTAAATGCCTCTAGTAAGGCATTTTTTATGTGCAACTAGGCATTGTGAATAATCAGGAGGTGAAGGTTCTTGACGGGTAAAACGGTAAGCAGGCGCCAGTTTCTGAAACACGCTGGCGCGACGGCCGCCCTGTTAGGCCTGTCGGAAGCGATGATCCCGCAATTGGCAAAGGCTCTCGAAGAGCTCGCCGCCGGGAAGCCACCCGTGATCTGGATACAGGGGCAGAACTGCACAGGTTGCTCTGTCTCGTTCCTGAATTCCAACTACCCGGGGGTTGCGGAGCTCGTCCTAAACGATCTCTCGGTGCGCTATCAGCCTAATGTGATGGGTGGCACCGGACAGACGGCAGTGGAGGCGATCGATCAGACGCTCCAGAATGCCGCAGGCAAGTTCGTCCTCGTCGTTGAAGGCCCCGTACCGACCAAGGAAAACGGCGACTTCTGCACATTCGGTCTGGGCAGTGGCACCAAGAAACTCATGGGCAACACCGTACCGAACGACAAGCCCATCGCTGAGTGGATCAAACAACTGGCGCCGAAAGCTGCAGCCGTCATCGCCAACGGGAACTGCGCTTCCTTCGGAGGCATACCGGCAGCCAACGCGTCTGTCACCGGCACGACCCCCGTGCCAAAGTACATCTCGAGCCTGGGCGGCAAGATGCCTCCGGTAGTCAATGTCGGCGGCTGCCCGTCGCACCCCGACTGGTTTGTGGGCACGGTGCTCGAGGCGTTGCTCTTCCTCAGTGGCAAGGGCAAGCTCAACCTCAACAGCAACAATATGTCAAAGACGTTTTTCGGCCAGTTGATACACGAGAACTGCGAGCGGAGGGCGTCGTTTGACTCGGGCCTGTTCCTCGAAGACTGGAACCAGGCCGATCCGGACATGAAGCTCTGCATGTTCAAGCAGGGCTGCAAAGGCCCCGTCACCTACGCGGACTGCTGCGTGAGGCGCTGGAACTCGAAGGTCAACTGGTGCGTGGGAGCCAACGGTCCGTGCCACGGCTGCGCATCGCCGAACTTCTACAAAGAGCTTTCGCCTCTATACGAGCCACTCGCAAACACCAACTTCGCCGGCATCAGCACGGCCCCGGATGTTCTCGGATGGGTAGCGGCCGGAGCGACGGCGGTTGGCGTCGGAGCACATTACCTGTACAAGCAGCTAGGCGAGAAGCCTAAGGATACCGCCGAAGGTGGTGAGAAATAGTGGCACAGATAGTAAGCATCGACCCCGTAACCAGAATCGAGGGTCACTTGAGGATCGACGTCGAGGTCACCAACGGAGTGGTGACGGATGCCTGGTCGACGGGAACCATGTTCCGCGGCTACGAGATGCTGATCCAGGGCAAGCACCCCTGGGACTGTCAGCAGGTCATGGAGCGAATCTGCGGTGTCTGCCCGCTGATTCATGGCACAGCCGCCTCGTACGCTCTCGATGACGCGATGGGAGTAAAGCTCCCGGATAACGCCAGGATCATTCGCAACCTGGCCCTGGGTGCAAACTACATCCAGTCTCACATCCTCCACTTCTACCATCTGCAGGCGCTCGACTACATCGACGTCGCAGCGGTGCTGAACTACAGTGGAAACGACCCGGGGCTGCTGGTCCTGAAGAACAAGATCAGCCAGCTTGCGAGCGCCAATGACCTCTATCCGTTCCTGCCGGCGTACTCGGCTCCCGACTACATAGGCGAGGCTGGAGGGCCTGGCGACGCCAACCTGGCGACAGAGCTTGTCGGGCATTACGTCCAGGCGTTCGAGATGCGCAAGAAGGCCCAGGAGATGCTCGCCATCTTCTATGGCCGCATGCCTTCGTTCGTCGGCACCATCCCGGGTGGCGTAACCCAGCCGCCGACGGTCACCAACATAGCGGCGTTCGCGTCCAGGCTCACTGAGCTCCAGCAGTGGATAAACGAGATTTATCTGCAGGACGTCCTGGCAATTGCGGCGATACCCGCTTACAAGGCGTTCATGAAGCTCGGGGATTCCGGCGGAAACTTCCTGGCTTATGGTGGCTTCGACCAGAACCAGGCGGGCACCGAGAAGTTCTTCCCGCGCGGAACGATCTACGGAAACGACATCATGAGCGTGCAGGGGATGGACGAGACCAAAATAATCGAGAACGTGGGGCACTCCTTCTATACCAAGGACTGCGGGCCTCTCAGCCCGAAGCAGGGCAAGACCGACCCACAGCTCGACAAGGAAAACGCCTACTCGTTCCTCAAGGCACCGCGCTACAACGGCCAGCCCATGGAGGTGGGCCCCCTGGCACGGCAGCTCGTCAAGAAGCCGGACATCCTGGTGAAACTCGCCACGGATCTCGGCCTTCTCACCCCGCCGGTCAAGTTCGGCATCCTGCCGAGGACAGCGGCACGCGCCATCGAGTGCAAGCTCATTGCGGAAGAGATGACGACGTGGCTTGGGCAACTCCAGCCGGGCCAGCCGATCTGGGACCCGAAGGGGCAGGATATCCCCAGCGATTCCTACGGGCGCGGACTCGTCGAGGGGCCTCGCGGCGCTCTCGGCCACTGGATACACATCCAGAATCAAAAGACGGGCAACTATCAGGCCGTCGTCCCGACCACCTGGAACGCCTCGCCGCGTGACGACAAGGGCACGCGCGGACCGATCGAGACATCCCTCATCGGACTTCCGGTGCCGGATGTCAACAACCCGATCAACGTCGTCCGTTGCGTCCGTTCGTTCGACCCGTGCCTGGCATGTGCGATCCATATAATCCATCCCGAGCATAACGGCGTAAAAGAGTTCCGAATCATCTAGGGGGGTGCCCGATGAAGGAAAAGGTGAATATCCCGGGCCCCGCCAAAGTGATGTACGCCATCTATGCCGGCGCGCTCGCGGTGGTGGTCTACTCGGGATTCGACTACCTGCACCCGTTCGTATCGGGCTGGAGGTACCCGTGGTCGAATGCCCTCCTGCAGACACTGAACTTCCTCGCGATATGGACGATCGCGCTGGTATCGTTCGTGTTTCTGTACTACGCGCTGCTCGGCAAGCCAAAGAATGTGGAGTGGAACGAGCGCCTTGGTATCTTCAGGATAATCCTGGCAGTGATAGCGCTATGGTTCTTCTTCCTTTCGATGGCCGTGTACCAGCCCTGGGGTTGGATGGGCGGGTTGAACGCGGCGCTTGGAGGACCGATCAAAGTCAACAAGTGGTATGAGATATGGCTGTGGATAATACTGCTGGTCAATCTCATCTATGTATACTCGCGCTGGGCTGTTTCCGAGAGGTTTCCAAGGCTTACGGCCCCCAAAAAGGCAGAGTAGGAAGGTGATCTGATTGAGCAATCAGGGTTATAAGACCTTTAAAGGAGGCATACATCCGCCTTACAACAAGGAACTTGCCTCCGGTAAGGCGATCACCCCGGCGCCAATCCCTTCTGAGCTGGTGATTCCTCTCAATCAGCATATCGGCGCGCCGAACAATCCCCTGGTCTCGCCGGGGGATAGGGTGAAGGTAGGACAGAAGATAGGCGAGACGGATGCTTTCGTATCGGCCCCCGTGCACTCCTCGGTGGCGGGCACGGTAAAGGCCGTGGAAGACATCAAGAACTTCACTGGAGCGATGGTTAAGAGCGTTATTATAACCGCCGACTCCGACCAGCCTCCTTTCGAGGCTAAAGAGATGAAGCCGTTGGCGGACCTGTCCGCCGACGAGATAAAGCAGATCGCCAAGGAGGCGGGCCTGACCGGAATGGGAGGCGCTGCGTTCCCGACGCACGTCAAGTTGTCGCCCCCCAAGGACAAGCCGGTCGACTCGGTCCTGATCAACGCTTGCGAGTGCGAGCCGTTCCTGACATGCGACCACAGGCTGATGCTCGAGCGCCCTGTCGACCTGGTCGAGGGCCTCAAGCTCCTCATGCGCGCCGTTGACGCGGAGAAAGGGGTAATCGGCATCGAGGCCAACAAGATGGACGCGGTCGAGAAGGTCCGCTCAGCCGTCTCCGCGGAGCCCAGCATCGAGGTCGAGATACTCGACGTCAAGTACCCGGAGGGCTCGGAGAAGCAGTTGATCGCGGCGGTGACAGGCAGGAAGGTACCGCCGGGCAAGCTGCCGAGTGAGGTCGGCTGTCTCGTACAGAACGTCGGCACGGCCATCGCGCTGTACGAAGCCGCTTCGACCGGCAAGCCCCTCTACGAGAGGGTGCTGACCGTAACGGGCCATGCCATCAAGAACCCCAGCAACTTCCTCGTGAAGGTTGGGACGCCGATCTCGGTCCTCATCGAGGCGGCCGGCGGGCTCGCGGACAATGCGACGAAGCTCATCATGGGAGGGCCGATGACCGGCTGGGCCCAGGAAGAGCCGACCGCAAACGTCGTGAAAGGCACCTCGGGTATACTGGCGCTGCCGCCTGATCTGGTTGATGTTCGGGAAGAGCACGGGTGCGTCCGGTGCACCAAGTGTGTGGAAGCATGCCCGATGTACCTGATGCCCAACTACATAGTAGACGCGGTGCAGAAAGAGGATTGGGCCAAAGCGGAGCTCTGGGGAGCTATCGACTGCTTCGAGTGCGGTGTCTGCTCTTACACGTGCCCCGCTTACATACCACACGTCAGCTACGTCCGTAAGGCAAAGGCCCAGATAGCGGCCCTTAAGAAGAGATAGAGTGGAGGCGATGCTAAGTGGCAAACAATAAGTTCATGACCACCGTCTCCCCCCACCTGCACGAAAAAGGGCAGACCATCGACCGAGCCATGAAGGACGTCCTTCTTGCGCTGGCCCCCGCCGGTGTCTGGGCGATTATCGTGTTCGGGTTCCAGGCGATACTGGTCATGGCGGTCAGCATCATAACCGCGATGCTTTCCGAAGTGGTAGTGCGCAAGATACTGGGGCGCAAATCGTCACTGAGCGACCTGAGCGCGGTGCTGACGGGCTTGTTCCTTGCGTTTCTGCTTCCGGTGACCACACCTTTATGGGTCGTGGCAATCGGCGCGTTCCTCGCGGTGGGGGTAGCCAAGGAGCTCTTTGGCGGCCTGGGTAAGAACATCTTCAACCCGGCGCTGTTCGGAAGAGTGGCCTTGATGATATCACCGCTCTGGCTGTACATAGCCAAGTTCGTTAAGCCGTTCTGGTATACGGCCAATGGCGTGAACTGGTTCACGCCCATTACTACCTCGATCAACAACGGTGTTGCGGGCAGGGTAGTCTTCAAGACCCTTGCCGGCACGACCAAGGTCAACGTGGTAACGTCTGCGACGCCGCTGTCGCTCCTGAAGAGCGGCAGGATGCTGGCCAATACGGTCTCTGGAGCAACACCCGTAGGTGCGACGTGGATCACCAGCAGCGGCAGGCCGAGCTTCTGGTCGATGGCACTCGGCCTCAAGGCCGGGAGCATGGGCGAGGTTTCCGTTCTGCTTCTGCTCCTCGGTGGCCTGTACCTGATCTATCGCCGTACGATTGACTGGAGGATACCCGTCGGCGTGCTCTGCGGCGCGCTGTTCATCTTCCTGATCACGTGGAACCACCCGGTGTACCAGATGCTTTCGGGCGGCATATGGCTCGGCGCCTTCTTTATGGCGACAGACTGGGTGACCAGCCCGATGACTAAACGTGGCAAATGGATCTATGCCGTGGGTATCGGTGTGTTTATCGGGTTGATAAGGCTTGTGAGCCCGCTTCCCGAAGGTGTGGCAATTGCCATACTGATCTGGAACGCGCTGACGCTGGTGCTCGATCGTTACGTGGCTGAGCCGAAGTTCGGTGAGATCAAGAAGCCCTGGTTCAACAGGGTTCCGGTCCTGCCGAAGCCGAAGCCGGCGGCGCAAAAAGCCTGACAGCGACGGCATAAGACAGCAAGAGATAGGCATACGCGCCCCCGGCGACCCCGGGGGCGCGTCTCTATCGCTTGGGTGTTAGAATTGAACAACGTGAATCTCTCGCCGACGAGCCACATTCATAGGACATGTCTGACTGTGTAATCATCGGAATCGGTAATCTCATAAAGAGCGATGACGGCGTTGGCGTTCATGCCGTAAGGTACCTTGAGGGCAAGGTGCCGGGCGATGTCGAGCTGGTCGAGGGCAGCATTTTTTGTGCCGACCTGTTCGTTTTCATCGAGGGGCGCGACAAGGTGATCTTTATAGACGCTATCGACGCCGGCGATGAGCCGGGCGCCATATTCAGGTTCACACCTGACCAGGTGCGCAACGAGAACAAGGGCGTTTCCATGTCTGTCCACGATTTCGGGTTGTACGAGTTGATCGCGATGGCGAGGCTGATGGACCAGTGCCCGGAGGATATAACGATAATCAGCGTGCAGGTGAAGACCATACAAACCGGTGATACGTTGTCGGACGAGGTAAGCGCGGCGATCCCGAGGGTGCACGAGCTGGTTCTCGAGGAGATCGGAGCGCGCGGCGGCAGATGAGACACCTTAGGATAGAGGTACGAGGCATAGTCCAGGGTGTTGGCTTCCGTCCGTTCGTCTACCGTATTGCGCACGAGCACGGGATCAATGGAACGGTCTCGAACAACCCCCTGGGCGTCGATATAACGGCAAGCGGAGAGGGCGACCAGATCTATCTCTTTCTCAAGGACCTCAAGGACGAGGCGCCACCCGCGGCGGTTGTGGAGAAGGTCAGCGTCTTTACGATAGAGCCGTTCGAGGCGGGCGCTTTTCGGATCGTCCCATCCACCCGGCAGGGTGAAAAGCACGTCCTGATATCTCCGGACCTGGCGACGTGCGACGACTGCGCATCCGAGCTTTTCGATGAGAGTGACAGGCGCTACCGCTACCCGTTCATCAACTGCACCAACTGCGGGCCGCGCTTTACGATAATCTCCGACACGCCGTACGATCGGCCCAACACCTCAATGGCGAAGTTCCCTATGTGCCCGGAGTGCCGGCGCGAGTACGACGACCCGGCTGACAGGCGTTTCCACGCCCAACCGAACGCCTGCCCCGTCTGTGGGCCCAGAGTATGGCTGGTCGATGCGGACGGGTCCCCGGTCACCGGCGATGCCGTGAGCGAAACCGCGAGCCTGCTCAAAGAGGGCCGCATAGTCGCGTTGAAGGGACTGGGAGGCTTTCACCTTGCATGCGACGCGACCTCCGACGAGGCGGTATCACGCCTTCGCGAGCGGAAAAACCGTTACGGGAAGCCGCTCGCTGTGATGGTGCGCGATATTGCGTCTGCAAGGCGTTACTGCAGCGTCGACGAGCCGGCCGAGGAGCTGCTTCGTTCGACCGGGAGGCCGATCGTGTTGCTGCGCGAACACGAGGACTCTGCACTCTCGCGTGATGTCGCAACGGGGCTGTCGAACCAGGGTTTGTTCCTGCCTTACACGCCCTTGCATCATCTCGTTCTGGCCGAAGCGGAAATGCCTCTCGTGATGACCTCGGGGAACGTATCGAGTGAGCCGATAGCAAAAGACAACGACGAGGCGCTGCGGAGGCTCTCGAGCATCGCCGACTATTTCCTGCTGCACGACCGCGACATCCTCGTGCGCTACGACGACTCGGTGAGCCGCGTCTTCAGGGGTGCCGAGTACCCCTTGCGAAGAGCGAGAGGTTATGCGCCGTATCCCGTGAGAGTAACCCTACCGGCGCCGGTTGAGGTCCTGGCGGTGGGCGCAGAGCTCAAGAACACCTTCTGCCTGCTGCGAGGCGAGGAGGCGTTCCTGAGCCAGCACATCGGCGACATGGAGACCTCGAGTGAGATGGAACATTTCGAGGAGGCGCTGGCTTCGATAAAGCGGCTCTTCGCGCTCGAGCCGAAGGTAGTTGCCCACGACCTTCACCCCGATTACATGACGACGCAGATGGCGCGCGAGATGGGCATGCCCGCGGTTGGGGTCCAGCACCACCACGCGCACATTGCGAGCTGCATGGCAGAAAACCGGATCGAGGGGCCGGTCCTGGGCGTTGCCTGGGACGGCACAGGTTACGGTGAGGACGGAACTGTTTGGGGCGGCGAGTTTCTGCTCTGCGATGGATCGGAGTACCGCAGGCTCGCCCACCTCCACCAGTACCCGATGCCGGGAGCGGATGCGTGCATATACAAGCTATACCGGATGGTCATGGGAATCCTGAGCGAGCTTTACGCGGACCCGGATGAGGCGCTGGAACGACTTCGCCGAAGGTTTGACATCGAGGACGACGAGGCCGAATCGCTCGCTTTCCAGCTCAAGAACAAGATCAACTCCCCTCTCACGTCGAGTGCGGGCAGGCTGTTCGATGCCGCCGCCGCGCTTTCCGGCCTCCGGGTGGAGGCCGTCTATGACGGACAGGCCGCGAGCGAACTGGAGTCCTGTGCCCGGATCGTGCGCGAGTATTACAATTTTAGGATAGACAGGTCTGCCCTTCCCTGGATCGTGGATACACGTCAGGTATTCCGGGAGCTCATGGTAGACGTGGATAGCGGCAATACGGCTCCGGACGTAGCGGGTAAGTTCCACGCGACGATGGCCCTTGCCATTGTCGAGACATTGGAGGCGCTGCGTGATGAGACCGGCATCAACCGAGTCGCGCTCAGCGGCGGCGTATTCCAGAACGAGCTCCTCACAGGATGGGTCATCGAAGGCCTCAAGGCTTCGGGATTCCAGCCTCATATCCACCGTCGTGTCCCGTGCAACGACGGCGGCGTCTCCCTCGGCCAAGCCGTAATCGCCGCAAACAAGTACAATAGATAACCGACTTGAAGCAGGTCTGACTACAGGTTCTTGAGTAGAAGGAAGAGTGACATGTGTCTGGCTGTGCCGGCTGAAGTGGTAGAGATACATGATGGGGAGATGGCGACGGTCGATGCTGACGGGGCGCGGGCGAAAGTCAGCGTTCAGCTGGTCGACGATGTGTCGGTCGGGGATTTTGTCCTGGTCCATGCCGGGTTTGCGATAGAAAAGGTCGACCAGGAGGAAGCTGAGCGGACGATGGAGTTGATCAGGGAACTCGAGGCGCTATCGGGGCACGATGAAATATCTTGATGAGTTCCGAAGTCCGGGTGCTGTCAGAGGCCTGTTGGAAAAGATAAAGAGCCAACCCGGTGACCTCACTCTCATGGAGGTCTGCGGCACGCACACGATGGCCATATCGAGAGCGGGCTTGAGGCCGCTCCTGGAGCCTGGGGTGCGGCTCATATCCGGCCCCGGCTGTCCCGTATGCGTAACATCCGATACCGATATCGACCGCGCGATCGCGACCGCGAGCATCCCTGACGTGACGATGGCGACTTTCGGGGACATGATACGCGTGCCGGGTACCGAGGGCTCTCTCGCGGACGCGGTAGCGCAAGGTGCTGAAGTAAGAGTCGTATATTCACCCCTCGAGGCCCTCGAGCTAGCCAGGGGTAACCCCGAGCGCCGCGTGGTGTTTCTCGGCGTAGGGTTTGAGACCACCGCTCCCACTGTCGCGGCCACGCTTCTACAGGCCCGCGAGCAGGAGCTTGCCAACTTCTACGTCCTCTCGTTTCACAAGCTCGTGCCACCGGCCCTTCGCGCGCTTCTGGCGCTCGATGAGTTCGACGTGGACGGGTTCATACTGCCGGGTCACGTCAGTGTCATCATAGGCAGCGACGCTTACGGTTTTGTCTCGAGCGAGTTCGGAGTCCCATGTGTGATAACCGGGTTCGAGGCAGCCGACATCCTCCAGGCTGTATATCGCCTGATGGTGATGAAAGGGGAGGGGCAGCCGGCAGTCGAGAATGAATACTCGCGCGCCGTGCGCCCTGCAGGCAACGAAAAAGCTCTCCGAGTCATGGGCGAGGTGTTCGAGCCTGCCGACGCTGAGTGGCGGGGGCTGTTTGTGATCCCGGGGAGCGGGCTTGTGCTTCGCGAGGAGTTCCGGCGATTCGATGCCGGCTCATGGGACGTCGAGCTTCCCGAGCCCGCTCGCGACAGGGGTTGCCGGTGTGGAGAGATTCTCTGTGGCAGGATAAGGCCCCCGGAATGCCCGTTCTTCGCAGCGGCTTGTACCCCGGACAACCCGATAGGACCGTGCATGGTGTCCAGTGAAGGGACGTGCGCGTCATATTTCCTTTACTGCCAGGAGGACGACTAGTGGCCGGTGACGTCATAACCATTGCCCATGGAGGTGGCGGGACCCGCATGCAGGATCTCCTGCGCGAGATCATCTTCCCCCTCCTCGGCGGGGACACCCTCAATACTGCCGAGGACGCCGCCTGCCTGGAGCTGCCACCCGGCAAGCTCGCTTTTACTACGGATTCATTTGTCGTCAAGCCGATCTTCTTTTCCGGGGGAGACATAGGCAAGCTGGCGGTTTGCGGTACCGTCAACGACCTGTCCATGGTCGGAGCGCGACCGCTCTATCTTACCCTGGGACTCATACTGGAGGAGGGACTCAGGCTCGAGGATCTCGAGCGCGTACTGCGCTCGATAGCGGAGTGGTCAACGGTCGCGGGGGTGAGGGTGGTTGCCGGAGACACCAAGGTGGTCGAACGCGGCATGGCCGACGGATTGTACGTTAACACGGCGGGGGTCGGTGTCATTCCCGATGGTCGTAGCATCTCGATAAGCGGCGCGGTGGTTGGAGACGCCCTGATCGTCAACGGGTATGTCGGTGACCATGGCGTCGCGGTCCTCAAGGACAGGGATGGATTCGGTTTCCAGCTTGACGTGGGTTCCGACTGCGCACCCCTCAACAGCCTGGTTGAGGCGATGCTCGGCGTGGGTACGGTCCATTCACTGCGGGACCCGACCCGCGGGGGGCTTGCGGCCGCGCTCAAGGAGATGGCGGACGCCTCCGGTCGCGCGATGGAACTCGTGGAAAAAGACATCCCCGTACGGGGTGAGGTCCGCGCGGTGTGCGAGATGCTTGGCCTGGATGCGATGCTGGTGGCCAACGAGGGCAAGCTCCTCGCGGCTGTTCCTGAAAGTGATTCTACGGCGATACTACAGGCAATGAAGTCTCATCCTCTGGGTGCCGACTCCAGCGTCATAGGGCGCGTCACAGAGGGCAGGAAAGGCAGGGTGAGCGTACTTACCCCGCTCGGCTCCGCGCGTCTCCTGCGCATGCCTTCAGGCGAGCAACTGCCTCGCATCTGCTGAAGACTCGCAAGCCGGCTCGAGCGCGCTCGTCTCCTGAGGCCTGGAGGCTTCACGGGTATAGAGGCGAAACCTTTATAGAACAGCAGCGGGACAGGGGGAGGCATGGAAACAGACGAAGCGATCAGGACCCGCAGGAGCGTACGGGAGTTTACGAGGGAGCCTGTGACTGATCTGGAGTTGGACCGCCTTCTCGAAGCCGCCAGGTGGGCGCCGTCGGGCCTCAATAACCAGCCATGGCGCTTCATGAAGATAACGGACGCGGAACTCATCGAGAAACTTTCGATGATGACCAGGTATCGCGGGGTCGTCGCCGGGGCGGGGGCGCTCATCGCGGTTTTTCTGGATGCAGGCTCGATGTATGACCGCACCAAGGACCTGATGTCGGCGGGAGCGGCCATCCAGAATATCCTGCTCGAGGCGCAAGACATGGGGCTTGGATCCTGCTGGCTCGGTGAGATCCTGACACGGAGTGATAGCGTCAAGAGCGAGCTTGCCGTGCCCGATGACCTCGAATTTGTCGCGCTCATCGCGCTCGGGAGGCCCGTTGAACGAGAGAGGGTGGGCGTCAGGCATCCCCTCTCAGAGCTCGTTATCCCGCTGCCGTAACCGCGAGGGAAGCTTTTTCCGACATGTCGTGCGAAGTCAATGAAAGTCGACTCGCGCCGTGTTAAGTTACTTTTTGGAGACGCCCTTCGGGGTCATCCAGGATCCCGCGCGTACGAATGGGCTTCGAGTCTGACAATGCGAGGAGCCGCTGACTGTAAAAGGAGAGCAATGGCGGTATCAATAGTGAAGACGGACAGGACGGCCGACGTGAGGCGCGCGGTCGAGCTGCTGGGCGGAATGAAAAAGTTTGTCACCGGTGGAGAGAAAGTCATAATCAAACCAAACATATGCGCCGCCAAAGACACCTTCACCGGCGCGGTCACCGACCCGGAAATGGTCGCGGAGGTCTGCCGGATGGTGGCGGAGTGCGGCGCGAACCCGGTAGTGGCTGAGAGCCCGATATATCCTTTCAAGGGCTCGCGCGTGTACCAGCGCGCTGGCTACGCTGATTTCAAGTCGAAGTACGGGTTCGAGTTCATGGATATCGACTCAGCCGACAGCCGGGAGATATCGATACCACGAGGACGCGCGATCAAGGCATCCGTGGTCTGCGATGCTGTCCTGAACTGCGACAAGCTCATCAACATGCCCGTCCTCAAGACGCACCTGCAGACTGTCGTCACCATCGGCCTGAAGAACCTGAAGGGAGTGGTGGTCGGCAAGCAGAAACACATCATCCACCTCCAGGGCCTTCACCAGGGCATAGTCGACCTCAACACCGTCGTGAAGAGCGACCTGACTATCGTCGATGGCATCATAGGCATGGAGGGTACGGGCGGCCCCACCAACGGCAGGCCGGTCAAGATGGATGTCATAGTGGCGGGCGATAATGTCGTCGAGGTAGACGCCGTGGCTACGCGCGTGATGGGAGGCGACCCGATGAAAGTGGAGCATATCAGGTTGGCCTCAGAGCAGGGGCTGGGGTCGCTCTCGGGTTTCGAGATGGTCGGTGACAGCCTCGAGTCTGTCTCCGCCAGGCGCGACCTGCCAAAGACTCCCGGCCTCAACAAGATCCTGATTACCGATATCGGCGTCAGGGTCATGAACCTGCTGCGTGACCCTATCATGCTGCTCACCGGAGGGGAGCGGGTCGTTCGAAAGGCGAGACTCGGAGAGCTCATCATAGACGAGGCGCTCTGCGACGGCTGCCGCCTCTGCATCCCGGCGTGCCCGGTGGATGCGCTCGCGTACGGCGAGCAGCTCGACTGCGACTACAAGCTCTGCATACAGTGCTTCTGTTGCGCCGAGGTCTGCCCCCGGGGGGCGCTTAAAAAGAAGTTCTAACATATCGAACTGAGGCAACTTGGCTAAAGACATGTTCCTGCGGTGCGATACCGCGACAAAAGAAAAATACCTGTCGTTCCCCGGGCTCGAGCGCGAGTTCCAACAGGCGCTTTCCGGCGAGGCCGAATACGTGGTTCTCGACCTCGAGACGACCGGCTTCGACCCCGTCTTCGACCGGATAATCGAGGTGGCCGCGATACGGGCGCAGGGAAGCGACATCACCGACCGCCTCACAACCTTGATAAACCCGGGGATGCACATTCCATCCCACATAAGGATTCTAACCGGCATAGACGACGATATGGTCGCCGATGCACCGTCTATCGATGAGTTCTTCGGTCAACTCGAGGAGTTCATCGGAGACCGCATGCTGGTGGCGTACTCCCGCCTCGAGCAAGAGTATCTCGCGGAGTTGTACCCCAGACTGGGCCGCGGGCGTTTCGCAAACGAATACCTCGACGTCATGGACCTTGCCGTTATGCTCGTTCCCTCCCTGAGTGGTCACCGGCAGGTTCAACTTGCTTCGATCTGGGACATAGATACCCACAGCGTCCATCGGGCCGGCGACGACACCGAGACCCTGTTCCATGTCTTCAACATACTGCTCAACGGCCTCTACAATATGCCGCTGCCTATGATCAGGGCCGTCGTCGACCATTCTCCAGCGCATGCGGGAGGGTTCGCGGCACTCCTGTCAAGGGTTCTAGTGGAACGCTCCGGAGGCCGGCAGGTCGAAACGCTTCGTCTCGACCGCACCGTCCACCGTGACCGGTACTGGGAGGACATCCCACCGCTTGAGGGTCGCAGCACACCCTCGTACGTGGACCCGGCAGAGGTCAGCGGTGTCTTCAGCGTAGACGGACCGATCGCTGGCCAGTTCAAAGACTACGAAGAGCGCGACGAGCAGCTCGAGATGGCCGAGGCCGCCAGGCGCGCGCTGCAGGATAGAGAAATAATGCTCGTCGAGGCGGGCACCGGAACCGGCAAATCGCTCGCCTACCTGGTACCGGGGGTGCTGTGGTCTCGTAATACCGACCTCCCTGTCGTGGTCTCGACGCGCACCCTCAACCTGCAGGACCAGCTCTTCACAAAAGACCTCCCGACGCTCGAGAAGGCGCTGGGAGAGGATTTCTTCAGGTACTCGGTCCTCAAGGGATACGGCAACTACATCTGCCTTCGCAAGCTCCAGGCGCTGGTGAGCGGAAAGAAACGCCTTCGCGACCACCAGCTCGGTGTCTTCGGCATGCTGCTCAACTGGATCACCGAAAACGAGACAGGGGATGTCTCGCTGCTCAACGTCTCGCACCTCCGCGGCCTGGACGACCTGGTCATGGCCAATCACAGGGAGTGCCCCGGCAACAGATGCCGGTTCGCCCGGGACGGCTGTTGCTTCTACCGCAAGGCCCTTTACCGCGCAAAGCGCTCTCACATAGTTGTCGTCAACCATTCGCTCCTCCTCTCGGGCGTAAACATACCGTTCACGAGCGCGGTCATCGACGAGGCGCACACCCTCGAAGACGTGGCCACCGAGCAGTTCACACTCCTGACCGACTACCGCGAGACCCGCCGGTTTCTCGAGTCCCTGTACTCGCCGATTGACCGCTCCGGCTACCTTGTCGACCTTGCCGACGGGCTAAAAGGCCACATCGAAGGCGAAGAGTACGACAGGACCGTTTTCGAGATAGGCGAAGCCGAGGAGGCCGTCGAGCTGTGCATGGAGGAGCTCGAGCACCTCTTCGTTGCTTTGTGCGAGTTCTACGACGGCGACGATACCGGCATGACCGACGTCAGGTTCAGCGAAGGCCAGGTACAGTCGATCGAATACACCAGGCTCGTGTCGCGAGGCGAAGCGCTTGCCACGGTTTTCGACAAGCTCTACGTGCGGCTCGCCCGCCTGCTTGCGGCTGTGAACAACTCTGAAGACGCCTCGGATCTCCTCCAGTACCTTGCACAGGACCTCGAGGGCAAAGCCGTGCGCGTCTCCGAACTCGAGACCACGCTCAAGGTCGTGCTGTCCACGGAGTCGGACGGTATGGTCCGGTGGGCGACGGTCGGTGGTCGGGAACGTTTCGAGCACCAGGCGCTGCGCG
>Ga0182021_10000415_pt1 | contig 44795 bp, 44 predicted proteins | sample 612E3MmetaG_FD_120493 | JGI IMG/M metagenome (GOLD analysis project Ga0182021, IMG submission 120493) | Permafrost microbial communities from Stordalen Mire, Sweden - 612E3M metaG (Illumina Assembly) | ecosystem: Environmental > Terrestrial > Soil > Wetlands > Permafrost | place: Sweden... | reverse complement strand
GCTAAGAAACCTTAGTTTCACTGACCCCAATCTTGCCGATATTGTGGCGAACAATGCTACCCTAGGCAACCCGCCAAACATTGCTTCGATTGACCACGCTGATCCCAACAACCCTATTGATGACAGTGGCGGCACCACCGGGTTAAGGCGGTATCTCAGATTTTGGAATATTGCTGATAACATGCCTATCACAGGGGTGAAGACAGTGGTGGTTTTTGTTTATTGGGGAACGGTCAACGGTGCCACTGGACTCACCCAACATCGGGTAATGATACCAACAACCCAACAACCATAGGACGGTAATTATCGGAGGATAAAGGGTTTTATGCAAAATTTGAGAAAGCGGACTTATAAGCAGCACGGCTTTACATTAATTGAATTGATGGTGGCCGTTTCGATTTTCTTTTTTGTTATTGCCGCTATTTATGAATCCTTCCTCTCTCAGCAGCATGTTTCCCTTATTCAGGCCCAGGTAAGCGACATGCAACAGAATGCCCGGCTTGCGATGGACTTTCTTTCCAAGGAGATCCGGATGGCGGGGTTTGGGATGCCAGTAATTGCTGTAAACGGATTCTCAAATGCCATCACCCCGGCAATAAATAATAACGCGAATGGTGGGAATAATGTCTTGATCGGTACTGACCAAATTAGTATTGTTACTGGCTACCGCCAGATATCTACCCTGGCGAGCGCAGCTACTCAAGGCGCCACAACAATAACACTAAACAGTAATGGGAATCAATTCGATACCAATACAAAACAATATGTGTGCATTGATGCTATCTTTTCAAACGATAACTATGTGGTCTCTGGAGCTGGATCGAACACCTTGACCTTAAGTTCAGGCTTGACCAGAAACTATAACCAAGGCGCTCCAGTCTTTTTAGTAAAAGCGATTACCTATAGCGTTAATGAGGCTAGGTTTCTTACGCGGAATGAAAATACCGGAGGCGGGGCGCAGACCCTTGTTCCTAATATTGATGATCTGCAATTTGCCTATCAGCTTAATGATGGGAGCTGGTCTAATGCCCCGGCAGTCTTGGGCAATATAAGGGCAGTAAGGATTAATGTGCTCGCCCGGACTTCCCAGAAGGACCCGCAATGGGCTGGCCTCGGCATTCGGCCGGCAATTGAAGACCACGCTGCGGCTACCGTAAAGGATGGCTATCGGAGGAGGCTTTTAACCTCCGTCGTTGAGGTAAGAAATTTAGGATTGTAAGCTGGGTTGGACACGGTGATTTGGGGTTAGGGGGGGAACTGTCGGAGTTCTTAACTTTTATTGTCGGATGATCATTGAGGAGGCTAAACCAATGATAAAGCTAGGGGAAGAAAAAGGAGTTGTCTTAATTACTGCTCTTTTAATTATGATTGTTTTGGCTTTGGTCGGGATGGCCGCAATCATGCATTCATCAATTGAGATAAATTTTTCGCGCAATGAACGGCTAGGGAAAACCGCTTTATTTGGAGCGGACGGAGGAGTGCAAACTGTCCCCACAATAATACAGTACTATGCCTTAAATAAGCCGCAATCTTTCGCTGCCGTTACTCCGAGCCTGCAAGCAATTATGACGAATACGAATAATAATTTTTTAAATATAGTCATGGGGTTTGCTACTCATAGCGCTTCCGATACCCCCGCCACTAATCCGGATGTTACAATGAACATTCAGGGAAGCCAGGCAAACATTCTCATTAGTAGGGTCTTTGCTCAACAGTTTCAAGGGGGAGCAGCGGAAGCCAATGCCGGGTATGAGGGGGCGGAATCTGGTGGCGGGGGAGGCAGCGGAATGGCTATTTACTACCGGGCCGATTCCCTGGGGCAAACAAATCAGAAGACGAATTCTACTGTAGAAATAGTCTATAGGCTTATCTATTAGCAACATTGATTCAGAGGCTAGAAAGACGTTGAAAGCTGTAGGCATTGTTATCGATAACAAAAAGGGGGGGGAAAGAATGAAAAAAATATCCATATATTTTCTTTTAAGCATTGTTTTTTTTATTCTCAGTTTAAAAACCCCTTTAATATCACCGGCCGTTGCCGCCACTCCTACAGTAGCTAGTTACACGAGCAACCCTCCCTTCCTGTCTCCACCGACGCCTCCGCTAGTTATGCTGGTTTTGGCCCGGGATCATAAGCTGTATATGGCGGCATACGATGATGTTTCGGACTTAGATGGAGACGGGATTATAGACAATCACTTTAAGCCCAGCATCACCTATTACGGGTATTTTGATTCCAATAAGTTTTATACCTATGGCGGCAGTACATTTACACCCTCCTCTGCGGGGACTTGGAGCGGGAATTTTTTGAATTATCTCACCATGTCCCGGATGGACTGCCTCAGGAAAGTCCTTTACGGAGGCTACCGGTCTACTGATGGTACGAGCACCTCTGGATCCAGTGTCACGTTGCAACGAGTTTATGTCCCTCAGGATTGCCACTGCTTTGGACACGAGTATACCAGTATTGCTGTTGACGGATATGACATTGCCAACTATGCTCCTTTAACCCAACCCACCCCGGGTACTCACCATCTCTTTGTCTCCACCAATGACTCAGCTGCTGGACTTCCGGTTATGAGGGTTGTCCTTAACAACCCGCATAACATCTGGAACTGGGTAGCCAAAGAGACCCCGGAATGTGATAGCTCCATTCAAGTAAGCCCCGGTAATTACGCGGGCATGGGTGCGTGGAACAACAACTCGTATGCGCAATGCTATGACGATTTTAATCAATTAGAATCAGCGTTTGCCTTTTCCCAAACAAAAAGCAGTAACCCGCATTTTCTGGGTTCAGGCGCAGCATCGCCATTGCAAATTAATGGAAGCGGTAACCCCTTTAGCTCGCAAACCACCTATTACCTCACTATTTTTAATGGCACTATCAACATTACCACCGGAGGAACCTATTCTTTTGCCGTAGACGGTGATGATGCCGTGGAGGTCTGGATAGATGGATCAGTTTTAGTCGGTTATTACGGTGCACATGGAAAGTGTGGTTGCACTACGTACAGTGCATCAATTTATCTCGCTCCAGGGGCTCATAGTGTCAAATTCCGACAAGAGCAAATAGGGGGAGATTCCAATTATTATCTTTATTGGAAGGGGCCCGATAGCAGCGGCCACAACTGGGAAATTGTTCCAACAGCGCACTTTTCTTCCCTTACCCAATCGACTTATGATATTAACTTTCCAATTTCCTCCCAAATCACTGAATATGTGGTTCAGGTGGCAGTGTGCGATCCGACCGTTGGGCTTGAGGCCAACTGCGAGCAGTATCCGTCTGGAACATATAAGCCAACCGGCCTGCTCCAACAATATGGAGAACAAAATAGCATGTACTTTGGTCTGATCACCGGCTCTTACTCCAACAACCTGCAGGGGGGAGTATTGAGAAAGGCGGTCGGAACCATTACCAACGAAATTCTTACCACTACCACCGGCCAGTTCAACACGAGTACCAATGGAATCATTCAGACCATCAATAACCTGAAGACAATTGGTTTTGACTACTCAAACATGACCTACGATCAAAACTGCGGCTGGATTGTTAACAGCCCGATAAGTAATAACCAGTGCCGGATGTGGGGTAACCCGATTGCCGAGATGATGTACGAGGCGCTGCGGTACTTTGCCGGCAAGAAGACCCCTACCAGTGGTTTTACTTACAGCGGAGGCGATGATGCAACCTTAGGATTGCCTTTAGCAACTTGGGACGACCCTTACAAAACCTGGCCCTACTGTTCCAAGCCGGTAATGCTGGTCATCAGTGATATATACCCCGACTTTGATTCTGATCAGTTGCCTGGTAGCTATTTTAATTCTTCTTTCAGTAGTGACTTATCAGGCCTTAATGTCACCAGCCTGACAAACACCATTGGCAGTTTTGAGGGGCTATCCGGCTCATACTACATTGGGCAAAGCGGATCCACGTATGACGGAGAGTGTACTTCCAAAGGTGTAACTAACTTGGGGCAAATTCGGGGTTTGTGCCCGCAAGAGCCAACTAAACAAGGAAGTTATTATCCAGCCGCGGTCGCCTATTACGGGCACGAAAATGACCTAAGCTCCGCTCAGGGTTCCCAAAAAACTGATACCTATTGCGTGGCTTTATCTTCACCGTTTCCCAAAATCTCCATACCAATGGGAAGTGGACTGATAACTTTAGTGCCTTTTGGCAAAACCGTCGGTTCTGCTTCAAGCGGCTGCGTCGGGCAACCCTATGGGCTTTTGCAGGGGGGGTTTTATCCCACGTGCGATCCGATTAAGGCGTTTGTGGAACAGATATCGGATACGGAGGGAACCTTTAAAGTAGCCTTTGCAGATGTAGAAGAAGGTTCAGACTATGATATGGATGCAATTTGCGAGTATCATTATGTCGTAAACGGAAATACCCTTACCGTTACGTGCACCTCATACTATGCTGCCGGTTGTTTGATTCAGCATATGGGTTATATCATCTCTGGATCTGACAATGATGGCGCCTATTTAGTCGTGCGCGATATGGATACCGCACCAGGTGATGACGTTAATTTTATTGGGGATACCCCCCCCCAGCATTCCGGCACTCCTCTCCCCCTTACCAGCACGATGGTGTTTCATGCGGGCACATCTTCTGCAGCCACCATACTGAAGGACCCGCTCTGGTATGCCGCAAAATGGGGAGGGTTTACGGATTATAATGGCACTGGCGTGCCTGATTCCCAACAAGACTGGGACGCTAATGGTGATGGTGTGCCGGATAACTACTTCTATGTTACTAATCCCCTCCAGTTATATCAGCAACTGCAGTTAGCCATGATGACCATTATCGCCCGCAATTCATCCGGTAGTGCGGTCTCAGTGCTGGCCACTTCAGCCCAGGGCGAGGGATCGCTTTTTCAAGCTTATTTTACACCGAGTACATTAGATCACACCAAGCAGATAAGCTGGCTCGGATACCTTCAGAACCTCTGGGTAGACCAATGGGGAAATATGCGGGAAGATACTAACCACGATGCACATTTGGTCTATACTGATGATTCTATCATAACTTTTAATTTTAACGAAGGAACGGGGCAAACCGAGGTTCGGAAATATCATGACACAAATGGGGACGGGACACCGGATGCCACTCCTTACGCCATCACCCCGATAGGTGGGATACAACCCATTTGGGAAGCAGGTAACATTTTGGCGCTAACCAATCCTGCCTCGAGGAACATCTATGCCTGGGTTGATAACAATAATAATGGGGTTGTAGATAGCGGGGAATTTATTGGTTTTACCACTGCCAATGATGCTACCCTCCGACCTTATCTCAATACGTTGAGCAGCAGCAGTACGACATTTACTACGACTCAAGCAGATAATATTATTAATTTTATCAGAGGGGCGAGCGTTTCCGGTTTTCGTGATCGGGGAATAACCATAAACGGAACCGTTCAGCAATGGAAGTTGGGTGATATTGTTTACTCCACCCCCACGATCGTAGGAAAGCCGTCGTCTAATTATGATCTTACCTACTCTGATTCAACCTATGCCGCTTATTATAAGCAATACCAAAGCCGGGATTCGATGGTCTATGTGGGGGCAAATGACGGGATGCTCCACGCATTCTGGGCAGGACAATATATTGAAGGAGCTGATCCCTCTATGCCCACCAAAAATGTGGCTGGTTACTATAGTATGGCTAGCGGACTCGGAACAAAACTCGGACAAGAGCTCTGGGCATATATCCCTTACAACTTGCTTCCTCATCTCCAATGGCTAACCGCTTCAACTTATCCCCATGTATACTATGTTGACTTAAAGCCCAAGGTTGTTGATGCTCAGATATTTACTGCCGACTCCGCGCACCCTTATGGCTGGGGGACAGTTTTAATTGGCGGGATGAGGCTGGGAGGAGGAAGTATAAGTGTTACCGATACGTTTGGGGGTTCGACGACGAGCAGCACCAGAACTTTTACCTCGGCCTACTTTGCCCTGGATATCACCGTGCCCCAGACCCCGAAACTTCTCTGGGAATTTACTGATGCGGGTTGCGGTTTTACCACTTCCTATCCGACCGTTGTTAAGGTCGGCACCAACTGGTTTGTGGTCTTTGGTTCCGGCCCTGGATCTAATACAACTCCAACATATATTTCCAGTTCCTTTAATGGTGGTAGTGCTCAGCAAGGAGAGATCTTTGTTCTTGATCTTAAAACCGGGGGACAGGTGACAAACGGGGGGACAAAGCAGGTCTTCGCCGGTAGCGCCGGCACTGACAGCAACGCCTTTTTCTCCGACCCAATTACGGTAGATACCAACTTTTATTTAGATACCCCAACGACTTATTCTGATGATGTAATCTATATCGGTGAATCGTATTACCAGTCGGTCCCGGTGAACTCCACCCCCACCAACGGAAAGATGTTTCGCCTCGCCACTCACCGAAATAATACGCCTGCTAACTGGACCCTTTCTACCCTCATGGCAACAAGAGCCAACCAGCCTATTACCTCTGCCCCGGGAGTTGCTTTTGATGACCTACAAAATCTCTGGGTCTTTTTTGGAACCGGCATATATATGGGCGGCTCTAATCTAACTGACGCTAATCAGCAGACCTTTTACGGGATAATAGACCCCTGTGCCAAGGGAACCTGCACCACGACCGTTGCCAACAACAGTACCAATCTTTTTTCGGCAGCTCCGGTCGTAGCTTCTCAGGATTCAAGCGGTAACACCACCGTAACCGGTAGTCCTGGTGCAGGCGGAAATAATACTACATGGTCGAATTTTATAACAGCAGTTAGCAAGTACCAGGGCTGGTACGATGATCTCTATACAGCGCCGGTCTCGAGCCCTGGGCCAAGTGAGCGGGTCTTATCCCAACCCGGTATTGCGGGGGGGATAGTATTTTTTACTACCTTTACTCCCAATAGTAATGATTGCGGTTTTGGGGGAGAAGGGACACTTTATGGCTTATATTATAAGACTGGTACTGCTAATGGGAGCCACCCTGCTCTCGGAATGACGGGTACCACAATTAATAAATCGATTGATGTGGGGGGGGGGGTACCCTCACATATTGCTATTCGTACCAGTCAGAATAATTCTTCGTATATTAATGGATATATTCAAAACAGCACTGGAGCAATCGTGAACCAACAGTTAACTCCTCCACCTACATTAATGCAATCAGGCATAGTTAATTGGAGACAAATACCTTAAAAGCTAAGTTTCACAAACAAGCTATTCAGATATTTGACAAAATTCATAAATCATGGCAAAAAAATATGAGGTTGCTTCGGTCTGCGAGAGGCAGGTCAAAGCAACCTTGGTTTTAAAAGCTTTAGAAATCTCCCTAATCTCCATTTAACCAGGGAGAACCAAGAGAATAATAAGCGTGGGTACCCTGTGGGGAGCAAACTCATGAAAAAAATCCTTATTCTTTTTTTAGCCTTTTGTTTTTTAACCTGTGTATGTTCCGGGGGTTGTAAGAGCAAGAACAAAAAAGAACGTAAGCTAGCAATCCCTAAAGCTGAAGCAACACAGCAAACGCCGGGGGGGAAGCAAAAAATTTTGTTCCCACCCAAACCCAATAGCCCGCCAAAAGTAGTGAGCGCGGAAATTTCTCCTGCTTCTGCCTTTGTTAACACCGACCTGACGGTAGAAGTACAAGCTGATGATCCCGAAAGCGATTTAATCAACTACAAATACCAGTGGGTTAAAGCAAAAGCAGGTGATTCCCTCGATAAGGCTGAAAATCTTGACGGAGAGATCAATCCGACCCTTTCCCGCGGTAAATTTTCCCATGGGGATGCGATTGCAGTAAAGATAACTCCTTCTGACTGGTATGCCGACGGAAAAACGTATCAGACCAAGTTCATAGTGGTTAATAATTCGCCACCAGAGATAATTTCATCACCTCCGGACCACATTGCGGGCACTCTCTTTACTTATCCGGTTAAAGTAAAAGACCTGGATAACGATCCGATCTTCTTTTCCCTCGGCGAAGGAGCCCCCAAGGGTATAACTATTGACTCTGCCACCGGTCTTATTACTTGGGACATCCCACCCAACACTACGGGCACCTTTACCATCACGGTCAAAGCAGATGACGGACAGGAAGGGATCTGTTTTCAACCCGTTACCCTCACCGTGCAAGCAGAGCAGGCAACGCCGGAAGAAAAAAAGGAATAAAGAACCAATACACGAGGCGCGAAAGTGAATGCCAAGATAAAACCACGAAATGCGCTTGTTCCGATCATTGAACACTTGCATAAACAAGGGAAAAAGATCGCTTTTACCAATGGATGCTTTGACATTCTCCACGTGGGACACATCCACTCGTTCCGAGAGGCCAAGAAAAACAGCGATATTCTTATTGTTGCTTTAAACAGCGACGATTCGGTTCGTGCTTTGAAAGGAAAAGAAAGGCCTTTTGTTACTGAAGACCAACGGGCGGAAGTCCTCGCGGCGGTGAGCGATGTGGATTATGTGGTAATTTTTAATGAGCTCGATCCGCTTGCCATTATCACTGACCTTAAACCCGATGTTTTGATAAAAGGGGAAGATTGGGCGGAAGGAACCATTATCGGCCAGGAGGTAGTGGAAGCCCGAGGAGGAAAAGTTATCCGGGTCTCCTTAAAAAAAGGAGTGTCCACTACCAATTTGATCAAAAAAATAAAAATATCAGGATGACCTTCTCCCCAAAATGCTCCCTGCCCTTCTTATTGCTCTTCTCCTCCATATAATAAAATAATATTGTAAGTGTCATGAAGGTAGAGAAAGCTGACAACAAAATCCCGATTTCCATCAATTCAAGAAGAAAAATGGCGAAGATTACGATTTCAGTGGATGCCTCTACGCCAATACATTTGGAATTTTCCCCAGCGAACATTATCCCCTGGATGCTTCACAACTTTGTTTTTAACCAAAAGTTGGAATTTCACGTTTTTGGTATGCGAGGAGGAAAAATTCCTGATTCCGAGCTTGAAATTGAGTGGCTTTCAATACGATGGAACCAGCCTAACAATGTTTCAACAGAATAAAAAATAATAACCTTGACTCCTTCTGGTTTAAGGCTATAATTCAACCTTTTACTATTCCAAAAAATATTTGGAAGAGGCAAAAAACTCTATGAATTCATTAGGATTGATTGATCTTCATATTCATACGTCCGCATCCGACGGAACTTTTTCTCCCCAGGAAATTGTAAGGTTAGCAAAGGGAAAAGGGCTGAGGGCTGTTAGTATTACTGACCACGATACTGTTGATGGAAATGAAGCGGCTATAAAAGCAGGGACGGAAATTGGGTTGGAAGTAGTTCCGGGGGTAGAAATCAGCGTGGAGTGGGAGGGGCGGCCGGTTCACATTTTAGGGTATTATATTGACGTGGAAAATGAAGTTCTACAGTCAGCCCTTCAAAACCTGATCGACTTTCGCGAGGAACGCAATCCTCAAATCATAAAACGACTTAATTCCTTGGGCTTAAACATTTCGTATGAGGAGGTTAAAGCGATAGCTGGTGATGGGATAGCAATAGGGCGCCCGCATTTTGCTCAGGTGCTGGTTGAGAAAGGCTACGTAAAAAATGGGGATGAAGCATTCAAGAAGTACTTAAAAAGAGGGGGCCCTGCTTATGTGGAAAAAAAACGCTTAACCCCCAACGAGGGAATTCAGTTAATCAAGAATGTTTCGGGAATTCCGGTATTGGCTCACCCTTACAACATTGACGGAATAAAAAACAGGGATTTAGAAGACTTCATTCTTCAGTTCAAGGGGATGGGGATCGAGGGAATCGAAGTATTTTACCCGTTACACAATTTTCAACAGACATTAAAACTTAAAGCTTTTGCTGAAAAACATGGTCTGTACATAACCGGAGGAACTGATTTTCATGGGGAGCAAAAGCCTGACATTCAGATCGGGAGTGGCTTTGGTGCTCTGAGGATCCCTTATGAATTGATAATTAAGATGAGAGAAAAGCATGAGGGCAAAAACCCAAAAAAATGATCGTAACGTTCGAATTTGGCGATGCGGAGCTATCGTTACGGTAACTGATTGGCGCATTGTTAATGATTACTAAAACCTGCTGCCCCTCGGATTTTCACTGGTTGTTTTTTTATCCGCTGAATAAAACTGATGAGTAAGATTCGTCCCCTCGAGCTCCAGGACTTTCCGCTGGTAAAAGCGTACCTTCGCCGCTATCCCCCTCAGGTATCCGAGTTAACTTTTACCAACCTATTTGTTTGGCGCACTTTCCGACCCATTTTCGTTGCGGATAAAGATGACACATGCATTCTTCTCGCTGACTACCGAAAGGATGGTTGCTGGGTCTTCGGCCCACCCCTGGGGAAATTATCATCTTTGGCTGAAGTACGGTGGCGCGGAATGGACATTAAGGGATTCACCAGAATTCCTGAAGACACAGCAAAAAGACTAAGAGACGAAGGGTTGAGCGTCATCCCTGATCGTGATAACGCAGACTATGTCTATCGCGCATCTGACCTGGCAAATCTTGTTGGGGCGAAGTATCACAAAAAGCGGAATTTAGTAAAACAATGTTTGGAAAAATATCAGTGCCAGTACGAGGAAATTACTCTGAAGAATATCTCTGAGTGCATACAAATGCAGGATCAATGGTGCACGGTACGCGAATGCGGCCGTGATCCTGGTTTGTGTCACGAATATAATGCTATTCGCGATAGCTTTACGTATTTCGAACTTTTTAACCTTATTGGTGGCGCGATTCGGGTAAATGGTGTTATTAAAGCGTATGCCATTGGAGAAGAATTAGTGTCAAACACCGCGGTGTGGCATTTTGAGAAAGCCATGCCTGATATTCAGGGCCTCAGTCAGCTTATCAATCAATGGTTTTCCTTGCGCTCATTGCAAGGTTTTGAGTTTGTGAACCGTGAACAAGACTTGGGTATTCCTGGGTTGCGTCAGGCGAAAGAAAGCTACTACCCTCACCATATGGTTGAAAAGTTTACCGCGATTATGGCATCAACGGGCCTGAACGGTGCCCACCGGCCGGATCCCAAAGAATGCGATCGCCATAACAGGGTGCAGGAATAAAAAACCCTGAGAACGTTGCAGGGTGATAGGGGCTTGGGTATTAAAAAGTTTTTTGGCTTAGAAAGCGTTTCGGTTTTTATTCTTCGTATTTGACGAACTCCTTTACAAATTCTTCGGTTTTTTTTCTGTCTTCCGAATCGATAGCAATAAATTCAATGCCTACGCCCCCCTTTTTAAGGTGCTTTACCTCTCCAACTGCCTCGATATATTTGGCTGAACCAGGAAGCTGGAAAACCAAACTAACTTTACTCCCTATGGGAGTCTCTTGAAGCTTTTGCAGAAAACATCCGCCGGAAGATATATCCTCAGTCATCCATGCTTTTTTACCACTGGCGTCCTCAACCCTAAAACCAAATCGAATTCGCAGATATTTCCTCTTTTCCTCCAAGGTGTTACTCCTTTTTAGAGGTTCTTTACCTTTTTAAAAAAAAAATATCAGCTTCGCCTCCTGTAGCAAAGGGAGGGCAAAGATTTAAACAAGCATTTTAGTAGGTTAGTGTCTGTTGAGAATTCGGAACCGTGTAATTGTTTGAGGAATAAAATCGAAAAGTCAATAATGAAATAATTGCTGCCGAGCATAAAAAAGAACATTGCTCTAAAATTGCCTCAACAGAGGCTCAGGAAAAGACTAATAATCATTTAAATAGTTGATAAAAATTATTTTTAATACAAATAAGACTGGTTTTCCCATGGACCGCTAGATCTGCTTCCCGAGTTTTTCCGCCAAAAACTTCATTTATACATTGCATCCCGAGACACACCCCCAAAATGGACACTTTGTTGCTGAACATTCTTAGTATATGTTTAGCAAGCCCGGCATCTTGAGGCACTTTTGGACTAGGTGAGATTATAATGCCATCGGGAGCAAACTCGTTGATAGAGTTTAAGTTCAATTGGTCCTTCCGATTAACCTTCATTTCTACCGAGACATTGCTCATGATGAGTTGCACCAAATTATACGTGAAAGAATCGTAGTTATCTACCATTAATATCCGGATCATGAGCTACCTGAAAACAAATTATTTTATACTTTTGATTATTGGTTGGCTACTCGGGCACCTCTAACTAAGAAAATATATAAGATTTTTTCAGAGATTAAAATGTTTTTTTGAGTAATTTCTTGACAGTGGTTTATGAGTTATATATATAATCCGAACCAATTATCTTATCGATGCGAAGAATCGAAAAATATAAAAGATCACAATTGGTTAAAATTTATGAAGATTAAATAGGGGGGCTGCAAGAAATGAGTGAAGTAATTGCCAGCTTTGAAAAAAATTCGTTTGAAGAAGTTCGAATTTCTCTAACAAACTTTAAAGGGAAAGACCTTATTGATCTGAGAGTTTACTACCGTCCTGATGATGGAGAGGAAATGCGCCCCACAAAGAAGGGAATAACTATTTCCCTTGAGAAATTTTCTGAATTAAAGAATGCAATCCTTGCCCTTGAGAAAGCTCTTCCCAAAAAAGAAAAATGATTAAAATCAAAACCTCGATGTTTTTCAAACACCTCAGCCACAAAGGACATTATGGGAAAGTAACAATCGTTTATTCATATTCTTTTTCAATCTTTTTTGACTTTTCCTCTAATTCCGCCAGCAGTCTTTTTCGATAATCTTCAATTTCTTTTTTTATTTCTGAGTACTTGTTTGCCAAAATCTGAGCGGCAAAAAGAGCGGCGTTTTTTGCCCCTGATTTACCGATCGCCATGGTGGCCACGGGAACCCCCGGTGGCATCTGAACCGTGGAAAGTAAAGCGTCAAGGCCGTTTAAGGATGAAGAATCTATCGGAACACCAATAATGGGCAGACAGGTATTGCTTGCGATTACTCCCGCAAGATGGGCAGCATGACCAGCTCCAGCGATGATCACCTCTATCCCCTGATCCGAAGCATTGCGGGCGTATCGAGATGTTCGTTCAGGGGAACGATGGGCGGAGGTTACCATGACCTCAAAACCAATTTTTAATTCCTTGAGCATCTTAATCGCTTCTTCCATGACCGGCATATCAGAAGCGCTTCCCATTACGATACTGACTAATTTTTTTTCCATGGCACCTCAACTATTGTGATAATTGTTAAAAGAAAAACTTATCTATTCTTCGGGCTCCAGTTTTTTCTGGATTAGTTCATGCTCTTTTTTAATTTCTTTATTTTGGGGGCTTAGGCTTAACGCTTTCGTGAACGCCCCTAAGGCCTCGTGATACCAGCCCCCTTCTCGATAATTTTTCCCCACCTTAAGGTAAGCATCAATTAAGCCTCGATCATAGATGCTTTCAAAAAAAGATTTAAGTGATCCTTCACCATAAACACGATCAAACTGGTCTTCCGCTTCTACTAAAAAACGGATGAGCAACCCATCATTTTTGTTTTGAATGATGATTGTTTGGAGTTGATCCATCGCTTTAGTAAAAAGGTACCGGAGACTATCTATTTCTTGAGCGATACTCTCTTGTGCTCTTTTTATTATCGTTTTATATTCCTCGCACAACTCCGCCAGATTTACAGCGGCAGGAATTTTTTTGCTTTCGGTAAAGACATTTCCCCACTTTCGATAAACTTCCATAATATAAACGTCTTCTTTTAACTTCATCCCTTCATGGAAAATTGAACCGAGGGTCCAGTCGAATATATTTTCGTAGAAGCGTTGTTTGGAGATATTTTTGCGAAAAAGAACATGGGAGCTGTCTTTCAAATTCCACAGAGACCCTTTATTGTTTTCGGTTCCAATCCAGAGTTCTAAAGCTTTGAAAGCGAAGTGGCCAGACTTTTTGTAATGATCATAAAGGTCATTAAAAAATAGTCTGGCCAAAAGCATCTGCTGGATGAGATCCTTGAGTAAAACCGATTTTCGCTCTTCAATCCACTTTTTTTCTTTCATGGTTATAACCGTTTTTTAGTTTACCAGCGTCTCAAATGAAAAAATATTTTACATAAATGAGGATCATTTCCTTTTAAGCGCCTTGTCACCAATGTCTTTCCGATGATAGGCACCTTCCCAAGCGATCGTTGATACTGCTTTATATGCTTGGTTAATAGCTTCTTGGATGGCGTCTCCAAGAGCAGTGACTCCCAGTACCCTTCCTCCGTTTGTTACTATGTTTCCGTTTTCCCAGGCAGTGCCTGCATGAAAAACAAAAGCCTCTTTTACCTGTTCGGCTGCCTCCAGCCCGGAAATTGTTTTCCCCTTTTCGTATGTTCCGGGGTAACCGGATGATGCCATGACAACGCAGACGGCTGGTCTCGCATCCCATTCGATTTTAATTTCCTGCAGAGTACCCGCAATCGTGGCTTCCAAAACAGGAAGGAGATCGCTTTTCATTCTTACCAGCAGGGGTTGTGTCTCAGGATCCCCAAACCGGGTATTAAATTCAAGCACCCATGGTTCCCCTTTATCAATCATCAGACCTGCATAAAGAATTCCCCTGTATTTCCTGCCTTCCGCAGCCATCCCCTTAATAGTTGGGATCATTATTTTTTTCATTACTTTTTCGCTTATCTCTGGTGTTACCACGGGAGCAGGAGAGTAGGCCCCCATCCCTCCCGTATTGGGGCCTTGATCGCCATCATAGATTGCTTTGTGGTCCTGGGAGGAGGGCATGGGAACAACGGTTTCCCCATCCGTAAAAACCAGAAAAGAGGCTTCTTCACCTCGGAGCAATTTTTCAATAACCACTTTATTGCCCGCAACTCCAAAATCCTTTTTGATCATTATTGAATCGATTGCATCGAGCGCTTCTTTTTCAGTCATCGCCAGGATTACTCCCTTACCTGCCGCCAGACCATCAGCTTTAACCACTAAAGGAGTGCCTCGCTCCTTGACATGCTTCTTTGCTTGTTCCGCGGACAAGAAGGTCGCATGGTCAGCAGTAGGAATATTATATTTTTTCATAAATTCCTTGGCAAAGGCTTTACTGCCCTCTAATTCCGCTGCTTGAGCGCTGGGACCACAAATAGTGAGGCCACGTTTTTGGAAGAAGTCAACGATTCCCATAGTAAGTGGCCCTTCCGGCCCAACGACCGTAAGATCAATCGACTCTTTTTCAGCAAAATTAGCCAAACCGGGCATGTCCTCCGCATGTATAGGAATACACTGGGCCTGATGGGAAATTCCGGCATTTCCCGGAGCACAGAAAATCTTACTTATTTCGGGACTGGAAGAGAGTTTCCAGACGATCGTATGTTCTCGTCCCCCGCTTCCAATAACAAGTACTTTTTTCATTTTTCCCCCAAAGCTCTTCACCTGTTTTTAAATATCACCCCAGTTACTTACTTTAGCAATGAGGTAGCCGTTTAAACTTTTTCTAAATATTCGGTGATCGCTTTATCATAGTGAGAAGTTAATTTAAAAACTTTCTTGGCTAAACGAAAACGGGTTTCCAAGGAAAGCGCGCCTCCGGATTTTTTCATCTCTTCGATAATTTTTTCATAATCCTGAGGGTCAGTTACCACGGCCACATCATGATAGTTTTTTGCTGATGAGCGTAGCATAGTAGGGCCACCAATATCAATATTTTCAATCGCCTCGTCCAGGGTGCAGTCTGGTTTGGCAACAGTTTTTTCAAAGGGATAAAGATTTACCACCACCAAATCAATTGGCTCGATGCCGTGGGTTTTCATTTGCTTCATATGTTCTGCATTATCCCGTTTTCCTAACAAGGCACCATGAATTTTGGGATGGAGGGTTTTTATCCGCCCATCCATCATCTCGGGAAATCCGGTATAACGTGATACTTCCATAACTGGGATTCCTGCTTCCTGAAGAGATCGAGCCGTCCCCCCGGTTGAAAGAATCTGGATTCCCATCGCATGCAACGTTTGACCCAATTGTATAGCTCCGGTTTTGTCAGAAACACTGACTAGTGCGCGTTTAATTTTTACCTCTTTCACAGCAATTCCTCCTTAACTTATGTGAAATGATTTGTTGCTTTGCTATGCTCAATTTTTAACCTCAAACATAGTGCCGCCTTTTTTGTATATTCGTTGAACACGAGTGCTTATTCCACAAAGAATTTCATACGGTATGGTATCAGCCCATTGGGCAACTTCTTCGACAGAAATAGTAGCTTCTCCCTGACGCCCAAAAAGCACAACTTCCTCCTCTGGCTTTACTCCCGGAAGTTCGGTAACGTCAGCCATAATTAAATCCATACAAACTGAACCTACGAGAGGCAACTTTTTACCTTGAATTAAAATTTTTCCCCGGTTAGAAAGCCGATAATGGTATCCATCGCCATATCCAATAGCAATGGTGGCAATAAGGCTTTCGGTTTTCGTGTAAAAAGTACGGCTATAGCTTATGGGCGTTTCTGGGGGAACGGTTTTTATTTGAATGACGTGAGTTTTGAGGCTCATAACAGGTTTTAATGAGAGATGAGTATCCTTGAGATCATCCGAAGGATAGGCCCCATAGAGCATAAGCCCTGCCCTGACCATATTGAAATCAGGGATAAATTTTTCAATGATAGCTGAACTGTTGGCCATATGGATCAGGGAAGGATCAAAATGGAGCTTTCTTACAAGGGATAGTGATTTTTTAAATTTTTTCGTTTGATCAGCCGTATAATTTCTGCTCTCTTTATCCCGAAGAGGGGCAGAAGAAAAATGGGAAAGAACACCTTCCACTTTTAAGAAGTTAACTGATTGAAGACTGGTGAAAAAATTTTCTGTTTGGTCAAACGGGACCCCCAACCGGTTCATACCCGTGTCTATTTTAATGTGAACCGGAAGCACGTGATTTTGTCTTTTCCCTTCAGCGTCAAGGGCACGGGCTAAAGCAAGGTCAAAGACCACGGGAGTGAGTCTAAAGGTAAAAATTTTTTTAACGTGAAAGGGAAAAATCCCCCCTAAAATCAAAATGGGTTTTTGGATGCCGGCTTTACGAAGCTTAATTCCTTCTTCAATAAAGGCAACACCCAAAAAATCTACCCCTAGCGCCTCCAGTTCACGGGCAATACCAATTGCGCCATGACCGTAGGCATTGGCTTTTACGACAGCAAGAATTTTTTTTCCTTTCCCCCCTAACCTTCGGACTTGGGCTACGTTAAACGCCAAGGCGTCTAAATCAATTTCCGCTTGGGTAGGAGAGTGAGGTAATGTTTTCACCATGAAACTCTCACGGTAATAGAAAAACTAGTTAAGGGGGTGACTATGTCAACAGGGCAAAGACCTTGAAAAATTTGACCAAAAATCCCCTGCAAACAGGCTGTTGGGAAAAGTCATGCCAAATAGAATGTGCATCCTAAAAGGGGCGAACCCCCTGCAATTCACCTTGGTTAGACGCACCTTTTAGGTGCGAAAACAGTTTTTCAACAGCCTGATAGATAGTTGAAAGGGAGTATATATTTTTGTAATAGGTAAATCAATTATTCTGTGATAAAATCTAATTTTAATTTTTCAATACTAATTACTAACTTTCGGGCAGATTGCGGGTAAAAAAAGTAGGAAATTATTCTGTCTTAATGATGACGCCATAAAAAACAGTTCTTGCGCAGAAAAAAAGTGCAACTACTTTTATCAAACGCAGCAGCTTTTTAAGTGGTAATCTGAGGCGCGGGATTGGAGAAAATAAAAATTAGATGGTTAGAGGGAAATTATGGAAAATGAGTTTCGCAGAAAACATGGTGAATTTGACTCTTCACCCAAAAAAAATGAGTTTCGCAGAAAACATGGTGAATTTGACTCTTCACCCAAAAAAAGATTTTCAATCACAACCATTATTTTCTTTTTTTTGGGCGCAATTACGCTCGCGGGATTTTTGCTTTTATTTTTTTTTCCGGACTTTGTTGATCAGGTTATAAAAGGAGGGAGTTCTTTTTTTAAGACAAAGCCGACGTTGCACCATGTGACAATAGATTTAAACGGAAAAGAAAAGGAGCTTCCCGACCAAGGTATTGTAGAAGTACAGTCAGGGGATAAACTAAACTTAGTGGATGTTGACACCAGTGTGTTTTTTAACCGCGGCATAAATGCAGAGATCGAAAACATCCAGTCTGATATAGGGTTGAATGCATCAGTTGAGATTAATAAAATGGTTGAGGCAACTTTGAAATCTTCCCGCGATGGGCGGGGAAAAGAATTCCGTCTTAGTTTTCATAAAAATGGGGAAGCCTTTGGCTCTATCGGTATAAAAGTAGCTTTAACTGCGGCAGATTGGTTGACTTGGGGAGATGCCCAGAAAGAAGGTAAGATAAAAATTAAATGCTACCAATTTGCAAAAAAAATATCTCCTGAAAATTCAGAAATAAATCTCCGTCTGGCGGAAACGTATAAAGCGGCAAAGGACCTGCAAGATTCTATCAGAGCTTATGAGGAAGCAGTAAAAGCAGATCCAAAAAATATGGATAATCTTCTGAGTCTGGAAGACCTTTATTCGAAAACCAAAAATAACGACGGTCTTATAATGACCTATGAGAGAATTGTAAAACTTGACCAAAAAAATGCTACTGCTTATAATAACTTAGGCTATGCATATTTTAAAAAAGGGGATTTTAAGATGGCTGAAGGGGCCTATAATAAAGCTCTGGATATTAATCCCAGGGATGCTGATTTTAGGACCAATCTTGCCAAGGTATATGAACAGAATAAAAATTACCCCCAAGCTATCAAAGAATATGAAAAGGTTTTCTCTCAAAATCCCCAGAACAAAAATGTCCTTTATACCTTGATCGACCTTTATGGCGCAAAAAAAGATACAGATAACCTGATTAACACGTATGAACGTCTTCTGAAACTTGAACCCAAAAATGCCACGCTTTACAACAACCTTGGATTTATTTACCAGGAGAAAAAAGAATGGAATAAGGCGATAGAATCTTTGCAAAAGGCCGTGAAGCTTAGTTCCAAAGACCCGACTTTCCGAAAGGCTTTAGCCAGCTGTTATTATGAAGCAGGCAAGAAGAATGAGGCGGTTAATGAGTATGAAAATTTTCTCTCACTTAAGCCCAATGATCGGGATACGCTTTATGCATTAGCTGATCTTCTTAAAAAAGAAAATGACAAAAGAAAACTGGTTAATGTTTATGAGCGGATTCTTAGTGTTGAGTCTAAAAACCACTTGGTAGAAAATAATCTGGCGGTGCTTTATGAAGCACTGGGTAAGCGAGAACAGGCGCTAACCCATTACCGAAAGGCTCTTGTATTAGCCCCAGAAAATAATGAATACCGAAAGAACTTAGCCCAATCTTTAGAAAAAATGGGAAAACTGAATGAGGCGATCGAGGTGTATGAAAAAGCACTCCAGATTAATCCTCGTGACGTCGACGCCCTTAATTCTTTGGCCGATCTCTATGTAAGGACGAATAATGAGAAAAAACTGCTAGAAGCGTATCAGAAAATTTTAAAGGTAGAACCCAATAAAGCAGACCTCCATGACAAGTTGGCCTCTCTTCTGGCTAAAAATAAGGAATTTGATGAAGCCATTCACCACTACCAGAAAGCAATTCAGCTTGCTCCTCAAAACTTCGCCTACCGGATTAACTTAGCTCGGGTTTACGAAAAGATGGGGGATTTAGAAAACGCGCTCGCGGAATATAAAACAGTTTACAAAATCAATCCCGAATCCCAGGGAGCAAAAGACAAGGTCCATGACCTTAATATAGAGATTTTAAGACGCAAACATACTGCTATTCCTTAATATCCCCATGCCCGCAAACCTCACTCCGCAGTATTATGATGCTGAAAAAAATTATCGGCAGGCAAAAAATCCTTCCGAGAAAATTCTTGCCCTGGAAACCATGCTCGCGATAATGCCCAAGCATAAGGGAACTGACAAACTTCGGGCTGATTTAAGGCGCAAAATATCCCAGCTGAAAGAAGATACCCTAAAAAAATCAGGAGGGAAACGCGGCCAACTTTTTGACGTGATAAGAAGTGGGGCAGGGCAGGTTGTATTAATAGGGTTCCCTAATGTGGGGAAGTCCCAGCTGGTTGGTAGCTTAACCCAAGCAAGACCTGAAGTTGGTGAGTATCCCTATACTACTCATTCCCCCGTTCCTGGAATGATGGAGTATAAAGATATAAAGATTCAGTTGGTGGATATCCCCTCTGTTTTCGATGAATCGGCTCGGGGTTGGCTCATAAATGTTGTTCGGAATGCCGATGCTTTGCTTCTGATAGTTGATCTTATTGATGGACCGGGAATCCAGGTAGAACTGTTACTGGAAGAACTGGAAAAATATAAAGTTAGACCTGAATGGACGGTTAATGCGGAAGATGTTATCTTTTTGGGAAAAAAAATGATGATCGTTGGAAATAAGCTCGATGCAGCAGAAGCAGCAAAAAACTTTCTTCTGGTTCAAGAAAAATTTTCCGCTTTTCACCCCGTTGCTGTTTCAACAGCGCAGGGGCAAAAACTGGAGAACTTGAAGAACGAGATTTTCACGTTTCTTAAGATTATCAGGGCGTATACAAAAACCCCGGGAAAAGAGCCGGATTTAAAACATCCGGTCATTTTAAAAAAGGGCAGCACAGTTTTGGACTTTGCTGCCGCGATTCATAAAGATTTTGTTGAGAAGCTTCTGTATGCTCGTATTTGGGGTTCAGAAAAATATAAAGGCCAACGAGTTCAAAGAGATCATTTTTTGGAGGATGGAGATATTATAGAACTTCACATTTAAACAGGCGTTGACGACTATGGTTGCGAGCTCGAAGCATGTGCTTTCCATTCTTTGTTTTGATGTGACGTATCTTTTTGTGCCATAAGGTTCATAAACTGATCAGTAGCCGCTAAAATGGCTTGTCCCATCTGGTTCTGGAACTCGGTCTGTTTTAAGGCTTTCTCCTCAACTGGGTTGCTAATAAAACCAATCTCGATGAGCACCGAAGGCATTTCTGCAGTTTTTAAGACCCTGAAAGCAGCCTGCTTTGGTTTTTCAAATTTTACGGCGTGAGCCTTTTCTATCTCTCTCAGAATCAAAGCTCCATAACGGAGACTGGAATTGATGTTGTTGGTTAAAGCTAAGTCGAGTAGAGTAAGGTTGAGGTCAACATTTTCTGAAAAAGGGATGCCAACAATTAAATCTGAGGAATTTTCTTTTTCCGCTAAACAACGAGTCGCTTCATCACTTGCTCCCTTTAGAGATAGGCAATATACTGAAGCCCCTTGAGTTTGCTTTATATGGTTGCTGTCAGCATGGATACTGATAAAGAGATCAGCATGGTAATTTTCGGCTATTTTTGTCCGTTCTTTTAAGGGGAGGAAATAATCTCCATTTCGGGTTAGCAAGGTTTGATACCCTGTTTTTTCATCAAACATCTTTTTTAACGTCCGGGCGAAGTTCAAAACAATATCCTTTTCCTTGGTTGTTCTTGGCCCAATCGCTCCCGGATCCTCTCCACCATGACCTGGGTCAATCACAATTAATTTCTTATTTTTTGCTTCGGAAAGCATTGTTGCCCGATTTTTATCAGCACCATTTTTCAGATCCGGTCGGAAGAGATTGATTGATAATCGTTGCATTTTCTCCTCTGGGGAATTTTCAATAAAACAGATATGTTGCTCAACAGGGTGAACAACATCAAAGACGACTCTTAAAATATTCTTTTCCAAACTTCCAAATCGGATTTGGTTAACAATGCCATCTTTTATCGTGATATCCTGTTTGGGGAAAGAAAGAGTTGTGTTATCAAAATCAACGATAAATCGGTTGGGATTAGCTAATGAGAAAGGTTTGTAAGGAACCTTGCCGCTTACATCCAGAAGAATGCTGGTGTGGTCTGGTGCTGACCAATATTGGATGCTAGTGATGTGATAATTTTCCTGGCCGAGTCCGAAAAAGGTACCCCCAAAAAACAATAAGATCATAATAGAATAAATAAAAATTCTTGTCATGGTTTAAAATATTTTTATAACAATTGGATTTTATTATTTAATAATATAGAAAATTTTTCATTTGTCAAGTGAAAGCCTCTGTTATTAAGTGATTCACTTTTTTGGTCGCCTTCCCTGATAAAACTGTCAAAAGGGGAAGCGGGAAGTGGAATAACGTGGGTAAACAGATTGTTAACCCTTGTGACTCTTAAAAGGCTTTCAAGATTTAGCAGGCTTTTAATTGAAGGGGCTAAGGAAATTTTTTGTAATAGTGCTTCGCATTCATCACTCCTAACACGTTGGAAACTCCCGACATATTTTCATTGACATACATTAGAATTTTAACTAAGTTAAAGCTATAAAATAGGATTTACGATAAAAAATGGATTTATTTTCTTTTGGTCTATTATCGCAAAACATGTGTTCGGGTGATTAGTATCCAATGAAGAATACCGCACTCATTTCTTTTGACTTAGATGGCACCCTGGTTGAACCTACGTATATCAACTTAGTATGGGAAAGGGGAATCCCGGAACTTTATGCCCAAAAAAATCACATCACCCTTGAACAAGCAACAGCAAAGGTAATGGGCGAATATGAACGAGTTGGGGATGGCGCTCTTATTTGGTATGATATTAAGCACTGGTTTGATTTTTTTGATCTTCCGGGTGATTGGAAAGGCTTGCTGGAAGAGCACCGCAAGGAAATTAGACTTTTCCCTGAAGTAAAAGAAGTGCTGGAGGAATTGAAAGAAGACTTTGAACTTATTGTTACCTCCAACGCAGCGCGGGAGTTTGTGGAAATGGAAATAAAGGAAACGGGAATCAGTCCTTATTTCAGGCGGATATTTTCAGCTACTTCAGATTTTGGACAGGTTAAAAAGATCCCACAATTCTATAAAAAGATTTGCGACATAATGGGGGTTTCCCCTTCTCAGATAATTCATGTAGGAGACCATTATGAATTTGACTTTTTAGTTCCTCAAAAGTTGGGCATGAAGGCCTATTATTTGGATCGAAATGGAACGAAGCCTAAAGATGGTTTTACGCTAAAAAACCTCAAAGGGTTTGTTCAACTGCTTAAGTAATACAGGGGAAAGGACAATGTGATTCAATAAGCCTAAAAAAGAAATGAGGTGACGCGATGGAAGAGAAGGATTTGGAAAAGTTAACTGCAACTAAACTGAGGGAAATTGCTAAACAGTACGAAGGAATTACCGGCGTCCACGCGATGAAAAAAGAGGAGCTTATTCATGCTATCCGTGAGGCCCGGGGAGAACCTCAGAAACCAGGGAAAAAAACGAAAGTTCATACCATAGGCAGCCTAAAAAAAAGAATCAAGAACTTAAAAGAGGAGAAAAACGTTGCCCTCAAAAAAGATAAAAAGACGATTACGGCTTTAAGGAGAAAGATTAAAAGGTATCGACGGCTAACGAGAAAGTTGGCTAAGGGGAAGTCATAAAAACGTTTTTGCGTTTTGGTGTTTTTAAAGGAAATGGAAGGAAGGTGTTATGAAAGAAAAACTTCGTTCTGAACTCCATAAGGCCATGAAAAATAAAGACTCCCTTCGCACGGGAACTATTCGGATGATGATGGCCGAACTCACCAACAAGGAGAAAGAGGGAAAACCGGTTGAGGAGCAGGATGTGCATAAGGTTTTTTTTGGGATGCTTCGTAAACGGGAAGAAGCAATTGAAGAGTTTACGAAAGCGAAACGGGATGATTTGGCTGAAAAAGAAAAAGCCGAGATGGAAATTATAAAAGAGTTTCTCCCCAAACAGTTGAGCGAAGGGGAGATTAGAAAAGAAACCCGGATGGTTATTGCGGAGGTGAGCGCAAAAGACATGAAATCAATGGGGCAGGTGATGGGGATTCTCACCAAAAAATTAACCGGGAGAGCATCAGGGAGCGTTCTGAGTAAAATTGTAAAAGAAGAGCTTTCACAATAGCCCGCCCTTGGTTTGTGCACTTATAGGGGCTGGAAGGAAGACGATAGTGGCTCCAAACTTTCTTGACTTTGTTTTTCTTATCTTTCTCATTGCCTGCTATTTTTTAAGCGCCCTTCGGGGGGGGAGCAAACAAATTTTTTCTTTAGCAGCCATTATCCTCTCCTTTGTGATTGCCGGCCGAAACTATTGGGATGTCGGTAAGGTTTTTCCCGAAAAAGTTTTCCCGGAAAGTTTTGCGGGAGCGGTAGGATTTGTGGTTGTTTTTCTTTTGGCCTTTGGTATTGTCTCTTTGATTGGACGATTTCTGGATGGCATTTTTAAACAAATACATTTTGGTGTGATTGATCGCTTTGTAAGTATAGCCATAGGAATACTTAAAGGGCTTACTTTGGGTTGTATGACAGTTGTCATTTTGATGCTAAACTACCCTGCAGATGCTTTGATAGTAACCGATTCAATTATCAGCCCTTATATTCTTCCTGCTGCCCACAAATTCGTAACACTCCTTCCCCAAAAAGAACAAGAGGAGTTTTTTGGCAAAGAAGCTGACCTCCAGAAATTCTGGGGAAAAAATAAGGGGAAAAAAAGTAGTATGTAAATGACGAGGACTTATGGATTTAATTGATCAGATTAAATATGACGAGCAGGGGTTAGTGCCCGCAATAATCCAGGACTATGTAAATAACGAAGTGCTTATGGTAGCCTACATGAATAAAGAGGCTTTCAAGAGAACGTTGGAGTCAGGACGGACGTGGTTTTGGAGCAGGTCAAGAAAAAAATACTGGCAAAAAGGGGAACACTCGGGACATATGCAAAGCATAAAAGAGATTTTGATTGATTGTGATAATGATGCCATATTAATAAAAGTTGATCAAAAAAAAGCGGCCTGCCATACGGGATATCGAAGCTGTTTTTACCGAAAGTTGGAACGTCAAGAATTTAAAGTATTTCAGGAAAAAATTTTCGACGAAAAAGAAGTTTATACTTAGTTCATTAACTCGTCTAAGGTAAGCGTATTGTTAGTAGTCCTTTCACAAAAAGCTGGTCCCATCTTACTCCAGGGCTTAGCGTACTTGATCGGAATCAATAATTTTTCAGTATTGTCTATCTTGGACCAGAGCGTTTCAAGTTTTTCCTTTACCTCCTCAATATGAGGACGGCTTTGAGGACGTAGTTCTAACATCGGTTCAACAATCCTCGCCATTTCAATGAGTTCGGGTGAGGCGCGCAAATCAGGATTGGCCTCGACAATTGGTATCCTACTTCCCCCGTAGACCAGTCTAAGTTTTTCTTTGAGATTGGAAGCCCCTTCCAAGGAAAGGGGAACCCTTCCGGTTACAAGGGAATAGATTATCGCTCCTAAGGAATAAAGGTCTGACTGATAAGATTCTTTGCCTACCAATTGTTCCGGGGCCATAAAATTTAGGGTCCCAACGGTTTTTCCTTCAAACAAGTCAGTTGAATATGCTGGATCAAAAGAGATTGCAACGCCAAAGTCTATAATTTTGATGAGTTTCAACACGCCATTTTGATCAGCAAGGAAAAGAACATTGGTGGGTTTCAAATCCCGATGAACGACCTGTTTGCTCTTTAGGTACATCAGGGCATCAATCATTTGGATAAAAAGTCGGCAGATGATCTCGAGGGTTATTCCTTCCCACGACTTCAATTTAATGTTAGAGCTCAATCGCGCATTTTTTTCAATAAGGGTTTCTAAATTATCAGTTGGATAGTAACCGAGGGCTAACATCGTGTCACCTTGATCACTTTGTGCCAGACCATAACACTCAACAATATTTTGGTGGGCAGAAGAACCTTGCTGAATAAGCTCGCTATGAATCCGGCCCTCATGCTTTAAAAACCTTAATAGAAGAGGAAAATCTTTAGCTCCAGGATCAGACGTTGGCTTTTTCAGGGCGACAATATTTCCTTGGTAGATTCCAATGCTCACTTTGCCCATTGCCCCGGATTGGATATCTCCCAAAACAGCTAATTTTTTATTCCGAAATTGTTGGGGATTCATTAAGGAATTGAGCAGAAGTTTAAGCAGGGCTAACATCTCCTCTTTGCCCTTGGAACTGTATCCCGCGATTTCTTCTTGGGCTTTTTTTTGGACGTGCGCCATATTGAAGTAGGTTGGAAAAATAAATGTACGGGTGAATTCGCCACCAAAAGGAATGGATCGAGTAGTTTGGTAATCATAATACGCACGGCTGAAAATAAAATTAAGAAAGTGTTTCAAGACCACCGCATGAGGGTTTTTCTCATAGGCATGATAGAGATTGACGATACGGCGATAGATACGGTATCCCTTTTCCACTTTTTCTATTTTAACGGCAAAGGATAGAGCCTCACTACGGTTGGTGATTCTGCAAAAATCCCGAAGAGGAATAATATTTCTTAAGTTAAGGAGTGAGAGGCGGAAGATATGGTGGGATATTTCTTTAATAGTGTTTAACCGCGAAGCAGTTTTTTCTAATGCGGAGAGAATATGGTCATTGAGGGTATCTTCAACATATTTTGTATCCTCAGCAACTTGTCGACCAACAGCAATTTTTTCTACGGTAAATCCAAATTCGAATAATACTTCCGCAATGCTTATGATATCTTCAGTGATTGCTCGACGGAACCGAAAATGATAGAAACGGAAAAAATGAGGATTACTGTTTAAATAGTGACTCAGGTGGAGAATTACATTTCGGAAGCCGCTTAACTGGACTGGATTGGGGCAATAATAGGTACCTTCAAGGGTTGTTGCCTCGGATTGATCGAATTTGATCCGCCAAGGAATGATATCTATTCCCTCACGGTAACCAAATTTGACTTGATACTTTTTATTCATAGAGCCTAAAAACCGGTGACCTTCCTTGAGCATTTCCCCTCGTTCTTTGGTTCCTTTGGCATCAACCAAGTCTTGAAGGGCATAGAGAAAATAAGGTTTATCTTTTTCGACCGGCTTCAGCTCTTTGACTGCAGCAATAATTTCATCTCGGAGCCTTGTTTGGCGGGCAAAGAGAGCGATCCTTTCCAAGGATTCGATATAGGTGAGATGTTGGGATTCAATCTGTCGCCGAAGGTCGTTCAGAAATAGCGAGAGGGGATTTATATATTTTCTGACCACCAAGTCTAAGGAGCTAAAGGGGTTAACAATTTTTGTCCCCACCCCTTGCATGGCTTGAAAGCGGACTTGATAACCAGAGACAATTTCCAGAAGACGCTCTCTGATTCTTTGATCGCTTTTTAGGCGAAGAAAAGTTGTGTCTTGCTCCATCACCTCTCTTAAAATGAACGTTTGGTCCGGGTTGGATAGCCTAATGCTAAAGGAAGTCTAAGGAAGAATAAAAAAAATTCCATTTTTGCTTTAAGAAATTAGCATAATAAAAATTTTAAAACAAGAGAAACTTGTTTTATAGGTTTCCTTATTTTTTTTGAGAGTACAGTACAACATAACAAAATTAAATGAATAATTGTTGTTTGACGAAAAGCACGTTTGCTCCCTTTAAGGGAACGAAAAAAGCCTAGAAGAAAGAAGAATGGGTATAGATTAAAGAAAATTTATTGACTTATAGATTTTGAAGGTTTTATAATATATCTTTAAAAATTAACCACTTATAATAAGAAAAAAAGGTGTTTTATGTATTGTCCACGATGCAATCTTCACTCAGAAGAGTATGTCGACAAATGTCCGCTATGCACTGGCTCTATGGAGGTCGACGAGTTAGGAAGCAGCCTCATAAAGACGCCTACTATGACGGAAAAAGAAGGGACCGAAGCTTTCCCAAAAGAAGAAAGTTTGGAACTTAATGAGGATGATTTTGGTGAAGGGACCGACGTGAATTCAATCTCCGGACTGGAATTGGAGCAGGAAAAAATAATGGAGGAAGCAAAAAAAGAACTGCCTGATGAAGAACCAGGGGATGAGAAAACCGTATCTCCCTTTCGAGAAGAGAAATATCTTTTTGAGCAGAAAGCGCAAGTGTATCAGCCGGAAATTCAAAAACAGTCAGATGGCAAAAAATCATCTCCTCTTTTTATCAGTGTTGGTATTTTAGTTATTCTTGTTTTGATAGGGGGAGGATATTTTTATTTTGTTCAATCGGGAGAGCCTTCCTTACTAAAGATGGTGAGGGTGGCCTTGAGCAAAAAGGAAACAACTTCTCCTCAACACGTTGTTTCACCCCAGGCTCCGCTTGTTGAAAAACAAAACGAACCCCCTGAAACTATTTCCAGACAACCTGAGGAAGTAAAACCGCCGCTTGTTTCCGAAAAAACCGAAGAGGTTTTGCCGGAAAAAACATTCGCAGAAAAACCGGAAATAACAAAGCCTGCAACTCCCAAACAAGAGTCAAAAGAACCGGTTGCTTCTCCAAAATCTCTGGATGCTTTTGTAACGAACCCAAAGCCTCAAAAAGAAGAAGCGCCCCCGGTTTTTCCTGCTCCGGCAAAACCTCAGGAAAAACCCAAAATGACAAAGGCTTCAAAAGGGACTTTATCCAAAACAAAAGAGATCACCTTTTCTGCCCCTACCCCTGCGGGTCAGTATTCCATTATGGTGGGTGCGTTTAAAGTTGAACAAAATGCCCGTGATTTAAAAGACAGGCTTCAAAGAAAAGGATATCCGGTAACTTCGTATTTGATTGACCTGCCTGGAAAAGGGAGTTTGTATCGAGTGATCGTTGGTAAGTACGCAGACTTGAAAGAAACCCGCAAGGTAGCTTCCAAATTGAAAAGTGAAGAAAAAATTCCTGCCTTGCTTATGAAGGACGATGAATATCTTTAAGGGTAGAAACGAGTAAAATTTCTTATTCATGTCCGGTTGATCTTTTATAGAAAATTTTTTCCACTTCTTATCATTATTTATTGATGGAAGATGCGGCTCAAGCTCCCTCCCAAAATCATTCCCTGTTATTTAGGTATGAATTCACTTCAATCCATGTTAAAGTAACCAATATAATCTCATCGATTTGATTGGGAGTTTTTTCATGCCACCAACACCTTGTCTTTACCTGATTGACGGGAGTTCTACCATCTACCGGGCTTACTTTGCCCTTAAGAATTTGTCGAGTTCCAAGGGATTTCCTACCAATGGAATCTACGGATTTACCGCCATGTTGGTAAAGCTCTTGGAGGATTATCACCCGGAATATTTAGGAATCGTTTTTGATTCTAAGGGACCTACCTTTCGCCACAAAATGTATGATAATTACAAAGCGACCCGACCAGGTATGCCGAATGACCTCAGTATACAGATCCCGTATATCAAACAGATTGTTCGCGGTTTTAGGATTAATGCTTTAGAGCTTGAAGGATGCGAGGCGGATGACGTGATTGGAACAATAGCCAAACAAGCAAGCGCGGCTAACGTTCCTACCATTATTGTTTCGAGCGATAAAGACTTTTGCCAACTCATAGACGAAAATATCAGTACCTTTGACCCCCGCACCAATAAGGTTTCTGGTGTCAAAGAAGTTCAGGAGCGGTTTGGCGTTACTCCGGATAAGGTGGTTGAGGTTTTAGGTTTATCAGGGGATGTTTCGGATAACATTCCTGGAGTAGCGGGGATCGGAGAAAAGACAGCGATTAAATTGATCCAACAATACCAGGCAATAGAAAATCTTTATGCTCATCTCGAAGAAATCAGTGAACAAAATGTGAGGAATAAACTGAGGCAAGGGTATGAAAGTGCCTGTCTGAGTAAAGACTTGGTTACGATTAATACCAAACTCCCTTTACCCTTTGACCTGCAACTTTTCCGGACAGTTAAGCCTGATCCAGATATTTTGGAGCCAATTTTTAAAGAATTAGAATTCAGCCGATTTCTCAAGGAGTTAATTCCTCAAAAGCCCCGTGAACAGAAAAACTACCACCCAGTCTTAACGGAAGAGGAATTTCAGAAATTGCTTCTCACCCTAAAAAATGCTGATGTCTTCTCTTTGGCATTAGGGAAAACGTCTTCTGATCCGCTCAAGGCAGACGTGATGGGCATTGCTTTTTCTTGTGCGCCTCAGCAGAACTTTTATATTTTGATAGGTACTGTTGAAGGGAAAAGGAGATTGCGCCCTGAGGAGGTCTTCACTGGGTTAAAGCCTGTATTAGAGGATAACCGAATAAAAAAATATGGACACAATATCAAGCTAGACTATAGTGTCCTTTTCCGCAAGGGCATCACGCTCAAGGGTATCGGAGGAGATACCTTGGTCGCTTCGTATCTTCTCAACCCTTCCCGAAAAAACCATGAGCTTAAGGATATTGCTTTTGAAAATTTAGATTATCAAATGCTTACGTACGCTGATGGTGCTCAGGCAGGGAAAACCCGCCTTCCTTTAAACAGAAAACGTGCAGAGAACAGTGGTGAGCATTTGGTTGAAGAGGCAGAGGTTGTTTTCTTGCTCGCAGGAACCCTTTTCCCAAAGCTCAGAGAAAACGGTTTGGATAAACTGTTTTTCGGAATCGAAATGCCTCTGGGAGAGGTCCTGGCCCGGATGGAGCTTGCGGGAATAAAAATAAATCCGGAAATATTGCTTTCCATGTCCCAGGAATTTGGCGAAAAGATCAAAGATCTGGAGGAAAAAATTTGCGCTTTAGCAGGCATGCGTTTTAATATTAATTCACCGCAACAGCTCAGCGACGTGCTGTTCGCAAAACTCAACCTTCCAGTTATCGCGCGTACCAAGACGGGATTTTCCACCAACGTTGATGTGCTCACCAAGCTGGCGCGGGTACATGAAATGCCTGCTCTTGTGTTACGGTATCGAAGCCTGTCCAAATTAAAATCCACCTATATTGATGCTTTGCCCAAACTTATCCACCCGGAAACTGGACGGATCCATACCACGTTTAGTCAAACAGCAACAGCCACAGGAAGGTTAAGCAGCAGTGACCCTAACCTCCAAAATATCCCGATCCGGGGAGAGTGGGGAGAAAGAATTCGCCAGGCATTTGTGGCGGAAGAAGGGTTTGTTGTAGTCTCCGCGGATTATTCCCAGATTGAGCTGAGGATTATGGCCCATCTTTCCGGCGATAAAAATTTGAAGGAAGCGTTTTCCCACGGTCATGATATTCACACCCGAACAGCGTCGGAAATATTCCAGGTGCCTTTGGAAGAGGTTACTCCGGCAATGCGGCGGCAGGCTAAGGTCATTAATTTTGGGGTCATGTACGGAATGAGCTATGTTGGTCTTTCGGAAGAGCTGGGGATAACCCGAGGGGAAGCTAAAAAATATATCGAAAGCTATTTTCAAAAATACCATGGAGTAAAGGAATATATTGACAAAACACTTGCCATCGCCAGGGAACAAGGCTATGTAAAAACCCTTTCTAAACGGATTCGGTATATTCCCGAAATAAACAGCAGCAACCGGCTAGCGCGTGAGTTTGCCGAACGGGTTGCTGTGAATACCCCTATCCAAGGAACAGCAGCGGATATAATAAAAATAGCCATGATCCGGATCGATGAGCAGATTAAACAGGAAAAGGTTAATGCCCGGATGATCCTCCAGATTCATGATGAGCTTTTGTTTGAGACGGCAAAGAGTGATCTCCATGACCTTATGACGCTGGTCAGGCAAGAGATGGAAAGGGCAGTGGAGCTTGACGTGCCTATTGAGGTTAGCGTGGGATACGGAAAAAACTGGCACGAGGCTCATTAAAAGTACTTGTCTGGGTGAACGAGACGTGCTCTATTTCCTTTTTTGCTTTCCGAGAATAAAAAGATTTGCAAAGAGCTTATAAAAAAAGCCTTTCGATACCGCTGATGAGGTTCCACTTCTTTGCTGCCTCCTTATAGAGAAGCGGTCCCACGTCAACGGTATCAAAGGCTTTTTGACTCTAAAAATTTGGCTATATTAGTCAGCTATTCGACAATAATTTCCCCTGCGGCCATGACCTTATCTTTGGCGGTTGACGAAGACTCTGCCGGAGGGATTACTATTTCATATCTAAACTTTCCTGGGACGTTAAACCGCACGCTCGAAGTTCCTGCATTGGGTACCATGTTAGATACAAAGCAGTTGTCCACAAACTTAAATCCACTCTGTCCGTCGGTTGCCACGCTGCATTTTTGTGCAGCTTCTTTAAAGACCACTTTAATCAATTGACCTGACCAATTAATCCAAACCACACAGGTGCCTTTTGTGACTATCAGTTTTTCCGTGTCAAGACGGAGTGCTTTTTCAGGGCTTCCTTTTACTTCGTCGATTCTAATAATTTTACACTCTTGTGCATTGCCGATTTGTTGGTGCGTTACCATGGCAACCATGGCAAAAACAAAAACTAACCCGATGGTAATCACTACTTTCTTTTTGTTCATTCTTTACCTCCTTTGAGTACTAAGAATTTTTAGAAAAATTTTTTCCTTGCCCAATGGTTTTTATTTTTCAGTGAAGTTTTTGTACGGCCATCCCTCGTACTGCCCGAATGCCACCCGGACAAGAGGAGTATGATAACTGTTGAATAGTAAGCGTTCCGAGAACTTTTCTTCAACCTTCCGTAAGTAGGACTAATAATCAACAATGAGCTTTTTGTCAAGCTTTTTTAAAAAAACCTCTTTTTTTTTGAGTTTTTACTCAACCTTATGCTTACTCAATGCCTGCTTTTTCACCTTCACCATGATTTAGTTTTCCAACCTATCAAAATTTTTGAAAAAAAACGGGAAAAACTATTGACACTTTGTGTTTTATGCCATAATTTCACCTTGCGGAAAATTAAAAAGGAACAATGCAATGACACCTGATCCATCTTTTTTATTGGCTGAAAAATCCTCGGGAGAACTCAGGCGCGAGCTCGGTCTTTTTTCTTCCACCATGATTGTAGTGGGTTCCATGGTAGGGTCAGGAATCTTTATCGTCAGCGCGGACATTGCCCGGACCGTGGGTTCCGCTGGCTACCTTTTGCTCGTTTGGGTTCTGACGGGTGTTCTTACCTTGATTGCCGCGTTTAACTATGGAACGCTTGCCCGCCTGCTTCCCCATGCTGGAGGACAGTACGTATATCTGCGCGAAGCGTATGGACCTTTGATAGGGTTTCTTTACGGCTGGACCTTATTCCTGATTATTCAGACCGGGACTATCGCAGCAGTGGGGGTTGCTTTTGCGAAATTTACTTCCCTCTTCCTTCCCGTACTGGGAGAGCAGAATATCTTGTTTGCAATGGACACGTTCAAAATTTCCGCAGCCCAGGTGGTAGCGATTGGGAGTATCGGTTTGCTCACCTATGTGAATGCGCAGGGGTTGCGGCAAGGAAAGTTCCTGCAGAACACTCTCACGCTCACCAAACTAGCGTCACTTCTGGTTATCATCATGCTGGGAATTGTGGTGGGGAAAAACAGTATTGCTCTCTCCGCCAATGTTGTTCACTTCTGGGATGCCTTTCGAACGAAGGTATCTTAACCCGGGCACGGTTTCCATAGAGCCTTTAACCGGGATCATGCTCCTCAGCGCGCTTGGCGTTGCCATGGTCGGGTCATTGTTTTCGGCGGATGCGTGGAATAATATCACCTTTACTGCCGGCGAAGTTATTAATCCCAAACGCACCATTCCGATCAGTCTGGTGCTTGGCACGGGTTTGGTCACTCTCCTGTATCTGCTTTGTAATGTGGCTTATATCTTTGTACTGCCGGTCGCTGGCTAACCGGATGCTTCTGATATTATCAGTCGGGGGATACAGTTTGCCGCCTCTGACCGGGTGGGCACCGCCGCGGCTTGCGTTATTTTTGGTGCTCCGGCAGAATACATTATGGCAGGTTTAATCATGGTATCAACCTTTGGATGTAATAATGGGCTGATTCTTTCCGGAGCTCGCGTCTACTATGCTATGTCTCGTGACCGGCTTTTCTTTCAGGCAGCGGGCAGATTGAACAAAAAGTCAGTTCCCGGCATTGCGCTTGCTTTTCAAGCAGTCTGGGCAGGCATCCTGTGTTTGTCCGGCACGTATAGCGATCTCCTCGACTATGTCATTTTTGCGGTATTGATTTTTTATTCTCTTACCATTGGCGGGATACTCATCTTGAGAAAGAAAAAACCCACTGCTGAGCACAATTCACGCGGAGTAAGTTTTTTGATTTTACCCTGCGCCTATATTTTCGTTGCAACTGCTATTTGTGTTGATCTTTTGATTTTTAAACCTGCTTATACCTGGCCCGGGGTCATCATCGTCATGTTGGGAATTCCGGTCTATTTTTTCCGAAAAAAAGTTTTAAGCGGACAAAAAAGTTGAGCAGTTGCCGAGCGTTCTTACCGCGCCCTGAATAAGAGAAGTTTTCTTGCCGCGGCATAACTTCATCTTTTCAAACCACCTTAGCCAATTCTCAGGTGATAATATTGGTCAATGTCACCTTTGGTCCCACATGCTTTATGTCTCAGCGCCCAGACTGTCAAGGCATCTTCTCCGTAACCAATTACTTTTCTATATTTTTCTTTTATCTCACGATTTATTCTACGAAAGCTTGCTTTTTTAGAAACTTTACGAACGTGGCAAACTTTGCAACGTGTTATTTTCTAACATCTCTCACTTTTTGACCGACCTTCGCGGCGCTTCTTTAACATACGTTTCCAGGAACCGGCCAGAGTGGACAAAGGATCCGTTAGTACAGCCCACAACTCGGTATTTCTGAAACGGAACCCCGCCATGAAAGGACGGACAGCAGCCATGTAAAGGGCTTGTTTGAGTGCCAAAGATTTTCCGGTATATGTGATCAGCTGGTAATCGGTTGCCGGAAAGGGCCGCTCAAGAGCGGCCAGACATGAAAGATAATGGAAGTTCACCCCTGCGTATACCGAGCTCATCAGGGTAGCCCAATAACGGGGATTCATTTCCAGCAGCACCGTTTCGCCGGTTTTGGCACACCGCAGCATGTTTATGTTAGCCACACTGTTCCACCGCAGGGTCGACAAAAGCTTGCGCCCAGCCTCCAGAACGTGAGCGTCCTGAACAAAGTGGATTCCCGTGGCCGGGCCGAAGGGAGGAGAAGCGCTGAGAATATTTTCCTGCACGGTAAAGGCTAAAATCTCGCCGTTGTGACACAACACGTTGAGCCCGAGGTCAGTGCCTGGTAGGTAGCTTTGCAACAAGTGGCGGGTGTCTGTCGGTATGGTTTTCGTCTCCAGGAATTTGGCTAGGGTCTGCGGCTCATGAAAGAGCCGTAACCCTCGCCCTCCGTTTAAGGAAGGGGGTTAGTAGGGCAGTCCAATTGACAAAAAGCTTTTTAAAGGTATAATAGCCAAAATGGCATAACTGGCAAGAGAGCGTGGCTAGTATGGAGGATCTCTCTCAATGATTGGTTTCTTTGATTCCGGCTTCGGTGGATTGACGATTTTGCGCAGCGTGGTCGAACTGCTTCCTGAGTATGATTATTGCTACCTTGGAGATAATGCCCGGGTGCCCTATGGCAACCGTTCGCAGCGAATTGTGTTTGAGTTTACCAAAGAGGCGGTGGACTTTCTTTTTCGGAAGGGGTGCCCTCTCATCATCATCGCCTGCAATACTTCTTCGGCCAAGGCATTGCGGCGGATCCAGCAGGAGTACCTTCCGGTTGTCTACCCGGACCGAAGAGTGCTCGGTGTCATTCGCCCCTCAGTTGAAGAAGTGGTGGAGCAGGGCTGCCGAAAGCTTGGAATCTTGGCCACCGAAGGGGTCGTGGCCTCGGAAGCCTATATCACCGAAATCAAAAAGCTCAGCCCCACGGTGGAGATTTATCAGGAGGCTTGCCCCCTGCTGGTTCCGATCGTGGAAACAGGCGAACAGGACGGGGAAGCAACTGACCTGATTATTTCGAAATACCTACGCCGGCTCTTCAGCCAGGACAAGGATATTGATACCCTGCTCCTCGCCTGCACCCATTATCCGATCCTTCGCAGGCACTTCGAGCGACTCGTTCCTCATCAGGTCATTATCCTTGAACAAGGTCCCATCGTGGCGAGAAAACTGAAGGACTATTTGATACGCCATCCGGAAATAGAACAAAAGCTCCCCCGGAGACGGATCCGCACCTTTTTGACCACTGATGCTTCTGCGCGGTTCAACCGCTTAGCCTTGACGTTTTTTGGAGAGCCTGTTACCTCGCATCTCGTATTGCTGGCATAGTCTCCTGCATGGCGTAAACAAACACCACTGACACCACCGGAATACTTCCCGATTTTGGCCATGTTACCAACTGGCCTCTCTTTTTCTTAACAGGATAATTTGATCCTTGTAAAGGATAGTATGCGCTTAACGAAACTCTTGCTTATTTGAAAGCGACTGTTGGCTAAGGAGGCTGTTAGGCGCTTAAACTTAAGCCAAGTCTCGCCGGGCAATTTTTCCGGTAGAGGTTTTGGGTAACGAGTCACGTGACTCTACTATCTTGGGAACCTTAAAATTGGCGAGATGCTCCCGGCAGAAGGCAATAAGCGCTTTTTTATCGAGCGGCTTTTCTGGTGTTAGCACTACGACTGCCTTGATTGCCTGACCCCGGTCTTCATCCGGAATCCCAACGGCTCCTGCCTCGAGGATGTCGGGATGTTTCAAAAGAACATTTTCTACTTCCGCGGGGAAGACATTCAGACCACCGGTGATGATCATATCGTCTTTTCTTCCCAGGTGGTAGACAAATCCGTCTTGATCTATCTTTCCCAGATCCCCGGTATGGAGCCATCCATCCTTGATCATCTCCTGCGTGGCTTCCGGGTTATTGTGATATCCCTTCATAACCATAGGCCCTTTAACAACGATCTCCCCGACGTCGCCTTGAGGAACTTCTTTGTCGTTGCCGTCTAAGAGCTTTAATGCTATTTCAGGCACGGTAAGGCCGATGCTTCCCATCTTGGCATCAGCATGCTCGAGCGGCATAAGTGTTATATAGGGAGAGGTCTCGGTAAGACCATACCCCTGAATTACTTTGACCGTGGGAAAAGCTTGACGGAATTCCTGCATCAGCGGAAGGGGAATATTTGTTCCCATCATCGAGACATATACCAAGCTTTTCAACTGATACCGTTCGCGATGGGGGACGCGGAGAATGGCTTGAAAAATCGGCGGCACGCCAAAAAAATAAGTTATGCCATAATGGTCGACATCGTTGAGGATGCGGTCAGGTCGGAGATTTTCGAACAAGACAATGGTTGAACCATTGAGGGCGATCATGTTGGAAACAATGGGCCCGGAGATGTGGGAGAGAGGAATGATAAAGCCAATCACATCACTTTCTCCTGCGCCGACCACGCGGTTCATGGTGAGCGGATAATAATCCAGGTTCCGAAACGAGAGCACGACCCCTTTAGGCTTTCCGGTGGTTCCGGAGGTATAAAGGTAAAGCGCTTCCTCCTCTTCATCAATTTTGACTTCATCCAATTTTGTTGGTGCGCCCTCTTTTAAGAGAGCCTCTAAACTAAAAGTTTCCGGGTGTTCGCCTTCAAAAAGTACCACCGTATGGAGAAAGCTCCGCACCGCGCCTAAATCAGATTCAACTTCCGCAAATTTATTCTGCAAGGTAAAAAGTACGCTAACTCCGGCATCAATGAGGACTGATGCTAGCTCATTCCCTTTAAAGCGAAAGTCGAGCGGTACTCCGATTGCCCCCAGACGGATTATTCCGAAGTAGATGATGAGGAACTCCGGGATATTGGGAAAGACAATCGCTACCCGGTCGCTCTTTTTAATGCCGCGGCGGTAAAGGAAGTTCGCTATTTGTTCAGCGCCCTTGTCAAGCTCGCTGAACGTAAAAGACTTATCTCCGAAGATAACGGCCTTCTTATCCGGCAGACGAGCAACAGTTGCCTGTAGTATTTTGCTGACATCCATTATTCGCTCACCTTTCGCAAAAAAAACTTAAAAACTAAAAGCCAACAATAAAATAAAGTGATTGGGACTTAGGAATATATACACAATGCAAAAACCTTCAATCCTCGCTTAAAACAATTCTCAATCAGCACCGAAGAATATTTTTCGCACCCCTCCTTCTTGCAGCTCACAAAAAAATCTAAGGTCATATCCTCGGTAGTGAAAAACTTCATTGGATTTTTACTTCTTTAAAAAGCGCAAAAAGCCGGGTAAAAGGCAAATACCAGCGGGTGAGTTTTGTTAACTCACCTCGTAATTCCATTTTTTTTTGGGTAGTAGCCACAAAGGGGTCGAGTTTTCCTAAAAAAACCTGCTGCCAGATTTCCCGGGGAGCAGAAATTACAAAAGGAGCCTGGTCAGTGTTCTCGATCCTTTGTATCTTCCCTTTTACAAAGTGAAACGTATACGCTTTTTTCGTCTCCCCATGAAGCTTAATCGCTAGGTCCACCGTAAGATCAAGCTCATCTCCCCAACGGGCAAATGATTCGTCATCGTTTACTAAACCAACAATCGCCTTGATATGAGACAGGGAAAACATCTCATAGACAGGAGCGGAGGAAGGGGAAAGGTCTTTTTTCAACTCTTCTTCAAAAGGATTTAGAGCTTCTTTTTTAAAAATTCTGGCTACGCCGGCCATTCTCACCGCTTCTTCCAGACTTTCAATCAGATATAAAGCCTCAATAAAATTTTCTCCCATGGATACCACGCCGTGATTTTTCATCGCAACTAAATTATTCATTTTAAGGGCGCTAATCACTTCTTCGGGGCTGGTTACACTGGGGGTGAACTGTTTTACCAGCGGAATATGGCCTAAAAAAAGTTTTGTTTCAAAGGTTAAGATTTCCAGGTCATCATAAACGGCAAAATAGGCATTGGTAAGGGGAGGGTGGCAGTGGATCACCCGCTTAATTCCGCTGAAATTTTTATAAATCAGACTATGCAAGGGGAATTCGGTAGAAAGTCTTTTATTCGCGCAGTCAGCGGGGTTGGTTAAATCTACTGTGATAATATCTTCTTCTTTTAGCTCGCCAAGACTTGTTGAGGTGGCAGTGATAAGGATGGTATCCTGCTCAAGCCGGGAACTAAGATTCCCTCCTCGGGCGACCGCCAGGCGGAGGTAATAAAGTTTTTCCCCGAATTCGATCATTTCTTCTTTGAGTTTTTTTTCTTCCATCACGGTATTCGCAAATAAATATGTTTTGTAATTAAATCCGCCTGGGTAATATCAAAGGCTGGGTAATAGCCTTTTACTTCCTTTGGAGCAATTCTTTGGCCTGCAATGGTTAGCAGCTCTTTATCGGGACGGATTTCAATAGTAATATCTTTGCCGGTTTTGGCTTTTGACGGCGGGGGCGCCAAAACATAGAAGGGGATTTTAAAATTTCTGGCTAAAAGGGCGATCTGATACGTTCCGATCTTGTTGGCAATGTCTCCGTTGCGGGCAAGCTGGTCAGCGCCGGTGATTACTTTATTGACCAATCCTTCCGCAAGTATCTGGGCGACCGCACTATCGGGAATAATGGTCACGTTAAAGCCCGCTCTCTGGAGTTCCCACGCTGTTAACCGTGAACCCTGAAAATAGGGTCTTGTTTCAGTAGTAAAAAAGCTTATGCGCTTTTTCTGTTTTCGGCAAAACGCTCCTATCAAGGGTAAAAGCCCGCTGACATTACAGTGGGTAAGGATGACATCTCCGTTTTCAAAAAGCTCGCTGGCTTTCTGTGCCTGTTCAATCCGTTTAGCTTTAAGGAGTTCTAAGAACCTCTTAATATTCTTTTCTACTGCAGAAGGTTCCCCCCCCCATCCTAAGACCATATCCGTTAAAAATTTAAACGGCAATGTGGGCCGGGTAGCATTAAGATTTTTGGCTATGAGGTTGAGGGTTGGTAAAAGTTCCCCCCCCTCCTTAATGTGCCTGACATGGAGTAGGAACGTGTAAAAAACCAGAAGCACTTGGCCGATAGCGCGGGTCTTCATGCTCTTTATCGCCTGACACGCCTCCTGGTAATTTTTTATTTTAAGGTACACGAGGCGTGTGGGGAGCCTGGTCTCATCAAGTACCGAGATCGTGTTTCTTTTAAGATCAACCGGCCAGAAAAGCGGAGAGAATTCCATTTATTTTCCTTCCAGCTTTTTAATCGTTTGAAGAGCAATCTCAATGAGCTTGGTTTCAGCCATATAGTAGAAAGGGTTCATAAAACCCATTTCTCCGGTTATCACATTATCGCTTACCGCTAGGATAGAAGCTGCCTTGACGTTATAAAGCTGGCTGATGGTAAGGAGACACGATGAGACCATATCCACGGCGATCGCTCCTTCTTTCCGCTTTGCTTCGACTACTTCGCGGGTTTCCCGGAGGAGAGCATCTGTGGTCCAGACTTTGCCGGTGTATACCTGCGATCCCATTCCTTTGGCTATTTCGATGAGGGTATCAGTAAGTTTTTTATCCGGGGTTGTTATAAAATTTTCATCAACATAATAAGGCGTTACTCCATCACCCCTGATGACACTATCCACCACAAGCAAGTCCCCGATTTGCATTTTTTCATCTAACGCACCACAGGTTCCAATCCGGATGATATTCTTTATCTTCGCATTACAGACAACCTCAGTGGTAATGGCAGTATCGGCGCTAAACCTTCCGCCATTGATGGTAGTAATTTTCATCCCTTCATATTCTCCAGTATACATGGCGTATTCCATAAAGGAAAAATTTCGTACCGCATCTTTCAACTTTTTGGTCAGCACGTCCATCCGGTCCTTTGGTCCGGGAACGATGGCCCATTTTCCTACATCCTGGGGCCTTAATTGCACCATGTCCGTGAGATCTTTGCCGGTTAAATGGATCGGTTTCTGCATCTCCATGTCATGCTCCTTTCAGGATATTATTAATAGTTTCACCAAGAATATTTTTTATTTCGTTTTGGCTGAGGTTTAAGTTTGCAACTGCGTCTATCGAACCTTTGATATCTTTCTTTGCTGGCCAGTCACTTCCCCACAAGATGTGCTGAGCGCCTAACAGTTCTAAGGCGGAAAGGAAGTTTGCTTGAGTTTTATCCCCGCCGGTATCAACATAGATGGTTTTAAGGAATTGGGTTGGATTCCTTCCCAAATCTTTTACGAAATTAATTCCGCGCAACATTTTATAGGTCTCGTCAAACCGGTTGGCCACATGGGTAATAATTCCGCCGAAATTTGAAAAAATAAGCGTGATCTCAGGAAAGAGCGTGAAGATGTCTCCCATCAAAAGTTTTCCAATGGAAATAGTGGTATCAAACACATATTCGATAACCGGGGTAAGGAGGGGATCATTCACCCGCTCTGACCCAATGGGGTTGATGATCTGAGGATGAACAAAAATAGGAATATGGTTTTTCTGGGCAATTTCAAAAACCGGGAAAAACAGATTATCATCAAGATAGGTGCCGTCATAGCTGCTTGCCAGTGAGAGGGCTCGAAAACCTGACTGTTCAGTTGCGCGCCTAAGTTCGAAAACCATCTCCTCGGAATTGCCGAAAGGAAGTATGGCAGCGCCAATAAACCGATCAGGAAAACGCATGATAATCCGGGCGACAGCATCATTATAAATCCTAGTTACCTCTTTTAGACTTCCCACTTTCACGTGAGCATCCGAGGTGGGATAGCTTAAAACCGCTTTATCTATACCCGCTTCTTCCATCATCGCAACCTGAGCCTCAATATCACCCCAGGCCGGGGAGAAAAAATGGGCGTTGTGGATTATTTCCTTGGGCAGCCAGTGGCTATGGGCATCAATAATCATTTATGTTCAGTGCTCCGTAAAATTCGATCAACCATTTCCTGGTGGTAAAGGTTTTTTATTTCTTCCAGACTTTCCGCCCCCAGTTCATTGACGATTGACTTTTCGATGGCTTGCAGCTTTAAAGAAAGAAACTGGTATTCGGAGTTGAAATACGTACCCCCGGATTTTATTTTTTGGCAATCTTGTTCCTTGTTGTTTACATAGGTAATAAATTCATCCAAAAAATTTTTATCCGCAATTGTACCCTTTTGCAATTCTTCCAGGATGAATTTGTCTATGTCAATCTGGGTGAACTTCCGGTCAACTCGGTCGAGGGTTTCTTTGGTTTTTTTATAAAGCCAGAGGAGATATCTTTTTTTTAAATTAAGAATATCGTTTTCTTTCATCATTTATCAGGGTGCTCCTGTTTATAGGGAATCACGGGTTCAGTCCAAGGTGTCTGCTGGTTGATCACGGAAATCTCCAAAGGACAAACATTTGCCGGCACGGTTAACGCAAACTTGATGGCATTTTCAATTGCCTCAGTCGTCATCAGACGTGATCGATCCACGGTTATTTTATCGAGCTTTCCGGTCAACTCGGTATCGGTTACTCCGGGAAGGATGGAGGTTATCTTTATTCCGCGGTCCCGCATTTCCCAGAAAAGGCCTTTGGAAAAAGCCCGAAGCCCGACTTTTAAAGAACTATAAACCAGGAAAGTTCGAGGCAACGGATCGCAGAGGGTGGAACCGGAGACAATATTAATAATCGTGCCTGACTTTCTTTTTATCATATCGTTTATAACTAAACGGATCATTCTCACGTAACCCAAGTAATTGGTATGAACGAGCCGTTCAAAATCCTCAAACGGTTGCTTTTCGAATGGGTACTGGCTGGAGACTCCGGCATTGTTGATCAAAATATCAATCGCTCCAAATTTTTTTTGAGTTTTTGTAACCAAGTTCTCAAGATCTTCGAATCGAGTCACATCAGTTGAAACCGGGAGGACTTCGACGCCATATTTTCTTATGATCTCGACGGCTGTTTCTTCTAAAGGACCTTCTCCCCGAGCCGCCAAGCTCAGGTTGATCCCAAAACTTGCTGTTGCTTCCGCAATCGCCTTGCCAATGCCCCGGCTTGCACCCGTAATAATAGCAGTCTTACCTTTTAATGGCCCCATATTATACCTCCTGATTTACGACAATGAGCTTTCTGGTCATCATGAATAAAATTAGCAAACATGTTCCAAAAAGAATAAAACCAAAATTAAAACTTTTTTGCATCACCATTTCCCCTAAAACGCTCCCCAGGCCGACAGAGAGAAAACGTACGGAGCTATTTAAACTGGCGAATTCAAACACTTGGGTTAACGGGAGGTCCGTGAGGAAGGTAGAGACCCCGACATGATTAAAGGTCTACCCTAAGCCCCAGACAAACATTAAGGTAAAAAGGATAAATAAGCTTCTTTTTACTAACAACGAAAAGGCATAAAATATAAAAAGTTTGTTTTTTTATGACCCCGCCTCTTTCTCAATGACCGCTTTAAAAATCTTCAGGTTTTCTTTGGAGTGCTGATTAATGAACCCTTCTACCTGTTCATCGGTAAATGCTGCTTTGCTGTCCATCTTGAAATGCTGGATCCAGGTGAGTTCAATCCCTTCAGGTTTTGGGGTATAGAGCCAGATGATTTTCATGAATTCAAAAGGAAATTTTGGTTCTTCCCTTTCCGCATACGCCAGGTAGTTTTCTTTAAAGAGAAGTCGAAAGGATTGCCAGGTTCTTCCTTCCTTATCAGTAAGATTGAAGGTAATTTTATTTTTTTCTTTTTGAACGACGATTGCTTCCTTATACTCACTGCCGAAAAGTTCGGTCCAGCGGGGAATCGTATTCGAGATGTCAAAAATTAATTCGTAGGGAGCATTGATAATAATGGAATTACAAGTATGTCCCATGGGTATCCTCCTTTGTATTGTTTTATACCATCGCCACTACCCGCGCCCAGGCTGCGCCAGCATCCTTGATTTTTACTGGAAAGCAGGAAATTTTAAAGCCAAAGGGAGGTAGTTTCTTCAAGTTCGTCAGTCTTTCAATATGGGCGTATTCCTTTTTACGACCAAAAAAATGAGCGGGCCAAAGATACGAGGCATCTTTAGTGCGCAAAAAATCAGCCATCATAAATCGGTAGGGCCGGTCAAAGCCGAGTGCATCAATACCAATAACCTTTACTCCATGATCCAAAATATACGCCAGCGCTTCCGGGGAAACGCCCGGATAGTTGGCTAAATATTCAGGAGTCCCGAAATACTGATCGGCATCTGTGCGAAGAAGCACAATATCCAGTGGCTTGATCCCATAGTTTATCTTGTGTAATGCACTGACCACATCTTCCTTGGAGATCACCTCGCCCGGTTTTTTATGTGATACGTCTAAAACCACCCCGTTAGAGAAACACCATTCAAGGGGAAGCTCGTTAATGGTCTTAGATTTTCTTCCTTCGGAACGAGTCCCGTAGTGGAAAGTATAATCCACATGAGTGCCGATATGAACCGGACAGTGCACTGTTTCGAGCGATAAAAATTCTCCGTCCGGAAGATCCTCAGGTTTGATGATTCTCTTGCCCAGAAAAAAGGAAATTTTCCCCCAGAGCGTCCTTTTGAGCATTACCCAGTTTAAATGTTTCACTCCTTCCTTATGACTGATCCGGTCAATGCCAAAGGGATGGACTTCGAAAGAATGTTCATCAATGGAGAGGCTTAAATCTATGAACTGCATGTGAGTAATTTTCCTTGAATAACGTGATCAATGTCCTTGCAACAGGAAAACTTGGTGATTTCTTTTTCCATAATTTTGATGTTAAATAATTTTTCGATTGCGAGGATAAGCTCTACGGTTTCCGTAGAATCAAGACCAAGACCGCTATAAAGTTCCACCTCATCCTTTATCTCATCTGCATCGATCTCAAAAAGCTCGATCAAAAGGTTTTTAACTTTGTCTTTAACATCCATTGATTTGCTTCCTCCTTTTAAATCTGGACCTCTCCCTTTGTTGCTCCAGCTTCCCATTTTCCGACTCCGGCCATGACATCTTGGAAGCAGAGTTTAGCGAGGATATCGAAATCACTTTCCATAATGCGGTTTATTCTTCCCGGCTTGGAGAAAAATTCACGCATACACCAGGAGCCCAGCCGCCCCAAGTCTTCAACCGTAAGGTGATTGGTGGGCATGACGGGGTGGAGAAAATCCCACCGGCTAAAGTCCACTTTGTGGGGGTCAATCCAGTTATGCTTAAGCGTTTTTTTCCAAACCGGTGAATTGGGCGCCGGGGTCACATAACCAACTCGGAGTATGTCCGGGTCAACCTCGTCGGTAAATTCGTATCGCTGCTTGATAATCCGTTCGTCATCATAGTCAAAGCCCATCATAATGTC
>Ga0182021_10000413_pt1 | contig 45018 bp, 50 predicted proteins | sample 612E3MmetaG_FD_120493 | JGI IMG/M metagenome (GOLD analysis project Ga0182021, IMG submission 120493) | Permafrost microbial communities from Stordalen Mire, Sweden - 612E3M metaG (Illumina Assembly) | ecosystem: Environmental > Terrestrial > Soil > Wetlands > Permafrost | place: Sweden... | reverse complement strand
TTTCAGGCAGCCTTGACATCCAGGGGAGCCATGTTGTGCGGATCCAGCCTCCGAATGCCTCCCGTGCCGGGTATGACATGTCTTTTGATATCAGTTCTACACGGATGGGATCAAGTCCGGCATATGAAAGCCAGCGCCGGTATTCTGCGGCATCAAAAAATCCATAGGAAAATGAAAAACCTTCGAAGTACCTGGACCAACGCGGGTTTTCCAGCAGATCATTAAGGATGCGGAAAACCTGGTCTGCGTTGCCTTTTCCACCCATCTGGATTAACATCCTTCCACCGGGTACCAGGCTGCATGAAATTCCCTCAAGCACCTGATGGTGATCGGAGATCCAGTGGAGCGCGGCATTCGAGAATACGACATCGAACTCTTCCGAGAACGTGAGATGACTGGCATCCATCCGGACAAATGTAAGATTCGGGCAGGAGCCGTTGGAGAAGTGCTCCCGGGCAAACCGGATCATCTCAGGTGAACGATCAATTCCTGTAACCGCTCCCTGCGGCACTTTTTCTGCGATAGCAGCAGTGACCCTGCCATCACCGCATCCAATGTCAATTACCCGTTCATTCCCAAAAAGTCCGAGTTTTTCAATCAGTTCCTGCGCCCATAAATGCTGGGCAGGAGAACTCTTGTTGTAATCAGAAGGATTCCAGGTAAATGAGGGGGATGGGTCCATGAATCTGTTCTGAAGAATGTTGGGTTCCTTCATGTTAAACCTTCATGGTTCGGGGGACAAAATCTCCTGCAAGGTTCCCTAAATTTATCCTCTGGGAAATCCCATCATAATGAGAATTTCTTGTACTTCCACCTGATCCTGACCGATGACTGCAATCTTTGCTGCAGCTACTGCCGGGCCAGGGTTTTTGAAAATCCGCAGGAGAGCAGTGAGAAAAGGACTCAACAGATCGAAATTGATCCTCATATTCCTCCTGAATTGAATATTAATCCTGAACTGCTCTATGCATTTCTGCAAAAGGATCCCACCCCTACACTGACATTCTATGGCGGGGAACCCCTGCTGCGGGCAGATCTGATTACCAGGATTGTCCGGGAGGCTCCGGTGCAGCGGTTCATGCTGCAGACCAACGGTATCCTGCTCGAGCAGGTTTTGCCGGAAATTATCAACCGTTTCTCAACGATCCTTGTTTCTCTCGACGGGCGAGAGGATCTCACTGATGCAAACCGGGGTACAGGGACGTACCTGAAAGTGATGGAGAATATTAAGAAAATCCGCCATGAGGGGTTTAACCAGGAGCTCATAGCCCGTATGACAGTAACCGAGAGGACGGATATTGCTGATGCAGTCCGCTGGCTGTCTTGCAACCCGGATTATTCCTTTTCCTCCATTCACTGGCAACTGGATGCAAATTTTTCCGATGACTTTTCACACCGGCGGTTTGCTGAATGGGTAAAGATGAGTTATAATCCGGGCATACTCAGTCTCGTGAAAGAATGGGTTGATCATATGGAAAGTAAAGGTGAAGTATTGCGCTGGTACCCGTTCCTTGATCCTATGGAAGATCTGCTCCGTGCACGCCAGAGCCGGCTGAGGTGCGGGTCAGGATATGCCAATTACAGCATTATGACAGACGGGAATATCGCTCCATGCCCGGTAATGATTGGCATGTCACAGTTTTATGTTGGCCACGTGCGGGATGCCGACCCCAGGCACCTTCCCCTCATCACGGTAAGCGGGGAGTGCACCGACTGCACAATTTTCGGATTCTGTGGGGGAAGATGTCTCTATTCCAATATCACAAAACCGTGGGGAGAAACCGGCAGGCATATGGTCTGCAGCACAGTAAAACATCTTCATAAAAGCCTTACCGATGCACTCCCAAGGGTAAAAGATCTTCTTACAAGGGAGATAATTCATCCCGAGGATTTTTCCCATGAAAAGTACAATGGGTGCGAAATTATTCCCTAAAATAACCTCTGCCGGGAAAATAATTTCACCTGCAGATGTTTTTATAATCGTGGCAGAAATATCTATATGCAGATTAAAAGCTGCAAGAGTAATACAATGGAAAGAAAGAGTTTTGGTGGACCGAGAGATTTTGGTCCCAGAGAAATGACAAAGACGGTCTGTTCAGACTGTGGAAAAGAGTGCGAAGTCCCGTTCAAACCAACAGAGGGAAGGCCGGTCTATTGCAGAGACTGTCTCCCGAAGCACCGGAAACCCCGGTTCTGAACTTATCAAAATTTCCCTTTTTTTTAGAAATTAGCCGGGTCATGGATCAGAACAGGGTCTTTTTAGTCAGAAAGAGTTTTCATAGATGATTGATCCATACTGGGATGATGGCAATTTCGTGGAAAGAAGCAAAGGATTATGCTGCACGTGAAGGACTCCCGCAGGTTTTTCATGATTGCGATGCTAAAACGTTCGGAGCGTGCCAGCCCGGGGTGGTACAGGGGACGTTCAAGGACGGTGTCTTTATCGAGCACCGCTGTATCTGTATGCCTGCACACCTGAGCCCGGAAGAACTGGAAGCAAAAGAACGGAATTTCTTAGAGAACAACCCGGACTGGTGATATACCGGGAATAAAGTCGCTGTTATCTTTTTCTCCGGATGTCAGCCCGGAACCGGTGGATAATATCGTAAACCATCATGCGGAATTCCCCCCCGATCTCCTCCCAGGATCTCGCATCTGAGAATGGCTGCATTTCCTGATCGTAATATTCGCCATCCACCTCTTCATATTCTTCATACTCAATCTCCGGTTCCCTCCAGAGCTGCCGAAGGATATGGTAATACCCGCTGGCGATAACAACGAGAAAAACAAACGGCACAACAATGACGGATATTAACGAGAAGGGAGCATAGAGATTTGTTGTTCCAATCGTGTCCACCCATTGGACTACACGGAGAAAGAACACTATTAAAAAGACACTGCCGATTGCACGGATAACCGGTGAAGGGAGATTGAGAGGGAATGCAAACACCCCGAAAACATCGGCCACCAGGAGAACGATGGCAATAATAATCAACAGCCAGATATTGTCATTCAGGAGCGTGACACCCGAATGATACGCCGGGTTGGATACATAGTAAGTCAGGATATTTGCAAGGACAACGACTATCAGAAAACAGATGATCGCCATCATTCGCGAAACAAATATCCAGCTTAAAGGTCTGTTCCTGTTTTGCCCCATATGGCTGCCTCAATAATCCTGTACAGATTTTGTAAAGGATAGTAAATAGATTAGTTGTTTTTACTGCCACGTTACCGGTATCACAAGACCTATTATCCGGTTGTGTGGATCATCAGGTATGAAGGTCAACTACAAGCGTTACGGGCTTTACCTGTTGAGGTGGCAGGCAAGTACACCGATTCTTGCCGGTGTCGGTATCCTTCTGGCTACCATGGGTCAGATCGTCGCCGCGGTTGTTGCAAACCTGATCGGCGGCCTGATATTTTTCTGGGTTGACCAGTTTATTTTCACATCGCAGTCACTTGCTGCACAGTGGGAAGTCAGAGATAATATCACCTGTGTGGACTGCGGGAGGACTGCCCGTGGATACCGGCTGGTCAGATCCGGGGAATACGACCGAACGCAGGATCATGCACCGGAATTCCGCTGCGAGGAATGTTCATTAAAAAAATCTCATGAATTAAAAGGAAGAGGGATAAAAATTGATTGAATGCAGGTAAAGAGAGAGGAGAATATTTGGTACTACAATCATGACACCGATTCCCGTACTATGCATTTTCCATCTTTTTTTTAGATCTCAAGAAACAAGATGACCCGATCTAGCTCAATCCGGAACTATTAAATCGTTCGATAGGCGTTCTCCGCCCCCAGAGCCCGAAATTAATCTACATTATCAGTCAGGAATTTTTTCGATCGCTTTCCCTGTTCTTTTTGAGGAATTATCGAAAATTGTGGACGCCACGGCGGCGAGAGCAGAGGGCATAACCAAAACCTCAAGAGCGTTCGAGTTCCCGCATGCGTTTTTTGACAGATCCTTTTTTGACCTGATTAAAAATGTCCCCGATTTTTGAATTCTCTACCGTAATATAAATACACCATTAAACAAAAATATACAACAATGTATAAATATGTACAAAACAGAATAATGAACCAGGTAAAAGCCCGTTTTTGGGTAAGCACTGTTTTTCAACAGTCAAATGGCTGAAAGCAGTAGCAAAAACGCAATGGAAAAACGTGGATTTCACAAAGTGACACCATCATATTGGAATTTTCATTATGAACCCGGATCTCACCTTAAATCTTGGATTACAGGAATACCTGACTGCAGTAACAGACCAGCCAAAACCATTGATTATCCCGCTCTGTGCTGAACTGCCTTTACCGGATATTTCACCGCTTGAAGTATACAAAAGTACGAGAACCGGACAAGGGTTCCTTCTTGAGTCGATGGAGGGAAGCGAAAAAATTGCACGATACTCCTATATCGGCATCGACCCGGAGTTCGTGATAACTATCGGTCAGACCATTGAAATTAAGGGAAATGAACCATTTACGGCGATAGTTAAAGAACCGGAGGGGGAGACACCGGTAGATCAGATCAAATCAATCCTTTCCAGGTTCTGCTATATGAATGTAAAAGCGCCCCGGTTTTTCGGGGGCATGGTCGGGTATTTTGCATACGATTGTGTCTATTCCCTTTTTGCTCAGGTTCGAAAAGTTCACCCCTATGGCACAGATTTGACCGGGAAACGGGACCCGGGGGATCATCCTGCCAGATTTATGCTCACCAAAGACTGCATCGTCTTCGATCATGCCGAGCGAAAACTCTACATCTTTTCTAGTCCGTTCCTGACCTATGATACCGACCTGAAAGCAGAATATGAAAAGTGTTTTCATAAGATACGGGCTCTCCAGGACCAGATTGCAGCCCTCACAACCGCTAACCTTCAGGGTGCTGCGCAAAAACCGGGAGAGAATAACAAAAAGGTGGAGTTTATCACTTCAGTCTCTCAGGATGCATTTGAGACATCCGTCAGGCAGATTAAGGAGCACATTGTGGCCGGCGATATATTCCAGGCAGTGCTTTCCCGCAGGATGGAGTGTGAGGTAACCAGCGATCCGTTTGCGATCTACGCTGCACTCCGTGAGATCAACCCCAGCCCGTACATGTATTATATTGATTTTGGAGACGAGCAGGTGGTAGGTGCAAGCCCCGAGATGCTTGTACGGGTAGAGAAGCGACGGGTAACAACTGTCCCAATCGCCGGAACTCGTCCACGGGGACACGATCCAGGAACTGATGCTCAGATCGCACAGGAACTTCTGGCAGATTCCAAGGAGAGGGCTGAGCATACGATGCTTGTCGATCTCGCACGGAACGATCTGGGACGGGTATGCCAGTTCGGGTCCGTAAAGGTTGAAGAATTCATGGGCATTGAGAAATTTTCCCATGTTCAGCATATCGTTTCAACCGTCAACGGAACACTCATGGATCACCTCGATTGTTACGATGCCTTCAAATCCTGTTTCCCTGCCGGCACCGTTTCAGGCGCGCCAAAAATAAGGGCCATGCAGATCATCGAGGACCTGGAGTCCCAACACCGGGGAGTCTACGCCGGAGCAGTCGGATATGTCGGTTTTGACCGGAATCTGGAGTTCGCCATTGCTATCCGTACGGTGATTATCCGCAATGGCCGGGCGTATGTACAGGTAGGGGCCGGGATTGTTGCGGATTCTGTCCCGGAAAATGAATGGAAGGAAACCGAGAGTAAAGCATCAGCGATGCTGCGGGCGATCGAGCAGGCCAGAGTCTCACCATGAAGGTCCTGATTGTAGACTGTTACGACAGCTTCACCTTCAACCTGTACCAGCAGGTCGGTAAACTTGGGGGCAATCCGGTTGTAATGCCGTGCGATACCCCACTTGACCGGCTTGAAAAATCCGGGTGCAGCCGGATTATTCTCTCGCCGGGACCGGGTAATCCCGGGGATTCCGGGGTCTGTCCGGAAGTCCTGGAGACCATGAGCAGGACAATTCCCACGTTGGGTGTATGTCTCGGTCACCAGGTGATCTGCTCTGTATTTGGGGGAGAGGTCATCAGGGCAAAACACCTGATGCATGGCAAGACTTCTGAGATCCAGCACGACGGGAAGGGGGTATTTGCCGGTATGCCGGCACCTTTCACTGCGACACGATACCATTCGCTTATCGCAAAAGAAGATTCCCTTCCTGAGGATCTCCAGGTTTCTGCCACGAGCTTCGATGATCGTTACATCATGGGGGTTCGTCACCGGCGGTTCCCGATCGAAGGTGTCCAGTTCCACCCGGAGAGTATCCTGTCCGAGGAAGGCGACCGGATGATCAAAAATTTTCTTTACGGAAAAGGGGGGGCATTATAGTGTTCAAAGAGACCCTCAAAAAACTTGCAGAACGGCAGGATCTCAGTCCTGCTGACGCCGACCTGGTGATGAGAACAATAATGGAGGGCAAGGCATCACAGGCTCAGATAGGCGCATTCCTTCTTGCTCTCCACATGAAAGGTGAAACAGCCGAAGAGATAGCTGCATTTGCCCGGGTGATGCGGGATAATGCGATTACAGTCAAACCCGTGACCGGGCTTATGCTTGTCGATACCTGCGGGACAGGAGGGGATGGGGCACAGACCTTCAATATCAGCACCGCAGCAGCCCTTGTCGCAGCGGGTGCCGGTTGTCCGGTCGTCAAGCATGGCAATGGGGGGATGAGCAGCAGGTGTGGTTCGGCAGATGTCCTGATGGCACTCGGGGTAAATCCGGCAGTCGATCCGGCAGTGCAGGCAGAGATAGTAAAACGCGTTGGCATTGCATTTTTCTTTGCCCCGATTTACCACCCTGCAATGAGACATGTCATGACAGCACGACAGGAGATCGGATGCAGAACGGTATTCAACATACTGGGTCCGCTTTCGAATCCTGCAGGAGCCCAGGCACAGGTCCTTGGAGTATACCGGCCAGACCTCGCCGGTACACTGGCCGATGTACTCAGGATACTCGGGCTCCCTCGGGCGATGGTCGTGCATGGATCAGGACTTGACGAGATAACAACAACAGGTGAGACAGTTATTGCCGAGCTCAGTTGCGGGATGGTCCGGAAGTACACCATCCGTTGCGATACGTTCGGTATTGCTCCCGCCCAACTCAAAGATATCGCAGGTGGCGACCCTCACTATAATGCCCGGATTATCCGCGAGGTCCTGAAGGGTGAACATGGTGCGGCCCGGGATATTGTACTGCTGAATGCGGCAGCTGCGATATATGTAGGAGGGCGGGCAGGAAACCTTCATGAAGGGATCCGGTGTGCCGCTTCTTCGATCGATTCCGGGAGCGCTTCTGCCCGGCTCGACGCACTGGTAGATGCAACGCAGGGTGTGGCATGATCCTTGATGAGATCATCAGGCGCACGGAAAAACGGGTTGCCCGCCTCCCGGCAACATTTCCGGAAAACGATACAGGAACTCACGCACGTCTCATCGATGCAATACGGAACAGAAACGGCAGGAATGCAGTGATCGCCGAGATCAAGTGTGCTTCGCCCAGTCGGGGCATCATCCGCCGCAACGTGGACATGGCGATGATGGCAGGCGCACTTGCCGGCCGGGGATGTGTCGCACTCTCAGTGCTGACCGAACCGTATTTCTTCGGGGGAGCAGGGAAGGACATTGCCCGGGTGAAATCAGCAGTAAGCCTCCCGGTTCTCAGAAAGGACTTCATCATCCACGAACAGCAGATCGCCGAAACGCGGGCGCTCGGTGCTGATGCGGTGCTTCTGATCGCAGCGGTTCTCAAAGAGCGCCTTCCGGTATTTGTCGATCTCGCCTTGGAATATGGTCTCGAACCGCTAGTCGAGGTCCACAATGCGGAAGAAGTGAAAAACGCACTAACCACTGGCACAGCATTGATAGGGATAAACAACCGCAATCTTGAGACGCTTACCATAGACCGTTCCACTACCCGCCTTCTCTCGGAAAGAGTCCGGTCCACAGGCAGAACAATCATATCAGAAAGTGGTATGCGGTCAGCCGATGATATCCGGGAGATGAAACCCTACTGCGATGCATTTCTTATCGGTTCATCGATTATGATTCACCGGCGCCCGGAGAAGAAACTTGAGGAGTTCGTATGCGCATAAAGTGCTGCGGAATCACAATGCCGGCTGATGCACGGTTTGCAGAGAGTGCGGGAGCAGACGCCATTGGCGTTGTAGTTTTTTCCGGGGGGGTTTCCCGGCGGGTCGTGACACCGGAACGGGCACGGGAAATCTTCGACGCAGTTAGACCATTCACGGCAACCGTCGCCGTTTCTCACACGAAATCAGAAGTTGACCTCCAGGCAATGCTCGCACTCAGACCGTCTGCTATCCAGATATCACACCCATTCGTGTTCGATGAAGATCCGGGCGTTGCGGTGATACGGGTTATTGGACGGGGGGACCCGTTGCCGGATGATTGCGATGCCGTGATCGTTGATGACAGCCACGGGCAGGGAAAAACATATGATCTTTCCTATGCACGGGAAGCAGTACGCCATTCCAAAATCCCGGTAGTACTCGCCGGGGGGCTCACTCCGGAAAATGTGGCAGATGCCATCCGGCAGGTACACCCGTATGCCGTGGACGTGGCAAGCGGCATCGAGACGGCACCGGGTATCAAAGACCATACAAAAATTGCCGGGTTCATTGCAGCAGTTCGGAGTGTAATATGATACAAAAGGGAAGATACGGACAATACGGCGGACAGTACGTCTCCGAGACGCTTATGACCGCACTCATCGAACTGGAGGGGGAGTATGAAAAAGTGAGGAATGATAATCGGTTCGCGAGCGACCTTGCAGCATTGCAGACGGAATACGCGGGGCGCGAGACACCGCTCACCTTCTGCCCGAATGCCTCACGGGAACTCGGCTGCAAGATATATCTCAAACGCGAGGATCTCGTTCACGGGGGTTCACACAAACTGAACAATACCCTCGGTCAGGCATTACTTGCCAAAAAGATGGGCAAAAAACGACTTATCGCCGAGACCGGGGCCGGGCAACACGGGGTAGCAACAGCGATCGTCGGTGCAGCCCTTGGTATGCCCGTCGAAGTCTACATGGGCGAGGTAGACACTGTACGTCAGGCACTCAATGTTTTCCGGATGGAGCTGATGGGGGCAAAAGTGATCCCGGTTAAGTCCGGGACAAGGACGCTCAAGGATGCGATCAACGAGGCTCTTCGCGACTGGGTGGCAAATGTCCGGGACACGTACTACCTGATCGGCTCAGTTGTCGGCCCCCACCCGTATCCGCTCATGGTGAGGGATTTCCAGTCGGTGATTGGGAGAGAGGCGCGGGAGCAGGTGATGCGAAAAGAGGGGCAGCTTCCCGACGCTGTTGTTGCGTGCGTGGGCGGTGGGTCCAATGCAATCGGTATCTTTCACCCGTTCCTTGCCGATGATGTAGAACTGATCGGCGTTGAAGCGGGAGGGGAAGGGATCGAGACGGGAAAACATTCCGCTACGCTCTGTGCCGGGAATACGGGCGTGCTGCACGGTACGCTCTCATATCTCCTGCAGGACATAGATGGGCAAATACTTCCTACCCATAGTATCTCCGCAGGCCTCGACTATCCCGGTGTTGGCCCGGAACATGCGATGCTTAAGGACAATCACCGTGTGACCTATGTAGCGGTAAACGACACCGAAGTGCTTGACGCTTTCCGGTTCCTTTCAAAAACCGAGGGGATCATCCCTGCACTGGAGTCTGCCCACGCAGTAGCATATGTGCAGCAGAATGCGGAAAGGTTTGATACGGATGACATTGTGATCATCAACCTCTCCGGACGTGGCGACAAGGATGTAGCTGAAGTGGCAAAGATGCAGGGGTGCCTCTAATGGGACGGATCGAAGCAGTCTTTGCTGCTGCTCCTGCGAAAAAACCAGCTTTCATCGGTTTTGCGGTTGCTGGAGACCCGGACAAGGCCACCAGCATACGGATCGCCCGGGCCTTGATCTCCGGGGGAACGGATATCCTTGAGCTGGGAGTGCCCTTCTCTGACCCGGTAGCGGACGGACCGACTATCCAGAAAGCCGATGAGCGGGCACTTGCAGCCGGTACTACACCGGACACTGTTTTTGAAATCGTCAGGGAGATCCGCAAAGAATCCGAAGTTCCGATCGTATTCCTTACCTACTACAACATTGTCTATCGCCGCGGGGTCAGGAAATTCTATAAAGAAGCACAGGAAGCCGGTATTGACGGGATCCTTATTGCAGATATGCCAGTCGAAGAGTCCGGGGAGGTCTGTGCTGTTGCCGCACGGTGCGGCATCGACCCGATCTTCCTCATCACCCAGACAACATCCGATGAACGGATCAAAAAGATTGCAGCAAACGCACGCGGTTACCTGTACCTGGTTGCAGTACTCGGAGTTACCGGAGTGCGTGACCAGGTATCAGACGGAGCAATCGATCTCCTGAACCGGGTCCGCAGGCACACGAAGCTTCCCCTCGCTCTCGGATTTGGAATCTCGACTCCCGCACATGCCCGGACCTGTGCCCATGCCGGGGCAGATGGGGTGATTGTCGGCAGTGCAATGGTCGAGATTGTTGAGAAGAATACGGGTAAACCGGACAGGATGGAACGGGACCTGAAAGCCTTCGTCTCACAGATGAAAAAAGCCATCTGAACCAGTCTTTTATTCCACAATATCAGCACTATAGCCACGCTCCGAAAGGATCCCGGCTACTTTTTCTTTCCATGCGGTAGTATCCCGGTAGGGGACAACGGCAACCTGCTCTTTCCAGAGGTGCTCAAGGGCAGCATCTTCCGTGCTGATGGTATTTTTCCCCACTACCCTTCCGCAGATATCTCCTTTATGATTCCGAATGACCATCCGGTAGCAACGGAAATCCCTGCAGATCTCCGGTCGCGTTGAATATACCGCACAATGTGTACCCTCACCCTGCCTGTTCTTCCGAAGGAACCTGCAGGGTTTTTTCTCTTTCCCGGAATGTGCAGCTTCATCCGCGGCAATTTCGTCGGCAATTTCTTCACCGTATGCCGGATCCACATGGACAGGAAAGACCGAGTTATCGATTTTACAGCGGCAGTAATAATCCAGGTCACTGAGCTGGCGCTCGATAGTAATGAGGTGGCCAAAACTCACGCAGCATTTCCCGCACCGGTCACATTCGAACACAGCCATATCCGGTAAGAGTTTCGTTCCGGTGAGAAAAAGGGATTGTGTTGCTTCACTGAGCAAAACAGATACCGGTTAGTAATGCTGTTTCAGATGCCTAATGTAAAAAAATAAGAATTTTCTGATTTTTCTGAAAAATATAAATAGTAACCGTTCCAACACTATTCCGGAGAACCCAGATGACCAGGAAAACCAGCAGCACCGGTCCGAGTCCTGCACCGGGAAGTGAGTGCGGATGTACTCCAGGATCAGGATGTAACGTTGAAGCAGTCCTTTCTGTCGATGAACGGGGGCAGATGGTGCTCCCAAAAGATGTCCGTGAGAAAGCCGGAATCAAAACCGGGGACAAGCTCGCCCTTATCAGCTGGGAAAGGAATGGGAGTGTCTGCTGCCTTGCCCTGATGAAGGCTGAGAACCTCAGTGGGATGGTAAAAGGCGTTCTCGGACCACTCATTCACGGACAGGATTAAAAAGGGAAGGTGATCCATGGACACACATACGACAGCCGCACCGCCCTGCTGCACATCCCCACCCGGAAGGGCTCTGCCTTCCTGCAGTTGTGGTACGGACAATCCCGTACCACCGGAGATAAGGACAACAGGGAGTCAGATTACCTTTGCCAACCGGCTCGACCATTGCCTTGCCCGATGGGGGATAAACCGTTCCGGGCACCGGGTTGACCCTGGCCTCTACCGTCTCGGCAGCCCGACTCCGGAATCGCCGGTCTTTGCCTCGGCAAACTATACGCTGAGCTTCGACGCCCTGCGTTCAGCTCTTGCGGGACGCGATGCCTATATCCTTGTGCTGGACACAAAAGGCATCAATGTCTGGTGCGCTGCCGGAAAAGGCACGTTCGGTACTGGTGAGCTGGTCAGGCGCATCGAGGTTACCGGACTTGCCGGTATCGTCAACACCAGGACAATCATCGTTCCGCAGCTGGGAGCACCGGGGATTTCCGCGCTTGAGGTGCGGCGCCGGTCAGGCTTTCGGGTCGAATATGGTCCGGTCAGAGCCCGGGACCTCCCTGAATATCTCATGACAGGAAAGGCAACACCTGAAATGCGCAGGGTGTGGTTCCCGGTCCAGGACCGGATCGTCCTGGTCCCCGTTGAGATGGTTCACGTCGCGCTCCCGGCAATCATTATCGCAGCCGCCCTTTGGTTCATTGCCGGTCCTGTTGCCGCACTCGCCGCTGTCTCTGCCGTGGTTGCAGGAACCGTGCTCTTCCCAATCCTCCTGCCATACATCCCGACCAGGGACTTCTCTACAAAAGGTCTCTTTCTCGGGGCAGTTGTGGCAATTCCGTTTGCCATCGCATTCGCTTCAGATCCGGCGCAACCCGGCTGGGCCAGGCTCATCGCTGCAATAACTATGCTCCTTATTATGCCGGCGGTTACTGCATACCTTGCCCTGAATTTCACCGGCTCAACAACCTTCACATCACGTACCGGGGTTAAAAAGGAGATCTTCCGGTACATCCCCGTGATGGTATGTATGGCAGTCTCCGGAATAATTCTTGCGATAGTGCTTGGCGTGAACCGCCTTCTGGGGGTGATCTGATGTTTGATTCCTATACGAAGAACACGCTCCGTTACTATGAAGATCGGTGCATCAACTGCAAACGCTGCTCCCAGGTCTGCCCCCACAGCGTATTTGCTGAGGGGCCGGAAAAAGCAGAACTTGTTAACCCGGCTGCATGCATGGAGTGCGGTGCCTGTGCCCTGAACTGCCCGGTCCAGGCGATCGAAGTCAGGAGCGGGGTCGGGTGTGCATGGGCGATGATCAATGCGGCCCTGAGAGGGAAGGATCTTGACAGCGGCGAGTGCAGCTGCGGCGGGGATGAAGTATCCTGTTGTGGGGTTCAGGAAGAAAAGTCCACCTGCAGCGAGGGAAAATGACCCAAAAAACCCGGGTTCTTTTTATCTGCACCGCAAATGCTGCCCGTTCGCAGATGGCAGAGGGTCTCCTCCGGGCAAAATACGGCAGCCGGTACGATGCTTTCTCCGCCGGCACCCGGAAGACGAAAGTGAGCACGCGGGCGATTGCGGTCATGCAGGAGATCGGGATCGACATCTCCCACCATCGTTCAAAAACCATCGAAGATCTGGGAGGGGTATCGTTTGACCTTGCAGTGACCCTCTGTGACAATGCCCGTGCGATCTGCCCCGTGGTATCCGGCGCAAAAAAGACAATACACTGCGGATTCCCCGATCCTCACCTGACTCGAGGCCGCGAAGAGGAAATCCTCAATGGATACCGGGATGTCCGGGACAGGATTGCCTCATGGATTAATGAGACACTGGGAAAACCCACACCACAATAATCCCGTTTTCATTCCAACAATTTATCCAGCAGGATTTACTTCTGTTTTATCGTCAGAGTTTTTGAGAACGCAGCAAATTTTCGTCATAAGTGCGTGATGCCGCAGAACCTGGTCCAAATGGGTGATATTACGCTCTTCTCCTGGTAAGGGTGTCCATACAATCCCACAGTCAGTCTCCCAAAGTACCAATCCCTCGGCAGGGGCTGGCTGGAGCGAACGGTCTGCCTTGCCTTCCAGCAGGGAAGATATAAACGACTCATCGGCAATTCCTTCCCCGACTAAGAAAAGTGCAGCAGCCATACTCCTGACCTGGTGCCACAGAAAACTTTCCGCCTTAACTTCGAGGTAAACAAATTCCTTATCGTCCCCTATACCTATCTCAAGAATATTCCTCAAAGGATTTTTGTCCCTGACACGGGCAAAATTCGTGAAATTGTGAGTGCCGATAAAACATTGTGCAGCCCGCCGCATAGCAGCGATATCCCGGGGAGTTAACGGGAAATAGTACCGGTACGTCCTGGACTTCGCATCAAACCTCGGATGAAACCCGTGAGCCGTTTTTGCATACCCGGTACACCAGCAGTCAGGAGGGAGCTGGAGGTTCAATGCCTGGATGGCACGATCGGGAAATTCTGTAGTAAAGGCAACAACCAATCCACGGGAATGAACTTCCCGGTCAGTTCTTCCGGAACTGAGAAAACCGGCTTCCCGCCAGTCGGAAAAAAGGTCCAGTCGCTGGCAGGCAGCAATGAATTCCCCCTCTACCGTCCGGCTCACCGCCTGAATCTGTGAACCGGAAAACCTGCTTCCGATATACGATACACTGAAAGCCAACCTCATCGCAGTCGCACACGCCGCGTGAACCGTTTGATCTTTCTCCACGTGTTATTCAGTGACTGGCGGGTATAGGTTCGCAGGGGGGTCTGCCTTCCGCCGCAGGTCACTTTCCCTGCCCTTATGGCAGCAAGCACCGAGGGCACGTCCCTGTCTGCATCAATAATTGTCCTGCCAAAACCGATGAACCGTGCATGGTGTGCATCACTCCCGGCCACACAGGGTTTGCCCAGTTTTTTTGCCATGCGGGCAGCTTTGCGGTTCGCTGACCCGACAATATAGCGGCTGTTGAATGTTTCGATAGCATCAACTGCACTCATGCCAATTTTTTTCCTTCGGGCAACACCATGACGCCAGACATGGTAGGGGTGGGGAAGAATAAGGAGGGCGCCCAGTTTTCGTGCAATCCCGACCGTATCGATTACATCGAGGCCAGCCGGGATCAACTCGGTCACCCCAAGTACAAGGAGGTGCCCCTGCTTGGTCGAGACTTCGATACCCGGAATTACCAGGACAGAGGTTTTGCAGGTGAGGGCCTTTTTTGCACCGTCAATTGAATCATGATCGGTTATAGCAATTACGTCAAGTCCGACTTCTTCGGCCCTCCTGAGTATCTCTTCGACACTGCTCTCCCCGTCTTTTGAAAAATTGGTATGCACGTGCAAATCGCAGATGAGCATCTGATCATAGTGTTTTTATCTCTCTGGTATTAAGGGAACTTATGCGCATTCTCCTGCCCACTGGAGCTGCTACCCGGGAAATTGTGAAATGTGCAGCGGCAGGTATTGACGCCGATGTAGTGGTTACCGGTGAGATTGCGTCATTTCTCACTCCCCACATGCTTCATACTCTTATCAAAAAGGGAAATTATGACCTGGTTATCGTCCCGGGAATGTGCACAGCATCCTTTGAGCAGGTGGAACGGGATACCGGAATACCCGTGTACCGTGGTCCCCGCCATGCCGCTGACCTTGCCCTGATCCTTCCTGCGCTCGACGGAACTTCACTTTCGCGTACAATTCCTGCAGATGAATTCCTTACGGGAGAAAAAGCAAAGGACGCACGAAAAAAAGCCAGAATTCTGGAGTACAATGCCGGGTTTGATTTTATGATCCGCGGTACCAAGATCGGAGGCGGCTCGCGGATCAAGGTCCTTGCAGAAGTCATGGACGCCCACCGGTGCGATTCTATCCGGGAGGTCGTGGAATACCATATCAGTTCGGGCGCTGATATTGTTGACCTTGGATTTGGATTCGATGCAACTCCGGATGATGTTCTATCGGTCTTTTCCCGGCTGAAGGATATCGATCACCCGTTGGCAGTCGATACCCAGGACCCGGATCTTATCCGCTATGCCCTGGTCCGTGCTGATATTGTACTCAGCTTGCAGGAAACCAATATTCCCCTTGTAGGAAAAGCGGTTGCTGAAGCCGGAGCAGCTGCGGTGATCGTGCCGGGAAACAGCACGCTCATAAAGAACCTTGCGAGGGCAAAGCGTGCGGGAATTGAATGCATCATAGCCGATCCCCTTCTCCAGCCAGTCGGTTCAGGCCTAGTGGCGTCATTGAAAAATTTCAGCGACACGGATTATCCGCTCTTCTTTGGTGCGGGCAATGTCACCGAGCTCATCGATGCAGACTCTGTTGGTGTCAACGCTTTGCTTGCCGGTATGGCATACGAAGTTGGCTCATCAATTATCTTCACCAGCGAGCACTCCGACAAAACCAGGGGATCTATCAGGGAAATGCGACAGGCGACGGAGATGATGTCGCTCTGCGCTGACCGTCCTTACCCAAAAGACCTCGGCATTGATCTCCTGATACTCAAGGAAAAACGTCGCCGCCGGGAACCTCCCCTTGAATATGAGACCGCGACTCCGGCAAAAAAAATGCCCGGACCGATCACCTATGACCCGAAGGGTAACTTCCGGATCGGTATCGAAGGGGGACAGATCGTTGCAGTGATCCGCGGCAAAGCGGTGCGGGGAGATCACTGGGATGATGTGTTGTATACAATCCTTTCCCATGGCAAGGTCTCGCTCCTCGATCATGCAGCATACCTGGGAAAAGAATTATACAAGGCTGAACTGGCAATCCGTTACGGGAGAAGTTTTGAGCAGGACGGGGAGTTCTGACCAGAAAGGATCAGGTGAGTATGAGAGATACAGTGAGGGGATGTCAGGCTGGACCGATCCCGGGCACCGGCAAAAATTAAGGAAACTGAGGTTTTTAGTTTAACCGATCCTTCATCAACGCTTTTATTCCATCCCTCCTTAGTTCTATACATGGGTTCACAGGCTCGTGCATCACATATTCTCGTAAAAACAGAAGACGAGGCCAATAAAATACTCAAACGGATCAATGATGGTGAAGACTTCACTGCAGTTGCAAAGCGTTTCTCATCCTGCCCTTCAAGAAAGAACGGGGGCGATCTCGGATGGTTTGGCAAAGGTCAGATGGTACCGGAATTTGAGACCGTCGCATTCGAAAACGAGGCCGGGAAAGTCATTGGTCCTGTCAAGACACAGTTCGGCTACCACATCATAAAAGTGACAGGCAGGAAATAATCAGGTAACCAGCCGGTGTGCTTACCGTTTCTTTGCAGCAGAAATGACGGCGCCACCCGGATACCTTACCAGGACGGGGCCATGAAAATCCGCGGGATCAGGAACGAGCTTCTCTTACTCCTCATTGAGCTGGGGCGTAACAGCCACCCCAATGAATTTGTTGCCCTTCTCCGCGAACGGGACGGAATTATTGAGGAAATGAATATGCTTCCGGGAACAACAGCCACCGAGAGTTCCGCGTCGCTTCTCTTTGATATGATGCCACTTGATACACACCTTGCCGGAAGCGCCCATAGTCACCCGAACGGTGTTCTTCGCCCTTCTGACGCCGACGTGAATTTTTTCCCCCGCAGCGGGAGGTATCATCTTATCATCGGCTACCCGTACCGTGAATCCGACTGGAAGTGTTTTACTGCCGATGGAACTCCGCAACAAATTGAGGTGCTCGCGTGATCCCGCGACGGGTTGTCGCTACCGGAACCTTCGATCTCCTCCATCCCGGACACCTCTACTACCTTGAGGAATCAAAAAAACTGGGGGAGGAACTCTGGGTAATTGTGGCACGGGATGCCAATGTGAAGCACAAGCCCCGCCCCATCATCCCTGAAGAGCAGCGCCTCCGGATGGTTGCTTCCCTCAAACCTGTTGATCACGCGATTCTCGGTGATAAAACTGATATGTTCCGCCCGATCGGGGAGATCCGACCTGCCATAATTACTATCGGGTTTAACCAGCACTTCGATGAAATAAAGCTCTGCCAGCAGCTCGCAGACCGGGGGCTGGACCCGGAAATTTTCCGCATAGGAAAATACAAAGAAGGAGATCTCTGCAGTTCGCGGATCGTCGTTCAGCGGATCATCGATATGCGGGGCAAAAAGGATGAGTAAGTATCATAAACCTGATTATCCATTTCATCCAGATGTATCCTGTGTCGGAGAACTGAATTTCCGGTAAGAATCATCGACTCGAATGGACCCGGTGAGGGGGGGATTTTTTACGTCCCAGACCGAGGATCCCTCTTCTCAGCGATGTGCTGTATTTTGCCGTAAACGACCCGATAATCGAGGTCACAATAACCATCGCTGCAATGGTAGTCCCGACAAGAGGCGAAACAAGACCCGACGAGGCATAAAGAACGGCGATCGCGATAGAAAATTCACCCCTGCCGATGGTGTTTCCCCAGATTTCCAGGCCTGACAGCGCCGACCCGTGAATGACTATTCCGGTCAGTACGCCCGAAATCAGCTTACTCATAATGGCAAGGAGGCAGATAACCGTGATCACGTACCAGTTCACTCCCCCGGAAAAATCGATCGTGACCCCGAAGAAAACGAAAAAGACAACCAGAAATACGTCCTTGAAGGGACGGGCATGCTGTTCGAACGCGTCAGGATCGGTAGTGGCAAAGGCAACCCCCAGTGCTATGACCATCATTGTTTCAGGAATTCCCAGGTACATTGAAATCGATGCAGTGGTAAGCACCGCGGCAAAGGTGAAAATGATAGGGAGCTCATCATCACGGTCGAGTATCGAGATGAGGAATTCTTTTCCATAGTGGGCCAGTGCATAGAGTACGGCAAGAACCCCCAGTATTTTTGCAACAAAGATAATGAGGTTCTGGTTACCTGCTGATATAAGCGCCAGGAAAATGATCAGGACGAGGTCTTCAAAGACCATCAGCCAGATGACTGTCTCGGCTTCCCGGAGCATGAGCTTCCTGTTTTCAATGAGCGAGGTGATTGCCATTGCCGTGCTTGAAATGTAAAATGCAGAAGCGACGATGAGCGACTCGATAACCGTAAACCCCAGGAGGTATGCACCGACAAAACCGATCGCCATGTTCACATTGAGATCGATGATGCCACTGGTAAGAACTGCTGTCCTATTCGCTGCTATCCGCTCAGGTTTCAGCCCAAGCCCCATGAAGAACAGCAAAAAGATCAGGCCCATATCGGAAAAGAAGCGGCTTATCTCATCGGAAGATACCAGGCCCAGCCCGGCTTTTCCCAGTAATACCCCTGCAAGTATATAGAAAGGTATCGCAGGAACCGACAGATACTTGGAGATCAGCGCCAGGAGAAGGCAGATGAAAAGCGCGAGGACGATACCTTCCATTACTCCACCATTATTTCCCGCTCGAACATCCGTATCTGGTCACTCTCTCCTATGACCAGTGCCGCATCTCCCGTTTCAAAGACAAACGTGGGAGCAGGGTTGATGATATTTTTATCGTGGCGACAGACAGCAATTACGGTTGCACCGGTCTTTGCCCTGATCTGGAGGTCTTCGATTGTTCTCCCTGCAATTGATTTAGGGATAAGAAACGAATGAATGGTGACCCGGAGATCGGCAAGAGCCGAGAATGCTATCTCAACACTTTCCTGGTCAGCCTCGATAATTGCACCAGTGAGAATATTTCCCAGCCTTCGTGCCTCCACAGGAGTCATTTCCGCAGCGCTTGGAGTTTTACAACTTTTCTGGAGGGTATACATCTGGATAGTGCCGGTCTTTGTGAAAAAAAGTGCGACCGTATCACCCTTATCGGTCTCAAATTCATATTTTGTTCCGACACCAGGGAGATTGAGCGAGCGAAGAGACATAGCAGACATTAGAAAAATGATCCTAAAATATATTATGATATGTAGCAGGATGCATCGACGTATCTGTTCATCGCGAAAAACAAACGAAAATAAAAGTTGGAAATGTAAGATGTTACAGGGTTTCTTTTTAAGGTTTTGAGAGGTCGGGAGGAGCGATGTGCGAGAGGATCAGGCACCTTTTATGGGGCTTTTCGTCCTCCTCACATACCTTGTTGAAACAGCGTACGGTTAAACCTCTCACCGGGCGGGGTGAAAGTGTTCCCGAGAGGAAAGGTTCTGGAGGCTCAATTCGTCAGCGCCATATCCGATATGATACTTTTTTCTTGATCCGTGATGATTTGTTATAACAGATTCGCGATCGGTTGTCGCGCTTCTTATCTGGGTCACTTTTCACCAGGAGTTGGATACTATCGCAGAAATCCCCAAAGAAGAATTCGTGCTGAAGTGTACATCCGCATGCGCCGGGTGCAGCGACGCGCTCACCCTCCGGTATGTGCTCAAGGCAGCAGGACAGGATACCGTTCTTGTCGTCCCTGCCTGCTGCACCAGCGTCATACAGGGTATCTACCCGAATACGGCTTTCAATGTACCCGTTTACAATATCGCTTTTGGTGCTGCCGCCGCCTGTGCCTCGGGTATGTCAAACGCATTCCGGGCAACGGGAAAAAAAACTAATGTAATCGTATATGCCGGAGATGGCGGGACACTTGACATCGGCATCCAGGCAATGTCCGGGGCATTCGAGCGAGGCACCGATTTCCTCTATATCTGTTATGATAACGAAGCGTATGGTAATACCGGTATGCAGCGGTCGGGGGGGACACCTATGGGTGCCAGGACAACAACGACACCGGCCGGGAAAACTGATGCGAAGAAAGATATCGATGCGATCATCGCCGCACATAGTCCGCCTTATATGGCAACTGCCTGTGCCGCTTACCCCCAGGATCTTTTCAAAAAAGTGCAGAAAGCACTCACCTTCCGGGGACCTTCGTTTATCCACGTCCTCGCACCCTGTCCCCCCGGGTGGCGTTTCTCAACAGAGAAATCCGTTGAAATGGGCAAGCTTGCGGTAAAATCCGGCATGTGGGTGCTCTATGAGCGCGAATACGGGAAACTTTCCATCAATCCGCAGTCAAAAGCGGCAATCAAAAAACCCATACCTCTTGAGGATTACCTTGCGCCACAGGGACGGTTTAAAGGTATAGATGCAAAGACCCTCGAACTGCTCAGACAGCACCTTGCAAAGAATATTAAGAAACTGTCAGCGGAGGCGGCGGAATCATGAAAAAGATTGCGACCGGCAACAAGGCAGTTGCAGAGGCAGTAAAGCAAGTTCAACCGACAGTCATTGCGGCTTACCCGATTACCCCCCAGACAGAGATTGTCGAACAGATTGCGGAGTTTGTTTCTTCCGGTGAACTCAAAAGCCGTTACATCCCGGTAGAAAGTGAGCATTCTGCGATGGCCGCATGTATCGGGGCGAGTATCACCGGAGTGCGGACGTTTACCGCGACAAGCTCTCATGGTCTGTTGTATATGCACGAGATGACCAACTGGGCAGCAGGTGCACGACTCCCCATCGTTATGGCTAATGTCAACCGATCCATTGGCCCCGGCTGGAATATCTGGGCAGAGCATACTGATGCGATGCAGGAACGTGACACCGGCTGGCTCCAGGTGTACGTGAGCTCAGTGCAGGAAGCGTATGATGCTACACTTATGGCATTTCGCATCGCCGAGCACAACGACGTGCTGCTCCCGGTGATGGTGAACCTTGATGGTTTCACACTGAGCCACATTATGCAGCCCCTCGATACCGTCGAAACGGGCGATTTTATTCCTCCGGTGCAGCTTCCCCATGCGATTGATCCGAAAAATCCCGCGGGTTATGGGGGTCTCACCGGCCCTGACCAGCATTTTAAATTCCGCTGGGAGATTGAGCGGTCGATGCGTGATTCGGTACAGGTAATCAGGGAAACTGAAAAGGATTTTGAAAGACGCTTTGGCAGGAAGTACGACTTCACGGAGGACTACCGGTGTGAAGACGCCGATGTGGTTATTGTGGCAATGGGTACCCTTGGCAAGGAGGCTGAAGTTGCAATCGATCTGCTTCGGAAGGAAGGAATAAAAGCAGGTTCGATCCGGCTTCGTTGGTTACGTCCGTTCCCAAAACTCAACCTGAAAGGAAAGGACATTGTGGTTATCGACCGCGACTACTCATTCGGCTTTGGGGGCATACTTGCAAAATCCATTGAGGCCCAACAGAAAACCGGAGTGTACAGTGTAATTGCCGGTCTCGGGGGGCAGGAAGTCACCTATGAAGATATTGCGGATTTCATCCGTAAGCGCCGGATCGGCGAAGAGTTCTGGTTCGGGGTGAACAGTCATGTATGAGATCCGCATCCACTCGCGCGGAGGCCAGGGGGGAGTAACTGCCGCACGGCTCCTGGCACTCTCCGCGATTCATGACGGGAAGTATGCCACTGCATGCCCGTTCTATGGGGCAGAACGGAGGGGTGCTCCGGTAGTTTCATTCGTCCGGATTGACGATTCACCGATAAAGATCTACAGTCAGATAAAAAAACCAGATATGGTCATCGTTCTCGATGCAAGCGTGATGGATGTTGTTGATGTACTCCTGGGATTAAAAGAGGGGGGGAAAGTCCTTGTCAACAGTACCCATAAAAAGGAGTTCGCCGGGTTTTCCTCCAGTCATGTTGACCTTACCGGCATCGCACTCAGGGAGAATCTCGTTGTTGCAGGAGGGCCTATCCTGAATACACCAGTCCTCGGTGCACTTGCAAAGATGGGCATTATCTCGGTTGATTCGGCAAAAAAATCAATCCGGGAGATGTTTTCCGATGAACGAAATGTCGAGGCAGCAGAAGCGGCATACCAGGAGATACAACTATGAGCCCGGTTCAACAGCGCCTCGCAATGAGCAGACCAACCCAGGGAGCTGCCGGAAAAACCGGGACCTGGCGTGTTTTCAAACCCGTCGTGGACAAAGAAAAATGTAACCAGTGCGGGCTTTGTGAGATGTATTGCCCGGATAACGCAATCGACGCTGATCTCATCGTTGACCTTGCTTTCTGCAAGGGATGCGGCATCTGCGCGAATGAATGCCCGAAAAAAGCTATTGACATGATCCGGGAAGAAAAATAGTCAGTTCCCCTACTATAAATTATCTTTTTTATGCGTAAACTGACCCCATGGAGGATGTACCTCTTCAGGTCACAATTTTATTTTAAAGGAAACAAAAATTTTTCCCTTATTGCAACCGGACAAAGGGTGCATACATTTCACCCGGGTTAAATTCCGTTCCAAAGCACCAATGTGAGGAAACCTGAACTGTGGATTCTTTCCTGTTATCCTTTGAGTTCATCCTTTGCGATGTATTCCACGTCGAACTTGTAAAAATGCGTGAATCCGCAGTTCCGGCACCTGACCGTAAAATGCCGGCAGCCAATAGTCAGGTCGTGGGGACCGGTCACATGGCAGTTCCTGCATTCCGCGGTTTCAAGAAGATTCCAGAGATCGTAACACCCGATTTGTGTAAAGGTCCCCGGCAACGTGACATCCTCAATGCGGGGAACAAAGACCCGGGTTGCTCCGCAGTTATCACACGCAACTTCCGCTTTGTAAGGAACTGCTTTAATAATCTGGTCTGCTATCTGACGGCAATGGTAACAGTCAGTACGGAATTTTGTGAAAATAAACCGTTCATTCATGGAAAATACTGGATGTGTCCGGGTTCATTAATCTGTTGTACAAGTATAACAGAGCCTTGTCGTCAATTCAGAAGGTAATCATTCCCCCTGCACTATGGTTTCGGTTTGTTGGATGTACCTGAAACATTAACAAAAAAGAATCAAACCCGAACAGTACTTTGAGAGATTTCATTCACTCTTACCGGAATTTTAAACATCAATAGGATATTTTGGAGTGATTCCCCTCAAAATAATCTCAACTCAAGTAAGTAAATTTAATTAAAGGTGATACCTATTTACTTTTCATGAAGAAGTTCATTGGTTTATTTATTCTCCTGATCGCTTTTATTGCGTTCATGGGATGCACCCAGCCTGCAGTCCAGGCGCCCGCAACCACCGTTCCTACCACCATTCCCACAACCATCCCTACGATGGTAACAACTACTAATGTTTCAACGCCTCTCCCGACAACCGTACTGACCACTGTCGCAACATCGGCAATTCCAACAGCAACAAGAACCACCTCACCTTCGGGTAAGGTTGTCACTACGATTCATATCCGGAATAACGCATTTGTTCCCTCGAACCTGACTGTACTGCCGGGCACCGGGGTCACCTGGATAAATGACGATGATAAAGTTCAATCAGTAAAAGCTATCGGAAACTTTACCGGACAGTTTAATTCAGGTGATATTCTCCCCGGTGCACAATGGAGTTATACCTTCGGCAGATCGGAAGCAACGATTCAGTTCACCAGTTCCTACCATCCTGATATGCTTGGGACTGTTATTGTAAAAGCACCCAACAGTGGCCTTAGCAGTTATTGAACCAGACACTACCAAAACTTTTTTCAGGCACCCTCGAAATGCTCCTTTGAGAACCCTTCCACTCATGAGGTCTTCATCAGTGTTTCCACCCCCGCCGTCGGGGATCCCCCGGGATGTACAGACGCAGATAGTTAGCTATCCTTTTGGCAAAGATATTAGAGGATACGTGGGGGTCAGGAAGATGTTCCCCTTGGGTGCGCTCCTTTTGGGGAGAGAGAGGATCAACACCCCCCTAATACCGAGAAAGAAAAAAATATAAAATTAGAGTTCCTTGGATCAAAGACTGTTTCAAAACAAGTCCACCCGGATATATAGCTTCTTTTTGGCCAAATGGTGCTATAAAACCACTACGGGATGACAGGAAACTACTGAATATTGGATTTTTAAAAAACATTCGAAAAAAATGGGAAAAAATAGGACGATTTAGTAGTCGCCCATTCCGGGGGGCATTCCACCCATGCCACCCATTCCGCCCATACCACCGGGCGGCATACCGCCCTCTGGTGCATGGCTCTTGGATGATGCGATGACATCATCAATACGCAGGATCATTATAGCCGCTTCAGCAGCTGATGATATTGCCTGAGTCTTGACGCGGAGTGGCTCAACGACACCTGCTGCCTTCATGTCGACTGCCTTGCCTTCGAACACGTTCAGGCCGTAGGTCTTCTTGCCCTTTTCATGCGCTGCACGGATCGCAACAAGCATATCGATGGGGTCAAGTCCGGCGTTCTCTGCAAGGGTGCGTGGGATAACCTCAAGCGCAGATGCGAACGCTTCTATGGCGAGCTGTGCCCTGCCACCTACTGTTGCACCGTATTCACGGAGACGGAGAGACAGTTCCGTCTCAATTGCACCGCCACCGGCAACAACCTTCTTGTCCTCAACAACGACGCCGACAACGCGGAGTGCATCGTGAATTGCACGTTCAAGCTCATCGACTACGTGCTCAGTGCCACCCTTGATGATAATTGATACCGCTTTGGGGTTCTTGCACTGCTCGACAAAGGTCATCTCTTCGCCGGAGACTTTGCGTTCCTCGACAAGTCCTGCCTTCCCGAGTTCTTCCTTGCTGATTGCGTCAATCGAGGAGACGAGGCTGGCACCGGTTGCCCGGGCGAGTTTTTCCATGTCGCTCTTCTTGACACGGCGGGTTGCGAAGATTCCTGCCTTTGCAAGATAGTGCTGGGCAATATCGTCTATACCCTTCTGGCAGAAAAGAACGTTTGCACCACTCTTGACAATCTTGTCAACTATGCCTCTGACCATCCGCTCTTCCTCATCGAGGAACGCCTGGAGCTGGTCGGGGCTGGTTATGTTGATCTCTGCGTCGACTTCAGTCTTCTTGAACTCGACTGCAGCGTTCAGCAACAGGATTTTTGCATTGGTGACTTTCTTTGGCATCGACGGGTGAACTCTCTCCTTGTCAATGATTACACCCTCAATGATCTCCGAGTCCTCAATGCTTCCACCGGTCTTCTTCTCAACCTTGATATTTTCAATGTCGACCGTGCCGTCATCATCGGTTACCATCGTTATTGCTTTGACAACCAGATCGCAGAGCTTGTCTTTGGATGCTTCGGCACCCTTTCCAGTCATCGCGGTCCCGGCGATATTTTTAAGCATCTGCATGTCAGTCGCTTTTACATCGAATGCCATTTCCTTAAGGAGCGCCTGAGCCTTTTCGGCTGCCTGGCGGTAACCTGCGGCAATGATGGTCGGGTGAACGTCCTGCTCAAGGAGATCCTCTGCCTTCTTGAGAAGCTCACCGGCAATGACTACTGCGGTGGTGGTACCATCGCCTACTTCATCGTCCTGTGTCTTTGCGACCTCGACCATCATCTTTGCGGCCGGGTGCTCGATGTCCATTTCCTTAAGGATGGTGACACCATCGTTCGTGATTACGACATCGCCGATTGTATCGACGAGCATCTTGTCCATGCCTTTTGGACCGAGTGTGGTCCTGACTGCACTTGCCACTGCCTTTGCGGCGGTGATGTTCATACCCTGAGCATCGCGGCCCCGGGTACGGGTGCTGCCTTCTTTAAGAATAAGTATCTGCTGTCCTCCAAGTTGTTGTGACATAAAATCACCACTTTTCGCACTAAACTTGGTTTGTGGTTCTATATAAACATTATGTAAAAAGGTTATTCCCCGATCATATCGAGGAGTTCAAATCCATCTGCGATCCGGTGAAGGCAGTCTTCACCGATTACGAGTGTTTTTCCTATCTTTTTCTGCTTGTAGTGGTCCGTTATGACACACATCGCGTGCTTCTTTGCAATTTGGGAGATATTTCCAATAAGAGCTGCGCGTTTTATGACTTTGTCTGCAGGACCGTAACCGGTGAGTATAGTATGCTTCTCGAACGTAAGGAGTGCCTGGAAGGGGGCACCGTGGAGCGTGTGCAGCTGCATACCGATTTCCTTAAAAAAATCCATGGGATTCTGCTTGCTGCTTGCCGCATCAGTCTGTTCGTCCATCGTATTGTGCGGCTCATGCCGGATAAGGTTGATGGATTTTACTACGCCGGTATTGAATAATTCCTCAATACGGATAGCCACCTCAAGGGTTGTTCCCATACCACTCTCATACTTACTGATTGTGCGGCGTGATACACCGAGTACCTGTCCCAGGTCTCCCAGCGACATGCTCCGTTTCTCACGAAGATCGCGGAGCACTTCACCATCGATATTCACGTAAAGCCCTCCTGGAGAGGCATAGACCAGAGGGGGGATCTTCTCTACAAAATAGTCATACAGTGTTGAAGGACTGATCGCATAGATACCATACCGGATATAGACTGCCCCCCGCTCCAGTTCTGCGTCACGGGCGCGCTCACCAACGATCAAGGGTATTCCCCCGAGATGGCGCGAGATCACTTCAAGATCGAACGCTACCTCTTCGCTGACACTGTCGATATGGGCTACTACCTTGATGATAAGCAGGATCCCGTTATTGCGGGCGATGAGATCAAAGCTCCGGGGACGGATGGAAAAACGTTCTGATACATCAAAACCTGCTGTTATCATTACACTGGTAACCAGCTGAAGCTGGCGGTCCTGAGACATTGCCTGAAGAATGGATATAGCCTGAGGGTATATTAATATAGATATGCTCATCGGGATTGATGACACGGATTCACCACGGGGGATGTGTACAACATATCTAGGGGCAGTCCTGGTACGCCGCCTGATCCAAAAAGGTATGAAAATACATCAGGCACGGCTCGTCCGGCTCAACCCGAATGTCACCTGGAAGACACGGGGGAATGCAGCGATTGCCCTCGATGCAGAGGGGGATTCAAAAGAGGCATTTGAAATTGCATGCACGACCGTTGAGGAGCTTGCCGATTTCTCCTGTGAGAATACCAATCCCGGGGTTGTCGTTTCTGACAGGCAGCCGGACCCGGCATTCTATCACCGGGCTGTTACGGGTTTCTGCGAAATCGATGAAGCGATCCAGGTCCTTGAATCGGCAGGTGCCCGTTATAAGGGTTACAAAAACAAGCGTGGCCTGATTGGGGCGACTGCAGCAATCGCAAGCGAGCTTCCAGATCGAACGTCAGAGATCCTGGTTTACCGCCAGCCAGAGCGTTGGGGTTTACCCAGAGAGGTTGGTCGCGAAAGCCTGTTTGCTGCTGAAGCTGCAACGTTCCCCCACACCTGGGACACGGTTGATTCTGCAAATAATGTTGTCGTCTGTGTGCCCCATACGCCCGACCCGGTGTTGTTTGGCATACGCGGCGAGAGCCCTTCGTGGGTGGTGGTTGCCCGGCAGATGGTGCAATCCGAGAAACCGGGTATTGAGCAGATATGGGTCACAAACCAGGGAACGGATGCGCATATTCTTGCCGGGTGCATCGGCGAACTTTTCGAGGGGCTCTCGTATCATGTTCACGGTATTGTCGCAGATGCTCCTTCAACAACAACCGGAGGTCATGTCTCGTTCACGATCGGGGATGGCGAACAAACCGTGCGGTGCATGGCCTACGAGCCCACAAAAAATTTCCGGCAGATTGTACGGGAGATCACAAAGGGAGACGCGGTAATCGCGGTCGGGAGCTATAAGAAAGGGAGTATCAATCTTGAAAAGATCAGGGTTGTTGAACTCTCCTATCAGGTGCTGTCCCGGCCGCCGGTCTGCACTGTGTGCAACAAGCGAATGACAAGCGACGGTACAGGGAAGGGTTACAAGTGCAAAAAATGCGGGATACATGCACAAGAGCCGGAGATCCAGAAAACTTCCCGCACCCTGAAAACAGGCTGGTATGAAGTGCCACCAACCGCCCGGCGGCACCTGGCAAAACCACTGTGCCGGGGCGAGCCGGAATACTGATAAATTTTAGGAATACAGTTGTTGTCCCGGTCGTAAAGACGGACGACAAAGCGTATCTGTCTCAACGGCATTCTTTTTTGAAAACCGGGCCTTCAATTTTTCAAAAACGGATACCCGGGAGGTAATATCATCAGGGGACAAAGGTCAAAAACCCTACGTGATGAAGCACGGATCTGTGCCGAGAAGATGGGATATCATTGGCTGTCAAACACTGATCCGGCTTTACCGTTCGATGGGTTAATGTATAGCCGAGCTGCGGTTGTCGTGGTGATTCTGAAAAAGGTCCGCCATGCACTCAGCGATACCTGCATTATTGAAAAAAAATTGCCAGATGAAGTGGCAGCAATTCGCATCCTTCCCTTGCCGGAGTACGTTCTCCGTGAGATTTGGATAAGGACGCAGAATGAACGAGCGTGGCGCAGGTTCTATATCCTCCCGGAGACGACCGCGGAAATTGAGTTCAATACTGCGGAAAACTACCGGAACACCCATTACCGTGAAAAGGAGTGGGAGAAAGCCCCCTACCGGCTCGATATCCCTTTACCGCTCCTTGCTAAAAACCTGGCTAAACAGAGGGATGAAGTCCTATAACCCCGTAAAAGGCTCCTTTTGGCAAACGGACGAAGGTCATTTTTTTCGCACGGGAAATCGTGTCCACACGCTTGGAAAGTACTGATTAAAATGATTGTATTTCAAATTGAACTGATTTTCAAGGATTTTGATCCTGCAATTTAGCGGGCCGCAAACATCCCCCTTTTTGGAGGGGGGGTGTAGCACGGTCAAAGGGAAAAGAACACCAGTTTGCCGGATCTTGTTCAAATAAAAGAAGAGTATCTCAAATAACTGTTTCACAGCCTTTTTTTTACTGATCGGACGAAGGTCTTATCAAGACCTGCATATATCAACACTCGGGAAAAATACCCCGAAAAATTCTTTATTGTAAAAAATAACCGTTTAAATCAAGTTAAAACCTGTTAAAATAGCGGTCTTACAACAACCCATTTTTCAGGAGGGTTTTCAGGTAGTACCAGAACGACTATTCACAACACTTTCTTCGATAACGGCAATCTCATCTTTGGTTAACCCGTAGAATCCGTACACCAGTGAATCGATCTGTCTCTCAGTCGAGGTAATCTCCTGCATGACAAGCCGCTTCTCGTTATCTGTCTTTGCCAGACTTAGGTGCCTGTGCATTTCGGACATCCCGGCAACGAGTGCAACGATCCGGTCATGACCGGCTTTGTCTTCAGGACAGTCAAAATCTGGTATATAAACAGGGAGCCCTTTAAGCTCTTCCCAGGAATGCATTTTCTCTTCTGTGCCTGCAGCCTGAACGGCATTATTGAACAACGCAAGAGTGAGACGGCTGTTCAGGATTCCGGAAAGGTACCGGCTGGAGGACGGGATTGCAAAAGCCGACGGATCTGCGATACTCAAGCCGTTATCATAAAAAAAAACGGGTATGTCAAATCGGGCCGGAAAGAAAGTCTTATGGTGTTTTTCCCGCCAGAAATCCTCGTTACACGCAATCTCCCACCAGTAGTCACCCTGCTCTTTTCGTGTCTTTCCTTCTTCTGCGAACGGTTTCAGGTAATGTACAATGAACGGGTGGCGTTTCCTCAGCCACTGCCAAGGGCGTTTCTTCGCTCCAGGATGAGCATTCGTCCACCCCTGCGGTATAAAGATAATATATTTCATTGGATTCCATGGTGTGTAACGCGACATATCAGAGCCGGTTACAAACGGCCGTACCAGGGTTTTGCAGCGAGGATCTTTCCGGATCCATTCTCTTGCCAGGGTCCTGTCAATGACAAACGCACTATCATAACCGGTTGACACACCGGGGTGAACCTCCCCCATTACCAAATCCTCAAGGGAGATTCCGCGGCGTCGAACCCGGGCAAGAATATTCTCCATGCGGGTATCCTTTATAATCCACCCTCCTTCTCTGAGCAGGAGCTGATCAACCGGAAACCTGTGGACCTGGGCAAAGCGGAATGGATCTTCTTTGAATGATGTGCCTGCACGGATTGCATAAAAAGGGTGAAGAGGGGGTCTTTTGGTAATCCGAAGAATGCAGGGAGACCCTGCGATTCCCCGGACCCCCTCTTCAGAAAAATCAACAATCTCTTCAATCTGCCGGGCCCCGATGATCTTCCGTAGCGGTGCTCCACTCTTCCCACGCATCCAGCGATCATTCATCAGGAACGATACAACTCCGCCATTGCAGACCAGTCCAAGACCCTTCTCCAGGAAATATGCCGACCGATCCGCCATCGGATGGTATACTGCATAATGTCGCTGGAAATATTGCTGGATCCACTCGCGTGGTTCAATAGGCCCGTCCGGAGGATTGCCTATCACTGCATCGAAACCACCGGAGTCAAAGATTTCCGAAAAGTTGTGTTTCCAGTCGAACATATTGATTTTCCGGCGGTCGCGGATAGGGCAGAACATCCAGGACTCATCACCTGTAATGTCAGGACCGATCAGTGCATTTCCGCAACGGACTGTGGGGTATAACTCACCCAGGGCAGCCTGATAAGTTTTTACAAAATCATGTGGTACCAGATCCGGGGGGATATTCTCAAAGAGCCGGAACATTAGCAACATTCTTGTTGCTGCTACTGCATGACGGTTGATGTCCACCCCGTAAACGGATCCTGTGAGGATGGCACTCCTTTCTTCAAAGTCCCGGGTTGATTGAAAACTATCATCCAGCAGATAGTGGAAAGCAGAAAGAAGGATTGCGCCTGCACCGCAGGCGGGATCCACGATCCGCACCGGAAGGATCTCATTACCAGTCCGGTTTCTTCTGACGGTAGTAATCGCTTCGTGAACCATATAATCGATCCCGGCTGGATGGATCGGGGTAAATCCACCCGCTATCTGCATATCGTTTGTGTCAACGATGATTGCCTGGTGGGTAGCAGATCTCCTGATGGTGCGGGACAGGTAATGAGAAAGGACCCGGGCAATAACTTCGAGCGGCATACAGGAGAGATCGTAATCCCGGTAAGGTGAGGCGATCTTTTCAAGAATAGGAAATAACACCCGCTCTCCGAGTACTATGCGATTTAACAGAAACGATGAATTTTTGGGAGCAGCAGAATCTTCAAAATACAGTGCCTCAGAAACCTGAAACAAACAGTCATTTTTCTGGTGATCTATCCATAAACCTGATAGATCGGACAAGGTTCCCGTTTCCGCCAGTCCCCGATCTTCAGCAATACGCAAAAAAAGAAGTGAGAACAGAATCCGGTTTACGGCTTCCGTTATTTGTTCACTATGCATTGACAGATTGTTTCTCGCAATACTCCGGGCAAGATTCTCCCGCCAGTTTGTGAGATCCTGAAGGAGTGCGATCCCGGCCCGGTCCGGTACAGAGAATTCCGGCTCTCTGGCAGGAGCAGGGACTGATGGGTGCATGATGAATCCTGTATGTCGTCACGGAGATAATAATAGTGGGAATTTTTCTGTCCCTTTGGGCATGAACCATAATTCCGGTCTTTTTATTCAGATAATTTTCCTTGAAGCCAGGTCTTTACATTCCTTGAAGCATTTCGATTGGCAGGAAGATCCACAATGAATGGGTTGAGATGTTATACTCGGAACATTTAAGAAAAGTCAGTTCTTTGCCCATAAGACAAAAACATGAGTATCAAAAACTATGCAATTGTAAGATACTTTAAGGGAGGTCTTTGACCATCTTCCTTGACTGAACCCATATTTGCAGCATCCGGTCAAAAAAATCAAAGTTATCTGCCCGGAACACTAATACCTAACAACAAACGGGGAGGGAGATTCTATCACTATGAAATGCGACGAGCCGGTAACCCAGCTTCATATAAAACCGACCATGACGGTCAATGAACTGGTCAGCGCCATGGGAAAAGCTGGCGCTTACAATGGCGGGGCGCTGTATCGTGCGGTAAATATCTACGAACAGATGCTGCGCGATAAACAGACAACAAAATTCTTCGGGTTTGCCGGCGCTATGGTGCCAGCCGGCATGGGCGGGATCGTATCCGATCTCATAAAAGATGGTTACATCGACATCCTTGTGTCGACAGGAGCAAACCTCACGCATGACATCATCGAGGCCATCGGGTGCAGGCATTTTCACGGTACGGCGTTCTGTAACGATGTCGAGCTTCGTCATGATGAGATCAACCGTATTTATGATGTCTATCTCCCCAACGAGGCATTTGAACATTTTGAGGAATTCATGCAGACAGTGTTTGGTAAGCTCGAACCCGGGAGTACCCTCTCCATCTCCGGGCTTATGGCCCACCTGGGAAAAAACCTGAAATCCGGCATTCTCCATACTGCAGCAAAAAAGGGTATCCCCATCTATTGTCCGGCAGTGCAGGATTCCATGGTTGGTCTCCAGTACTGGCTTTTTTCCCAGACAAACCGGGTGATAATCGATGCATTCGCCGACATGCCTGCACTCATGGACACCTGCTTCACGACAAAAAAAGCCGGCGCACTCCTTGTTGGTGGCGGCGTGCCGAAAAATTTCATACTCCAGAGTATGCTCATGACTCCAAACGGGTTTGACTACGCCATACAGCTCACCGGAGACCGCCCGGATCTCGGGGGGCTTTCGGGAGCTACTCTTGACGAAGCCCGGTCATGGGGGAAAATTACAGAAGCAGCTCAGGCAGTTACCGTTTATGGAGATGCAACCATTACCCTGCCCATCCTTATCGCAGCAGTTATGGAGCGGATATACCATGACTGAACTGATCCTCGCGCTCGATGTTACGAATAAGAAAAACGCTCTTTCCATTGCACACGAATGTGCCCCGTATCTTGATGCAATAAAACTCGGTTACCCGCTCATCCTCTCCTGTGGTCTTTCGATTGTCCGGAGTCTTGAGGACGAAGATCTTCCCCTAATTGCCGATTTTAAAGTAGCTGACATTCCAAATACGAACCGGCTCATTGCCGAACAGGTTTTTGACGCAGGGTTTACCTCCATTATCTGCCACGGGTTCACCGGAAAAGATGCCGTACAGGCATGTGTTGACACATCATCAGATTACGGGGGTGCCTGTTTCGTTGTCGCAGAGATGAGTCACCCGGGAGCTGCTGAATTCTTTTCCGGGGGGGCTGCCGAACAGATCGCACGGATGGCAATCGAATGCGGGGCAGATGGTATCATTGCCCCGGCAACCCGTCCGGAAAGAGTAAAGATACTACGGAATATCATTGGCACCAGGAAGATCCTCTCACCGGGCATAGGAGCTCAGGGGGGAGATACCGATGCGGTCAGAGGGGTGGTTGACGGAATAATTGTGGGTCGGGCGATTTATGAGGGGGAGAAACCTGGAGACGCAGCCCGGGAGTTTGCGCGTATAATCAAGGCGTAACAATATATAAATAACCTCCAATTTGAGACCGGATATGGATGCGAATGGATTTTCATCAAGATATAGCCTGTTCGCTGAACCGGCAGGGTCTAAAAATTTATTAAGGACTTGCGCGATGATATACTATGGATTGGACTGCGGAACAACGGACACTGGCTCAAAAATATAAGAAACTGGACGATATTCCTGAAAAGGAGCGAAAATACAAGTGCTACACCTGCCACCTCATCGTAGGGGAGAACCCATGCCCGAAATGCGGCGAGACGCACCTTGAAGTCATGTGCCCGCTCGACCATTGTCACTGCAGCCACGAGATTCTCTCGGGTATTGAGTACTGTCCACTCTGCGGAAAAGCTGTCTGTCCGGAGTGTGGTACTCATGATGTCACCCAGATCAGCAGGGTAACCGGCTACCTGCAGGATGTCTCAGGCTGGAATGCCAGCAAACAGCAGGAACTCAAGGACCGCGTGCGCTATCTGGTCGCATGAGATATTATTTCGATACCAGTTCTCTTTTTATCCGGGGAATATTCCGCGCCGCAAGCACCGGGATCTCCGGGGGTATCCGCACAGTTTCCACGCTGATAAATCACACCGTCCCGGCGGGTCCGGACAAGGAAGGACCGGACAAGGAACTGGAATTGGCTGCTGCCGGCGCAGGAATTGATCGTGATTTCTTCGGGTTGCTGACCACTGTCCCGGTCCAGCAGTCCTGCATACTCCAGTATGACTTCGTAACGGTATTCATTACTGCGGGAATCCACCGTGGACAGCCGGTAAACGCCGGCACTATTAATATTATCGTGTACAGTGGAGAGGGGTTGGGAGACGCGGCACTCCTTGAAACGATCATGGTCGCAACCGAAGCAAAGGTTGAGGCACTGCAGGAAATGGATCTTATGCTTTCGGGCACTCCTGCTGACGCGGTTATCGTTGGGTGTGAAGGGGAAATAAAACACCGGAATGCCGGCAGACTGACCGGACCAGGAAGGAGTGTTCGCGAATCGGTAATTCATGGGATACCCCAAGCAATCAAACGCTTCAATGCACCCCAACACTCCGGTCGTGCTTCATTTTTCATCTTCAGCCGCTTTAAAGGAGACCACTGGGTAGAATGGACACCCGAGATATGCCCGTATTTTCCCTGCCACTTTCCCGGTCAGGTATGCGATTTCTGCTATTGTCCGTACTATCCCTGCGTTGACGAAAAACTCGGGGAATGGGCAGACAGCTCGGGCAGTAAGGGGGGGAAGGTTTGGAACTGCGCCCGTTGTACACTCCTGCACGAACCTGAAATTGCAGACTATTTAAAAAAATACCCGATGGTCTCACGCGCAGAACTGATACGTTTGCGGGATTTCAAAAAAGAACGTGAATAATTACTCTTTAATACCGAGCGCGGAAAGGAGCTCAGAAAGAGGGATGCCATGTGCCTCGGCAGCTTCGCGGATCGTTTCGCCCCGGGCGATGGCGCATCCCACACACCCCATACCGAACTTGAATAATGCCTCGGTAGCCTCTGGTTTTGCTTTTAAAAGATCATAAATCGTACTGTCAGCGGTAATATCAGCCATAGTATCACTTAGTCACTGTGGTAAAACATAAATCTCTCCATAGCGGAGGTTCACTTTCACCATGCACACTTCGCAATATATAGGGATGATCAAAACCGATGAATAACTGGAGATGTATGAAATGGACTTTTCCGAAGCAGCAGAAAGAATCTCCCGAAAATTTTCCCAGAAAGGGACAGAAGTTGATCCAAAGAAGATCGAGGGTAAGCTCCGCCGTCTCGTTACTGAGTTCGGTGTCCAGCCGTCCGAAGCGGAACGCAGTGTAACCAATGAACTGGCAAAAGAGTTCAATCTTCCGGCGATGGGTTCTGGGGGCAGTGGAAAAAGCAGTGGTGCGGCCGATCTGAAAAAAATTGCCGAGATTGCACCGGGGGACTGGGTAACAATAGAGGGTAAAATTGTTGCACTTTCCGCCCCTGCATCAGCATCCATTTCCCAAAGCGGGATAATTGCTGATGAATCCGGAGGTATACGGTTCGTGGTGTGGGCAAAATCGAATGCACCTGCAATGGCTGTAGGTTCATGGTACCGTATTGAATCAGCGGTAGCAGAAGAGTACAAAGGAGTAGTGAACCTCAAGATCCACTCCGGCACAACAATCAAAGGGATCGAAGAGGATCTTGCGCTGATGCCCACAACAATGCCGATAAACGAACTCCATCCTGGCATTGGCGGTGTCAGGGCTAAGGTGGTTCAGGAATGGGACTCTTCCCATGAGCGTATGCTCCAGTCCGGCTTGTTAGGAGATGAAACCGGCACAATCAAGTTTGTCATCTGGAAAGAGCCGGGCAAAACGCAACTTGAACCAGGTCAGATCTATAATATATTCTACGCGATGGTAGACGAGTATAATGGCAAGCTCTCTTTGAGTCTTAATACCGCGATGATCATGCAGGAAGAGGGCGACATTGCCGTAAGCGGGGGGAGTGTATCGGTTCGCGGGGCAATCGTACACATCGCACCCGGTTCCGGAATTATCAAACGCTGCCCGGTCGAAGGGTGCAACCGTGCCCTTTCGCGGCAGAACTATTGTCCTGTTCACGAGATCCAGCCTAAATTTATCTATGATCTGCGTATCAAGGGATGGCTTGATGATGGTGAAAAGACGCATAACATCCTACTCCAGCGGGACGTCGTCGAGTCCCTGACCGGAATAACGCTTGATGCAGCTAAAGAGATTGCCGAGAACAATCCCCTTGGCATGGATGAAGTTTTCTTAAGAATGCGTGATGCAGTTCTCGGCCGCTATATTACCTGCAGTGGCAGGGAGATAGATAACCGGCTGCTGGCCAACAGCTGCGAGCGTATCAGCTACGACAGCGGAGAGCATACGGCATTACTTAACCGGGCCGGGGGTGCACTATGAGTGCGAACCCTAGGGATATCGGACGTAAGGAGGGCGCATTCGAACGCGAACCGGCGCGACGCGTTTTTGCTTCAGAGTTCCGTGAATGCCGTTACCAGTTTAAGGAGGGCGAGGATGAGAAAAGTCCTTCCTTTGTCCTCCTCCCGACAGGTGAACGATGTAATCGCATCTTTCTCGTCGGAACGCTTACTGAAAAACTACGCCAGGGAGACCAGAATATATTCTACCGGGGAAGGGTAGTCGATCCAACTGGTACATTCTTTATTATGGCAGGCAGTTACCAGCCCGAGGCGATGCAGCAGCTCGCAAAAACCGAAACGCCGGCTTTTGTCGCCGTTGTCGGGAAACCCAACCTGTACCAGACACCTGATGGTGCATTTCTCGTGTCTGTAAGAGTTGAATCAATAACTGTCGTCGATAAGGAGACCCGCGATCAATGGATCCTGGATACCGCTGCCCGCACGCTCGACAGGATCGATGCGATGGCAACAGGTACATCCCCGGATATCGCAAAAGCAAAAGAACATTATCCTGCAATTGACGTCGCAGTGTTCAGGAAGATGGCATACGACGCACTGGCACAGGTAAAAATATAATCCACTTTTTAAAACTCGTGAAGACAGTACGTCTTATTTTCCTGATCATTTTTTGATCCGTGGCGGGTTAAAGAAGCCATCGAAAGGTCTTATTAAAAAAAATAGGTTCAGTGATATCAAAAATGCGGGCAGAAAAAAGGGCTGAATTCCGGGTGAAACAATACAAAGATCAGCATTGCAATGACGTTTCCCGAAGGAATTAAAAAGCTTTCATAAAAAGTGATCGATGAAAATTACTGTTCAGAACGATGTTTCATCTCCTGCCACCGCTCGATTACCTCAGATCCTTCGATAAACACCAGCCCGTGTTTTCGTGCGTAGTGCCGGGCATCTTCTTTTGAGAGGGCATAACCGGATTCATCGTCAAGCATCTCGCAGATGGTGATTGACGGGGTAATTCCCGCCATATCGGCCATTGCAACCGACAGCTCGGTCTGACCTTTGCGCTGGTCGAGCAATCCGTCTGCGGCCCGGAGGAGCGCCATGTGTCCCGGGGTCCTGAAGTTCTCGTGAAAACTTACCCCGCCTCCATTAAGAGCCTGTTTGACCTGCTCGGCAATCGCATTGACGGTCAGGGCCCGGTCCCGGTCGGTGATCCCCGTAAAGGTATTGCGGTGATTCACCCAGAGGGAAAACGAGGAATGATTTTTCCTGTCATAAGGAATATCCCCCTCCCTTTCCGCCACCGATATTGCCCTGAGGGCATCACTCGCAAAAGGAAGGCCGAGGCGCTGGGCAGCGACAGGGTGCACTGCTGTACAGATTAAACCCCCGCCATCCTTACGCATCTGGACAATATGGCGGGGCGTAACTGCATCGGACCGTATTGCAAAATCCGTTTCCCCTTCACGGTCATCAAAATCATAGAGAAGAATAAATTTTCCGTCCCGAAGGGCCGCCAGGGCATCGTCAATCATTTCCCACCTCTACGGTCACGGCATCCGTATCCTCAACGCCGAGTTTTCGCCGCAACGCCATAGGTGCAATAACTTCAATAATATCCTCCGGATAATGCGTCCTTCCCGGCATCACAATACCACAGGGTATTATCCCGATACGGCAAGGAAGGCACTTTGCATCACCGAATGTCCGCCCATCGGTGGTAAACCCCTTGATCCTGGTCCAGTCAAGTGCATCGATCTTCTTACGGACAGGAAGGCTCGAAGAAGTTAGCCGGATATTCAGGGTGCCGGGGTATGGCTCGAACCCCAGGAGAGTTTTGAACTGCTGTTTGTAGGGCTCAAGGCTCATGTAATATTTACCTTCGCCTATACCACTGACTACCGAGCCGCTCAGGATATACCCCTTGCCGCGCTCAGAAAAAATCCGGCAAAAATCCTGGTACTCCTTTCGCAATTCCTCTTCGCCAGCACGGGAGAGGGTAATATGCTGTCCATCTGCCGCTATGGTACGCGTTATAAGCCCCTGGGATTCGAGCCCTTTTAGTCTGCGAGAGGCGGTCTGCTGGCTGATTGCAAGCTTTTCACCCATTGACTGTGATGAGACAAAAACCGGACCTTTGCAGCCGCCCTGCAGTGCGATCACTTTCAGGCACTGAAGATCTTCTGCGGGAATCATGCTTGTCAGTATTGAGGTGCTTATTATTTATGAGTTGCTCCCGGAGAGTTTTTTCGTCGTGATTCGTTCAATGTCGAATCCACGTTCGTTAGTTATTTAACGATCCATGTTCTTTATAATGAGCATGAAGTCCGGATTGCGTAACCAGCTTGCTGAAAAAATGGCCGGTGAGATTACCCTATCGGATTCACCAGGAAAAGCGCTGAAAAAATGGCGTATGAACTTTGAGATCGCACCTGGCGTTCTTTCAGACCGCCTTGGGGTTTCTCCTTCCGTCATCAGTGATTATGAGAGCGGCAGAAGAAAAAGCCCCGGGACTGCGGTAGTCGGAAAAATTGTCGACTCACTTCTTACCATAGATGAAGAGAATGAGTGCAGGCATATCCAGAAATTTTCTACAATGCTCTTTTCCAACATTGAAGATGATGTGATCTACGACATCCATGAGTACGCTACGGCAGTTTCACTCAATGATTTCTCTGAAACTATCGGATGCACGTTGCTCTGCGGATCAATGGATCAGGTCCTTTTTGGCTACACAGTCGTAAACAGCCTGAATGCGATCATGCAGCTCTCTTCGGATGAGTTCAACCGCATCTATGGCTGGAGTACCGAGAGGGCAGTGATCTTTACCAGTGTGTCAACCGGAAAATCACCGATGGTGGCAATCCGCGTGACCCCCTTCAAACCCCGCTGTGTGGTGTTGCAGGGAATCGAAATTTCGGATGTCCATCCGATCGTGGAGAAGATGGCGGAACGGGATCGCATCACCGTGATGTGCACGATGATGGAAATTGATAAGATAGTAAGTACATTGAGGGAAAAAGAATGGTAGGCATCATTACCTACGGTGTGTATATACCGAGATACCGGATTAAGGTTGAAGAGATTGCGAAAGTCTGGGGTGCAAATGCTGCAGATATTTCCGGGGGACTGGGCGTTTTTGAGAAGTCTGTCCCTGATCTTGACGAGGATGCAGCGACCATTGCGGTTGAAGCTGCACGCAATGCACTGCTCCGCAGGACAATTAACCCCCAGGAGATTGGCGCGGTTTATGTGGGCAGCGAATCGCACCCCTATGCAGTAAAACCAACTGCATGTACTGTTGGTGAAGCGATCGGTGCTACACCCAACATGACCGCGGCTGATTACGAATTTGCCTGTAAAGCAGGGACTGCAGCAATCCAGACATGTATGGGTCTTGTAAAAAGTAAGATGATCACGTATGGTCTTGCGATAGGTTCCGATGTATCCCAGGGCGCGCCAAGCGATGCTCTCGAGTACACTGCAGCAGCAGGAGGAGCAGCGTTCCTAATTGGACGCGACGATCCCATTGCAACGATTCATCATACCTGCTCTTTTACCACGGATACACCGGATTTCTGGAGACGGGAGGGACAGGACTATCCCCGTCACGGCGGGCGATTCACCGGAGAACCGGGCTATTTCAAGCATGTTGAAGGTGCGAGCAGGCTGCTCTTCGAGCAGACGGGGAAGAGCCCGAAGGATTTCACCTATGCGGTCTTTCACCAGCCAAACGCAAAGTTTCCACAGAAAGTTGCAAAAACACTGGGATTCACGCCCGAAAAGATCAAACCGGGCCTTGTCGTTCCCAGGCTGGGCAATACGTATTCCGGAGCATCTCCCATCGGTCTTGCTGCCACGCTTGACATAGCAGAACCCGGGGATACAATATTCGTCTGTTCCTTTGGTTCAGGAGCCGGGGGCGATGCATTCGATATTGAAGTCACCGATGCGATAAAGTCAGACAAATTCCGCCGTAGTGCTGCCCCGAGTGTTGAAGACCTGATGAAAAATCCCATTTATCTGGATTATGCACGGTACGCTGTTCACAAGGGGAAAATCGTGATGCAATTATGAGAGACGTTGCTGTAATTGGTATAGGGTGCACGACCTTTGGTGAAAAATGGTCAACCGGGTTCCGCGAACTCTTTATAGAAGCAGGAGCTCTTGCGCTTGAAGATGCCCAGCTTTCCGGAGAGAGAATTGATGCTATGTATATCGGCAATATGAGCGCAGGACGTTTTATCGAACAGGAGCACATCGGTGCACTTATCGCAGACTATGCCGGGCTGGCAACGCATCATATTCCGTCAACCCGGGTTGAAGCCGCCTGTGCATCAGGAGGGCTTGCTTTCCGTCAGGCCGTGATCGCAGTTGCAAGCGGCATGGAAGATATTGTCGTTGCCGCGGGTGTCGAAAAGATGACCGATGTTGAACCAGGCGCAAGTACCGATACCCTGACCGGGGCAGCTGACCGTGAATGGGAAGGGTTTGTAGGCGCAACATTTCCGGGGCTCTACGCAATGATAGCCCAGGATTACATGCACCGTTATCCGCTGACAAGGGAGCAGCTTGCACAGGTCGCGGTGAAGAACCATTACAACGGCGCGAGAAATCCGATTGCGCAATACCAGCAGGAGATAACCATTGAGACTGTCATGAAATCCACGATGGTTGCCGATCCCTTGCGGCTTTTCGACTGTTCGCCGATAACCGATGGCGCTGCCGCGGTAATTGTAGCCCCACTCGACCGGGCGCGTGAGTTCACCGATACCCCGATCAAAGTGCTGGCAAGTGCCCAGGCAAGTGACACCATTACGCTCCATGACCGGCGTGATATATCAACCCTTGATGCCACAGTCGCGGCGGGCCAGAAAGCGTTCAGGATGGCAAAACTTACGCATAAGGATATTGATATGGTTGAAGTGCACGACTGCTTCTCGATAGCTGAGATTTGTGCGATAGAGGATCTCGGGTTCTGCAGGAAAGGTACAGCAGGAAAATTTACTGCCGATGGTGAAACAGCACTAGGCGGAAAGATCCCGGTCAATACGAGCGGAGGGCTCAAAGCCTGCGGACACCCCGTTGGTGCGACGGGAATTAAACAGGTATACGAAATTGTCAAACAAATTCGTAACGATGCAGGAAAACGGCAGATCGACGGTGCCGACATAGGGATGACCCACAACGTTGGGGGTACTGGAGCAACAGCAGTGGTTCATATTCTCAGGAGAGCCTGAAATGTCAGTCGCACGATTCTGGAGAAAAATACCCCAGCGCTATAACATGATTGGGACGAAATGTGAAACCTGCCACCGGCATTTTTTCCCTCCGCGCAGTTTCTGTCCTGACTGCCGCAGGAATGGCAGGATTGTCGATCATAAGTTTGCCGGGTTCGGTACAATTATCACCTATACGGTCATCCACACCGCAAACGAACAATTCGAAGCATTCACTCCGTATGTGCTCGCGATCGTGAAACTCGATGAAGGCCCCCGTATGACAGCACAGGTTGTCTGCCGTCCTGACGAAGTAAAGATTGGGATGCGGGTGAAGAGCGTGTTCCGGCGAATAGCCACCGACGGTGAGAGTGGTATCATCCACTATGGAACGAAATTTGTGCCGACAGGATAATTTCTTTTTTATACCAGGATCAGCAGACATGGTCCACTGCAAAGGTGTCAGCTACTGCCAACCGGCGATACAATTGAATTGTTACCTGAAACAGAAACCGGATCAATAAGAGATCTCCCGCCAATTTAATCCTGAATATGCAGCCGGATACGGCACATGGGAGAGATGCCGTCTCAGTGAAAACGTTCTCACTGAGGTGAAGATCCTGAGGAGATCATCGCGTTGCAACCTTTACATCATACACTACGTGCCATTGACCTGGCGAGTAAGATCGCACGACTCTCTCATCAATTACTTCCCCGCCCATGTCATCCAGATCATCCCGGTGCTGGCCCTCCTGGGCGACAAGCGAGTAGAAGTGGATTATCCCGCCGGATTTACAAAGACGGAATGCATCCGCAAGAAAGGCTGTTCCGGACAAGGGGAGATTCATAATAATCCGGTCAAATTTCAGGAGCAGGGTTCCCGGAAGATGATGCGCATCAGCAAGCACCGGAAGAACATTCTTCACCCGGTTCTTTCCAAGATTTTCCTGCATCAGGATTACTGCCCGGGGGTTGATATCGCACGCAATAACGAGAGCTGCCCTTTTTGCCAGGGTTATTGCAAACGGGCCCACACCGGCAAACATATCGAGGATGAGCTCCCGGTCTCCCACTTTTCCGAGAATACGCTGGCGCTCAGATGAAAGACGCGAGGAAAAATAAGCAGATGCCAGGTCAATGACAAAACGGTGACCGTATTCCAATATTTCTGTCCGCGTCGTGGGAATACCGGCCAGTACCTCAAACTTGCGGGTGCGATATTCCCCCATAACATCACTAGCAGGACACAGAACAGTATGAAGCGACGCGATCGTTGCAAGAATCTGTTCAGCACCCGCCGGGTCGTTCTCCTGCATTATTGCGATACCGCCAACAAGCTCGTGTCGTGGAAGAACAGGTCTGCCTGCCCGGAGCTCAAATGAACATCGTTCCGCTCCCTCCCGTTGCTCCGTGACCGGTAATACCAGAGTGGAGCCATCCCGAATGACCTTGAGAGAAAGATCCAGTATGCCCTCTCCCATCAGGCTCTTCCTGACCTCTTCACCGCTCTTTGACGGCACCCTGATACCCCATTGCTCTACCATCAACCACGACCACCTGTATGATAAATTTATACGATGTACCACTATTCATGGCTGATGATGCGGAACCCGGGGACTCCATGAAAGGAAAGAAATCCGGTCATGACTCCGAAAAAGACGGAATAATTTATTCCAGACTGAAGAATGGCTCCTGTAAACTCTATGAACTGGAAAAAGAACTCTCACCACTGGATGCAATCCGGGTGCGGCGGGTATACATAGAACAGGAAACGGGGACGACGCTGGAGAATATCGGCATTTTCTCTCTCGATATCGAGCGGGTTGTGAAACGCAACTGTGAAAATATGATCGGTACAGTCCAGGTTCCGGTTGGTGTAGCAGGGCCGCTTCTTATCGACGGGGAGTATGCACAGGGAAGGTATTACCTCCCCCTTGCAACCACCGAAGGAGCACTTGTCGCTTCGGTTAACCGCGGATGCAGCGCGATTACCCGGGCGGGTGGAGCACAGGTACGTATTCTTCATGATGGGATGACCCGGGCTCCTGTCTTTGCCGCTGATACTATCGTGCATGCAAAACAGGTTGCAGACTGGGTGGCAACTCACCGTGATGATCTCCGCGGGGTTGCAGAAAGTACTACTTCACACGGAAAAATGACCGATGTTGTTACGTACATCGCGGGTACGAGTGTTTTTGTCAGGATTGAATTTGACACAAAGGATGCAATGGGAATGAATATGGTAACGATTGCAAGCGCAAAAGTGGCAGAACTTATCGCAGAGCACACCGGCGCCCGCCTCATTGCACTTTCAGGCAATATGTGTTCTGATAAAAAACCCGCCGCGATTAACGGCATCATGGGGAGGGGACGGAGCGTCGTTGCCGGTATTTCCCTGTCTCATGAACTCATCGGCCAGATCTTAAAAACGGACGCAAGAAGCCTTTTCGAGGTAAATTACCGCAAAAACCTTGTCGGATCAGCGCGTGCAGGTTCCATGGGATTCAATGCCCATGCGGCAAATGTTGTCGCTGCAATGTTCATAGCCTGTGGACAGGATGCGGCCCATGCAATTGACGGCAGCACCTGCATTACGACCGTAGATCTGACGGATTCGGGTGTCTATATCTCGGTGACCCTCCCTTCTTTACCGGTAGGAACCGTGGGTGGAGGGACCGGGCTGGAAACACAACAGGAATGCCTGAAGATCCTCGGTGTCGCGGGCAGCGGGAATCCTCCGGGAACGAATGCGAGAAAACTGGGGGAGATTATCGGGGCGGGTGTTCTGGCCGGCGAGCTCTCACTCCTTGGCGCCCTGGCAGCCCAACACCTTGCACGGGCCCATCAGCAACTCGGCAGGGGTTAAAACCTGAACCACTTCATCATAATAAGCGCATCTTCTCCATTGGAATAATATTTTTCGGCCTGAAAAACAACCCGGTAGCCCAACCTGCGATAGAACCTTTGCGCACTGGTATTGGAGACCCTGACTTCCAGCTGGACACCGGTGGCAAGCTCAAGGGCAAACTGGTGTTCGAGGCGGCGAACAAGCAACCTGCCGATACCACGCCTCCGGTAATCAGAACTCACCCCGAAATTACAGAGGTGCCCATACATATTTTCTCCGGTGTTTTCCAGTCCGCCAACG
>Ga0182021_10000412_pt1 | contig 45020 bp, 36 predicted proteins | sample 612E3MmetaG_FD_120493 | JGI IMG/M metagenome (GOLD analysis project Ga0182021, IMG submission 120493) | Permafrost microbial communities from Stordalen Mire, Sweden - 612E3M metaG (Illumina Assembly) | ecosystem: Environmental > Terrestrial > Soil > Wetlands > Permafrost | place: Sweden... | reverse complement strand
CTCGAACTCGTTGCGCACCACCGAGAATTCCTTGGCCAGATCTTCGGGGGCGATCTTGCTTTGGATCATCCGGTCGGCCTCCAAGGCCAGCGCGAACTCCAGGCTTTCCGGCGAGGCGGGCAACTCTTCGAAGTAGTTGGTGCGGTCCCACCATGAGCTGCCGTTGAAGTTGGCGCCCTTGGATTGCAGCAGCTGCAAGATGTCGGGGCGGCTACGCGTGCCCTTGAAGAGCATGTGTTCGAGCAGGTGCGCCATGCCGGTTTCGCCGTAACCCTCGACTCGCGAGCCCACCAGATAGGTGACGTTGACCAGGACGGTCGGCTTGCTGGGATCGGGGAAGAGCAGCACGCGCAGACCGCTCGGCAGGCGATACTCGGTGATTCCTTCCACCGTGGTCACCTTGGCAGGCAGAACCGGTGCCGTGGCTTCCGCGGGCGCGGCCTGGGCCGGCGGCGGGTTGGGTGCAGTCCCGCTGGGCGCGGCCTGGGCGGACAGGGCAGTCGTGGTGAGGAGAACAGTCATCAGCGTGAACCTACAACAGATCATGGATCCTCCCGAGCCTGGATTCTTTCCTGTCCAAGGCCGCGAGGCAAGTTGAGGTATGGCTATGAACGAACTGAAATTCGAGGCCAGCCTGAGCTCCGGGGCTTCCCTTCTGGCATATGGTCACAACGTGGCAAGACGTGTACAATGCCCAGCCCAGGCTGGAGAGGCAGAGATGAAAGCACTTGTCCCCGTCACGCTACTACTCGCCACCGCATTCCTGGTTTCGCATGATGTTCTAGGGGGCGAAGGTTTCGCGTCGCAGGCCCGGGCAGGTGCTGGCCGCCCGCTGTTTCCCTGGCAACTGGGATTCAGGTCGGCGAATCAGTGAGCCAGCGCCCATTGAAGGGCTGAGACGAGATCCGAATGGGTGAACTGAAAACCCGAAACGAGGAGTTTGTTTGGCAGGACTCTTTGGCCCGCAAGCAGCAATTCGTCGCCCATTTCGCCAAAGAGCATCTTCACAGCGAAAGCCGGCAGCGGAAACAGCGTGGGACGGCCCAATAGCTTTCCCAGAGTGCGCGCGAATTCGAGGTTGGGGACCGGCTGGGGCGCGGTGAGGTTCACCGGCCCGGAAAGCTCCGCCGTGGCGATCGCGTGCTGGATGGCAGCGGTGGCGTCGGCCAGCGAGATCCAGCTCAACCATTGTCGGCCCGTGCCCACCACGCCACCCGCACCCATCTTGAAGTGTGGGAGCACCCGCGCCAGCATTCCTCCCGCGCGGGAAAGCACCAGGCCGGTGCGCAGCTTCACCGTGCGGATGCCGGCGTCGCGCGCGGGCGCGGCAGCCTCCTCCCACTCCTGGCAAAGATCCGCCAGGAAACCCCTGCCCGGGGTCGAGGTTTCGTCCAGCGATTCGTCCCCACGTGGCCCATAGAACCCGATTGCGGAAGCAGAGATGAACACATTGGGCTTCTGGGGCAGGCGCGCCACCACCTCGGCGAGCAATTTCGTTCCCCGCACCCGACTGTCGCGGATGGCCTTCTTGGTGTCTTCGGTCCAACGAGAGGCGATGGGTTTGCCTGCCAGGTGCACCACGGCGTCTACGCCATCCAGGCGCGAGGAATCCAGGACCCCAGCATCGGGATCCCATGCGATTTCGCCCTCTGATTGTTCCTGATTGCGCCGCACCAGGGTCTGCACGCTGTAGCCGGCGGAACGTAGCCGTTCGGCCAAAGCCCGGCCGATCAGGCCCGAAGCCCCAGAAATCAGGATGCGCACGAAGACCTCATCAGGGAATACGCTACAAGGACGCCAGGCCCGGCGCCAGCGGAAGGGAGTGACAGCGAGGCAGGTGTCGGCGTAGCTTCGCCAGATGGTGTTCATCTCGACGCGAAGCGCGCGTCTGCTGACCGCGTGGTGGTTGCGCAACCGCAGCCGGGTGCTGTGGACCGCTATCGCCATTCTTGGCCTGCTGGCACTCGTCCGCTGTGGGATCGAACTGTGGCGCCTGGTGGGCGTGAGCCACTGGGTGGGCGCCGTGGATCTGAACCTACGGCACCGTGACATCCGGCACTGGTTCGGGGGCTTGCCCGTGTACACGGATCGCACGCACTCGGGATACTTGCCAGCTAGTTTCGTCCTGCTGTGGCCCCTTCTCGGCTGGCTGCCCTCGTGGCCGGCCCGCTGGTTGTGGGCAATCGTCAACCTGGCGGTTCTTGCTTTCTCGTTTCGCTTCGCGCTCCGGCACAGTGGCGCCGAGGACGGCCGCGACCGCGCCTTCTTCGTCCTCATGTTGTTGGCGCCCTACGCGGTGCCGGGAACATTGGGCAACGGTCAACTGGGCACGCTCTTGCTACCCGCACTCGTCGCGGCGCTCTGGCTGCTTGAACCGACCCATATCCATCTGGCGGTGAGCTGGCGCAAGGATCTTCTGGCCGCCGCCTTGCTGGTGTTCGCCTTGATGAAGCCCAGCCTGACCGTGCCGTTCTTCTGGATCGTGTTGCTTCGTCCGCGGCGGCTGCGTCCGACGGTCTTGGTCGGGTTGGGCTATGCCGCCGTGTCCATCCTGGCTCAGGCTCTCCGCTCGCGCCCGCTTCTCACGGACCTCGCAGACGTTCTACGCATCAGCGAAGGCGTCGTGGTCGCCGATGGCCTGGGCCATGTTCCGCGGTGGATGGCGCAGATGGGCCTGGGCGGTTGGCATCTCTGGGGCTCGGCCGTGGTGCTGGCTGCGCTGGGTGTCTGGGTGGCGCGCAACCGGGACGCTGACCTTTGGCGGCTACTGGGCGTGACCGGCATCGCCGCCCGCATCTGGATGTACCACCGACCTTACGACGATTCGCTGATCTTGCTCGCCATGATAGCGCTTTTTCGCATCGCCAAGCAGGATCGGCGAAAGGACGGAGCCGACGTCGTGGCCGGTCTACTGTTGGCCGTCGCGCTGCTGGTCGAGGTGGCCCCCGGCAGTTTCGTGTACCGCGAGTATCCATGGAACATCGCCCAGGCCCTCTGGCAGCCGCTGGTTTGGGGCGTGATGACCATCTTCCTGTGCTCCCGATCGCTCGCGCCACTTGCTGCCGCCACGCCGCCCACAGGTCCGGCTCGCGGTCAACTCGACGGGACATGCAAAGATCGCTGCCCCGCAGTCCCATGCGTGAGATAGTGTTCGCCCACGCAACGAGGTTGCAGCGACCAGGGAGGACACCATGAAGCGAAACGCACTTCTTTTCGGGGCCGGAGCAATGTTTCTGGCCGCCGCCTGTAGCGAGCAGGCACCGCGGCCCCAGGCCGAGCCCGCGGCAGCCCCTGCCAAACCCGCCTCGCCCGCACGTGCCGCGGACGCAGGCCCGGCCACCGACGCGCGACCCGCTGATGCGCGTTTGGGCATGATGGAGCGCCACGCGATTTGGAAAGCGAAGAAGGAGGCAGACGAGAAACTGGCTGCCCAGCTCGCGGCCGAGGAGCAAGCCCGCTTGCTCAAGTTCGACAAGAGCAAGATGCCCAAACATCTGGCCTTGTTCGCCTTCGAGAAGAAGACCCGCAAGGTGCTCGACGAGGCGGCCGAGAAGTTGAAGGGCAAACCCGACGCACGCGCAGGGCTCGCGAAGCTGGTGGCCTCACAGCGCAAGGGCATCGAGGCCCAGGCCAAGATCCTGCGCGCCATGGATCCACAAGGTGGCAATTCCAACATCGCCACTGACCACGACGTCAGCCTGAACTCTCTGGCCAACGACTATCCCGAGGCCATCGCGGCTTCCTTCCAAGGCGACGAAAAGCCGCTCCAAGATGCGCGCGCAGAACTCGACAAGCGCGAGAAGAAGATCGCCTCCTGGCTGGCAGAGCTGAAGAGCGGCAAGAAGTAGTTCATGACCAAGGGAAAGAAGCCCGACCATACCGCCATACCTCACCAAGGTTCCGCCACACGCCATACCTCACCGGACCCGGCCATACCGGCCAGGCCATACCTCGCGACGCCATCGACCTGCATTTCCGGCGCGCGCCCGGGTACGAGCGCCTGAGCCAGGCCGAGTACTCCAAGCGTCTGCGCGACAAAGTCGCCGAGAGCGAAAAGAAAGCCGCCACTGAGCGCCGCAAGCAGGGCATCAAGCTTCTCGGTCGCAGGGGTGTGCTGAGCCAACGCTGGAACGCGCATCCGGGGACGCGCGAGCCTCGCCGGAAGCTCTCGCCGCGTGTAGCCTGCAAGAACACCTGGGCGCGGGTCGAGGCCCTGCAGCGCAACCAGCGGCCCCATCCACAAGCAGGAAGCAGTCGCTATTCCACCACCAACGCGTTGAAGGCGGCGACCAGGCGACGGCAGGCGCCGAGCGCGGCGAATTCGCTGCGCGGCTTGCCATCTGCGGGTCGCACCACGGCCATGGTGTCCTGCGCTGCCTTCATGAAATCGTTGGCCCCGGTGGTGCGGGCCATCTCCGCGCGTGCGCTCTCGGCATAGTCGAGGAACATCGTGTAGATGTCGCCAAGAGCGTTGGCCCGCTCGTCGACTGGCTGCCGAGCCGGCGGATCAGACTTCATCGCGCGCAGCCAGGCGTTCGCACCCAGGGCAAATCGGCGCATGTGCCAGGCGGCCTTGCGCGTTTCGAGATTCTCCTGCAAAGCCAGCTCCTGCCATTGCCATTCGCTGCGCGCGGCCAGAAGCTCGGCCCGCAAGGCCGCGCTTGCGCGCATGACCGCGTCCAGCTTCTGTCCTGCCTGCACCGCGGAAAGGTAGCCGTCACCCGCGCCCTCGAGCGCGGGGATGGCGGGAGGCAGATCACGCGCCTCGCGCACCAGGGTCCGGCAGCGGGTCAGGTCCTCGCCGTGCAGGCGGACGCGGGCTCCTGCCGCGGTCTTGTCGCTCCCGCTGCCCTCGCTGGTGTCGCTCGCGGCCGCCAGGCACTGTGCGTACTTGTCCAGCTTGGCGAGAGCCCCGTCGATCTCGTCCGATGGGCGCGCTGATTCGGGATAACCGACTGACAGCTCGGCAGGCGCGGGCGGTGGGTCGAGAGGTGAGGGCGGCACCAACAGGTGGTTCATGCGCACCACCAGCTTGAGCCCAGGCTTGGCTTCGAACGAGAACCGGCGGGTCAGACGCCCAAGGGCGGTCGCGTTGAGCAGGTGGGACGTGGCCGAGTCAAGCGCAAGCTCGCGCTTGCTGGTGGGGATGTGATCGATTTGAACATTCGTGTCCGGCGGATCCAGCACCAGCGTCACCTTATGCATGACACCCTTGGCGCCGGCGGGCACGCTCCCGGCAGAACGGTCCTGCGACCTGGTTTGCCAGAAGTGATACCCGACCCGCGCAGCGGCAAGCACACCAAGTCCGATCCCGAGCTCGATGAGCAGCCTGCGGGTGCGCGCAGACAAGACCTGCTCGGGTGCCAGAGATCCTGGGGTTTGGCCGGGCGGCCTGGCGCGCGGACGCTCGACAATCGAGGTAGGTGGCGCCTGGTCGAGCGACCGCGCCAGGGCGGGCCATTGAGCCTCATCGCCGCGCGCAGAAGCCGATCCGCCCGCCGCCAGGTAGCGGCGGTCGTCATCTTCCAGGCGCGGCTGCGTCTGGCGCCGGACCTCTTGGCGAGGCGGCGCGCTTGCCCGAACCGGCTGTCTGGGGGGAGGCGAAGATCCCCAGCGGGTGCCGCCCAATTCCAGCGGAGCTTCCTGCTCGGGCGGGGGCGCGAACCTGTCGCCTCCCGGGCCGCCAACCATGCGCGGCCGTCCCGGCGCCAGCGGCCGGGCCGCCTGGGGAGGAGGAACGTTCTCCAGCAGGGAGAAGCCGGGCGCCGAGGCTTCCTGCCCGTCCAGGGTGGACAGCGTGAGTGGCAAAGCATCGCCAGGCCGTCCGATGGTTATCGGGGCCGGCGTCACCTCGATGTCACCGCCGCTGATTGCATCGCGCATGGCCGCCGCCGACGGGAATCGCTGCTTGAGGTCGCGGTCCAGCGCACGCGCGATGGCCGCTTCGATATGGGGTGGTATGTCGGGTCGCAGCGCGCGCGGCGCCGGGTACTTGCCCTCCAGCACGGCACCCAGGATGGCGGCGTAGCTTTGACCCGAGAAGGGCGTCCGGCCACACAGCATCTCGTACAACACCACGCCGGCTGCGTAGATGTCCGTGCGGTGGTCGATCTCCGCCACCTGGCCGATGGCCTGCTCCGGCGACATGTAGAGAGGCGTGCCCATGACCGTGCCCACCATGGTCCCGGTCATGGTCGCTGAACTCACCTGGCCGGGCTGGCGCGCCGAGATCCTTTTTGCGATGCCAAAGTCGACGATCTTGACGAAGTTGGGACGATCCTCCGTGTTGATGACGAAGATGTTGTCGGGTTTGAGGTCGCGATGGACGATGCCGTGCTTGTGGGCTGCTGACAGGCCACCCAGCACTTGTGTCATCAGATTCACAGCCAGGGACATCGGCATGAGCGGACTCTGCTGCTGCAGTTCGGTGAGTGGCCTGCCATCGAGCAGCTCCATGACCATGAACAGCAGCCCGTCGGGCGTGCGGCCCAGGTCGAAGACGTCGATGATGTGTGGATGGCCGATGGCGCTGGCGGCTCGGGCCTCGCGTTCAAAGCGGGTGGCCAGGTCGACGTCGTTGCTCATCTCCTGGCGCAGCGTCTTGACCGCCACTCTGCGGTCGAGCGCGATGTGCAGCCCCTCGTAGACCACCCCCATGGCGCCGCGGCCGATCTCGCGAATGATCTTGTACTTGTCGTCGAGAGTCTGGCCGACGGTCAGACCGGCGGAAGGCGGGGGCGTGCCTATCTCCCTGCCTGTCACCGGGCAGTGGCTGGCGTCGGGCGGATGGCTCTCACCGCAATGCATACAGGCCACGGGCCCAGGATATCAGCAGCGTTGCGACCTGTCAGTATGGCTCATGCCTAGCGTCATCAGGCGCAAGAGAACGTTTACTTCCCAACACGTGAGGTGGTGGATTCCTACCACCGTGGAGTGGATCACGGACCCTGAGCAAGTAGTTTTGATAAGTTAGCCCGGCGTGATCACTGGCGCGCCACTTGCTGCTGTGGGTAGGTGTGATGCTAGGTAACACGGCTTCAGCTTCCCGCCCCGATTCTAGAACCTCCGTATCGGCGTCTCCGCGTCGCGCGGCGAGCCTGGCCCTGCCCAAGGTTCTGCTTTGCGATCTGGACGGGACCCTCATCGACACCATGCCAGTCCTTGCCGATCTGGCCACCGAGGTCATGACGGGTATGTACGGCATCCCGCGGGCCTTGGCCCGCGAGTTGTACCTGGCAACCTGTGGTTTGCCATTTGCCGAGCAGCTTGAGGACATCTTCCCGGGCGATGCGCGCAATCCCACCGCTTCCGATCTGTTCGAGGGCCGCAAACCTGCGCGCTGTGGTGCCGCGCGCATGCTCGAGAATACCCAAGCCTGCCTTTTCGAGTTGCAGACTCGCGGCGTGCGCATCGCCGTCTCGTCCAACAACGGACGCGAGAACGTGGAAGCTTTCGCGCGTCTTTCGGGCTTCCCTTTTGACTTGGTCATGGGGTACGGCAATGGGCTGGCCAAGGGCCGCCCGCATATCGAGCTGGCCGAGCGAACATTCTGTGTGGACCGCCACGAGATGCTATTCGTGGGCGATTCACTGCACGATGGAGAGATTGCGTACCTGGCGAAGATTCCCTTTGTGGGGTTGGCCGGGACCTTCTCCAAGGAGCGTTTCACCCTGCGCTTCCCGGGGCAGCCGGTGATTGGTCGTTTCGCCGAACTCCTTGATCTTCTACCAGCGTCGCGGGCCGTGGCGGTCGGCTAGGCCGTCGTGCAAGTCGTCCTTCTGGCCGCGGGCCTCGGCAGCCGACTGGGCGCGCTGACCAAGGACATTCCCAAGGCCTTGGTGGCCGTGGCGGGAAAGCCGCTCATGTTCCACGCGCTGGAGTTCGCGGCCCGGCTGCGGCCGGCACAGGTTTTGGTGGTGGCCGGCTACGGTTTTCCCCTGGTGGCGCGTGCGCTCGACCAGGGCCAGGCGCGGAGCCCGGCTTTGGCCGGCCTAGCCATCGAACTAGTCGAAAACACCAGCTTTCGTGACGGCAACCTCATTTCGCTACTGGCGGCACGGCCGCGGGTGAGCGAGGGCTTCGTTTTGCTCAACGTGGACCACATCTACCGGGCCAGCATCGCCCGCGTGGTGGCGCCGGACGTGGCGGAGGTCACGGCCTTCATCGACACCGACCGCAATTTGGGGGCCGACGACATGAAGGTCGAACGCGGGCCCGACGGCCGTGTCCGCCGCATCGCCAAGACTCTGACCAAGTTCGATGCCGGCTACGTGGGTATGACCCGCGTGCCCACGTCCGCGCTGCCCAGGTACTGGCAGACGGCCGATGCGGCCCTGGCCGAGGAAGGACGCGCCATTCACGTCGAGCGCATCTTGGGCCGCCTCGCCGAGAGCGACGCGGCTCCTCTCTGTCGAGACATCAGCGGCCACGGCTGGCTGGAGGTTGACACCGCCGAAGAGCGCGCGGCGGCGGAGCAAGCCCTGCTGGCCGCCAAGGCCTAGCGCGCCGCCCGTCTGAATCTCCACGCGGGGAAGCGCGTTCCGCCCTTCCCACATGCGGATTGCGGAGGGCCAGGGGAACACAACTCGAAAGGATTCATGATGTTCAAGCGATCGACCCGCGGCGCAGAAGTACTATCGGACCGGAAACCGCCAGGCCCTGCGCAACCAAATCATCGCGGCCAAGCGTTGGGCGGTCGCCAACAACGTGCCCGTGATCTGCAACCAATTCGGCGCCTATGACCAAAACTCGCGGCTGGAGGATCGGGCGCGATACTTGACCGACGTTGCTTCGATCTTCGAGGAGTTGGAAATTCCCTGACAACAGTGGTTCATGATCATGGGCAAGAATGGAACCGTGATTCCGGAATACACGGCCGCCATGCGTTTTGGGCAATAGCGGTCTTCGGGTGACGAGAGGATCAACCGAGTGACGCTGTAGCTCGGCCTGGCACGGCACGCCACGGTTGCTCGTGAATGTGGGACCTTTCCCCACTGCGGCGACATCAGCCCACCTGAGTCGAGCACGCAATTGCCGGACGAACTTGCTAGACTCAACATCGACAGAGACCATCGGGCGTGGGTCCGAATGGCTTGCCCTTGCTTGGGAGGCTTCCTCCAATGACCAGAAAGCTCATCGCTCGCCCAGCTACTAGTGGTCTGCCCGCCGCCCGGCTTGCTGGCGTCGGCTTCGCCGCAATTCTCGCGATTACAGGAATTGGCTGCAACAGTGCAGCGGTTGAAAGCGGCTTAGGCACAGGAGGTACTGGCGCCAACGGCACCGGCTCCAATGGAACCGGCGGAGTGACCATTGATCTCAACACAGGCACCGGCACGGGTGGCTCGACCAAGGGGTGCAACAGCGGGAACACGGCCGGCTGCAAGGTGAAGGTGCCAGAGGGGTGCGGCGATGGAATCAACAATCAGAATGGCATCGAGCAGTGTGACGACGGGAACACGGTGCCTGGCGACGGGTGCAATGGCGCCTGCAAGGTCGAAGTCAACTGGGAATGTCCCACCGCGGGGGCCTGCAAGCGAAAGGTGATCTGCGGCGACGGCGTCATCGGCCCAGGCGAGGTTTGCGACGACCGCAATACCATCGATAATGACGGTTGCAATGCAACGTGCACGGTTCAGGACCCGGCCTATCATTGTATCGCCGGACAACCCTGCACCCGCGTCTCCCAGTGTGGCAACAAGCGCATAGAGCCGGGCGAGAAGTGCGACGACGGCAATTCCCAGAGCGACGATGGTTGTAGCAGCACCTGTCAGCTCGAACCTGGTTGGGTTTGCCCGAAGCCTGGCACTTCCTGCAAGAAGGCCCCTCACTGCGGCGATGGCGTTGTCAATGCATCGATCGGCGAGGTGTGCGACGACGGCAACCAGAAGGACGGCGATGGCTGTTCCTCGGACTGCAAGACCAAGGGTCCGGGGTGTGTCTGTACACCCGGCCAGCTGTGCAAGTGCCCGACCGTCAAGTGCGGCAACGGCACCATCGAGGGCAGCGAGAAGTGCGACGACGGCAACACCAAGCCTGGCGATGGCTGCTCGGGGACTTGCGAGATCGAGACCGGGTATGCCTGTCCCTTCACCAATGCCCCGTGCGTGCCTGACTGTGGCGACGGCATGGTGCTCAAGCCCATGGAGCAATGCGATCCCGGTGTGAAGGGAACCCACGTGGCCGACGCGTGTTCGAGCACTTGCAAGTTCAACCCAGGCTGGGTTTGCACCGGCGATCCCCCGAACAACTGCCGCCAGACGGTGTGTGGCGACGGCAAGGTCGAAGGCTCCGAGGGCTGCGATGACGGGAACACAAAGCCAAACGACGGCTGCTCGCCCACCTGCCACTTTGAGCCGAATTGCAGCTCGGCCACGGGCACGTGCACCTCGAAGTGCGGGGACGGGCTGGTGGTCAACGAGGAGTGCGACGATGGAAACACGAACGACAACGACGGTTGCTCGTCGACCTGCAAGGTGGAGCCAGACTTCCAGTGCGCCCAGCCCGCTTCCGACGCGGATACCATGACCGTGCCGGTCACCTACCGCGACTTCCTCCTCGGCGGCGATTTCCACGCCGGCGACATGTCGGGTAGTAACGGCGCTGTCACGGGCCTGGTTCAGGGCACGCTCGACAGCGAAGGCAAGCCGGTCTTTGCCGGCGCGGCCGGCGCTGGGCATATCACCAGTGCGGACACCTTCAAGCAGTGGTACCGGGACGTGCCGGGGGCCAACACCACCTACGTGTCGAGCCTCCTTCTGCACAACAACGGGAATGGCGGCTTCGTGAACTGGTGGAAGGACGACCAACAGTGGATGGCCTATTCCAATGTTCGCTGGTGTTCGGATGGAACGTGCACCAACTGCAACCCTCCGGCGTACGTCAACGACGGCACCATGCAGTGCTTCGCCAAATGCACACCCTGGGGCGCCACCAACACGAATCCCTGCGTGGCCAACGCGTCGCTGGTCCCCGGGAACCCACTCTTCTTCCCGCTCGACAACGTGCCCAAGATGATCACGCCGACCACCGGCTATGCGTCCGGCCAGACTCCACCCATCTACAGCAGCAACTGGGCTGACGAACCAGGGAAGCCCTTGCACAACTTCAGCTTCACCAGCGAGGTGCGCTACTGGTTCAGCTATTCGACCAGCAAGCAATTCACGCTTGATTTCACCGGTGACGATGATGTGTGGGTCTTCGTCAATCGCAAGCTAGCGGTGGATTTGGGGGGCATTCACACTCCGGTCGAGGGACGGATCGTGCTCAACGCGACTGGTGGCGGGGATGTCACCATTACCCCGACTGAGGGCCCCAACTGCACAACCCAGGGGGTTGTCTCGACCTGCAAGTCCATCCAGAGCAAGGTCGACCTCGGCATGTCGAACAACGGGGTCTACGAGATCGTCGTGTTCCAGGCGGAACGGGCGTGGTGGGGCTCGACGTACAAACTCACCCTGAGCGGCTTCAACGATCTGCCGAGTGCCTGCGGGCCCATCTGCGGCGACGGCAAGGTGGCGCCCGGTGAACAATGCGACAATGGAAAAGACAACGGGGGCGGCTACAATCAGTGTGGCTCGGATTGCCGTCTCGGCCCCTATTGCGGCGACGGGAAGGTTGAGGATGGCAAGGAAGAGTGCGACAACGGCAAGAACGACGACGTCTACGGGGCCACTTCTGGCTGCGGTCCTGATTGCAAGCTGCCGGCCCGCTGCGGTGACAGCATCGTGCAGACCCAGTTCGACGAGGAATGCGACGACGGTTCCGACAACCTAACCACCACAGACCCCGAGGCCGGCTACAACGGCTGCCTGGCAAACTGCAAGCGCGGCAACTACTGTGGCGACGGCATCCAGAATGGCACGGAGGCCTGTGACGACGGCGTCAACGACGGCACCTACGGCACGTGCGGTCTCGAGTGCACGCCCGCCCCCACCTGTGGCGACGGCGAGGTCCAGGCGGACTATGGGGAAGAATGCGAACCCACCATGTCCAACGATCCTGAATGCACGGACAAGTGCCGCAAGCCCGGTGGATGCGGCGACGGCCTAATCCAGCCGCCCGAGCAATGCGATGACGGAGCGGCCAGCAACAACGGCGAGTACGGTGGCTGCGCCCCGAGTTGCATCTACGCCCCTCACTGCGGCGACGGCATCCCGAATGGACCCGAGGAATGCGACGACGGGATCCTGGACAACTCGTACGGCGGCTGCACCAAGCAATGCAAGCTGGGTCCCCACTGCGGCGACGGCATCATCCAGCCGCCCGAGCAATGCGACGACGGTGACCAGAATGTAAAGAACGGCAGCTGCTCGGCCTCATGCAAGGGGATCGAATACATTTCCTACTGATTCGATCTCTCGCGGCGGATGAAGAGAACGCCGGCGCCGGTTCCTGCGCCCAGAAAAAGCAGAAGAACGATCCACCCCTCGATTCGGTACTTGTCCATCTCGTAGAGCCAGTGGTCAACCCGTGCGCGGTCGTACGTGGCCTTGGCGTCGACGATGAGCCGGGTGTGGCGACGCCAGGGCGCGTCCTCGGAAGCACGCTTCCAATCGTGGTCGAAGGGCACATGCCGCATGAGCCAGAGATGACCGAGGATGGGCTGGAACGGGCCCAACCAGACCGTTGGATAGGTGTCCTCGAAACAGCCTTCGCAGAAACCACCCTTGTCCGCAGTCAGGGACGCGGTGCGGTTGGGGAGACCTAGCCACTTGCTGCGCACGTCGAGGCTGATGCGAATGAAGTGATCCCAGTAGAAGGCGTTGCCCAGAAGCTGCACGCAAGAGCCGACGACCAGCACCGCGGCCGCCAAGGAGCGCCCGGGCCGGCGCGCGGTGGAGAGAAAACTGATGGCAGGAAGCAACAGCACGGGAACGGCGAAGACCGCGTAGCGCGGTCCCCAGGCCCAGTCACCCGGCCAGGAGGGAAAGCGCGAGTAGAAGAGAACGACCGGCCCGATGGTGGCGAGCATGGCCAGCACGGTCCAGCGATGGCTACGCCAGAAAGCAGGCAAGCCGAGCACGGCGAGCACCAGCGGTGGCGTGTATAGAAAGATGCTCTTGCCCGGCGAAAACAGAAAGCCCCACACGCTGACCAGCACGTTCTCCACCATCACATCGGCCACCTTGGGGTAACCCGTGTTCGTAACCGAGCCGAAGCGAAGATAGTTGTAGAGCAAGGCCATGATCAGCCCCGGCAAGAACCCCAAGGCGGCGCTGACCAGAGTCTTGGCCAATGGCCGTAGGGTTTTCCGCTGCGCCAGCACGACAAGCAGCAACGCGCCAGGAAGTGACAGAGCGTAGACGTACTTCGTGTTGAGCAGCAGGCCGGCCCACAGGCCCGTGGCCATGGCCGTTCGCCGGGAAGGTCGTTCAAGCAGCGACGAAAGCTCAAGGAAGAAACCAGTGAAGCCGGCGATCTGAGTGATCTCGCTGAAGGGAGAGCGGGCGTAGACCCAGACCATGCTTCCCGCCGCGAGCAGAATCGCCGCAAAACCGGCCAGGGGCGGGGAGGCGCCGTGGCGCCGGCAGAGGCGGAAGAACAGCCATGCCACCAGCCCGCCCAGCAAGGTGCCAGCCAGATGGCAGGCGAAGACCGTCGACAAGTGAGACAACTCCCGGCCCAGGCGCAGGTGTGAAAGAGCGCCGCGAAAGGCCGCGCCCGGCAGGTGCAGCAGAGACGGGATCCAGGGCTGGGCCGCGTAGAACTTGCCCCCTCGCCCCGGCGGCGCATCCGAGGGCCAGCGGGTGGGCACCGAGACTCCCTGCAAGTTCACCATGGACTCGGCCACGTCGTAGATCGGCCGCGCGTCGCCCCAAGGCACCTCGCGACTCATGGACGCGAAGTAGAGACAGGTCACTGCTATGAACAGGTACACGCCCGGGCGCCATCCGGAAACCGCGCGGAGCACGCGGCGAGAGAGACCGTGCAGATTCACCGGGCCGTTCACCCCCGCAAGAATGCCCTCTCACCCTCGTCGGGTCCAGTGTCACCGCTGGCCTTGGACTCGGAACAGCGGGGAGCGGTGCAAGTGGCGGTGGCCGTGGCTGCACCGGCACCTCCTATAGGGGCGATCTGCGGTCGCCCGTGTGGGCCCGGCGGTGGGCCCCGGCACGAAACGACCAGGCCTGCGCGAAACCATCGGGGCCGGGGGCATTCGCCATTTCGCCAACCCTCTTGACACGATCTCCCTTTTGCATGACTGCTGCCGCGAAGTTCATCCCTATTGGAGGACGGAGATCATCATGGCTACAAAGGTTCCAGAGGGTGTTTCGATTCGAGTCCGCAGCTACTCTTTGGGGCCACCGACAGGCCACAACCGCTGCGTTTCGTCCCTGTGCCATCTGAAATTGCCAACTTCGCTCCACGGCCGATGAGATGCGTGCTAATCGCACACCCCGATCTCCGAGAGCGTGGTCTCAATAACGAAGTCGGACGCGATCACGTGGCGTTCGGCGAAGAAGATGTGCATCGGGTAGATCTCGCCCTTGGCAAGGCCGAACGTGGTGGCTTGGGCGTCGAGATCCACGGTCTGGCTCTCGGCCGAGTGGATGCCGCCCAGATCGATCGCCAGCCTGCGGTTGATGAACACCCACACGTCGTCATCGCCGGAGAAGGTGAAGGTTTCGCCGCCCTGGTAGCGGAAGCTGGCCGCCACCTCCACGGTGAAATGATAGTTGTGCAAGTCCCCTTCGTTGCCGAAAAGCTGGTTGTCGATGGGGAAGAAAGACGTGTTTTCGTAAGCGTAGACGCCCTTCTTGGTTGCAGACGGCGACAGAGGAAGGCTGATGGTGGTCGAGAGGTTCACCCCGGGCACGTCCCTGTACCATTGGTTGAAGCTGTCCGGACCGCTGACCGTGAGGGTGGGTCCGGTGTGGGCGTAGACCGGCTTGCCGTCAGGCCCCAGCTCCACAGCCACGATGCCTGGGTCGTCCACCCATTTCGCCGGGTCCACCGGTTCCATGTCCGGGAAGCCGTTCTGGAAGTCGCGCACCGTCGCGACCAGCTTGGGTTGCTTGGGCAGCGGGGCATCGCACGCGCTCCACACGTTGTTGGTGCAGGCCCGGCTGCCACTGCCGCACACGCTGGGGCACGCCTCCACGACCGGCGCAACCTCACAAGTCCCCTTCTTCTCGTTCTCGCAGTGTTGGGTACCCTGGCCGCAGTCGTTGGTGCAAGGAAGCGAAGTAGCCGGGATGACGCATGGATTCCACTGCCCGCCCGTGCACTCCTCGGTCCCCTGCCCGCACACGCCCTGGCACGTGCGTACGGTCAGGGGCACGTCGCAACCCTGCCAGGCGCCGCTGCGGCAGGTCTGCATCCCTTCGCCGCATGTCGTCGAACACGGGCGGGTCTCGCCAGCCGTGCCGCAGAAGTCGACCCGCAAGCCCCGGGAATGGCAGGCAGCCAGGCCGATGGCGGCAGTAACCAGAAGAAGATGGGAGGTCCTCATGACCGTTAGGGTACCTCGCCCGACCCAACAAGCCACCATGTCAAACTGCCACCCCGTTCTCCGGTGAACGTGTACACTACGCTTCGTCCGGACGAAGGCCGGGCCAACCAACCCAACGAGATGAGGAGAGAGATCATGCGAACTGTGTGGCGATTGCTGCCAATACTGGTGGTGATGGGGATCGCGCCCAATGCGATCGCGAGGGCGCACAAGACATCGGGGGCGCAGAAGACATCGGGGGCGCAGGAGACATCGGACAAGCCCCAGCTCAACGCTTGCGGCTGCTACCAGAACTCGGTGGGGGTTTGCTTCTGCGAAAAGAGAGGCAAGTGCGAGTGTCCGGGCGAGTGCGAGCCCAAGGGCTGCTCCGAGAAACGCCAAAAAGACCAGGACCGAGAGGTTCAAGCAGAAACCAAGCGTGTGCAAGAGGCCGAGAAGAAGAAGCGGGAAGAGGAAGCCGAAAAGAAGAAGCGGGAAGAGGAAGCCGAAAAGAAACGCCAGGCGGAAGCGGAAGCGGCGGCCGAGGAAAGCGCGGCAGCCGAGATCGTCGCAGAAGATCAAGCAACCCCGGAGGGCGCTGGGGCAAAAAACAAGAAGGCGAAGGACGGCAAGAAGGGCAAGACCGACAAGGCTGGCAAGGCTGACAAGACCGGCAAGGCCGACAAGACAGCGACCAGCGAGCAGGGCGACCTGTTCGAGAAGACCGAGAAGACCGAGAAGACCGAGAAGACCGAGAAGACCGAAAAGACCGAGAAGGCCGAGAAGACTGCGAAGCCCGAGCAGGGCGACCCGTTCGAGAAGACTGCGAAGGCCGAGAAGACCGCGAAGGGCGCGAAGGGCGATAAGGGCGACAAGACTGCGAAGCCTGACAAGGGCGACCCGTTCGCCCCGTAGACCCGGCAAGGCGAAGCAGCTCATGGCCAGCGGCAGAACCGACCAAGCGCCAGACCGCTGGGAGATTGGCTTGGCTGTCGCCTCCACCCTGGTCGCGATACTCGGCGTCGTGCTTGTCGCCGCGCCGGGCCCGGCCTGGGCAGCCGAGGCAGCGGATCAGGCGGGCCCGCAGAATCAGCCTTCCCTCCTCCCCGCGCCGGTGACGACCGCAGCGCCCACGGTGAACGCAGTTTCGGATTCGCCGTCGCCATCGAGTTGGGCCCGAGTTCCAGGCTGGCAGAAGGTGCTGGGCGTGGGCGCGATCTTGACCGGCTTGGCGGCGGTGGGCGCCGGCGCTTACCTGTTTTGGCTGGATGGCCAGTCTGCGCGCCCGGAGAGCACATCTTCCAAGTACAACACCGCTTGGGCCGGCTGGCTGCTCATGGGTGGGGGCACAGCCGCAAGCCTGGGCGGGGTCGCGCTTCTGCTCGTGCCACCCACCGGCGGATCGCCCGGCCATCCGGTCGCGGGGCTGGCGCTGTCTGCCAAGTTCTGAAACGGCCACATCTAGAGCGCCGAACGGTTTGCCTCCCGTCGTGAAATCGCGCATTTGCGTCGCGTCCCTTCGTTGCTCGTCGGTCAAATACGTCGAGTATTTTCCCTCCTCGCGCCTCGGGCCGCTCGCAACTGCGCAATTTCACTCGGTCCGTCAAACCGTTCGGCGCTCTAGAGCGCCGCCAGCGCCCAGTACGCAACCGGCTACAGTCGGTCTTCGACCATCTTCTCGAATGCTGCGGCGAAATCTGTGGGACTTCGATGAGTGAGTCGCACTTCACCCCCGCTGGCACGAAGATCAGAACGCCGTCGGGATTGGCGTGGTTGCCTTCGACCTCGTCTTCGCTGAACTCGAAGACTTTGACAGCAGCGGGTGGCGGTGGGGCTAGCTCGGGATCCGTCCTTCGCATTCTGGGCTGAGGGCGGGTCTGCGGCTTGGCCGGCGCAAACGCGCGCCGTCGCAGCGCAGGCGGCAGCGCAGCGCGCAGCGCCCAGCGCCGAGCCCCTTCGCCGCAACCCCGCGCGCCAAAGGCTTCGTCGCTACGCTGCGGCAGTGTCGGCGTTTACGGCGGGGGCGCTGGCGGGCGCGGCGCCCAGACGAGCGTTTTCGGCTTTGCGTTGGTCGACCAGCCTCTGGCGTAGCTCATCGACCAGCGCCGGGAATTCGGCCATGTACTGGCAGGCCTTGTCGCGGCCCTGGGCAATGCGCTCGCCCTGCCAGGAATAGTAGGCCCCCGATTTCTCCAGCAGGTTGGCCTCGCTTGCCAGATCCACCACTTCGCCCACGGCATTGATGCCGCTGCCGTAGAGGATCTCGAATTCACACTCGCGGAAGGGCGGTGCCACTTTGTTCTTCACCACCTTGACCCGCGCCTTGCTGCCGACGATCTGCTCGCCGTTCTTCACTACGCCGATCTTGCGGATGTCGAGCCGCACACTGGAATAGAACTTGAGCGCGTTGCCGCCGGTGGTGGTCTCGGGATTGCCGTAGACGACACCGATCTTCTGCCGAAGCTGGTTGATAAAGACCACGCAGGTCGCGTTGCGGGACGTGGCTGCCGTCAGTTTGCGCAGGGCCTGGCTCATCAGGCGGGCCTGCAGGCCCATGTGTGCATCGCCCATTTCGCCTTCAATCTCGGCCTTGGGCACCAGGGCCGCCACCGAATCGATCACGATCATGTCGACCGCCCCGCTGCCCACCAGCTTGTCGGCAATCTCCAGTGCCTGCTCACCATTGTCGGGCTGGGACACCAGCAGGTCCTCGATGCGCACGCCCAGCTTGCGGGCGTAGGTCACGTCGAGCGCGTGCTCGGCATCGATGAAGGCGCAGATTCCGCCCGCCCTCTGCGCCTGCGCAATGGCGTGCAGGGTCAGCGTGGTCTTGCCTGACGACTCGGGGCCGAAGATCTCCACCACCCGGCCGCGCGGCAACCCGCCCACCCCCAGCGCCAGGTCCAGCCCCACCGATCCCGTCGGAATCACCGGGACCTCGGGCGTCTCACCCCCGCCCAGGGACATGATCGCACCCTTGCCAAACTGTTTCTCTATCGCAGAGAGAGCGGAAGACAGGGCTTTGAACTTTTCCTTCAGTTGTTCCTTGATGGTAGCCATGGGTCATCTCCTTTCTAGTTAGCTGGTTTTCACAGAGGGCACTGAGGACACAGAGGACGCAGAGTTGGGTGGGAAGGATCGGAAGCGGCGCACACCTTCCCTTAGGGTTGGGCTGGTGAAACAGCATTTTTCTTTCACGACGTCACCTCCCGATCGAGAAACCGATATTGAAGAGCCTCGGCGAGATGCGGCCCGCGCACATCTGGCGAGCCATCCAAGTCGGCGATCGTCCTCGCCAGTCGCCGGACACGTTCCATGGACCGCGCCGACAACGCCAATCGCTCCACCGCACGCTCCATCAGGCGATGGCCGTCGCTGTCCAGTGCGGCGAAGACCCTTGATTCCCGCGATCCTAGCCGTGCATTGCACCGTCCGCCTCGTTTCAGTTGGGTGGCGCGCGCGGTCTCCACTCGAGCGCGCACCGTCTCGCTTGCTTCGCCCGACTCGCTGCTGGCCAGTTCGCGATACGAGATCGCCGGCACCTCGACGTGCATATCTATGCGGTCGAGCAGAGGTCCGGACAGCTTGGCCCGGTAGCTGTTGATGGCCAATTGTGAGCAAGTGCAAGTGCGCAGTGGATTTCCATAGTGGCCGCAGGGACAAGGATTGAGAGCCGAGACCAGCATGAAGTCAGCCGGAAAGGTGACCGTACGACGGGCGCGCACTACCGAGATCTCCCGCTCCTCCAATGGTTGGCGCAGGGCCTCCAGGGCGTGCCGGCCAAATTCCAGCAACTCGTCGAGAAAGAGGACCCCGTTGTGGGCCAGCGAGATCTCCCCCGGCCGCACCATTGGCCCGCCGCCCACCAAGCCGGCCACGCTGACCGTGTGGTGGGGCGCGCGAAAGGGCCGTTCGGTGATGAGTGATCGGCCGGCCAAGGATCCCGCCACTGAGTAGATCATCGTGGTTTCAAGCGACTCGTCGAACGACAGCGTCGGGAGTATCCCGGGCAAACGCCGCGCCAGCATGGTCTTGCCTTTATCGGGGTACATAGGCCCCCGAGTTGCCGCGTTAGCGACCGGGCCGAAACCCGTTGGAATCATTGGACTCCGGGCTTCGAGAGCCGAGACAGGATCCCAGTGGACCCGTCGAATGCAGGTCATGGCCCCGGTTTGCGCCTGCGGATGTGGCGAGCAAATCCAACTCAAGCCACAGCATCGGTGTCCGACCGAGGGCATTCCCCGCTACATCCAAGGACATCACCCGAACCCGCTCCGTCGCTTCTACGCGATAGTTCGTGCCCAGGGACTACTGCTCACGCGGGATGTCTGCCGCAAGCTCCGAATCTCCGAGAAGCAGTACCACCGCTTGGAGGCGGCCGGGGTCTTCCCGGAACCACAGCGGTGGGGGCGTTTGCCGCGGCCACGGATGCGGGTGTTCAAGCTGGGAGATGTGCCCGTTTTGCGAGCGGCACTGCGCAAGGGACTTTGTGGCCAGCGGTAGATGGGTGGTAACGCTTCTTCCTACAGGTGCATAGATCAGGTGAACGTTATGACCTCCCTTTCGACACTTCACGCCGGCCAGCAGATCCTCGTATTCTGCGACCATCCTCATGAGGGTGGGCTCTCCCAGATCGACGGAAGATACCGGCCGGTCTGGGAGAAGCTTCCAGCCGAGCATCAGACGGCCCTCGCCCGTTATTTCCTGCCGCACAGGTCGAGCAAAGCTGTGGTCGCCCCAACGAGACCTCGCGTCATCAAGTGGTACTGCCCGTTCGCGGGCCAAGGGGTCTTCCCATCGGGTCACCGCTACTGCCTCAACACCTACACGGGGTGCTCACATCGTTGCCGATACTGCTACGCCGCAGGTTACGAGCCCGACGATGCCGGTCCCAAGCGCGACTTCGCCTCGCTTTTGGCGAAGGACCTAGCCGACCTTGAGCGATTCGACGTTCCACCCGCACCAATTCATTTGTCGAACAGCACCGATCCGCTCCAGCAGAACCTTGAAGATCGGTACGGCCACACGAAGCTCGCCCTGGAAGGCATGCTGGCCCACCGTCGGCGCTTCACGACGGTGACCATCCTGACCAAGAACCCCGGCCTCGCCGCCAGTAAGGAATACGCGCGACTTCTGGCCGCACTGGGTGCGCCGGGTGCGGATCGTCCAACCGCCGCCAAGTGGCGGGCCGCTGGCGCGCCGGCAGTTCAAGTCGAGGTCAGCTTGGCGTTTTGGCGCGAGGAAGCCAGCAGGTTCTGGGATCCTGGAGCGCCCTCAGTCGCCGAGCGCATCGCGGGTATCCGCGCGCTCCGCGAAACCGGCATTTCCGTCGTGCTGCGCATCGACCCGCTCTTTCCGCGCTCGCCATTGCCGATGCCGCCCGGACGAAACCTGTCGGACTTTGGCTTGGCCGAGGCGCAGACTCTCGATGATCTTGATAACTTGGTCTCCTTGGCCAAGGCGACGGGCGTTCGGCACGTCGTGTTCTCGCCTGTGAAGATCGTGCAGCCTCGCCGGAGCAGGATGACCCCAGAAATGAGCCGCCTCCTTGATGTCTACCGCGCCATTGCTTCACCTGAGAAGGCAGTATGGCGAGGCGGAAGCTGGCGGCTACCACCGTCGGCCGCGGAGCGCTTCATCACAGGCCCCTTCTTGGAGGTTTGCCAGCGGCAGCGCGTGCCCGCGAAGTTCTGCATGCGGAACCTAGTCGAGACTCCTTGATACCTGTTGGGCATCGCACGCAGGCGGGATTCCACGCGACTTCGCGCGCGAGCCACAGCTTTCTTGGCCAGCGCTACTCGACGACTTCCCGCCGCGCGAAGAAGATACCAATGACCGGCACACCTGGAAACTGATGCTGGAGAACCCGCTTGGCGGCCACGAAGTGGGAGCCGTTCGTGAGCACGTCATCCACGACCCCGATCTGCTCCGGCGTCGGCCGCACGAGTGACTTGTCCATGGTGAGCAGATGCTCTCGCTCCTCCGGGCTCAGGCGGTGCCCCGACGGCCCGACGGCGTGGTCGGGATCGGTCGACTCGATCTGGACGAGCAACTCCCGAATGTCGTACTCAGCATCACGGTCGACGGCCTTGAGTACTCGGACCATTCTGTCGTCGTACCTCGGGTCAGTCTTGATCGCGGAGGGGGGCATGGGCACAAGCGTGGCCCGTCGTAGCCACTTGGGATTCATGCCGGACCGCAACTCGTCAGCGATCTGCTGAACAGCCTGTTCTTTGTAGCGCCACTCCGGCTTCCCGCGCCGCTCGACCGGCTTCTTGAAGTTCTGGATGATGTCGTTGGTCCCGCTGTGGCTGAATCCTGCTCGTGGCGTGTATTCCCGCAGGTAGTAGCAGACATCATCCTGTCTGAGATAATAGTGCTCGGGACGGGTGAGGTCGTCGATCTTCGAGAACTTCACCCAAGCGCCTTTTTGATGTCGTCGTAGTCGCGCACGCGGATTGCGCCCTTCTCCTCGAACCGCACCGGCCAAGTCAGCGACTCGTCCTTGAAGCAGCTCTCCAAAATGAGCAGTTTCCGACGCTGCTGAAGGGCGGCGCGTGCCTGTATGAGGGTCCCCGATGTTTCGCCGGCCTCGACAATGATGGTGGCTGCGGTCAGCGCGGACATTGTCACGTTGCGCTCTGGGAAGAAGAGTCGGTTTTGCGGCGCATGCTGGACCGAGTACCGGACGACCGGCACCTGGCTTACCACGAGGTGCTCCAGGGCGATCTTCTTCTGGAGGTCGCGATTCTCCGCCGGGTAGGTGGAGGATAACGATGTGCCGAGCACAGCGATCGTGCGGCCTCCCTCGTCGAGGGCGGTGGTGTGCGCTACCGTGTCCACGCCGGCCGCCAGACCCGATACCACGGTGAAGTCGTCTTTGACCAGGAGCCTTGCGATTCTCCGTGTCCGCCGAATTCCTTCATCGGTGGGATGCCGCGTGCCGACCACGGCTACCGCCCTGGTCTCGACGAGCGGCCAGAACCCCTGGAAGTAGAGCACCTCCAGCGGATTCGCGGCATCCCGCAGCTTGCTCGGGTATTCGGCCGCTCGGTGGATGCGCACGCCGAAGCGGCTCACACCGGCATCCTTGAGGATGCCGAGCGCCTTCGCGGCCATCTCGCTGGCCTTACTCGGGTCGACCAGATCTGATGGCAAGGCCTCGGGGTTGTCGCGAAAGAGCTTGGCCAGCTTCGCGAAGGTCATGCCTTCGCGCATCCAGAGGCACTCGTACGCGCCAATCTCCTGCAGTGGTGAGACGGGGGTGGAGGCCGAAACATCGGTGCCGCCCCAGTGCAGTGCATGCTGTCCCATGCGTCGGGAGCATAGCACTGATCACCTGCGCAGGGTGAAGCGGGGATGAGGAAGGTATCCCCCGTCTGCGATGCCGCGGAGATCACGCTCACGCGAGGAGGGTGGGAGACCGACGGTAGATCAGACCCGGTCCCGTTCCGAGAGCCTGTGCGATCCACGCAGCCGGGGATCTCCACCGTGTCGTCCTTTGACGCTCACCGAAACGGCGGCGCCCGTCAGTCGTTCTTGTCCTTGTCAGCGATCGAGGTATTGGTGGCGCCACCGTGCTGGGTGATCCGCGGGGGCGGCATCGCACCTTGACTGCGTCGCGCGTGAAGGCGTCGTCCGTCGCGTCGTCCGTCGCCTTGCTGGCCCAAAGGTCATCGTGGTAGACAACGGCCCGGGGCGTTCGCGGGGGCTCTTGACCAGTGGGCGTATCGAAACAGCTTCGAGCTGTACTCCCTTCGCCCCGGCAAGCCCGTACCCGCGGGCGTCCTTGGGAGTACTCCCGGGGGGACAGACAAGGCAGCTTGGCTCTCGATGGTCGGGACTGCTGGATGGCGCGCGTGGTATTCCTTCCCCTTGTTCGGAATCCTCGATTGTCAGAAGATGGTATCCGTGTCGTCCACCCAGAAGCCCATGCCCCGGAGGAGATCGAAGGTTTCCGGTCCGGCGGAGGCCATTCGACGTGATTCCACGAGCGAGACCACCCGACATCCTTCCTTCTTCCGAAGTGAGCAGCAATCCCAAGTCACGTTGGACTCAGCCGAGACCAGGCCGACCTTGCCATCATCGTGTCCTGTCCGCCTGATTCCGATCGGGAATAGCCGTGTTTTGCGAGCGACCCCTGTATTCGATACTTATTGGCGCTTCGCCGCATTGAGGCAGGGCATCTTCATGCGCAGGGTTATGGGGAGCCCTCAACCGTGGACAGATGACCCGGTCCTGGCAGCCAACCGGTTCACGAACGCCTACCGGGCTGCCGACCGCGTCAGTCAGTACTTGATCCGGCACGTTCTCTACGATGGCCCACAGACTCCCGATGAGATCTTCTTTCGGGCGCTCCTTTTCAAATTCTTCAACCGCATCGAGGCTTGGGAGGAGCTCACAACGAATCTCGGGACTCCCTCATGGAAGGGCTTCGATTTCGAGCGGTACGCACGCGTCTTCGATTCGATGTTGGCGCGCGGCGAGCGAGTCTACTCGGCAGCGTACATCATGCCGTCACCGGCGTTCGGAAGCGTCCGCAAACACCGAAACCACCTCCGGCTCCTCGAGCACATGTTGCGAGATGGGGCACCCCGGCGAATCGCCAGGGCGCGGTCGCTCAAGGAGGTCTTTGAGACGTTCCGCAGCTACCCCTCTCTAGGGGACTTCCTCGCGTTCCAGTTCGCCATCGACCTGAACTACAGCGACCTGATCGACTTCTCCGAAATGGAGTTCGTCGTAGCCGGTCCCGGCGCACGCGACGGCATCCGCAAATGCTTCGCGGACACGGGCGGTCTCAGCGATTCTGATCTCATCCGTGCGGTTGGCGAGCGCACAGACCGAGAGTTCGAGCGGCTCGGACTCACGTTCCAGACGCTCTGGGGCCGCCCGCTCCAGCTCATCGACTGTCAGAACCTCTTCTGCGAGGTGGGCAAGTACGCGCGAGTCGTGCATCCGGAGGTCAAGGGCGAGTCGGGCCGCACGCGCATCAAGCAGAGGTTTATCCCCAACTCGGATCCGATCCCCCAATGGTACCCGCCGAAATGGGGACTCAAAGTCCCTGCCTTTGCCAATGAGAAGCAACCGCGGCATTGGCCGCGGCAGCAGGGGCTGGCATTCGGCACTTCCTCCAGCGCATGAGCGGAACCCCACCAAAGCACGAAAGCAACATGGGGAGCTGACTGGATGCCATTTTGGACGACTCAAAGAATCCGCGAGGCGCTCGGCGGCCACAACTCGCCGATACTGAGGCCAAAACTCGAGCGCGCGAATAACGCCTGCTACGAGATGGCACTCGGTACCGAAGCATTCATCACGTCGATGACGGGCACGACGCAGACATTCGAACCTGGTCGGCAGGTGCGGATTCCGCCGGGGCAGTTCGGGCTCCTTATCACAGACGAGGAGATCTGCCTCCCGCTGAACATCTTGGCGTTCATCTCGATCAAGGCATCAAAGAAGATGCGCGGCCTTGTGAACGTGTCGGGGTTTCATGTAGACCCGGGCTTTCGGGGTCGTCTCAAGTTCTCCGTCTATAACGCCGGATCGGAAGCTATTGTTCTTGATGTTGGCGAACGTCTTTTTCCCATTTGGTTCTACGAGCTACCCGAGGACAACGAAGACGAGTACAACGGCCGGCACAAGGGGCAAATGACCATCACGTCGGAGGACGCCATGCGTTTGCAGGGGGAGGTCGCATCTCCTGCCGCGTTGAAGAAGGAGATCGACGAGATCCGCTCGACGGTCGCCAACTGGAAGGCGGCCACCACCGGGGCTCTCATTACGGCTGTGGCGACAGCGCTGGCAGCCATCGTTGCAGCCGTCGTGAAACTCGGGAAGTAGCTTTGACCCCTTCGGCGCCCGAGATTGTTCCCCGAGTTGGTACGTGATCAACGCCAACTATTCTTGCCGACCGGCAGAAATGATTGTCGCTGATCATTCGACCGCTCATCCGCCTCGAGATTGTCCGTTGGGGGATGTTTCTGTTCGGGACCCTGACCCCATTCTTTGCGTCCGTACCGACCAGGCAGACCATGCCTGAATGAGCTGCGGGTTCGTGCAGCCCGCCATCACTTCCGTTGCTTGGTCGTGGCGCGCGCGCCGACGAGCGGATTCCGCGCCGAGGACGCGGAGCAAGTTCTGGTAGCCTTCTGGCGCCCCTCGGATCAAGGCGAGTTCAGCGAGCTGGCTCTCGCTGACTTCCGGCTTGGCGAGATCGACCATCCGTTGGTACAACTCGCCAACGAGTGCTTCTCCCCGGTTGACGTCGATCGCGAGCGAGTCGGTGTTCATCGCCAGCCTGGTCTCTGGCGCGCAAGAAAACTGTGATGCGGCGTCCACATACACATGGAGGCTGTCGCTCCACTGGTGGTAGCGGCCAACTCCGAGGCCGAGCCAACCGGCCATTATCTCCTGGAGAACTGTGAACTGCAGGAAGTTGTAGGGCAAGCCGCGATGGAGATCGTTGCTCCGCAGAATTTGCATCCACTCAAGGCGCCCGGCGCGGACCTTTAGGAGCGAAGCCACGTTGCAGGGGATGTCCGGACAGCGCGGCGTACCGTCGTTCTGAGGCAAGTCAGCGCGGACGTCCCAAAGCTGGAGCACTACCTGCCGACTCGCGGGGTTGGAGGCGAGCACATCGCAGGCGCGTTGGACCTGGTCGACGCCGAACTGCCGCCTGAGACGGTAGCCGTATGCCCCGGCGTACGTCGGTCCCTCGCCTGCGAATTCCGGTAACCTAGGGAACCAGTAGTTCAGCGGGCCAGCGTCGTTGCTTCCCGCCAGGATCCAGACCACCTCGGCGATACCGAATGCTGGGTTGATCGCCGGGTGTCGCGATGTGACCCAGCGCTGTCGTGGGTCATCGATCTCAAACGCCACATGGAGTAGCTCGAACGCTTCGCCGGCACGACTCGGCTGGAGATTGTCGCTTGCTGCCGTCGCCATCACCGCCTGGTACGCTTGGCGCCAGACGTCATCCGCCGTCGTCCCGCGAAAGATTTCCATGATGTTACCCTCGTGGCACCCTAGCTGCCGCCTGATCCAGGCCGCGTTCGGCCGCCGTCGTGCCTCGCTGACACGGTTCAGACTTCATCCTTCCCCTACCTGCGCGGGCCGGTCTCCATCGACCGCGTCTCCGGCGAGCTCCTGGATCAGATCCGTGACGTCGGCTTTCGTCCAGGAGCCGCTGTTCCGCTCCAAGGTTGCATAGGTCGACATGCAGATGAGTGGCCCCGGAGCGAGTTTGGTCTGTTCGCAGACGAATGCCTGCAGTCGCGCGAGGCCGAGGAGGTTTCCGAGCGCCTTTTGAAGATAGTAGTGGGAACGATACAGCGCCGTCATCACGAGCCTCTTCTCGCGGGTGATCTTCAGGCTCACGTGCGACAGACATGGTCCTCCGATGTGGTGCTTGCGATCGCTGACCGGGTCGTAGAGCGGGAGATCGAGACCCACCTCGGACAGCGAAAGCTCGTAGCACCCGGTCTTGACTGACTTCCCCGCGAGTTGCTTGCAGATCTTCTCGATGCAGTACTTGAGCGGGTTGATTGGTCCTGTTGGACCATCGCGCCGTACAAATCGGTGGGCGTAGGTTCCCCAGCGCAGCTCGGGCAGGCGCTTGATGCTGGGATAGATCTCATCCGGGTAGGTTTCGTAGACGCCCTTGGGCCCATGCCGCCGATACTCGCCGGCGGGAAAGATCGTTTCGGCCACCGTCGAGAGCGGAAAGTGGCCGGCCGCGCGAAGGAACCCGTCGAGGCGTGCTTCAATCCGACGATCATCTGCGCCGCGGCGCATCGGGTCTAGGATTTCGAGGATGAGGTTGTAGTCCTCCCAGTCCTGGCATGTGCTCAGATACTGGACCGCGGCGAGCCAGACAGTGGCTCGGCTCCCGCCCGTGATCGGTTTCATGCTTGGTCGGCCTCCTGTTCAATTTCAATGATGTCGACGGCCCGCGAATCGACGTATTGGGAAGGCAGCCATGCGTGCCCTTCAATACCCCACGCGGGTCCCCAGCTGTTGCGGGCGACGAATGCGAGGGCATCGCCGATAGGCGCCATCCCGATGACCAGTACGGCATGGAGCCGCCCATCTTTGCCGCCATCCTCTACGATCATGTGCGACGTTGAATCGGGAAGGTGAAAGGATCGCGAGATGCGCAACACCAGCACGTGCGCTCGCTTTGCGAGAAGCGCAGCCTCCAAGACCGCACTCGGCGTTCCGTTACGCAATCTCGACCCGCGAGTCCAGATGGCGGTGAGACCGGAGGGGGGAACCCACGACTCGTCGCGTGCATCCGAGTACGGACACTCCATCTCAGAGGGTTGCCCTTCGACGCTGAGCGCCTCCCGGATCCTGACGACGCCCACGCCAGCGCTCAGGCCAACTCCGGAACGCCTTGCGGCGTGGAAGTGGAGATACTCCGGGGAGAGCAGTTCGTTCCGCCGGGCCGCCAGCATGTGCGCATCACTCACAGCAAAAGCGAGGCACGTTGGACGCGCCCCCTGATCCCGAGCATCCGGCAGTATCGATCGCATGTCGATGGCCTCGGTCATCGTCAGTGCAGAACCTGTTGACCGAGGGAAGGACGCGAATGTCGCGGGAGGCCTTCGACCTCGGCGCCGTATGTGGAAACGGAGACCGTGACGGACTTGAGCGGGTTCCCTCCGTTTTCCCACGGTCGTCTCTCGAACAGCCCGAGTTGATGAACGCCGGGAGGCGGTCCCTTGAGCACGAAACGTCGGCGAGCGGGACCGCCAACAGCCGCAGCGTCTTCCGCCTCACAGATGTCTTCGATGATCGTGAAACCTGCCCCCACGAGTGCTTGTGTGTCCCAGAGATGCCCTGATCCACCGTGCTCAAGAAGAGCCGCTACGAAGAGATCGTGCGGGCCGGCCGCGATAGTGGTGCTGTCGTCGTGCTCATCAAGGACCCAGACGTCGGCCCAGGGGTCTTCAAGCTGGGTCTCCCCGAGCACCTGCTGCTTGATCTTCTTCGGCGTGACCTCACGCAGGATGTCGACCGTTGCCGCGTCCAGGACTTTCTGGGCAAGCAAGCCCAAGCAGGTCGCTTCGTAGCTCACTGCCAACCGCAAAGAGAGCTGGTACACTGTCCGCGGATCTCGAAGCTGGTGAGTCGTCCATCCATGTCGCTTAGCGTGATGGATGTAGAGCCAGCGCGGCATGAGGAACTCCGCGGCGAAGGCATCGGCGGCGACTTCGCGGAGGTCCCTGTTGGCCGTCTCGCCTGGGAACCGAATCTCTCGGTCCAGGCTTCCTTCGTGCTCGAGCACGAAATGGCCCAGCTCGTGCGCGGCCGTAAAGCGCTGCATGTGAAGATCACGCCGCGTGGTCACGATGATGCCAGCGCCCGCGGTCGACAGGCGGACACATGCTCCAAGGAGTTTGTCCAAGGGCCGGAACAGTAGCGGGACGCCAAGCTGCTCAATCGCGCCGAAGACGTCGACCGGACCGTCGTGCTCCTCGACCTTCTCGCGCGTCCGGAAGGCCGTGTGGCTGTCTGTGGCACCCCGGGTGCCGAGCAGGATGGCGTCGCGGAGAGTGTTCATCTTGGCTTACCCGACCCCGGCCGGGTGCGAAGAAACTCGGCAAAGCGAAGGACCTCATCGCAGTCCTTGTCGGACAACTCGGCCGCTGCTCGCTTCAGCATCTCAAGCTGAGGAGGTTCACCGATGGGATCCTCGCCCATGAAGTAGCTGGCGGGGCGTTGATAGAGCTTGGCGAGGTTCGCCAGCTCGATCGCATCGACACGGCGGTTGCCGTTCTCGATTTGAGAGATGGCGGGCCGCGGTAGCCCAACCTCCTCTGCGACTTCCTCTTGCGAAAGGCCCAGGTACTCGCGAGCCGCTCGCAACCGCTCACATAGAATCTTCCTAGCGTCTTCGGACATTTATCGACTCCACAGTGGCATCGGCAACATGCTGTCGTGCAGCAGGCGCCGTCGATGGGCAGGCCGCTCGCAGCTTCGGAAGCAGGTCGTTCGCGAGATCGTCGAACGAGGCATACCCCCCCTGCATAATCATTTTCGGATCGAGATCGGCGCCCATAAACTTCCGGATGACCGGCGATGCTTTCACAACGGCCTTCGAGTCGATCTCCGGCATGCCCTCCCAGACTGCCGCGGTTCCCGCGACGGCGGCGTCGAAGCTCTGCGCCTCTTCCTTCCACCACTCTTGGAGGGCTGCGCGAAGCTGCGCCTCGATCGCGTCGAACTTCCTCTTCGTGATGGTGGAAATCTCTGTTTTTTTCGCCATCGGCGCCTCTGTTCGATTTTCTTACAAAATAGGCCTACAGTGTTCGATTGTCAAACGTTGCGAGACTGATATGCGCAAGTGGCTGGAATCATGGGAGATGTTGCAGGAATGCTAGTACAGCTATCCATCCTCCCGTGACTTGGAAGATGCCCTCGGTGCCGGCGACGATCATAGACTCCGGCGCGCAGACCGTGAACGCGTTCCTCGGGTGAAACGTCACCTCAACCTGGTCCCAGTCGAGACGCGCACGGCTGATTGGAAACTGGAGCTTGAAGAACGCTTCCTTCGCCGCCAGGAACAGCGTTCCCGGCGATTGGCATGTGGCCTGGAAAGCCACCACTTGGGAGCGCTCTCGTGGCGTAGGACAAACGCGACGGACAATCTCGTTCTCGTCCTGTTCCACAAAGTCAACCTCGAGGTCCACACCAACGCCATCGAAGAGGGATGCGCTTCCGACGGCGATCATGCAGTTCTGCCGTTTGTGGCTGATGCTGCCGACTGTGCCCGACGGCCAAGCGGGTGCGCCTTCCCTATCGAACAAGATGGGGACTGCGGCAACGCCCAACCGTCCAAGCGCGCGTCTCGCGCAGGCACGACCAAGCGCGAACTGCGCGAGACGGTGCGGAGCCCATCCCTCCGTCGCTGCTCTCTCTTCTGGGAACAGCTCGCCAGGCGCATCGCCGACGCCGAACTCGACGACGAGCCCAGGTGGGATGAAGAGCCCGAGTTGTTGGCATAGGGCGCCGAGGCTCACCCCCTACTCGCCTTTCAGTTCGTTCTCGATCCCCAGTTCCCGCAGAGCCACCCTGGTCTCCTCCACCTTCTGGGTGGACAGGCCATCGGGCGGTGCGACCTCGACATAAAGGGTGAGCTTGAGCCCGGCACCCGTGGAGAACTTCGAGAGAACCTTCGTGTCGAAGTTCATCCACTTCTGCGGCGGGACATCTCCCTTCCATATGATGCGTAGAACCGTGCCGGCGCCGACGGGCTTGGGTGACGCCGACACAGGCGGCCGTGGGGCGGCCGTCGTGCCGGTCGATGTTAGACCGCCAGGCCCTGGCGCGGGGCCTGGCGGAACCGGACCGGCGGTGGGAGACGGCGCGACCTTGCCGGCCTTGTAGGCCCCGTCGACGTCCTTCTGGATCAAGAAGGTCTCTTCGGATATCTCCGCGTCGCTTGCCGCGATCGAAGTCCGCCAGTGGGCGACACCAACCGACGGCGATGCGGCATCAGTCACGGGCGATTTCCGTGGTGACCGTCGCCAAGTTCTCGATGGCGTGATACAGGTCAATTTCCTGGTCCGGCGTTTCGATGCTGATGACCAAGCTGTACCGGGCTTTGTTCTCCAGCCTGCCCAAGTGGGGACGTTCTCGCCACCAACCGGTCACGGGGTAGACGGCCACGTGGCCGCAGTCAGCCAAATCGGCAGCTATGCCTTCCCAGCAGTCGGAGTGGATCGAACCGTGCGTCTGACCATTGGGACCGACTACCCAATTCTGCTCTTCTGCCTCAGTCTCTGGGCGTCCCTCATCCTCGTCCCACGCCGCACGGGAGCATCTCTTGAGGAAAGCTTCGATTCTTTCGCCGGGGCGCTTCACCTTGAAACGGAGTCCGTGGGACTGAAAGCGGAACTTCCGTCCCCACCCCATTCGGCCTGGACTCGGCTGAATGAAGTAGGAGAGCGTCACGCGCATGGTGACAGGCGTTTCGCCCAGGTCCTGCAGCAACGCCATCGGCCACGGCAGTCCGTGGACGTGCATCTCTTTGGTTTTGATTCTGTAGCCGTCCTTCGTCTTCGCCCTCTCGAAGGGCTGAAGCTCTCCCTCATACACAAGCGTGGCCGCGTTCTCGGCGCTGTGGATAGCCCGGCGCAGGTCTGGGGCGCCGTAGCCGTAGCAGCGAAGCCGCTTCTGGACGTCCGCCTTGGACCTGCCGGGGAACCGTTCGAGCATCGCAGGCGTCCACCTCGCGGAATGCACCATCAGCGCACGCACCGTTTCCGGCCAAAGCTTCGGGTAGTGGCTCCAGATGAGCGCGGCCATCCGGGCGGCGGCCGCTGTCGCGGCGCTCGTGTCGCGGGTTACCGTCAGCAAACGACCTGTCGGATCCATGATTGTCGTAAGAAGGGATAGGTCGGCGCACGAAGACCGGTCCGTGCCCTTCTGAATGTAGTTGCCGCCTTCCATCACGAGGTCTGGCTTGATCGGCCAGCCAGCCTGGTCTTGCCAGCCCTGCGAAGTTCTGCTGGTCGGTGACAAATCGCCTGCCGGCGCTATGGGATTCCATCCGACCAGGTCCGGGTCGGTGATACTCACGAGATCGGTAGAGCCACCGACGGTCACGGCGTTCCACGCCTGCGAGGGGTCTTGGATGCCGGCACGCTGACAGTTCCAGTCGGGGTAGACGTATGCGGAGTCATCAAGCACCGCACAGTAGTTTCCCGCGCTGATGCACATCAGCTTTGGGTTTTCATCCAGTTCACCAGCGCACATCTGGTCGACGGCAGCCGACCAGGAAGATGGCAAGCCATGATCCCTGTCGTCGTCGGTCGTGACTGCCATGCAGACAGCCCGCTTCCGCCGCGGGGCTGAGATTTCGGCTCTCGCTACGGCCTGCTGGGTAACGGCTCCGTAGACATCAGGCGAGTTTGCGCCAGGTGGCGGTGGGAGCAGTTTGACGGATTCAAGTTGGTGTTGGAGCTGAACGGGGCCTTTGCTGGTGAGCACGTCCGTCAAGCATCGATAGAGTGCGACGCCCGCCATGCGCGTGCCATGTTGACAAGGGTCGTGATCCGCCGCCCCCCATTTCGGATCGACGGCTTGCCAGTCGCTGGGAGTAAGCGCGGGTGCAAGCAACGGGTGGCCCCGATTGACGCCCGTGTCGAGCAAACACACGGCGGGAGCATCCGAGGCCGCTGGCTGCAGTCGGCCGGCCAAATCGTCGACGAACTCCCGCTGGTCGCGGGCTGCCAGGTCGATGTACGCGGTTGGGACTTCCTTGGCGTAGCGAAGCTCAGCGGTCGACGCAAGCATGTCGATCGACGCGCCCAACTGATTCGCGGTGCCGTGCACGAGGACGACCACTCGCTCCGGAAAGTGAACGAATCGGTTGCTGACAATGAGCCGCGCAGTGCGCGCGAAAGTTTGCAGTCGCTCGTAGGTAGTCTCTGGTTTCTCGCCACCGCGCCGCGCCCACAGTTCCCACCAAATCGCTTGGTCAGGTTTAGGATAGAGCTTGGGATCGTCCTGCCACAGGTCGGCGACGGCGAGCAGCCGCATAGACGCAATCGATTCGACCAGCTTCTGATTCTTGGGCCGGCCCCTTGTCGTCCCATCCTTCAGCTCGCGCCTGGAATCCTCCTTCTCGTATCGCTCGATCATCCGCAACAGGTTGACGATCTTATCGCGACGAACGAACAGGGCTGCCGTCGCTACTCCGTCGACAACCTTGACGCTGAGCAGGTCGATCCCCTCGCGCTTCCTTTCCAAACTTTCCAGGGGCAGCTCGTAGCCAGGATCGCTCCGGATCGTGATGGGAACGCCGTCTGTTTCATCCGCGGTCGCAGGCTGCTGCTTGCGGAAGGCGCCCACCTCGGCCTCGGCTTGGCGCAAGTCGGCAGCGAGCCGCTTTGCGTGCGGGACGCGGTCACGGGGCGGAAGTCTGAACTGCGATGATCCACCACCGCCAGCATACGTATATGGATGCGAAGAAGCGGTACCCTCAAGTCGCAGATGGGAAAGGTCGCTCATTCGTCATGTCTTCCCGTCGCCTCCGGCCGTTTGCGCTTGGTCATGCGCCCGCGGCGGACCAGGCTTCGTTGAAATACGGAGGTGTCGATGTCCAAACGGCCCGCGAGCACAGCATCTCGCGCGGCCTCCTCGCAGGCCCGCGCGATCTCGGCGTGGCTGAGCGTTCCGAATGCGGCCGACAGCTTCTTCCAGTTGACGCCACCCAGGTCGAAGTGGCTCAGGCGGTTCTCGACCAGCGCACGTGCCATTGCCCGCGTCGGACGGCGGTACTCGATCACATCATCGAACCGACGGAACAACGCCTCGTCGAGCATGCCGACGAAGTTGGTCGCGGCGATGATGATGCTCTCGGATTCGTCGCGCTCCAGAAATTGGAGAAACGAGTTGAGCACGCGGCGAATCTCACCCACGTCGTTTCGGATACCCCGCTCCGCCCCCAACGCATCGAATTCGTCGAAGAGATAGACGCCCCGCGTTTGCCCCATGGCCTCGAACACGAGATGGAGCTTGGCTGCCGTCTCGCCCATGAACTTTGTGATCAATGTGTGCAGCTGCACGAACAGGAGTGGCAACCCGCACTCGCCAGCGATCGCTGATGCGGACATCGTCTTCCCACACCCAGGTGGTCCGACCAGCAACAGCTTCCGCTTCGGGGACAGCCCGTGCGACCGCAGAAGGTCGCGCTGATGGGACTGACGGACGACCTCGGTTAGGTGGTGCGACACCTCCACATCCAGAACCATGTCGGACAGCCTGGTGCTGGGATAGCTGGCCGACACTAGGCCGGCCAATTCTCCGACAGGACGCGCAATCGGCACAGCCCGAGGCGACGACACCGGCGCCTGGGCGTGGCGGGCCTTGTCGATCAGGTCGCGGAGTTCTGTGGCGATTTGGCCGTGCCCCTGGCGCGCCGAATGGGCGGCAATCTGCAGCGCCACGGCACGAAAGTGCTCTTCATCGCCAGCCGCGTGGCTGCGAAGCAAAGCCTTTAATTGTTCGGCCGTGGCCAAGACATTCTCCTTCGGTGAGAGATCGTGGCGATCTTACCCCGAACTCGCTGGACCATCCTAGTTCACAGGCCAGCCATACTCCATTTTTCCGGTCGACAACGTCCCTTGATCATTCCTCGCCGATCGGGACGAATCAATCTCCCCAGCGACCAAGATCGGCGTTTCCTTCGTTCGCGGCTTGGACAATCCATTCTCCATGCGTTCCGATCCATTTTGGCCCAGGCCTGGTCCGTCCAGGGTACAATCGCCGCCGCGCGGCTCGGCCCTCACCCTCTTCCGGACTCATGGAGACGTGATGCTAAAGACTGTTCGTGACGCATGTGAACCGCATCCTTCAGCCCTCGATTTCAGCCCCGCCGAGCAGGTCGAGGATCTCGCCCAAGTAATCGACGAGCAGGCCGACGGACGGGCTTTCTATGCCAAGAACCACATCACGGCCGGCATGCGGCAGCTCTTCGAGTTGGGCCTGAAGCGGTTGGCGGGCAAGAACGACCAGGCCCTCTTCGAGCTGACGCAGGCCATGGGCGGCGGAAAGACGCACACCATGGTGGCGTTTGGCCTGTTGGCCAGGAACGAGTCGCTGCGCGCGGAGGTTGTACCGGCGCTCGCGTCCGAGGCGCCGTTCGGCCGTGCCAAGGTCGTGGCCTTCACTGGCCGCAGCTATCCTGGGAACTTCTTGTGGGGCGAGATCGCGCGCCAGCTCGGCAAGGCCGACGCGTTCAAGCGGTATTGGCAGGACGGCCCCATGGCACCCGACGAGAAGGCCTGGACCGACCTGATCGGCGACGAGCCAACCTTGCTCCTGCTGGACGAACTGCCGCCCTACTTCGACAACGCTCTGACTATCCAGGTGGGAGCCGGGACGCTGGCACAAGTGACGACGGCGGCCGTGTCTAACCTGTTCGCGGCGGCTTTGAAACTGCCACGGCTCTGCATCGTCGTTTCAAACCTCAGCGGCTCGTACGAGGGCGCATCCAAGGACCTACGCCGCGCCATCCGCAACGTGGACCAAGAGGCACGCCGCCAGGCCAAACCCATCACGCCCGTGGAGCTGGGTGGCGACGAGATCTACCAGATCCTCAAGAAGCGCCTTTTTGCGCGCCTGCCCGGCGAGAAGGACATCGAGGCGGTCGCCCAAGAGTTCGCCAAGGCCATCAGGGAAGCCGAGAAGTCCAAGACCATCGCCAAGAGCACCGAGCAACTTGTCGAGGAAATCCGCGGCTCGTACCCGTTCCACCCGGGAATCAAGGACATCATCGCGCTCTTCCGCAACAACGAGAGCTACCGGCAGACCCGTGGGCTGATGCAGTTTGTCTCCCGGCTCATCCGCTCCGTCTGGCGCCGCAAGGACAACGATGTTTACCTGCTCGGTCTGCAACACTTGGACTTGAACGACAGCGAAGTTCGCGATGAGGTTCTGCGCATCAACGATCTGCGGGGCGCCATCGCCACCGATGTGGCCGCAGGCGGCGCGGCCCACGCCGAGACCATCAACCACGAGATGGACACCGACGCGGGCTCGCAGGTGGCCACCCTGCTGCTCGCTTCCTCACTCTCCACGGCGGTCGATGCCGTCAAGGGCATGAGCCGCCAGCGCCTGCTCGAACACCTCATCGCCCCGCACCGGACCGCGGAGGAGTTCTCCGACGCCTTCGGCCATCTTGTGCGCGAGGCCTGGTATTTGCATCACGACCAGAGTGACGCGTACTACTTCTCGAACACCGAGAACCTGACCAAGCGCCTCGCTACCGAGGCAGAACGCGCCCCACAAAACAAGGTCGATCAGGAGATGCGCCGCCGGATCGAGACGATTTTCGAGCCCAAGCGCAAAAACGCCTACCAGGCACTGAAGGCGCTCCCGGTCATCGACGAGGTCGACCTCAAGGGCTCACGCGTGCTCCTCGTGCTCAGCCCGGACACCCGAAACCCGCCCGTGGAGGCTCAGCGCTTCTTCGACTCTGTGACCGAGAAGAACAACCTATGCGTGCTCACCGGCGATGGCTCGGACATTAGCAGCCTGGAAGACAAGACCCGCATCCTGTACGCGATCGCCAAGCTGAAAGCCGAGCTTCTGGAATCCGACCCCAAGCAGAACGACCTGGACGACAAGAACGAGATTGCCGAGCAGGACTTCAATTCCACCGTCACGGCGACGTTCAACCGGATTTACTACCCCACGAAGTCAGGACTTCAGCCCGCCAAGCTGGCTATGACCTTTACCGAGAACCATTTCGACGGTGAGCAGCAGATCGAAGATGCCCTGGCGTCCACCGGTGTGAGCAAGTTGGTGATCGATCTGGAAAAGGAGGGCCTCGTCCAGATCAAGAAGGCCGAGGAGATGCTTTGGCCGACCGGCCAAAAAGCCGTCCCGTGGCGCGACATCAAGGCGCGGGCGATCTCACATCCGCGTTGGACCTGGCTGCCCCAGAATGGTCTCGACCAGCTCAAGAAACTGGCCGAGCAGCAAGGGCTCTGGCGTGACCGCGGTGACGGCTACGAGGAGCGGGGGCCGTTCGAGGCGCCCAAAACTTCCGTCCGCATCACGCCGCTTTCCCGGAATGACGAGACGGGAGAGGCCGTTCTCGAGGTCACGCCCGTCAACGCCGGCCAATCCGGACAGGTCCACTACGCAACTAAACCCGAGGTCACGCCGAAAAGTGATCGAATGATGGAGACCAAGCACAAGACCGCAGAGGTCCGGCTGTGGTTTCGCGCCTTCGATCCCACGAAGGAACGAGAACCTGGCGACCCCGTGCCCTGGAGCAATGATCTGACGATCACGCACCAGGTTCGCGGCAAGGGCAGCAAGCGCCAGGTCGAGCTCAAGGTCGTACCTCGCGGCCGGTTGCGCTACACCCTGACCGGGGCGAACCCAGCGGAAGGCAAGGTCTACACCGCTCCTTTCGACATCGACGGGAAGGAAGTCACGGTCTACTGCCACGCCGAGGCCGACGGAGTGACCGCAGTTCGCCAGTTCATCGTTCCGCCTGTCGGGGACAATGAAGTCCGCGTCGACCCGGCAAAGGCCGCAGTGCTGCGCAAGCGGATTGAGGCCGAGGGCACACGGGACGCTTTCCAGCTCATCGACCAGTGCAAGAATGGGCGCGCCAGGTTGCGGGGCGCGCTGGTCGAGGTTGGATCAGGAGAGAAGGTCGCCACAGTCCGCTTCGGGAACGGCGCGTCTGTGACGTCGGAGGCTCTCTCAGCCGTCGTCAAGGCCTTGCGTGAAGCCATTGGCGACGAGATGGCGGAGGTTCTGGTGACGGCAAGTGCAGCCGAGTTCACGAGCGGCCACGATCTGAGCGAGTTCGCCAGGGAGCGCTCGATCACCCTGGAACCCAACGAGGTGGAGCAGTGAAGAAGGAACCCCGGCCCACGGTCGGGTTCGGCGTGCCGGACATGACTGACCCTCACCACATGGTGGTGACCATCCCGCGCGGCCGTGACGAGGTGATCCTGGTCGCCGAGCACTTCGGCGTACGCGCGAACGCCGAGGGCATGCCGGACGTGGTTGAGAGGGTTGAGCTATCCCGCGGGCGCTGGGCCGCGATTGCAGAGTCTCTGCGGCGGGCGTTCAACGAGCGGCTAAAAGACAAGGGCATCACCACCAGCAAGTGGAGCACCGGCGAGAACAAGGTCGAACGGCTGCTCGGCAAGGAGCTTTGCGTCCTGGCCTGGGCGGTGGAGAAGGCACCCGAAGATCTGATCCCCGTGGCAGTCACCAACTGGCTCGGTCTTCGCCCGGAAGAGCGATGGTGGCTATTCACCATGACGGCCGCCGCGACCGGCGGAATCGACGACGGAGACGTGGGTTGGCGCAAGGCTTTACGCTTCGCCCTGACCGAGAACCCGACGTCCGCCGAGTCCCAGACCATCCCGAAGAAGCCTGTCCGTCGCTTCCGCCGGGACGACAGCTCCCTGTCGCTCTTCGAACGTCTCGGGGAGAAGCGTGGGGGCGTCTAGGCGATGTCAAAGATCGTCCCGCTGGCCTGGAAAGACAGGCCGTCGCTGATCGAGGTGGCCTTTCCGGCCCAAAAGATCTCTATCGAGTCACAGTGCGAACGGAAGGCCAATGCTGGCCAGACCCTGACCGCGCTCGGTAGCTACTGGAAGGGCCGGAAGCCGCTCGTTCTCGCGCGGGCGTGCGTGCTCGGCAGCCTGCTCCCCGCAACCGACGATCCCGAGACGGATCTGGAGATCTTCGAGCTGCTCATGGCGATCGACGACGATGCCTTTCAGCGCCGGGCCAAGAAGCTGTCGGCAGAGGACATCGCCGCCTGGGGTGGGACGTTGAAGGAACAGCTACTCGATCCCGATGGCAGCCTCAAGAAGCTGCCCACCCAGGAAAGGCAGCGCCTGTTCGGTCAGGTGCTCGCACGTATGCCCTACAGCGCACGCCTGGACCGCCGCAGCCTGCGGCCAGAGGAACTGCCTGATAGCGCCTACGAAGGCATTTGGGATCGCGTGAACGCCCACCTGGGAACCTCTTCCCATTCCCATGCCGAGTTGGTGAAACAGCTCGGAATCTTGCGCTTCGGACATCGGCCTCGGGTGGCAGACACCTTTTGCGGCGGCGGCTCCATCCCGTTCGAGGCCGCGCGACTCGGATGTGACGTCCGGGCTAGCGATCTGAATCCCATAGCCTGCATGCTGACCTGGGGCGCCTTCCACATCGTTGGTGCCAACGAGAAGACCCGGGCCGCTATCGCCAAGGCACAGGAAGACATCGCCAGCGCCGTGGACGCGGAAATCACCCGCCTTGGCATCGAGCACGATGGCGATGGCAACCGAGCCAAGGCGTATCTCTACTGCCTGGAGGCGCGATGCCCTGAAACCGGTTGGATGGTGCCGCTCGCTCAGTCGTGGCTTGTCAGCGAAACTCGTCGCTGCGTGGCGGCCTTGAAACCCGACCCAAGGCACAAGCGTTTCGAGATCCACATCAAGGAGAGCGCGACGGATGAGGAGATCGCGTGTGCTCGAATGGGCACGATGCGCGACGGCCAGATGGTCTACTCCCTTGATGGCCAGCAGCACGTGACACCCATCCGGACCCTTCGCGGGGATCGGCGTGTGGGCGACGACACGGTGAACGATCTTCGCCGTTGGGAGAAGTCGGATTTCAAGCCGCGGCCGACTGATGTCTTTCAGGAGCGGCTCTTCTGTGTTCAATGGGCGCGTCGGGGTAACTCGCGGGACACGTTCTTCCGCGAGGTTGGACCAGACGATCTTGCCCGCGAGGCGAAGGTTGAGGCAATCGTGGCCGAGAACTTGGCGAGCTGGCAGGAACTTGGCCTCGTGCCAGACATGCCAATCGAGCCGGGCGAGAAGACGGACGAACCGATCCGAACCCGTGGCTGGACCCATTGGCATCACCTGTTCACACCGCGGAATCTGCTCTGCAATGCGCTCTACAGGGACCAGTGCTTCCACGTCGACGATCCGACGGTACAGGGAGCCTTGGCGTTCACCCTCAATAGCCTCGCCGACTGCTCGGCCAGATTGTCGCGTTGGGAAATCGGGGCTGTACGGCAGAAGCCTGGCGGTGGGGCGCCTGGTGACGCAGTCAAGCGCGTCTTCTACAACATGGCGCTGAACACGCTCTACGTGTACGGCACGCGTTCTTTCCGGCACCTGCACGAATCGCTCGCGTCGAACGAGTACGCGATGGCTTCGTTGCCAGTGGGTACCGACCGCACGGTGGAAGCGGAGCCCGCCTCAGATCCCGCCGGAAGCTGGGATGTCTTCGTTACAGATCCACCCTACGCGGATGCGGTCCGCTACGAGGAGATCACAGAGTTCTTCATCGCCTGGCTACGAAAGAAGCCACCCGCGCCATTTCGTGAATGGGTCTGGGACAGCCGCCGCGCGCTATCCATCAAAGGCGACGGCGAGGACTTCCGCCGCGAGATGGTCAAAGCCTACTCGGCTATGACCGCGCACATGCCGGACAACGGCCTGCAGGTCGTCATGTTCACACACCAGGATGCTGGCGTCTGGGCTGACATGGCCGGGATCCTCTGGGGCGCAGGGCTGCAGGTGAAGGCGGCCTGGTACATCGCCACCGAGACCACTTCCGAGCTGAAGAAGGGTGGCTACGTCCAGGGCACGGTCCTGCTCATCCTGCGCAAACGCGCCGGGAACGAGAGCATCTACAAAGACGAACTGGTGCTGGAGATCAAGAGCGAGGTCGCCAAGCAGATCGAGACGATGGTCGGGTTGAATCAGCGTACTCGATCACACGGCCGATCCGAGAACCTCTTCGAGGACTCTGACCTGCAGATGGCAGGATATGCGGCTGCATTGCGCGTTCTGACCAGCTACACCCAGATCGAGGGCGTGGACATGACCCGCGAGGCCCTACGGCCCAGGACCAAGGACGGCGCGACATCGCTGGTCGATGAGATGATTGAGTTCGCCGTGCAGGTGGCGAATGAGCATCTGGTCCCCGATGGCTTGCAGCCCAAGCTCTGGGAACGCTTGGCCGGCAGCGAGCGCTTCTACCTGCGCATGCTGGAGATCGAGGCCGAGGGCGCGAAGAAGCTCGACAACTACCAGAACTTCGCCAAGGCGTTCCGGTTGGCATCCTGGCAGCCTCTGATGGCCTCGGTGAAGCCCAACGACGCTCGGCTGAAGTCCGCCGCCGAGCTGAAGCGGGCCGAGTTCGGTGGATCGGAGTTCGGCAGCTCACTACTGCGGGCGGCGCTTTACGCGCTCTGCGAGCTGCAAGCCGAGGTGGAACCCGACGAGGTGATGAGCCATCTGCGCGACAACGTGGCCGGCTACTACACCCGGCGCGAAGAGATCATCGCCGTGTCGCTGTACCTGGCGGCCAAGCTGGAACGGCGTCGCCCCGAGGAGGCCTCCGCCGCCCGGGTGCTACACGGCCTGGTCCGCAACGAGAAGCTGGGCGCATGATCAACCGCTTTTCCTCCCGCTCCCGCCCGCTGGATCAGGCGTTCCTGCGCCAGCGTCTGCGCGGGGCGCGCCGCTATCGCCGCATCGCCGGGTACTTCCGCAGTTCGCTACTGGAGCTGGCGCACGAGGAGGTGGACACCGTCCAGCGAGTGGAGATCGTGTGCAACAGCGACCTCGACCCCAAGGATCTCCGGGTGGCCCAGCTTCGAGATCTGTCCCTGCGCGACAAGTGGAATGAGACACCGCCCGAGGCCGATGCCATCTTCGGCCGCGAGCGCTATCGGCGGCTGTACGAGCTGCTGGCGCGGGGAACACTGGAAGTGCGGGTGGTGGGCAGAAACGCGCTCTTCCTTCACGGCAAGGCCGGCGTGATTGAAGCCGCCGACGGCAGCCGCACCGCCTTCATGGGCAGCGTGAACGAGACCCGGGAGGCGTGGGCCGAAAACTACGAGCTGCTCTGGGAGGACGACAGCCCCGAGGCTGCAGAATGGGTCGAGGCGGAATTCCAGTACCTGTGGGACCAGGCGATCCCGCTGCCCAATGTGATTCTGGAGGAAATCGAGCGGTCATCGCGCCGGGTGGAGTACCGGTCGATAACCGACGTTCCGGAGGCCGACTTGCCGAAGGCGGCCATGGCCGAGGCACCCATCTTCCGTCGGGGCGAGGGCCTGATGCCCTGGCAGCGGGCCTTCGTGTCCATATTCCTCGATCACCGCGAGATCTACGGAGCAGCCAGGCTGCTGCTGGCCGACGAGGTTGGCCTGGGTAAGACGCTTTCGCTCGCCACCAGCGCGGTGATCGGATGCCTGTTGCGGGATGGAAAGGTTCTGGTGTTGTGCCCGGCTACGTTGACTCAGCAGTGGCAGACCGAACTCTGGGACAGGCTGGGCGTGCCCTCGGCCGTCTGGACCAGCCAGAAGACCTGGCTGGACCACACCGGCCACCACATCAAAACCCGCGGACCCGACGATGTCTCGTGCTGCCCGTATCAGATAGGCATTGTCTCCACGGGCCTAATTTTTCGCCGCACACCTGAACGTGCACGCCTGCTCAAGGAGGCATTCGGCACGCTGGTCCTCGACGAGGCTCATCGCGCCCGCCGGGGTGCCGGCACCGGTGCGAATGCCGATGAGCCCAACAACTTGCTCAGCTTCATGTACGAGGCGGCGCGGAACTCACGGCACGTCATCCTGGGCACCGCGACGCCGATCCAGACGGATGTGAAGGAGCTGTGGGACCTTCTGGAGATCCTAGGCAAAGGCGCCGAGCACGTCCTGGGTCAGGGCTACACTCGCTGGCGAGTCCCGGACGTGGCTTTGCCGCTGGTGACCGGTGCGAAGGGCATCAGCGAGCCGACCGAAGGCTGGGATCTGATCCGGAACCCGCTTCCACCGGGACGCGAAGACCCCCTCTTCGGACAGGTACGGCAGGACATCGAGCTACCGGATCGGGAGTTCTTCACCGATCGCCCGCTCGTGGAGCTTCGCCGAGACACACAGGATCTGGTCGCAGATCGCCTACTCGGGCGACGCCACGGGCTTGGCTTCTTCCAGCGCCAGAACCCGATGGTCAGGCACACCGTTCTGCGCAAGCGCAGCACGCTTGAGGAACGCGGCCTGCTGCCTAAGATCGGCGTCGATCTCCACCCATCCGAGGACGATGCCGGCAGGTCGTTCTTCGACGGCATCGCGCTGCTCACCAGCCCCTCCATCGACGGGGCGTACCAGGCCGCACAGGCGTTCACTGATCTGCTCAAGAAGCGGATGCCGGCAGCCGGGTTCCTCAAGAGCCTCCTGTTGCAGCGGATCTGTTCGAGCCTGGAAGCGGGCCGCAGCACGGCCGAGCGGCTGCTGGCCAAGAACGGCGACGTCGAGGACGTCGATGTGGCCGGCGAGGATGATCGCAGCGCTGAGGAATCGGGGATCGGGCCGCTCGGACCCGAGGAGTGCGCGGCCCTGCGCGAAGTGATCAGGCACCTGGAGAGCCGCCCCAGCGATCCCAAGTTCGAGGCGGTCTGGCACTTCCTCACCGATGCAAAACCGGTCCCTTGGCTGGAGCTTGGCTGCATCGTATTCAGCCAGTACTACGACACCGCGTACTGGGCGGCGGAGTCCTTGGCCAGCAAGCTGCCCAGCGAGAGGATCGCGGTCTACGCCGGGGCCGACCGAAGCGGCATCTATCACGAGGGACGCTGGACCAATATCGACCGGAATGTCATCAAGAAGGCCGTCAAGGACCGGCAGATTCGCCTGGTTCTGGCCACCGATGCCGCCTGCGAGGGATTGAACCTGCAGACGCTGGGCACGTTGATCAACATCGACCTGCCGTGGAATCCGTCCCGCCTGGAACAGCGCCTGGGACGCATTAAGCGCCTCGGCCAAGTCCGGGAGAGCGTCGACATGCTGAACCTCGTCTACCGGTCCACCCGCGACGAGGAAATCTACCGGCGCCTGTCCATCCGGATGAAGGATCGCTTCGACATTTTCGGGTCGCTACCCGACGTCATCAAGGCCGAGTGGATCGACAACGTCGAGCTGCTCGACGACAAAATGAGTGAGTTCATCGAACGCCAGCGCCGGCAGAACGCCTTCGATATCCGCTACAACAGCACCATCGACGCCGGCGGCGAGAAGTGGGAGCGCTGCTCGAACGTGCTGTCACGGCGCGATCTGATCGAGTGGCTGTCGAAGGGGTGGTAGCCAAGGTTGTCAGCGAACGGGAGAGCAGGTGTATTGCACTGGCCGCTTTTCTGGCAGAGATCCACGGCACGACCAATGATTCGGCAATCGTCTTCGACGATCCGGTTTCGTCTCTCGATCACCGATGGCGCATGAATGTCGCGAGGAGACTGGTGCAAGAAGCGAAGACCCTCCAGGTGATCGTGTTCACGCATGAACTAGTCTTCCTGTCCGCTCTTCTTCGGGAAGCTGAGGATCTCGACGTGCCCTATTTGGCACAGATGGTCCGGCGTGGCGGCGACCTGTTGGCTGGCCATGTCGATCAGGATTTGCCCTGGAGCGGCCTTCCCACCAAGAAGCGGATCGGCGTTCTGAGAGACAGATGGCAGGGTCTAGCGAAAGTTCATCGGGAACAGGGCGAAAAGAAGTATGCCCCGCTTGCGAACATGCTCTATGGAGATGTGCGCAAGACATAGGAGCGAGCCATCGAAGAAGTGCTCCTGGACGAAGTCGTCCTGCGTTTTCGCGAAACCATCGAGACTCAACGACTCCGGAAAATCGGCGACATTACCCAAAATGACCTCGATGCGATCGAGGCCGGTATGTCCAAGGTGTCCAAGTGGGAGGGTGGTCATGACCACGCGCTTGCAACGCATGAACCAATGCCCCCTCCAAACGAGTTGAACGCAGACATCAATGCGCTCGCCGCATGGGTGAAGTCCGTGCGGAAGCGACGACAGTCGGGGTCACTCTAACCCAAAAACCCCTTATTAACTTCTCGATGAAATTCAGTCATGTTCCAAACTGCAATCAAAGCGTGTTTCGGGTCGGCTTGGCTTTTCAGCCATTCCATGGCCATCGGCTTATAGCCGCCGCCGTCCAAGAGGACGACCGTAGGAACGCCTATCTTCGCGATGTTGAAGAGAAGGAATGGATATTTTTCATCTACCGAGCCACCCGACTCCT
>Ga0182021_10000410_pt1 | contig 45156 bp, 41 predicted proteins | sample 612E3MmetaG_FD_120493 | JGI IMG/M metagenome (GOLD analysis project Ga0182021, IMG submission 120493) | Permafrost microbial communities from Stordalen Mire, Sweden - 612E3M metaG (Illumina Assembly) | ecosystem: Environmental > Terrestrial > Soil > Wetlands > Permafrost | place: Sweden... | reverse complement strand
GACACGATGACTCCCTCCCCGACCGTTCCCCCTGCCCGCCGTTCATTCATCCAGGACGAGCTCACCGCAAGCGCCGAGACGAAGAGAAAGATCTATGACGCCTGCGGCGAAGAAATCAGTGCTGCCGTCGATCTCATCGTCGCCGGGTTGCGGAATGGGAAGAAGCTCCTTTTCTGCGGCAACGGCGGAAGCGCGGCGGATTCTCAGCACCTTGCGGCGGAGTTTGTGGTCCGCATGAACCCCGCCATCAAGCGCCCGGGACTTCCGGCGATTGCCCTGACAACGGATTCATCAATGATCACGGCCGGGGCGAACGATTTCGGATATGAGAACGTCTTCGCCCGCGCGGTGGAGGCCCTGGGTAATCCGGGAGATATCCTCATCGGCATCAGCACCAGCGGCACGTCGCAGAGTGTGAACAATGCCGTGACAGCAGCACGGTCAAAGGGCCTGACCACCATCGGTCTGCTGGGCAAGGGGGGCGGCGCCACCAAAGGACTCGTGGACATCGCAATCATCATTCCTTCCAGCGACACGCAGCGCATCCAGGAAGGACACATCACCGTCGGCCATATCATCTGCGCCCTCGTGGAACGGGAGATGTTCGGTTGACAGGGATTCCCTTCATGCAGCCTCAACCGGTCACAGAACGCTCATCTTCGCGGCGCGGGGACCTCCTCTTCCCGCTCCTGACGGTCGTCTGCGACGCCGTGGCGATCGAAGCATCCTTCCTCTTCTCCTACTGGCTCCGATTCTCCAGCGGGTTGTTCGAAGCGCTCGGGTTCGCGCGGGTGGCTTCCCCCCCCATCGAGGGATATTGGCTCGGGTCGGCCGCAATGGCCGTTCTCTGGATTCTCCTGTACGCGTCGCGGAAGACGTACCGGCCGCGACGCCGCGTTGTCCTGGTCGACGAGCTCATGCACGTCGCGCAAACGAACACGGTCGGCATGCTGATCGTCATGAGCGCGGCGTTCTTCTACCGGGATTTTTCCTATTCCCGGATCGTGTTTGGACTTATTTGGGTCATTTCCATTCCGCTCCTCTATCTCTTCCGCGCCGGCGTCGCTTCGATCGAACGGAAGCTCCACCGCCGTGGAAGGTATCTCCGCCCCGCCGTCATCATCGGGGGAGACGCCCTTGCCGACAATATTTTTGTCCGATTGCAGCATCATCCATCGTTCGGCTTCGACATTGCCGGGTACTTTTCCGATTCTGCCGCACCGGAAGGACTGGCCCTTGCCGGGGAAAAGTGCCTGGGGCCAATCGCGGCGGCACCGGAGTACATCATTGAACATAACGTGGAAATCGTGTTCATTGCCCTCCGCGCAGGCGAGCATCACCGGCTCTCGGCGCTTGTCACTGCGTGCGTGGGGATCAACGTTGAATTCATGATGGTTCCCGACATCATGGACATCCTGACGAGCAATCTCCGGATGGCGGAATACGAGGGACTCCCCTTTCTGCGACTGAAGAGAAATCCCATCACCATGTGGGGGCGGATCACCAAGAGAATTTTTGATGTTGTTGTCTCCAGCGTGACCCTCATCGTGCTTTCCCCCGCTTTTCTCGTCATCGCACTTTTTATCAAGCTCGATTCGCGCGGTCCGGTGTTCTTCAGGCAGAAACGGGTCGGATTGGACGGCAGCGAGTTTACGATGTACAAATTCCGTTCCATGGCCCAGGGATCGGAGCGGTTTGACGCACATGCCCGTCTTGGCATTCGGAATGATCCCCGGCAGACCACGGTGGGGTCGTTCCTGCGAAGGATGAGTCTGGACGAGCTGCCGCAGATCTACAACGTCTGGAAGGGCGAGATGAGCCTGGTAGGCCCCCGTCCGGAACGGACGCAGTTTGTCGAGGAGTTTCAACAGGTGGTGCCGAAATATCTGGACCGCCACCGTGTGAAGACGGGATTGACCGGCTGGGCGCAGGTGAACGGCTTTCGGGGGGATACATCATTGGAGGAACGCATACGATACGACCTGTACTACATCGAGAACTGGTCGCTCGCGTTCGACATCAGAATACTCCTGAAGACGCTGAGGGCCTCCCTGGTGTCCCGGAGATTGGAGTACTAGCCCATGGTTCCGCTCATCGTATTCTACATTCACGTTGTCTTCCTGGCCGCAGCGTTTACGACGCGATGGCAGGAAGAGGGTTGGGGAGAGGGGCTGCTTGCGGTTTTTTTTGTGGCGCTGATCTTCTTTGTCGGATGGAGCATGACCTCGTTCGTCGTGAAGATGATCATGCCGCCCGAGGGGCTGGGAATTGCTTTCGACAGGGATGCGGCGTCGCTGGCGCTGCTCGCCCTCGGGGAAGCGGTCTTCTACTACTTCTATCTCCGAAACGAGTCCGCTGAGCCGCCGGAGGAGACCCGAAACATCCCGCAGGCGGGGGAGTAGTCCCGGCCGGACATGAGAAAGCCGGGGAGGTCTTCGATCGCACATGCATCGTCAACCCCACCCGGCTTCTTGAAACATTGTCTCAGGCACCCGATGGCATCAGGAGCTACTTCCCGCCCGCCTTCGCAACCCAGATTTGTCCGGCAACCGACTTCGAGAGCTGGTCTGCGGCCTGCTTCGCTTCCTTCGAAGTTTCATATCTCCCCACGCGTACCCGGTACCAATTCTCCCCTGCGATCGTCGCGTCTTCCACGAAGGCGCTCATGCCCGCCGCACTAAGCCGGGCGGCCTGCTTTTCGGCCGTCGCCCTGCTCATCCACGACGAGACCTGGACAGTAAACATACCGCTCCCCGACGGAGGTGGAGTGAAATTCTGTGCCGCCTCCGTAGTGGATCCCGCTTTTGACCTTCCCTTCACCTTCGTCGGCTTCGACGCATTCGCCGTCTTGGAGGCCGCCGCATTTGCGGGGGGATTCGGTTCAGTTGCAATATCCGGCGTCGGGGTGGAACCAGGCGCCGATTCCGTTCCAGCGGGGGGCGGAGCCGCTCCCGCGTCGGTCGTGGCAACCTGCGCATCCGGGAGCGGCAAATCGTTGTCCATCGTTGCCGTCACCTTCGGCACTTTCTTCCCCCACAGATGAATCACCTTGAAATAGTTAAGAGCGAATACCCCAAGACCGACGGCCAGCAGAAGGACGAGCACTATAATGAGTGTCGATGACTTGCTGCCGCCTTCTCCTCCCCCCACATCACGCAACGTCGGCGGGGGGGCGACAGACTGATCCGAGTCAAGGGGATTGGAATCTTCCTCAAACTCGTCATCCCTGAGGTTCAATTTCGGCATGATGCTTTCCTCCTCCTTAGGTTATAAAAACTTCATCACGCTGCAATCCAAATTCACGAACCTCTGCGATTCCTCTTGCATGCCGCCGGAACCGGAGAGTCGGTCCAGACCTATCACTTAAAGTAAATGTTCAACTGTCCGCCTTAGTGGCTTAATTTAGTATGAAAACCCTTTGAAGTCAAGCGCCAGGTCGTTCACTATGATTTTTGGAACAAAAAGCGGCCTGATTCGGGATGGATTCGCATAATTGCGCCAATTGCCAAAAGAAAGCTACCCCCGGCCATGCCACAGCCACGGCTTTATCCACCGTTTGCCGGAGAGCATAGATGATGGATACCGGCTCTCAGAGCAGGGACGCTTCCCACAACGAAAGTCCCTTAAGCCGGGCTGTTCTCCTCATACTCCCGCATCGGCCTCCCGGTCCCCCGCCGTGAGGTCTCGATCCGGATCGTCGGCACCGCACAACCGGAGTACCAGCACCTGCATGATCTGCCGTGAATCCGATGACGAGGATGATTTCATCGATTCGTCCGCTTCACCGAGGAGCAGGAATGCCCGCTCGATGTCGGCAGGAGAAGTTGCCTCGAGCGCCTCGGCAAAATCCCTGAAGAAGTACGGGCTGATACGGGCGAGAGAGGCCTGGTCCTTTGTCGGGGTTCCCCGGCGGCGGAGATCGTGGAGTTTCCAGAGGGTCGCAAAGTACGATGTAAGCGAAGCAATGATGATGGGCGTCCGTTCCCCCGCCTCCAGCATCCGTTCGAGGATGGTGACGGCCTGGGCGGTCTGCCGTCGTCCGATCATCCTCTGGAGTTCAAAGACACTGAATTCCTTCGAAAGACCGACGACAGCGGCAACATCATCCTCCGTCAGATCTTTCCGATCGCCGGCATACACGAACAGCTTCTCGAGCTCGTTGGCAATGTCACGCAACGACGAGCCGATGGAAGCGGCAAGGAGTCTGGTTCCTTCCCCGTTCAGTTGTCGGCCGCTGCGCGCCACGCGTGCAGAGATCCAGGAAGGGAGCTGGTTGTCGTAGAGTCGTCGGAATTCAAAGGCGGCCCCCGATTTCCGCAGCGTCGAGAACGGCTTTCGCCGGAGATCGGGTTTGATACCCGTCAGGAGAAGACAGGTGGTCGCTGACGGGTGGTCGATGTACGCTGCGAGGATTTCCGCATCGTGTCCCCCCATTTTGTCCACGTCACGCACCACAACCACCCTTCGCTCGGCCATCATGGGAAACGACGAAGCACAGTCGACGATATCCCTGGCGTCCGCGTCTCCCCCCTGCAGGACATCGAGGTTGAATCCCCGGTCTCCCCCCGCAAGCGCTCTTTCGAGGATTGATTGCAGGGCCTCTTCGACGAGGAGGTCTTCCTCGCCGTAGAGCAGGTACACCGGGTGAATCTCACCCTCCAGAAGTGAGATCTCCCCCCCGGCCCTTTTTGAAACTTCGCGCAGCATTCGCGGCTACTTTTTCTCCGGCTCCGGATACCGGTGGATGGTAAGGTGTTTGATCACGATCGGGCTCTTCGGTCTTCCGTCGGTCGGACCCAGTTCAGGCGTGATTGCAGCCTGCCCGATCGCATCAACGACATCGAGTCCCGCGATCACCTTGCCGAAAATGCTATAGTCTTTTGGCAGACGGGTAATGTCATCCAACATGATGAAGAACTGGCTTGTCCCCGTACTCGGCCGCCCCTTGTTCGCCATCGCCAGCACTCCCTTCATGTATCCCGCCTTGTACGAGGAGGTGGAAGGATCCAGCTCATCGTCAAGCGGCTTCCCTGTGAAGGTCTTTCCCCCCGTCCCTTTTCCCGTCGGGTCTCCTCCCTGTATGACGAATCCCTTGGAGATCCGATGAAAGATAACTCCGTCATAGTAATGCTCTTCCGCGAGACCGACAAAATTCGCAACGGTCTTCGGCGCGTCCCCGGGATACAGTTCCGCTTCCATGGTTCCCATGCTCGTCTCCAGCACGGCAAAGATCCCGTGACGTTCGACTGTCGTTGTGTCCGTTTTCACGTTCGACATCTTTGCTTTGTCCTCCACTGATGGATGGGAACACCCGAGAAGAAGCGCAGCAGAGAGAATGCTCGCGATGCCGGGTATGAGTACATGTCCATAACGCATACGTCGTCTCCTTGGAATGGTCAGAAGAAATAGCTGAGGCCCAAGCGGGCGCCTGCACCGAAGAAGTTCATCGTCACTGCCGAACCGTCTGCGTTGCGGCCGGGGACCATCCCTTCGGCGTTGGTCAGCGTGCCGATGAACGACCAGCGGATGTTTCCGCCGAGAAATGCTTCCAGGTGATCGCCGAACGCCGTGTTCGCCTCCATTTCAAGCACGAAGCCCGGTCCCTTTGCCGTAGAGGACTCCCCTGAAAGGTACGAGTATTTTTCGGAATAGGAACCGAAATGATATCCTCCGCCTGCACCGCATTTCACATCAAAGGACCCCTCGTCCACAATGATATATTGCAGGATCACCGAGGGCATATGCACCGTGAGGCCGAAATCGGCCTGACCGTATCCGCCATCGACCGTCGTCGACCACGTAAGGTACGCATACTCCGCTTTGAGCATCCATCGTTGGGAGAGCGGATACGCCGCCGCCCCAAAGAACTCGCCGGCAGCGTGAAATGGGGAGAGGCGTTCGGACGGGATGGCGGTGACATTCACCAGCGCCACGATATCCTTCGGCGCCAGGTAGGACACCCCCATGCCGGCGCTCAGCGATCCCCTCGGCGCGGTTTCTCCCTGTGCTTCCCCCCTGACGGCAAGGGTGCAAAGAGCAGCCAGCAAGGCAACCATCCGGGCATGCCCTTTCATGCGTCATCTCCTTCTTTCTGTGCAAACATGCCGGCTGACCCGATCTGGTCATGCAGGAAGTAGTACAGCCCGATGATCGTCACGCCAATATAGCCCGCGGCATGCGTCACCGTGGCATAGCTCAGTGCCACCACGGGATCGACCCCGAACAGCTTCATGAGCGTCTGCGAAGTAAACACGTGGTAGCTCCCTGTCCCACCGGGAGTCGGCATCGCGACACCGATGCTCGATATGGTCTGGACGACGACGGCAGCGCCGAGGCCCAGCGAACCGAGGCCGAACGCAAAGAAAGCCACGTACACCATGAGAATATACAGGAACCATACGACCATGCTCGTCAGAATGATGACGACAAAGTTCGCGGGATTCTTCAGGAAGAGAAACCCATCCAGGAATGCATGGACAGTGCGCTGGAGGCGCATCTCGAAGGGGGCGGGCAGCCATCGCCCCATGCCTCGCATCACGACATCGGTCCAATCCCGGCGCACCATGAACACGACAAGGATCGCGAGTCCGCCCCCGGTCACAAGCGTCACGACGATGCCGGCCCGTTGGAGCCACGGAAACGAATCGAGGAGGGGGCCATCATAGACGAACGGCAGAAGGACGACCAGGAAGAGAAACGTAAAAGTATCGATGATCCTTTCGACCACGATCGTCCCGAGAGCGGAAGATTTCGATATCCTCTCCAGTCGGCCGATCACATAGGGACGCACCAATTCCCCGGCCCGCGGCAGCACATTATTGAAGAGGTAGCCGATCATGACGCCGGAGAAGAGATGACGCAGGCCGATTTTCGGCTTGATGGGATCGAGGAGGAAGCGCCAGCGGAAGGCGCGGACAAGATGGCTGGCAAGGAGGCAGACAAAGCTGAGGCCGATCCACCAATAGTTCGCCTCCCGCAGGGACGCCAGGAGCCGGGGGCCATCGGTTCCCCGGAATGCGATCCAGAGGAAAAGAACGGTCAGCAGGACGCTGATCGCATACTGCAGACCGCGCCGCCCGGTCAGCCAGACGGACCGGGGACGCGGAGAGAGATCCTGGACCACAAAACCTCCTTAGCGCAGATCGATGACGTCGGTGCCTTCCTGAGCGGTGAACGTAAAGCGCGAGTCGGGAATACCGCTGTTGATGGAATAGCTGTTGACGGTGTACGTGGTTTCCTTGCCGCTGGATTCCGCCAGCTCCGCCTTGCGGACGAGCCAGTCCTCGGGGTCGATCCAGAGCTTCAACGCCGTCACCGCCGATCGCTCCTCTCCGCGCGGCACGAGTTTGAGAACGACCATCTCGATCCCGTCAAGTTTTTCGCGTCCCAGCAGCGAGGCGGCAAAATCGCCGGGCGCCCCTGCCAGGATGCGCTCCGGGGTGAGGGCGCGTTCGTCGGGCCTGTAGGTATCGACGGTCACCTGGTTGTTTGCTTTGGAGTACGACCACACCGTTGTCCCGTCCGTCACCACGGTACGGTCATCCATCTCGATCCGGTACTTGTGCCCCTTCTTCAACAGGAGCGAGCCGGTCGCATTCTGTTCAATCTTCGCCACGGAGAGACGTGTTCGTCGCGTGAACGACAGCTCGGCATCCTTCACCTCCTGGTACTTCCTCCGGACATGAGCGAGTATCTCCTCCGGCGAATCCGCGGCGAAGACAGGGGACACGCATGCCGCGGTCACCAGCGCCAGCACCAACCGTTCCATCACTCTCCTCATCGCATCCCTTTCATGAATTCCTGAGTATCACTTCGAGTTCCGCTTCCGTCTCCACCAGGACTTCGCGGGCCTTGCTGCCGTCGAACGGCCCCACGATCCCCGCGGCCTCCAGCTCATCGACCAGCCGGGCGGCGCGGGAATACCCGACCTTCAGCCGTCGCTGCAGGAGCGACACTGATCCTTGTTGATGACGGACGATCAGTCGCGCGGCCTCTTCGAACAGCTCGTCCCTGGTCCCCGAGCCTCCCCCATCCCCATTCTTCTTCTTTTCCAGAATCGAGGGGAGCATGAACGGACGGCTGTATCCTTTTTGCCGCCCGACATGATCGACCACCGCCTCAACCTCATCGCTCGAAATAAACGCATTCTGAAGCCGGACGGGCTTCGGGCTCCCGCTGGCCAGATAGAGCATGTCGCCGTTCCCCAGGAGCTGTTCGGCCCCATTCATGTCGAGGATGGTTCTCGAATCGGTCTTGGAAGCAACCTGATAGGCGATGCGCGCGGGGAAATTCGCCTTAATGACACCGGTAATGACGTCCACCGACGGGCGTTGCGTCGCGACGATAAGGTGAATCCCGACCGCACGTGCAAGCTGCGCGAGACGGGCGATGGGCTCCTCCACCTCCCGCGCGGCCGTGATCATCAGGTCTGCCAGCTCATCGATGATGACCAGGAGGTAGGGAATCCTCGTATGCGTGACATCCCCCTTGTTCTTGAGACGGCCGGAGGCAACGCGTTCGTTATAGTCGGTGATGCTCCTGACACCCGCGGACGCAAGTCGGTCGTAGCGTTTCTCCATCTCATACTCCACCCCGCGCAGTGCAATCACCGCGTTGCGAGGATTGGTCACGATCGCTTCGTCGATGTCAGGCGACATTGCGAGGTAGTGATCGCGAAGCTTTGCGTACTGGGCGAGCTCAATTTTCTTCGGATCGATGATGACGAGCTTGAGATCGGACGGGTGGAGCTTGTACAGAAGACTCACAATGATGGTGTTGATCCCCACGCTTTTTCCCGAACCGGTGGAACCTGCAATCAGGAGATGGGGCATCTTCGACAGGTCGTCCGTAAAAACTTCCCCTGCGATCGTCTTCCCCATCGCCAGGGGAAGATGCGCGGCGCTTTCGCGGAACTGGGTGGAATTGATGACGCTGCGAATGGTCACCAGCGATCGATGGGAATTCGGGATCTCAACGCCGACGGCGGATTTTCCGGGGATGGGTGCCATGATCCGAATCCCCCTGGCCGCAAGCTTCAACGCCATGTCGTTTTCCAGACTGACGATCCTGCTGATCTTGACGCCGCTGGCGGGAACGAGCTCGTACAGCGTGACGACGGGGCCCGGGGTAACACTGACGCTATCGAGCTCGACGTCGAATTCCGCAAGCGTTGCGCGGAGGAGGTCGGCGTTCGCCTTCAACTCCTCATCATCGACGTCTTCTTTTCCCGGTTTCGGCGGATCGAGCAGATCGACCGACGGGAAGACAAAGTCAATTTCCTCCGGTGCTCCCGCGCCATCTTCAGGATTCTCCGGACGGACGATGGGATCCTCATCCTCCGGTTGTTGCGGCAGGGGGACGCGGCTCACGGTGATCGGCAGATCATCAACCGTCATGCGCCCCGGCCTGCGCAGCGGCTCATCGGGGGGAATTTCACGAACCGCCGCCGCAGGCGGTTCCTCCGGCGGCGGGCGGGACACGGTGATTTTCCCCTCGCGATGCTCCGCCGTCTTCATCAACGCCGAACGTTTGCGCCGGCGTTCCCGCGCTTCGCTCCACAGTTCTCTCCGGCGCGCGCCCCAATCCATCGTTCTCAGCGCCAGCCCCCTGATTCGCCCTGCAGTCTCATGGATGTCCAGATCGGCCGCGAGAACGGCTGTCAGGAAAAGACCCACGCACAGGAGGATGGTTCCTCCTGCCTTCCCGACAAGCTGTGCGAGAACCGATGCAAAAAAATCCCCCATGATGCCGCTCCACTCCATACCGGGTCCTCCCGGTTGCATCAGGATGCGCAACATCCCAAAGGTTCCCGATACCAGGAGAGCGGAAATGACGGCATAATTCGTCAGGACAACGGTTCTTCGGAGGTTTCCTTTGCGGAGGATATTCCAGCCCCACAGGAGCATGAGAAGAGGAAGGACGAAAACAGCGTAGCCGACGGTGGATTTGATGAGGAGGTCGGCAATGATCGCTCCCACCAGGCCGAGCCCGTTGCGCGCGACGTCGGCCTTGGCCCGCGCAGCGGGATCGCCGGTAAGGACTTTGAGAAGGTCCGGCACGTGGACGTCGGCTGCCCCCTCATCTCCCGCGTCGTACGAAACAAGAGCGATGAGGACAAGGAGCCCCGCAACCATCATCAGGATTCCCATGATGGCCCTCCGCCGCCTGGCAGCAGCGGCTCCCCCGCGTTTTGCGTTTGCGGGATCGTTGCGGGTGCCCACCGGCTGACCCATCAGGCAGTGGCCGTCAGGTCGGGGGCTGTTTTCTTCTCCGTCTCGCGTTTCAATTTCAGCACGTTGCCCTCCATCTGGGGAAGAACGGGCATCGAATCGATCTCGGCGCAGATCTTCAGGTCGTCCCCCATCCCGATCTCCTGAAGGTATCGGCCATGGTCGCTGGATTTCACCATGCGCAAGATGCCCTTGCCGAACGACTTGAAGAGAGCGCGCGCCACATGCGCGCCATCCGAGAGTTCGACATCGAATTCGGCATCATCCATCACTTTCGCCACCAGCATCCCGGCGCAGACGGAATCCTCGAGAGAGAGGACGCCGTTGTTCCCCGCGCACAGGATCGTAAAATCCCTCGGATCTTCCCGGAGAGCGTCCGCGACACTCGAAACGTTGACGAAGCCACACACCGAGAGTTCACGGGCGTAGCGGGCGCGGACCATCGCTTCCGAACCATTTGTCGAACTGAAGATGATGGACTTTCCCTTCACCTTCTCTGCAGAATACTCCGTGGGGGAATTGCCCAGATTGAACCCTTCGATCATCTTTCCGTTCCGCTCGCCGCCGAGAAGGATCACATCGCCGAAAAGGTTCCCCGAGATCTTGACGGCAGATTCCACCGTTGCCACAGGGATGATCTCCTTCGCACCGTTGATGAGCGCGGTGACAATGGTGGTGCTTGCACGCAGGACGTCGATCACGACGACCGTCTTCTCCCGAAGAACGAGCTCGTCGGTCTGGTACGGTGTAAAGTGAACGTCGATCCGCATGGCGTCTATTTCTTGATAAAAGGAATTGAAGCCACCATCGCAGGGATCTCCCTGCCTCGAACGAGGATGGACACCGGCGTCCCCGCTTTCGCCTGCGCGATGGGAACGTAGCCCATACCGATCCCCTTTGCGAGGACGGGTGAGAACGTACCGCTGGTGACGCTTCCCACCCTGGTCCCTGCGGCAGCGATGGGATAGCCGTGGCGGGGGAACGCCTTGTCATCCATCGTGAATCCCACCAACCGTCGGCGGGCTCCCCCCTGCTTGGCCCGGGCGATAGGTCCTTTGCCGATGAAGTCCCCCTTGTCCACCTTCGTAATCCATCCCAGCCCTGCTTCGATGGGGTTCGTCGCTGCGTCGATGTCGTTGCCGTAGAGACAGAAACCCATTTCCAGCCGGAGTGTATCCCGCGCGCCGAGGCCCACGGGGGCAATACCGTACTTCTTCCCTGCCTCCATGATCGTGTTCCAGACCAATTCGCCTGAGGCAACATCGGACGGAAAATACAATTCGAAACCGAGCTCCCCCGTGTACCCCGTCCGCGAGATGATCATCTCCACCCCTGCGAGAACCCCCCGCGTCCAGTGATAATACTGCAAGGAGGAGAGATCCGCCTTTGTCAGTCCCATCAGCGTCAGGAGGGAGCGGGGTCCCTGGATTGCAAGCAGCGACAGATCGTTCGAACGGTCCTTCAGGACAGCATCACCGGCGAGGTGCTCCTTCATCCAGGCGATATCTTTCTCCGTGTTGGCGGCGTTGATCACCAGCATAAAGTAGCCGCCCATATTATAGACGAGGAGGTCATCGACGATCCCCCCATCCTCGTAGCACATGGCCGAATACTGCACACGCCCCGCATCAAGTTTCGAAACGTCGTTCACCGTAATCTTCTGGACGAAGGCGAGGGCGTCCTTCCCACGGATCTCGACCTCTCCCATATGGGAGACGTCGAAGATGCCGACCGCCTCGCGCACTTTCATATGCTCGTCGAGGATTCCGGTGTATTGCATCGGCATGGCATAACCGCCGAACTCGACGATCTTGGCGCCAAGTGCGGAGTGTATGGCGTACAATGCGGTCTTCTTCACACGGAATCCGTTCTTGTCGTCGGTCATGGGAGCTACTTATACAGCTCGGTGATATCTTTTCCCTGCCTGCTGGAGAAGCAGCGGAATTCACCGATTGCGACGGCCGGGTCTGTCTCCAGCGTAATCCAGAGCCGGAATTTGAACCGGAGTTTCCTCAACCGGCTGAAGGTCCCCACCCGCAGCGAGTCGGCAAGCTGGGGATTGACCTTCACGATGATTCGCCACTCACTGGTTTCCCCTTTGAAGCGGCGGATCCACCGTTCGATCTGGTTGATGGTCGTGGTTCTCGACTGCACGAGACCGGTGCCCCCGCAGGCGGGACACTTCTCCGTGAAGCTGTGCAGGATATTCTGGCGGATGCGCTGTCGCGTGATTTGGACGAGACCGAACTCGGTCATCGGGAGCACGGTCACTTTCGCCCGATCACGGCGGAACTCTTTCTTCAACTCATCAAATACTTTCCGCTTGTTCCGTTCATCATCGAGGTCGATGAAGTCGATCACGATGATTCCCCCGATATCGCGGAGCCGGAGTTGCCGGCAGATCTCCCGGGCGGCCTCCATGTCGGTGCGGAGGGAGTTCTGTTCCTGCTCCTTCTTCGCCGCGTAGCGGCCGCTGTTCACATCGACGACGACCATCGCCTCGGTCGGATCGATGATGAGGTAGCCGCCGCTCTTCAGCCAGACCTTGCGTGCAAGGGTGGTCTCGATCTCCTTTTCGATTTCGTACACATCGAAGATCGGCCGTTTGTCGCGATGGAGCTCGATTTTGTCGAGCAGCTGCACCGAGGTATAGCGGATGTAGGCGCGGATCTCCTTATGGAGTTTGCGGGAATCGACAACGACGCGGGAGACGTCATTGGAGAACAGGTCGCGAATGACACTCGACGTCGTCGACATGTCCTTGTAGAGAAGGCACGGGGATTTCTCCGACTTGACGGTCTTTTCGACTTCCCGCCACGTGTCAACGAGATCCTTCAGGTCGTTCGTCAGCGACGAATCGTCCTTCCCCTCCGCAACAGTGCGGATGATGACGCCGAAGCCCTCGGGGAGGATGGGCTGAACGATCTTGCGGAGCCGGCGCTTTTCCTTGAAGCTGCTGATCTTCTTGGAGATGCCGATCTTGCCGTCAAAGGGGAGGAGAACGAGGAAGCGTCCGGCGAGGGAGACCTCGGAAGTCACGCGGACCCCCTTCTTCCCCACGGGTTCCTTCGTGATCTGGACGATAATCTCCTGCCCCTTTTCGAGCTTTACTTCTCTGTGGGGGGCTCGATGCTGGGAATGATGATCGCCGCCGTTGTTGGAAGGGGGTGGCGTTGACGGGCGTGCGGCATCATGAGGATGGCGTCCCGGTTCTTCACCGGGGTGGGTCCCGACCAGCGACGGATCGCCTTCTTTTTCCCCCTCTTCGCCCTGATCGTCGTCATCGCCGATCATCGCGGAGTATTCTTCGAACCTGTTACCGATGTCCGAAAAGTGGAGGAACCCGTCCTGCCCGAGTCCGAGATCGACAAAAGCAGCTTTGATGCCGGGCATCACCTTGGCGACCTTGCCAAGATAGATGTCACCGACCATTTTCTCCTTATTGGCAGTCTCGACGAAGAGCTCTGCCAGCCTCCCGTCTTCCGTGATGGCTATACGGGTTTCGTTGGCGCCTGCGTTGATGATGATTTCCTTCTTCATACCGTCCGAATAGTACCAACCTTTCTGTAAAGCTTGACAAGCCACGCGGACGGAACGAAGCAGGCGGGCTCCCGGCCCAGGACGAGAGACAAAGCTTGTTCATGATTCTACGCCTTCGCCGTTGAACGTCGGATGGCTTGATATGCGCAACGGGCGTTGCCGTTGCGACGGTGGAACATAGTGGTAGTCATGATCGCTTCACACAGGATCTGAACTACCTGTACGTAACGTACGAAAAACCCGAACTCTGCGCAACCGGAGATCGTGGTCACACGTTCGGGGGAAAAATTAAAGAGGTCAAGCTCCCCTGCGTCACACTTTTGGTAACCGACCGTTGCTTCCTTCCGGACCTGGCGGGGTTAAGCTACTTAGGGTTGCGCAGGACTTGACCTCATATCCGGGCAAACACGCCAGATTGCAGTGGATATGGAGAGCGTGGAGCTGATCGGGTTCGAACCGACGACCTCCTCGTTGCGAACGAGGCGCTCTCCCAGCTGAGCTACAGCCCCAAATCTCTGCAAAAATGCGGTCGTGTCTCTCATGGCATCGTAAATATACTGCTCCAGGTCGTAACAAGCAATACAGGGGCATATTTCCCGAGAAAACCCCAATCCTTGACAAACCGTGCAGGAATGCGTATTTTTTAGATTTGGGCAATATGTAGACACGGGCGAAGCATCATGGCAGACGAATTGAACCAGCGAGAGCGGACGGTCCTGCACTATGTCGTGCATGATTTTATTGAAACCGCTACCCCCATAGGATCCCGTTACATCTCCAAGCGGCATGAGGACGTCCTGGGACTCAGTTCGGCGTCGATCCGGAATGTCATGTCCGACCTCGAGTATCTGGGATACATCAACCACCCTCACACGTCGGCCGGGCGGATCCCCACGGATCTGGGCTACCGATTCTACCTCGATGCGCTGATGAGAAAGGAAGGACCCTCGGCGAGCGAACAACTGGCGATCCATGAAGCGATCCTCTCGGGGGGAGCCGAAGACGACCTCCTCAGGGATTCGTCCAGGGTCATGGGAACCATCTCCCGACAACTGTGCGTGATCACTTCGCCCAACCTGAGCAGCGGGACGTTAGAGAAGCTGGAGCTGGTCCCCCTTGTCGGGACACGGATTTTGGTCATCATTTCGATCAAGTCGGGGCTGGTGAGGACCATCATGATGGAAGTGGCCGGAGAGTTCATCCGGCAGAAACTCGACGACGTCGCCCGGCTTCTCAACGAACGACTTGGCGGACTGACCATCCAGGAAATCCGCGACACGTTTTTCGAGCGGGTCAAGGACAGCGCCGACGAAGGGACGGGGCTGATCCGCCTGTTCATTGAATCGGTCGACAAGTTGTTCCCTGTCTCACCCACGGATAAGCTGCACATCAGCGGGGCGGACACCGTGATTGAGCAGCCGGAATTCGTCAACGCGGACGATTTCCGCGGGATCATTGAACTGATCAATAATGAAGAGATCATCATCCACGTGCTGGCAAAGCACGAGACCCCGCCGCCGGGCGTCAAGGTCGTCATCGGCGAAGAGAACAACGACGCAAAGCTTGCGTCCTACAGCGTGATCACCTCGAGCTATACGACCGGGGAGGTCACGGGGACCATCGGCATGATCGGCCCGAAACGCATGAATTACTCCCGCCTCGTCCCGCTTGTGGACTTTGTGGCACGGACAATTTCAGACATGTTTACTCCCACCAAAAAACAATGAGCGACGAACTGAAAAAGGAAGACTCCCCGGAAGCTGCGCTGCCGGCGGATCCCGAAGGACCATCGGCGCGGGAGACCACCGGGACCGTTCTTGAGCGGCACAACGTGCTGTCGTCCCTCGACGACATTCAACAGAAGCTCGTGGAGGCCCAACAGAGCGCCGAGGCATTCAAGGACCAGCTCCTCCGGAAAGCAGCGGAATTCGAAAACTACAAACGCCGGGTCGAAGGCGAGTTTGCCGCGCTGATCAGGAACGCAAACGAGGAGATCCTCTTCTCCCTGATCCCGGTGGTCGAAGATTTTGCCCGTTCGCTGAAAGCGGGGAAGGAACCAGACGACGCCGAAGCGGTCCGGCAGGGGGTGGAACTAATCTATCAGAAGTTCACCAAATTGCTTGAACAACAGGGACTTGTTCCCTTCTCGTCCCTTGGTAAGCCGTTTGACGTCGACTTTCACGATGCGTTGCTGCAGGTGCCCAGGTCCGACGTCCCCTCAGGAACCGTTGTCGAGGAAGTGGAGAAGGGGTACATGTTGCACGACAGGGTCCTCCGCCACGCCAAGGTAGTCGTGTCCACCGGCGGGCCGGACGGGCCGGCAGCGGGCAAGAAGCCGGCGGACGCATAATGGCCAAGAAGGACTTTTACCACGTTCTCGGCATCGAGCGGAACGCATCGCAGGAAGAAATCAAGAAGGCGTACAGGAAACTGGCGCTGAAGTATCATCCCGACCGAAACCCCGGCAACAAAGACGCAGAGGAACAATTCAAGGAGGCAGCTGAGGCATACGAGGTTCTGAGCGATCCTTCCAAGCGGCAGCGCTACGACCAGTACGGTCACGAAGGGATGCGGGGCACCGACTTCCGACCGTTCACCGATGTCAACGACATTTTTTCCACGTTCAGCGACATCTTCGGCGGCGCTGTCGGTGGATCGATCTTCGAGGACATGTTCGGTCAGCAGGGGCGGCAGCGGCAGCGCTCGGGCGGGGGGGCGGGCTCGGATTTGAAGGTCCGGTTGAAGCTCACGCTCGAGGAGGTCGCCTCAGGTGTCGAGAAAAAATTGAAGATCAGGGCGTGGAGGAAGTGCGACACGTGCGGCGGCAGCGGCGCAAAGAACGCCGGGAGTTTGATCACCTGCCCCGTCTGCAAGGGCTCCGGCGAAATCCGCCAGGTTTCGCGTTCCGTCTTCGGCCAATTCGTCAACGTCGCCCCTTGCCAAAACTGCGGCGGTGACGGACGTGTGATCAAGGAACCATGTCTCACCTGTCACGGCGACGGACGCGTGCAGGGGGAAGCGACGATCAAGGTCTCCATCCCTGCGGGAGTCAGCGAAGGAAATTACATCCCTCTGCGCGGGGAAGGGAATGTCGGGCGCCGGGGCGGCCCGGGGGGGGACATCATCGTCGCGATCGAAGAAGAACCTCACAGCGTTTTCGCCCGGAACGGAGACGACGTTGTGCTCGACCTTCTCGTCGGATTCCCGGAAGCTGCGATGGGAGGCGAGGTCGAAGTCCCCACCCTGACCGGACGTGCGCGGCTGAAGATCGATCCCGGGGTGCAGTCCGGACGAATCCTGCGGATGCGCGACAAGGGAATTCCGCACCTGAACAGTTTCGGAAGGGGCGATCAACTTGTCCGGGTGAATATTTGGACACCGACCAGCCTGAGCGCGCGGGACAAGCAGCTCTTGAAGGAACTCGCATCGTCTGAGAACATGAACCCTAAAGAAGGAGACAGGTCCGCTCATTCCGACAAGAGTTTCTTCGGGCGGGTGAAGAAGGCCTTTTCCTGACGCACTATGAAGTTCCTCACCGACCTTCACCAGAGGTTCGGGTTTACGAGGAATGAGATCCATGTCATTCTCTTCCTCACCCTGACCCTGCCGGTCGGCCTGGGGATCAGATGGCTCCGTTCTGCTCCAGGAGCCCCCGGGGGGATCCTGCCGACCGTCGATTACGCGCAGACTGACAGCATGTTCCTGGCTCGTTCGCGCGCCACGCCGCACGATTCGTCGGCGGCCTCCGACTCCTCTCCCCGTGCCGCCCCGGCACGGAAGCCCGCGCTTGTCCCCGGCGGCATCAATGTCAACACGGCGACCAAGGACGAGCTTGTCCGTCTTCCCGGTATCGGCGAAGCGTTTGCCGAGAGAATCATCCTCTACCGGAATGAAAACGGCCCGTTCGCTTCCGTCTCCGATCTGTCGAATGTGAAGGGAATCGGACCGAAAAAGCTGGAAAGACTCCGCCCTTTTGTCAGGACGGATGGGCTGCGTTGACACAGACCGTCGTTTTTTGCATATTATTTGTTTCTCCTGTATCTCATACCATCTTGCTCCTGATCCTTTCCCATGCCAGCGCGAGATTTCATACTGGGGTTGAGCCTGAGTGGCGGAGGCGTGCAGGCCGTCGAGCTTGAGAGAGACGGCGCCAAAACGACGCTGCTGGCCATCGACGAGTGGGAGGATGTTCTCTCCCCCCGCCCCGGAGATGCCGGTGCGCCTGACATCGTCGAATTCCAGCGCCAACTGGCCCGGTTCATGTCCACCAACCAGGTCCGCGCGGAAAAGGTCTCCGTTGCACTGGACACGGCCATTCTTTTCATCAACAGTCTTCCGATTGAACAAGGCCTCACACGGACGGAGATCAACGATCACGTTCGCTGGGAGCTCTCGCAGTATTACCCCGACACCGATCCCGCGGAGTTCATCACCGACGTCCACATCCTTGCGGAAAAATCGAACGGTCCCCACAACGAGGCACAGAGCGTATCCGTCCGCCGCCACGACGCCGCGTTGATCCATCAGGCCGTCAAAGGGATGGGGTTGGACCTGTACATCGTCGACGCGGACCACTATGCCGCCGACACGGCCCTGAGGCTCAATTACCCCGACACCTATAGAAAGTACATCGCCCTCATCGGTGTCAAAGAAAATCGTCTGGACATCAGTCTCATGCGGAGCGGGAGTTTCGAAACATACCGGTACGTCACCGTCGGCTCGAACCAGGAGATCATTCAGACGTTCGCGGCGCTTGCGCGGAAGGCGCCCGAGATCCACTCGATCACCGCATACGGACCGTATCTCGACCGCGAGCTGTTGACCCTCATTCGCCGCGGCACGCCAATCCTCGTCGAAGCCCTCAACCCGCTTCGCCACATCGACGTCGCAGAATCTCTCCGCCTTGCCGATCACCTGACGGTTCCCTCCTATCGGTTTGCAGCAGCCGTGGGTGTCGCCCTGCGCAAGGATTGAGCCATGCGCATCACCACGGGGTTGTATAAGGGAAGGACCATCCTGACGGTGAAGGACTATTCCGTACGTCCCGCAACGGATCGGGTGCGGCAGACGATCTTCAACATGATCACGAGTCGGATATCCCTGGATGGCATCCGGGTCCTCGACCTGTTCGCAGGAAGCGGGAGCCTGGGTCTTGAGGCCCTCAGCCGGGGGGCGGCCCACGCCACGTTCGTTGAGCAAAACGAAGAAGCCGCCGAGGTCATCGAGCGGACCATCGCGCTGTTCGGGTGCGCGGACCGTGCGCAGGTGCTCCCGATGGATGCAATGCACTTTGCGGGAGCGCATCGTGTCCCGTTTCACCTCGTCTTCGCGGACCCGCCGTATGTGTTCGACGGCACGAAGGACATTCCCGGTCTCCTCTTCGGCAATGGCATTCTCACACCCGGCGGATACCTGGTAATCGAGCATGCCGACGACCTGGCGTTCGAGAGCACGACACAGTACACCGCAGGTCCTGTGAAGAAGTTCGGACGCACGCGCGTCACCTTCTTCCGGCAGGCGGCTATTCCGGAGGAGGGAAAATGAAACAGCAGATCGCCATCTATCCGGGGACGTTCGACCCGATCACGGAGGGCCACATCGACGTTGTCCGCAGGGCAACGGCCCTCTTCCCCCGCGTCATCGTCCTCGTCGCCAAGAACCCGTCGAAGCAGCCGTTGTTCTCGGACGAGGAGCGCATGACGATGATCAGGGAGATATTCAAAGGACACCGCCGCGTGGCCGTCGATGCCTTTGATGGACTTCTCGTTGATTATGCGCGGCGGCAGAAGGCGGGCGTGATCATCCGGGGACTGCGGGCGGTATCGGATTTCGAATACGAATTCCAAATGGCTTTGACGAACAGGAAACTTGCGCGGACGATTGATACGGTCTTCCTCGTCCCCGATGAGCGGTACACGTATCTCACGTCCTCGATCGTGCGGGAGGTGGCGCGGCTCGGGGGCGACGTCTCCGATTTCGTCCCACCCGGCGTGCGGAAGAGATTGATTGCAGCAGTGTCGCAACGTTCAGGAAGGTAATGGTATCGCGAAGGATTGAAGAGCTGGGTGAGTCGCAAACGCTGTTCTTTGCACAACAGGCCCGGCAGTTGAAGGAAGCGGGGGTCGACGTCGTCAGCCTGACCGCAGGGGAACCCGATTTCCCGACGCCGCGTCACATCAAGGACGCCGCGATCGAGGCGCTGCGGACCGACTTCACGCATTACACTGCCAACCAGGGAATGCCCGAACTCCTGGATGCCGTTGGCGAGAAGTTCTCCCATGACAATGGCCTCCGGTTCACGCGCGAACAGATTCTGGTGTCGTGCGGCGCCAAGCAGTCCATCTTCAATGCCCTCTGCGCAATCCTCAACCCGGGGGAAGAGGTCATCATCCCCGCACCGTACTGGGTCAGCTACCCTTCCATTGTGCGCCTCGCCGGCGGAATCCCCGTGGTCGTCCCCCTGGCCGAGGCAGGCGGTTATCGGATCGACCCCCTTCTTCTCCGAAAGGCGGTGACGCCGCGGACCCGTGTGTTGTTGCTCAATTCGCCGGGAAACCCGACGGGCGTTGCGCTCACACGGGAAGAGGCGGCGGGAATCGCGCGCGTTGTGCAGGAATCCGGGATCCTTGTGGTGAGCGATGAGATCTATGAAAAGGTGATCTTTGACAGGCGAACCCACGTGAGCATCGGTTCTCTCCAAGGCATGGAGGATCGCGTCGTTACCGTCAACGGCGTTTCCAAGGCCTACGCGATGACCGGCTGGCGGATAGGCTACATGGGAGGACCGGCGGATATCGTCCAGGCCGCGGCGAAAGTCCAGGGTCAGACGACGAACAATGCAAATTCCATTGCGCAGAAAGCGACCATCGCGGCGCTGCGCGGCCCGCAGGAGCCGATACAGGAGATGACGGCGGAGTTTGAGCGGAGGCGCGACGTGGTTGTCCATCGTCTCTCAGGAATCCCGTCCATCACATTCACTCCGCCCGAGGGGGCGATGTACGTCCTGGTCAACGCATCGGGTGTCATGGGAAAGACCGGACCGGATGGGCCTATCGCGAATCCCGCGGCGCTCGCTCACTATTTGCTCCACCGGCACCATGTCGCCTTGATTCCGGGCGATGCGTTTGGAGCGCCAACGTCCTTGCGCCTGTCCTTCGCCTGCTCGCGCGCGGATCTGGAAAAAGGGCTGGCCCGGCTGGCCCGGGGGCTGGAAGAGTTGAAGAACTGAGGAGAGATCAATGCCCACGTATGAATACATCTGCAAGAACTGCGGTCACACATTTGAGGAACTCCAGTCGATCAAGGCCGACCCTCTCCGCCGCTGCCCGAGGTGCCAGAAAGAGACTCTGGCACGGGTCCTGGGAGGAGGGACCGGCCTGATCTTCAAAGGAACCGGCTTCTACCAGACGGATTACAATCGCGGATCAGCGCCGGCAGGGCACAAGAAGAAAGCCAGGAAGGAGGAAGTGAAAAGGAGGATGGAAAGAAGGAGGAGGGAAAGAAGGGGGATGTGAAGAAAGAGACCTCAACACCGGCAACGCCGCCGGCCGCAAAGAAAAAATCGCCGGGCCCTACTGGTACCGATCAAGCTTGAACTTCTCGCCGAGGTACAGTTTCCTCGCCTCCGGATCGTTGGCCAGGGACTCGGATGTCCCCGCTTTCAGGATTTCCCCCTCAAAGAGCAGGTAGGCCCGATCGGTCACCGAAAGGGTCTCATGCACGTTGTGATCCGTCACGAGCACACCAATGCCACGACGCTTCAGGGTGGCGACGGTCTTCATGATCTCTTCCACGGCGATCGGATCGATCCCCGCAAACGGCTCATCAAGGAGAATGAATGTGGGATCCGTTGCAAGGGAGCGTGCGATTTCCGTACGCCGCCGCTCGCCGCCGGAAAGCGTGTATCCCTTGCTTTGGGCAATGTGCGATATGTTGAAATCGACCATGAGTTGCTCGCATTTTCTTTTCCGGTCGGCATTGCTCATGTCCATCATCTGCAGAACCGCCAGAATATTTTCTTCCACGCTCATCTTCCGGAAGACCGACGCCTCCTGCGGCAGGTAGCCGATCCCCATTCGGGCGCGTTTGTACATCGCGATGTCTGTGATCTCGGTGTCATCCACAAACACCTTTCCCCCGGTCGGGCGGATCATGCCAACTATCATGTAGAACGTCGTCGTTTTCCCTGCACCGTTCGGTCCAAGGAGTCCGACCACTTCTCCCTGGCGGACCTCGATGCTGACCCCCTGGACGACCGCCCTCTTCTTGTACCGCTTCAACAGGTTTTCGGCGCGGAGCAGTCTTCCAGGTGTTGGAGGAACCGGAGGAGTGGTCGGGAGAGTCATTTCTTCCTCAAAGGGGGAATGTGCACCGGAAGGACCCGCACAGCCTCGGGCTTGTCCGTCCGCCACCGGAAAGACGGGAGAGCGTATTCCTTCTCCCTCTTGTTCACCATATTCTCGGGGAAGTAGTCTCCCTCCACACCGCCGTAGACCGTAATGGAAGCGGCTTTCCCGCCGGCGAAGAGGATGACGATTCTATCCCCGCTCGTCCTGTTCAGGCCGTTCGCGAGAGAATCATCGTACAGGTGATACACGCTGATCGCCCTGCCTTCGACATCCGTGCGGTGAAGACCGCTGGTATCGAACTGCATGGTGAGGAGGTCTCCCATCATCTGGTCGTACCGTCCGGGATGGAGCGAATCGCTCTCCGACATCGTCAATGTGTTCCCCATGACGAGCAATCGTTCCAGCTTCCTGTGTTTCAGGTACACATTCATCGAATCGCCGCTCACCTGCGACTCCTCGTACCACAGGTAGGGCTTTGTGCGAAGCTGCAGACTGTCGCCTTCGGTGTACAGGCACGCCTCCTGGCCTCTTGCCGCCAGATCAGAGCGCACCATGGTGACGCTGTCATGCGCCACGAGACGTTTCATACCTTCACGGAAGGCCTCGAGGATCCTCCCGCGCACCTGCAGCGTGTCGGCCTTCCCTCCCCCCGTCGAATCGATCTGCACGAGAAGGGGATCGATGGTCATCCTATCGTAGTTCGTCACCGGATCGTGGTCGAGGCGTCCGCCGTAGATCGTCACACGGTCGGCGCTGCTCACAGCTCTGACATGCCCCAGACTGATCGAGCGGCGCGTCTCCCGGAAATACGTGAGCGAATCGGACAGCACCACCGATCCGCTGTCGCGAACGATGACATTCGTGTGAAAGAACGCCCTTCGTTCCTCCACAAAATACTCCCCGTACACAGCTGTGAGCGTGGTCGCCCTGTCATCAAGGCGGACATCCTCGAACGCCTCAGCACGCCGTTCGCTCCTGTGGTACGACCCACGCGGCGCGCGCAGTGTCAGCGTATCGTCGCGGATGACGACATTCCCCGCAAGATCCCACCGCCCCTGCCGGCGGAATTCGACAGCCTGGTCGCAGGTGATCAACACGTTCTCCTGGCTGAGCACCACATGTCCCACCAGCTCCCGGGCTTCCTCCCCGTCGATCACGAGACCAAGAAGACTGTCGGCATGCTGGAGGACGATCGGCTTCTCTGTCTGCCCGGATGACTTCGCTTCTCCAACCACAAGCAGGCAGGCAGTGAGGAAGGCAGGCCAGGTGCGGTACTGCACAGGTCGTTTCCTATTTGTGCTGGATGGAGGAACCGGTCACCACGAATATCTTGTAGTTCTTCAACCCCTGATCGCTCACCATGCCATGCCCCATAATATGCTCGGTCGGAGAGACAATATCGACAAAGTCATCCGTGTGGATTTTTCGTTCCGCGCTGTTCCAGAAGAGGCGATCGGTCCGCAGGGTCGTCCCGCTGTCGGAGACCACGACGACGTTGTCGTAGGCATTGAAGTCTTCCGTCGCATCGTCCACCTTCCCCCGCCGGGCCGTCAACATCGACGTGTGCTCGCCGGCTTCCCCGTAAAAGTCCACATGCACGCTTTCCTCCAGCACCGTGAAACGCTGCTGTTGGAAGGAGGCGATGTGTCCCGCCCAGAGCACCGCCTTCACCCGGGCAGAGTCGGAAAACGTGACGGTGCTCTGCCAACTCTCCTGCGAAGGGAGATCGTTGCTGGGAAGCGGGACCACCGACGGCTTCAGATGCTCCTCACACCCCGTCAGCAGCAACCCCCCCAGGATGAACAATGCCGCCCTCGTCATGTCGTCTCGTCTCCCCCGAGACCCGTCTTGACCAGTTCGTGAAGGTGGATCACACCGGCCGGGTGTCGTCCCTCATCGACGACGATCATCTGCGTGATATTGTATGATTCCATTTCGCTGAGGACCAGAACGGCAAGCGTTCCCTTTTTGACGGTCTTCGGGTTTTTCGTCATTGCATCGGACGCCGTCACCCGGGAGATATCAGCGACCTTTTGCAGCAGGCGGCGAAGGTCGCCGTCCGTGATAACGCCTTCGAGAACTCCGTTGCCATCGACGACACAAGTACATCCGAGCCGCTTTGTCGTCATCTCCATGATGGCATCACGCAACGGGACGTTCCGCTGCACGCTCGGGATCGCCGCTCCGGCGCTCATCAGCTCATCGACCTTCAGAAGGAGCCGCTTGCCGAGAACTCCGCCCGGATGGAACATCGCAAAATCTTCCGGAGTGAAGTCCCTGCGGTCGAGGAGCGCAATGGCAAGGGCATCGCCAAGCACCAGCGCCGCGGTCGTCGATGATGTCGGCGCGAGGTGATGAGGGCATGCTTCCTCCCGCACCGACGCATCGAGGGTCACCGTCGACTCCCGCGCCATAGGAGACGACATGTTCCCCACGAGCGAAATAATGGGAACGCCGAGACGCTTGAACATCGGAAGCAGCGTCGTGATCTCGCTGGTGGACCCGCTCTTGGAGATGCAGATGACAACGTCGTCATTGCGGACGATCCCCAGGTCACCGTGGATGGCATCGGAGGGATGGAGGAAAACGGAGGGTGTACCGGTGGAGTTCATCGTTGCGACGATCTTACGGGCAATGATGCCCGATTTCCCCACGCCTGTGATGATGACACGTCCCTTGCAGGCGAGGATAAGATCGACCGCCCGGGCAAAATCTTCTCCCATGCGCTCTTCCAGATCAGCCACCGCCTGCCGTTCTATCCGGACAACCTCCCTCCCCCTGGCGATAACCCTGTCATCATCTTTCATGTGCGTTCTTTCCGTCCCCTGTTGCGTGAAGTCCGGAGGGAAAGGATGAGGTCAACGAACTCGCGGACCGCTCCCTCTCCTCCCGGCAATCTTGTGACATACTGCACTGCATGTTTGACTGCCGGAAGGGCGTTTCGCGGAGCGGCCGACAGACCGACCAGTTTCAGGAGGGGGATATCGAAGAGATCATCCCCCATGTACGCACATTCCGCTTCACTGACGACCCACCGAAGCTGGAGCGCCCGAAAGGCAGCGACCTTGTCGTCCGTTCCCTGCACCACTTCTTCGATCTGAAGCATCCGCGCACGCGCTTCCACGATGGGCGTGTTCCGCCCGCTGATGATCGCGAATCTCAGTCCCGCTTCCCTTCCCCGGACGATCCCATAACCATCGTGTGCATGGAAGCGCTTCATCTCATGTCCCGCGGCGTTGTAGTAAAGACCTCCGTCCGTCAGGACGCCATCAACATCGAGCATCACCATCGTGATTCGCTTTGCCTTTGCGGCCAGTGATTCCCGGGAGAGAGGCATTACAATCTCCGGACGATGTGATCGAGAGCGGCGACCTGCGCGAGGAGCGTATCGAGCAAGTCGAGCCGCAACTGGCTTGCCGCATCGCTGAGCGCACGGGGGGGATCCGGGTGAACCTCCACGAACAATCCATCGCATCCGGCCGCCACCGCTGCACGTGCCAGCGGGAGTATGAACTCCGGCTGCCCGCCGGTTTGGCGCGCTTCCGTGTCTCCGCCGGGAAGCTGGACGGAGTGCGTGGCATCAAAGACAACGGGATAGCCGGCATTGCGCATGATCTGCAACGAGCGCATATCCACAATGAGGTTGTGATAGCCAAAGGTCGTTCCCCGTTCGGTCAGAAGGATACTCGTGTTCCCCGTCTCCGCCACTTTGGCCGCCGCATCCGCCATGTCCCCGGGTGCCAGGAACTGCCCCTTCTTGATGTTCACCACGCGGCCGGTGCGGCCGGCGGCCTGAAGCAATTCGGTCTGCCGGCAGAGGAACGCAGGAATCTGGAGAACATCCGCGACCTGGGCAGCCGCGGTCGCTTCGTCTTCGGCATGGATGTCCGTGAGGATGGGGAGGTCGAACGCCGTTTTCACTTCGTCAAGGATCGTCAGCGCTTCCTGCATGCCGATCCCGGTAAACGATCTGCCGCTCGTGCGGTTCGCCTTCTTATACGACGATTTGAAGACGACGGGGATTCCGCGGCGGGATGCAATAAATTTCACTTGTTCCGCCGTCTTCATCACCAACTCCCGCGACTCGACAACGCAAGGACCGGCAAAGAGAACGAGCGGGTGATGACCCCCGATGGCAATGTCGCGGATGGAAACGTTCATGCAGAGTCTTCTCGTCCATTCTGTTGCAATTCGACACACGCGGATCGCCCCCCTGCGTCTGCGACGCTCTTGCGGGCAACCCACGGGCGGGGAAACGAATTCAATTGTGAAAAGTACGAAAACCCCGGGTGACAATCAAAGCCGTTCTCTTTGCTTTCCCGCAATCTGCAGCGTATATTGAGAAAATATGGAAGGACAGTCCGATTCACGAACCGTCCGGGCCTATGCAAAGATCAACCTCGGGCTCCGGATTATCGAACGCCGGGAGGATGGCTACCACAACCTCCTGACCGTCTTTCACCGGATCGCCCTCTATGATGAAATCGTGCTCCGGCGGGGCGGGGAGATCGAGGTCGAGTCCGATGATCCCGCGCTCCCGGGAGGCGAATCGAATCTCTGCTCCAAAGCCGCTTCCGCCTTGCGCCGAGCCACCGGCTACGGAGGCGGAATGTGTTGCACGTTGCGAAAGAAAATCCCGATGGGAGGAGGGCTCGGCGGAGGAAGCACAGATGCGGCTGCCGTCCTGGCGGAACTCCCGCTGCTCTGGGGAACCCCCGTTGATGAGGCATTGCTTCAGTCTCTCGCGCTTCAGCTCGGGTCAGACGTCCCATATTTCCTCGGCAACGGTTCCGCGGTGGCGGAAGGGCGGGGAGCAGAACTCACCTATTTCGTCCTCGATGTCCCCTATGCCATTCTCGTTTGTCATCCCAATATCCACGTTTCGACATCCTGGGCGTACTCCCGAATCACCCCACGCCCCCGGCCGGCGCTTGACATGCGTGAACTTCTGACAGCAGGAATGCAGGATCCGCGTCTCCTCCGGGAGGAGTTAATGAACGACTTCGAGGACCCGGTGTTCGCGGCCCACGCCGCCATTCGTGCAGTGAAGGAACACATGATGCATGAGGGCGCTCTCTTTGCGCTCATGTCGGGGAGCGGCGCCGCCGTGTTCGGGTTGTTCTCCACTGTCGAAGAAGCGGCAGCAGCAGGCCGGCATTTCGATCGGCAGGGTTACAGGACGTTCATCACTCCGCCCCACTTCCAACCTGTTCTCGATGCCCGCACGCCAACGGCCTGACATAGCGCTCACGGGAAAGCTGTGGATTGCTTTCAGGCGATCAGGGATCGTCCCCCGCCTCTTGCTGCTCCCGTCTCTGATAACAGCGCTCGCAATTCTCCCCTGCCGGGCCCAAACCCAGCTTCCTCTCCCCGCGGACTCCAGCGCACGGGGAGATCTCCAGCACGGAGGGAGCACGCCGCCGGACTCCAGCGCCGTCCCGGATACTGCAGGACGCATGAGCACGCCGGAACTCGTGGGAACATTGGAGAGAAACCTTGACCCCGGTTCATTCCGCACGCGCAACGATCTTCACTGGGTCGACTACCGCTACCTCGGCAACATCCTCCAGACATTCCCCGGCGCGTTCGTCCGCGAGCAGTCCAGCGAGGGACAGTACAGCCAGCTATCCTTCAACGGCGTCGACTGGCGTTCCATCGCTGTCACGATGAACGGGCGCCCGATGAATGATCCGATTTCGGGCGTGTTCAATCTCTACCTGTTTACCACCGAGTACGCCGACCGCATCGAGGTCGTCACGGGTCCACGGGCATTCCTCTATGGGTCGAACAGCACAGGGGGCGTGGTGAACCTCGTCACAAAGAACTACAACAGCAACAAGCCCTTCACGAAACTTGACTACTCCGAAGGGGCGGACGGCTACGCCTATGTCGATGGGACGTTCAGCCAGAACACGTCGCGCAGGATCAACCTCACCTTCGGGTTCCAACATCAGGGAACCGACGGCCGTTTCCCCAATAGCGACGACGAGTCCTGGATGGGGCGGTCGAAGCTGCGGTACAACGTTTCCCGCGATTTCAACGTCATCTTCTCCTACTATTATGTGTCGATGCAAGCCGGGTTGAACGGCGGCATCAGCACCGCGTCGGTGGGGACCACGGCTGCCTTCGACGCACTGCAGGCAATCGTGGTGAATGCCGATTCCTACGAGAAGATTACTCGCCATGATCTGGATCTTTCGTTGGTAGGAACGTTCATGGGGGACAGCACCGACGTCACCAACCTGACATTGTATCACTCCCATGTACTGCGTGAGTACCGGGACGAGGAGAACCGGATTCCGTCAAACGGCATCTTCGTCCATTCCGATCACCTGGCGTCCTGGATGGGGGCAACCTTGACGCAGGATATCGCATCGGAGATCCAGCGGTTCGAGGGGGGGGCCAGCATCGAGATTCGCAAGGTGGAAGCGAGTCCGAACATCGGTCAACAACGGACCGTGGTCGGTGCGCTCTGGGGAAAGGAAGAGCTCACCCTGTCGCCGTTCTTCAGCGTTGCGGGCTTCGCCCGTCACGAGATCGAGCGCGGAACAGGATCCCCCGGCGCAGGAGCCGACGTCACGTTCACACTCTCTCCCTCCTTCGGGCTCTACGGGGGATTCTCCTCTTCGCGCCGTCAGCCCAACGAACAGGAGCTCTTCTGGAACGACTCCACGGTCACCCGCACGGGGAATATCATCGCAGAGAAGCACTTTGTCACCGAGCTCGGCGCCACGCTGCAGTTCGCCGGCGCAGGATCGATTCGATTCGGGTACGAGCACCGGACCATCAATGATCCCATTCTCTTCGCCAGGGGACCGGAAACGGCATCTCCTTTCCCCCCGATCGTCATCAGCAACGGTTCCGCTCTTACGATCAACAGCGCGCGCGCGAGCATCTCGGTGCGATTCTGGTACCTCGCCGTCGAGGGAACGGCAATGTATCTCCTCGAGACCTCGCACGGGGTGCACATCGACGATTATCCAAAGCTCTCCGGCAGCGGCGGCCTTTACTTCTGGCACACCCTGCTGCACGAGAAATTGGAACTCAAGGCCGGAGTCAAAGGAAGGTTCGCGTTCTCTCACGCGGGAATGCTCTTCAACCCCGAGGTCATCGGATACGTGCCGAACGGGGGAACCCCCGTCTCCACGAACGGGAGCGCCGATCTTTTCCTCATCGCCCACCTCGGAGATGCCTACATCCACGTGATGTGGGAAAACATCGCCGGTATCCAGTACTACGGCACCCCCTACTACCCCGGCGGAGAGCGAGCGCTCCGGTTCGGCGTCTCATGGGAGTTCAGGAATTGAATCCTGACGTCATCGTGTTCGGGAGTTCGGGCCCCGTTCCTTCCCCCCACTCCACGTTTCAAGAAACGCTATCGTCTTCTCCGCAGCCTCATCCCACCGAAACGATTGTGCCCACGCCATCGCATTGCGCGAAAGCCGCAGCCGGAGTTCGTCATTCTCCAACAGGAGCGCCATGCGCGCCCCAAGGGCCGCCACATCGCCGAAGGGGTAGAGCAGGCCCGTTTCGCTCTCCCTGACTGCATCGCGCAACCCCGGCACGGCACTTGCAATTGCGGGAGTCCCGCAGGCATTGGCCTCGACCACCGTCAATCCCCACCCTTCCTTGGACGATGGGGCGACCGTGAACCACGCACGGCGAAGCAGGTCGATCATTTTCTCTTCGGGAAGAAAGCCGCTGAATTCCACCACCTCTGTGAGACCGAGCTTCCGCGCGCATTCCTTCAGGCGGGGAAGGTCGTCGCCGTCTCCCGCAATCACCACCCGCATATTCGGGAATCTGCTCAAGACCGAAGGAACTGCGCGCAGGAGGTGATCGATGCACTTGTATTTCTTGAGGCGGCCGCTGGAAACAACCAACGGAAAGGGACTTTTTGCCCCCATGCCCGGATTATACCTTGCATGGTCAACACAATTGTGGATCACCGCAAGCCGCCCGGGGGCAAAACCCAATCTCTCGAATTCCGCCTGAGTGCTTGGGGAAACCACCATGAACGGCATGCGCCGCCGATACAGGGAGAGCGCTGCCCGTTCCGCCCAGTAGACGTAGGATGCCGCGAGGTATCCGGTTTCGAGAAAAATGCTCCGGCCGAAGAGATGGTGGGCGATCCCGACAAGGGGCCGCCGAATGAACAACGGCGTGAAGAAGGGAATCTTGTTCAGGTCCTCGATGACGACATCAAAGTCCCGTCGCTTCAGTAGGGAGGCGTACGTCAGGGGGAACCGAAAATTGAAGAAGCTCCTTGATCCGCGCCGGATCACTTCAATACCATCGACGAATTCTTGCGGGGCAGATCCGGGGTATGTGCAACAACAGAGGGTCACGTGGTGGCCGCGTCGCACGATGCGGGAGAAGATCTCATGCAGATGGACCTCCGCCCCGCCGGCCAGGGGGTTTGTGCGATCCTGCCAGTTGACGATGAGAATATTCATTACTCCGCGGCGATTTCTTCTACCCAGGAATCAAACACGTCGCCAAGCGTTCTCCGAATCGGGATCTGCGGAGACCAACCCGTCGACGCAACGAGCCGCGCGTTGCTTCCGGCCACGTAGAGTCCGTCGCCGGACCTCGAGCGGGTCGGTTCGACGGCAACGGTGACATGGATGCCGGTGATCTCTTCGTACAACGTGATCAGGTCCCTGATGGTGAGGATATGTCCGGAGCTCACATTGAACACGGCGTGGCTGCAGGGATGCGTGAGGAGAGCCCAATAGGCCCGGACAACATCGCGGACGTCCGTGAAATCCCGGCGCGCTTCGAGGTTTCCGACTTTCATGACCCTGTCGGCCTTTCCTCTCTTCATCATGGCAAACTGGCGCCCGAAGTCGGCGATGACGAACACGGGACTCTGCCGGGGACCGGCGTGGTTAAAAGGGCGTGCGACAAGGACATCAACCCCGAACGTCCTACGATACTCCTGTCCTATCAGGTCGATGCTCACCTTGCTCGCCGCGTACGGGTTGCATGGGAGGAGCGGCGCTTCCTCTGTGACGGGCTGTGATGCGCCGTGCCCATAGACCTCTCCTGTGCTTATCAGAAGGACCGTCGGCTTTGTTCCCGACTTCTCTTGCATCTTCCGGACCGCTTCGAGGAGATTCACGCCCCCCATGATATTCGTCCGGAACGTCCCGGCAGGATCGGCCAGCGAGGTGGGAACAAACGCCTGTCCCGCGAGGTGCAGAATCTTTTCAGGCAAGACGTCGCGGATGGTCCGTTCGACAGCGCCGGCATCCACCATATCCACTTCGTGAAGGTGCAGGTGCGAGATCACGCTCTTGATGTTCTTCCCCGTTCCCCCGGGGAGGGCAATCCCGTGGATTTCGACCCCCGGGATTCCCAGCAAGAACTCAGCCGCATGGCTGCCAACGAACCCGTCAATGCCGCTCACGAGCACCCGCATGGGAGCACTCACTTCGCCAATGGGGGTGTGGGTGCAGATCCTCCTGCTCCCTCCTGAACCTTTTGCTGCAACGCTTCGATACGCTGCTTCAACCCCGGATCATTCGGGTAGTGGCGTTCCTGAAGCGTCTTCAGAAGATCCAGCTCGCTCTTGTAGTCCTTCCGGAGCTCGTAGACATCCATGAGCACGCGATACGGGCTGTAGTACCCGCTCAGATTCTCCTGACCCTCCGCAAGAAGCGTTCGCGCAGATGCCTCCACCTCCGTCGAGAGGGTGTCGAACTTGTCCATCCGGCCGATTCTGTAGTAGAAGTTGGCCAGGTCCGATTCGAGGTCCATCCCCAGCGGGATCTTGCTCCGGGGGATGATGGTTTCCATCCTATCGAGCGCCGCCATCGCTTTGACATTATTGGAATCGACATTCACATGGTACATTGCAAGGCGAATGAATGCGCCCCGCAGGTTCAGCATCAACCGGGTGACGTTTTCATCAAAGTAGACGGCAGGATCGTTCACCCGGCGGAATTTGAATCCATACTGCGGTGTCGTCGAGAACCCCGCCGGTTCATCGAACAGGTTCTTCTCCAGGGCGTCCACGTTAATCCCCATCTCGTCCCTCGAGTATCTCTTCGGTTCGAGCTTCATGGCCAGTCCGTCCATCCACAGATAGTCATCCAGGCCGATCTTGCTGTCCGGAGAGCATGTCGAGGCAAAGAAGATCGGGCGCTTCCATTGGTTTGTGCGGATGATGTCCAGCACCAGGATATCCTGGGCACGGATCGCCTTGGTCTGTCCGAACTGCAACGTGTTCCTCATCGTCCATTCGATCGCCCCCTTGCGCAGGACCGTCGTATCCGTTACGCCATAGTGTTCCAGCACTTCCCGGGGGACGGGGAGTTGCATCTTTCGCGGTTCCCAGAGTTGCGGGCCGATGTTATCGATCCGTGAATCGGCAATGGAGATGGGAACGGCGATCGCCTCCTTATAGTACGGCGTATTCTTCATCTGATGGATGTACCAGGAGGTATTCACGAGACTCAGGTTGACAAGCCGGACATCGCGGCGCACTCCCTCAACATCCTGCAGGTACCAGAGAGGGAATGTATCGTTATCCCCGTTGGTGAAGAGGATGGCATCTTTTTCACACGACTGGAGCATATTGTACGAATAGTCCCATGCCACGTAATTGCCCGAGCGGTCGTGTTCATGGTAGTTGATCCGGACAAGATTGGCAGGAACGGCAAGGACGAAAAATCCCACGATGCCGCCGGCGAGGAGAAGCTGCGTCTTCTCGCCGGACTGAAACTTGCGCGCGTAATCGATGAGGGCCAGGATCCCCATGGAGATCCACATTGAGAGGACAAAGTACGCCCCCACGTAGAAATAGTCGCGCTCCCTCGGCTGAGGTTCCTGCTGGTTTTGATACAGTGCAAGGACCGGGCCCAGGATGATAAACGCCGTCAGAAAGACAAGCGCCATCTTCCAATCCTTCTTGAAATGGTGATACATGCCCAGCAGCCCGATCAAGAACGGGATCCCCCACGTGTCCTTCCAGGACACGCCTGCATCCTGCTCATCCCCTGCCGCCCCGATATAGTTCCAGAAGAGGTACCGGAAGAACATGTGGTTCAACTGGTACCGGACGAGGTAATCCATTTCGCTGGAGTAGTTGGTGTAGATTCCCTGCTGGTGAGGTTCCTGGCTGTAGCGCCGGGGAAGAAAGAGGGGCGAGTTGCCGTATTGCTCGCGCCCAAGATACGATGTCAGCCGGGCAAGATTGCTCGGATCATTTTCGTTCATCGGCGGATTCGCGTTGGAGCGGATGATCACCGATGTATATGTCGTGTATCCCAGAAAGATAAGCACGATGGACAACAAGGCGAGGTTGAGCATCTTCTGCCGTTTCTGGTATGAAACGAACACACCGTAGCAGACGAGGCCGATGATGATCCACGGGATCCAGGCGATGATTTCGCTCTTCTGCCCGGCCCAATCTCCGTCCATCATCCCCGGAAGTTCCTTCACAATCCCTGGGTAGACGACCCCAAAGGCAAGGAGTGCCACGACGGTGAAGGCCGCAAAATTGCTGAACGTGACATCGTACTTCTTGAAGAAGATGATCATAAGGACCGGGAAGATCACCAGCAGCGACAGCAAATGGACGCCAAGCGACAGGCCGATCATGTATGCGATCAGGAGGATGTACTTCTCGTTCCCTTCCTCCTCCGCCTTCTCACGCCACCGGAGGGCAAGCCAGACCACCACGGCGAGGAAGAACATGCTTGCGCCGTAGACTTCCGCCTCGATGGAATTGTCCCAGTAAGTGGTCCCAAAAGCGAGGGACAGCGCCCCCACAGCCGCCGAACCATAGACGGCGATGAAATCGAAGAGATGCGCAGGGATGCCCCGGAAGATCACGATCAAACGAACGATCACGAGGTACAGGAACATGATGCAGAGGCCGCTCAGCACCGACGAAAGGGCATGAGCACGCACTGCCTGGTCCGCCGCGAACGGGATCATCATGGCGATCCGTGCGCCAAACAGGAACAGGGGGGATCCGGGAGGATGAGGCACCTGCATCAATTTTGCGGCGGCGATGAATTCGCCGACATCCCAAAAGACGACGGTCGTCGAGAGCGTGAGGAAATAGACTACCATGGTAGCAAGGAACACAACACCTGCGACGATCCTGTTCAACGTGCGGTGGCTCATTCCGACCTCTGAAAAGGGGGGAAGTTCAGTGATATCTTCAAAATGTACCGAATAACCCGACGAACGTCAAATCATCAGGCGGGCGGCAATCTCGTCGGCCATCATGTATCCGTGATCGGTCAGGCGGATGGAGTCACCGCCGAGGATCAACCGTCCTTCTCCCTCGAGATCGGCCGCAAGATTCCGCTGTGCAGCCGGAAACTCCGCGCCGAAATCATTCTTCCAACGGTGCAGATCAATCCCGCCGCTCCGAAGACCGAGAAACAGTCGCTCGTTCATCATCTGCGCTCTGCCGATGTCCTCCCTCATCGTGACGGGAAGCTTGCCCTCACCAAGGAATCCACCGTAGCTTGCGATATTCGCCACGTTTGCCCACCGCACCGCACTTTGCGAGTTCTTCTCCATCCAGAATGAATGAGCGGAAGGTCCAAAGCCGAGGTAGTTCTCGTGTGTCCAGTACGCGATGTTGTGCCGGCACGTGAATCCCGGCCTGGCGTAACTGGAAACTTCGTAGTGTTCGAACCCGTTTTTCTTCATCACGGCCATCGTTCCTTCATACAGGATTGCCTCCTGCTCCGCGGCAGCCGGGACCACGGTTCCTTCCGCCACAAGGCGGGCAAGGGGCGTCCCCTGTTCGACAATCAGACTGTATGCAGAGACGTGGTCCGGTTCCAGCGAGAGAGCGCGGGAGAGCGTCTCCTCCCACTGCAAGGCAGTCTGCCCCGGTAGCGCATAGATGAGGTCAACGCTCACGTTCGCGAATCCTTCGGCCCGCGCCATGCGCACGCACGCTTCCGCCTGATGAGCATCGTGAATTCGGTCGAGAAATCTCAGCTCCTCCGCACGAAACGACTGGATGCCGATGCTGAGCCGATTCACCCCCAGCGAGCGAAATGCGGCAATCGTTCGGCCGGACACCGTACCCGGGTTTGTTTCGAGGGTCACCTCAGCGTCCGCCGCTATCGTGAAATGCTCCCGCAGAGAACCCATAATGCGTTCAAGCTGCGGCGGGGAGAGAAGCGAAGGAGTTCCACCGCCGAGGAAGAGCGTTGACACCGGCTCCAAGGCACCGTACGCCTTATAGGCCCTTATCTCCCGCTCCAGGGCATCGAGGAATCCCTCCATCGGCGCGCGCGATTCGATGGAGTAGAAGTCGCAGTAGAGACACTTTCGTTCACAGAAGGGTATATGGAGGTAGAGCGACGACATGCGTCTGTGCGGTCCCCGCGGTGTCGAGAAAGAGAAGTCCAGGAACTCTTATCGAATAATTGTCCCGATCCGGCGCCATTGGATTCCGTTTCGCGCCGCGGACCAGTAGATCAGAAACGCCTTTCCCACGAGATGGTCGGCGGGAAGGAATCCCCATGCCCGACTGTCGTAGCTGTCGGCAAGGTTGTCGCCAAGGACGAAATAGTGCCCTGGGGGGACGACGACGGGGCCATAATCGGGCGTCGGCCGCCCTGCTGGCGGCGATGGAAACGCGCGCAGCACCGTCCCATCGACAATGACGGCGCCTTCCCGCACTCCCACGGACTGCCCCGGAAGACCCACGACGCGCTTCACGAACAGCGTCCCCCCCTGCCCCTCCCCGTTCGGCATTTCTCCGGGAAAGCGAAAGACCACAACATCGCCGGGGTGCGGCGACGCGAACGCAGGAAGTCGGAACCAGGGAATGCTTGCGTGTGTGAAGGGAAAGACGCGGGGGGTCGACGGTCCATAGAGGATCTTGTTCACGAGGAGGAAATCCCCCGGCAGCAATGTTTCCTCCATCGAGGGAGACGGGATACGAACGGCATCGAGGGCAAACACCTTGACGCTCAGCGCAAGGACCAGAGTGACCAGGAGGATCTTCAATCCCTCCTTCACCCGATGCCACCCTGCGACAAGGAGACCGCCGTCGTGTGCGGTTCCCGGGATGGGGGGATGCGCGCCTCCTTCCGTTTCTCCTCTCTTCATCCGCACCCGTGTCATTCCCTATTTGATAATCGTTCCCACCCTGCCCAGCCGAACTGATGCAAGCTTGCTGACGATGCTCGAAAAGGGAGCATCGGGGTCCCACGACCAATAGACGATCATGGGTGTGCCGACGATATTCTCTTCCGGGATAAACCCCCAAAAGCGGCCGTCAAGACTGTTGTCGCGGTTGTCGCCCATGCCGAAGACATAGTTGTGTTCCACCGTATAGGTGGAGGATACCTTCCCATCGATGGCAATCGTGCCGTTCCCCTCCCGCCGGATCATGTGCCCCTCCCGCCCGATGAACGTACTCCAACGGTCATACGTCGACGCGTTGAGATCCACGACGTCCCCCTTCCTGGGAACGGCGACAGGTCCCCAGTTGTCCTCATTGTACGGAGCTCCCTTGGGAAAGATCTTCGGGTCAGGGTACCCCGAGGGTTTGACGTAGTAGTTATTGAACTTCATGTTGCGGGGGATCGGGGCCGGCCGGCCGTTCACCGTGAGAAGGCGGTTCACCACCCGGACGGTGTCGCCCGCAACGGCCACGGCACGCTTCAGGTAGAACATGAACTCCGGGGACCTGAGCTCATCCCGTTGTCCGGGAAATTCGAAGACGATCACGTCGCCGCGTTCCACGCCGCGGATAGCGGGGACACGAAACCAGGGAAGCCGGATGTTGGTGAACGGGATCACCCGCGGCGTGGTGCCGCCGTAGAGGAACTTATTGACAAAAAGAAAATCCCCCGTCATGATTTCGTTCTCCATCGAGCCGGTCGGCACTTCGAATGAGGCAAGGACAAAGCTGTTCAAGAAGAAGAACGCAACGAGGACAAAGAGAAGGTCCTTGAAGAAATCCTTCACCGCCGCTCCCTTTCCCTGCACCTTCTCTTTTCCCTTCACTTCCTGCTTTGCGTTGGCCATGCTGGTATCCTTTCTCTGATCGATCCTTCATTCATCATCCATTGAGAGAACCGCAAGGAACGCTTCCTGCGGAATTTCGACGCGTCCCACCTGTTTCATACGCTTTTTCCCCTCTTTTTGTTTCTCGAGGAGCTTCCTCTTCCGGGTGATATCGCCGCCGTAGCATTTCGCAAGAACGTTCTTCCGCATCGCGGAGATCGTTTCCCGCGCGACCACTTTGCTGCCGATGGCGGCCTGTATGGCCACCTCGAACATCTGCCGCGGGATGAGCTTTCGCAATTTGACGCACAGCTTCTTCCCCCATTCGTGCGCCTTCTCCTTGTGGACGATGCACGAAAAGGCATCGACCGATTCTCCATTGAGAAGGATGTCGAGCTTCACCAGATCGGATTCGCGAAACTCGAGAAACTCGTAGTCAAAAGAAGCATAGCCCCGGCTCGTCGACTTCAACTTGTCGTAGAAATCGAAGATGATCTCGGAAAGGGGCATCTCGTAGGCGATATCCGCGCGCGTCGGGTCGAGATACGTCGTGTTCTTGTAGACGCCCCGCCGATCCATGCATAATTTCATGATGTTCCCGACGTACTCCGTCGGAACGATGATCTGCGCCTTGACGAACGGTTCTTCCACCCGTTCGATCTCGCCGAGGGCCGGCATGAACGAGGGGTTGTCCACAAGGACAACCTCGCCATTCGTCCGGGTGACCCGGTATTCGACGTTCGGAACGGTGTTGATGATATTCTGGTTGTATTCCCGTTCAAGACGCTCCTGAACGATCTCCATGTGCAGCAGACCGAGGAATCCGCAGCGAAACCCGAAGCCGAGAGCTGTCGAGGTCTCGGGCTCGTAGATCAACGATGAATCGTTGAGTTGGAGTTTCCCGATCGAGCTCCGCAGATCCTCGAAGTCTTCTGCATTCGTCGGGTACACGCCGCTGAAGACCATCGGTTTGACGTCCTTGTAGCCCGGGAGGGGCGCCTCCGCCGGCCGTTCGGCATGGGTCACCGTGTCGCCCACCTTGGTATCGCGGACATCCTTGACCCCGGCGATCAGATAGCCGACATTCCCGGCCGCCAATTCGCCGGTCCGCATGCGCTTCATCTCCAGCACGCCCACTTCTTCCGCCTCAAAGACATTCCCGGTGTTCAAGAACATCACCTTTTCCCCTTCGCGGAGGGTGCCATCCACCACACGGATATACACCACCGATCCGCGGAAGACATCGAACACCGAATCGAAAATCAATGCTCTCAGCGGGGATGAGGCATCGCCCAGCGGCGGGGAGACGCGGTGGACGACGGCGTCGAGAATGGCATCGATGCCGATGTTTGCCTTTGCACTCGCGAGGATGATTTCATCATCCCTGCACCCGATCAGATCCCTGATCTGCAGCCTGACGGTGTCGATCATCGCACTCGGAAGGTCGATCTTGTTGATCACCGGGATGATCTCCAGGCCCGCATCGATGGCGAGGTACAGGTTGCTGATGGTCTGCGCTTCGACCCCCTGTGAGGCGTCCACAACAAGGATGGCCCCCTCGCAGGCGGCGAGAGAGCGCGAGACTTCATAGGAGAAGTCGACGTGGCCGGGGGTATCGATCAGATTGAGGATGTAGGCGGCGCCGTCCGTGTGCTGGTAGTGCATCTGAATGGCGTGGAGCTTGATCGTGATGCCACGCTCCTGCTCCAGGTCCATGTCGTCAAGGACCTGGTTGAATTTCATTTCCCGCGGCGTGATGGTACCGGTCCGTTCGAGCAGCCGGTCGGCGATAGTCGACTTCCCATGATCGATGTGGGCGATGATGCAGAAATTGCGGATGTTATCCATGCGGCTTCGTTAAGAACACAAAATCCGTCCCAAGGAGTGCGGGGCGGACTTGCCGGGTGCGGTGACGATCATCATGCAATATACCTTTTTTACGGCTGAGTTGCAACGCTTGCTCTTCCACGCCATCCTTCGTATCTTCTTGAAAACAAAGAGCATATCACGGGGCACATGTCGATCCTCACCCACCCGGGCATCACCGCTTTTCTTCAGACCCAGGCAACACCACCCCTTCCCGACGCTCCCCTCGCCGTCTTCGACTGCGACGGGACGATCATACGGGGAGACATCGGGGAGGCGATGTTCCACCACCAGATCGAACATTTCCTCTTCAAGCGTTCTCCCGCCGCGGTGTGGCCCGACCATCCGCGACGGGACGACCTTGACAGCATGTACCATCGGTTGCGCCTGCTTACGCCGTCTGCACGTCGTTCCTCGGCCGACGCGGTTGCATTCGCCGACATTCTTCTATCCTGGTACGCCGATCAGATCGCAGCGGGGGCGGTGGCCAAAGCATGCGCCGACATCGTCCGCCTTCTTGCGGGGTACTCCCTCGCCGAAGTGCGCGCGATAGCGGAAGAGACATTCCTTGCGGAGGCGTTCTCGCCGCTCGGGGAAAGGACGCTTGGCACCACCACCCTTCCCAAAGGAATCCGCTACCTCCGTGAGTCCGTCGATCTCCTCCTCGAATTGCAGCGGAGAGGATTCGATATTTGGGCCCTCTCCGGAAGCAATAAGTGGAGCGTGGAGCCCGTCTTCCGCCGCCTCGGGGTCCCGGAGGATCACGTCGTCGGGCTCGAGTTGAAGACCCACGACAATATCCTGAGCACGGATGCCGTCGAGCCGATCCCTGTCCGCGATGGAAAGATCCCCGCACTCCGCAGGTTCACGGCAAAGGTGCCGGTCCTTGTCGCAAGCGATTCCAGGAACGACATCCCCCTCTTTCTTTCCTCCGCCAACGTGAAAGTGCGGATAAACTCGCGGCACCGGGATACGGACGATTTCTTCCGGGCTGCCGGCACCGGTCCGGACGACTCCTGGGTACTTCTTGAGGACCCGCAGAGCATCGAGACAGGCGAATGGCCGACGTTTCTGCCACAGTGATTGGCGGAGGGGTGTAGGGTTTGCGATTGCAGCCGAACTCTCCCCGACTTTTCCCTCTCTTCCCCTTCTTGAACGGAATCCCCGGTACGGGCAGGAAACATCGAGCCGCAACAGCGAAGTGATCCACGCGGCTGTCAAGGATCATCACCGCTTCCGACCGCTCATCCCTTCTGTTCAAAATGCCCCGTCATGGTTGCTTCAGCGATCACTTTCCCCTCGATCGCGCGAAGGAACTGCGACAGCGTGCACTCTTTCGCAAGCGCGATGGCCGCGGTGTTGAGTGCATAGATCGTCGCCACGTACGGATGGACTCCTGAACCCTTTGGAGGATACGGACCGCTGTACCCAATCTGATTGGAAGAGTTACAAAGCTCCCGCGTACCAGGCGGAAGAGAGTGCCCGCGTGAGACCCCCTCGACAAGGGCACGTTCGCGGAAGGGGATATCAATGAGAAGCCAATGGACCCAATTCCGCGCGACCGGATGAGGGTCGACGATGGAAAATGCAAAAGATCGCGTCGTGATGGGGGGATCGTTCCAGGTAAACCCCGGTGAGACATTCTTCCCTCCCTTCACCCCCTTCTCAGCATACGCCGCCGGTATCTCCCCCCTCTCCTGGTACGAGGTACATTGCAGAGTGAACATAGCTTCTCCCTTGTCGCATTGCCCCGCGTCTTCGCCCTGCACGGATGGCGGGACGAAAAAGGGGACGTGTCATGAAAACGCTTTGCGGAGCGCTTCGCGACTTGCACCGACGGTCCGGTCGATGTCCTCATCGCTATGCGCGTCAGACATGAACGTCGCCTCAAACTGCGACGGGGCAAGATAGATCCCCCGGTCCAACATTTCCCTGAAGTAGACGGCGAATCGCCGCGCATCCGCCGTCAGGGCAGTGGTATAATCAATCACTCGCGTCGGCGTGAAGAAGAGGGTGGCCATCGACCCCACCCTGTTGTAGCTCAGGGGAAGTCCGAGGGAATGGACCACCTCTTGTATCCCCGCCGCAAGCCGTTCCGATTTCTTTTCAAGGCGCTGGTAAAACGTCGCGTCGTCCGCTAGGAGAGAGAGCGTTTCCATGCCGGCCGTCATGGCAAGCGGATTGCCGGAGAGAGTCCCGGCCTGGTACATCGGTCCGCTCGGAGCAACCATTTCCATGATCTCTTTTCTTCCGCCGTATGCGCCGACCGGCAGCCCGCCGCCGATAATCTTCCCCAGTGTCGTCAGGTCGGGAGTGACGCCGTAGAGCTCTTGTGCTCCTCCGGGAGCGAGCCGGAACCCCGTCATCACCTCATCAAAGATAAGAAGGATGTTTTCCTGCGTACATAGCCGGCGCAGATCCTCCAGAAATCCTCTCTCGGGAGGGACGCAACCCATGTTCCCGGCGACCGGTTCCACGATAACGGCGGCAATCGTGTTCCCCTTCTTGGCCACGAGCTCCTGGACCGAGGAGATGTCGTTGAATTTCGCAATGAGCGTCTCTGCCGCCAACGCAGGAGGAACGCCGGGGCTGTCCGGAACGCCGAGTGTCATCGCTCCGGATCCCGCCCTGATCAAAAAGGAGTCGGCGTGGCCGTGGTAGCAGCCTTCAAACTTGATGATGGCTGTTCGTCCGGTGTATGCCCGCGCCAGCCGAACGGCGCTCATCGTGGCTTCCGTCCCGGAATTCACCATACGGACCATCGCGATCGATGGAACGAGGCGGCAGATCATTTCCGCCATGCGCACTTCGAGCTCGGTGGGCGCGCCGAAGCTGGTTCCCGCGCCGGCCGCGCGCACGAGAGCTTCCAGAACGCGGGGATGGGCGTGACCGACGATCATCGGTCCCCATGAGCCGACGTAGTCGATGAAAACATTCCCATCGACATCCCACAGAGACGATCCCTGCGCGCGCGCGATAAACAGGGGGGCGCGGCCCACGGCGCGGAAGGCCCGGACGGGTGAATTCACGCCGCCGGGCATGAGCATGCGCGCCTTTGCAAACAGAGCATCAGAGGTGGAAGTCTTCACCGCCATCGCCTCACCGGTGTTTTTCAAGGTATCGCGCCGCGTCCTTTGCAAAATACGTCAGAATCATGTCGGCTCCCGCGCGTTTGATGCCCGTGAGCATCTCCATCATCACGCGTTCCCCGTCCACCCATCCCATCGATGCGGCGGCTTTGACCATCGAGTATTCACCGCTGACGTTATAGGCGGCGGTGGGCATGCCGAAAGTCTCCTTGACGCGAAAGAGAACATCCAGGTACGGCAATGCCGGCTTCACCATGACGATGTCGGCTCCTTCGGCGATATCCTGCGCAACTTCACGCAGGGCTTCATCGGTGTTGGCGGGGTCCATTTGGTGGGACCGGCGATCCCCGAACTTCGGCGTGCTCTCCGCCGCCTCGCGGAAGGGTCCGTAGAATCCAGACGCATACTTGGCGGCATACGACATGATCGGCAGGTTGGGGAATCCCCCCGCATCAAGCGCGCGCCTGATCGCCCCAACGCGGCCATCGAACATATCCGAAGGGGCAACCATATCCGCCCCCGCTTCCGCGTGCGATGTCGCCTCCCGCACGAGCAGTTCCACCGATTCGTCGTTCACGATCTCGTTCCCCCGGACGATGCCGCAGTGGCCGTTTGAGGTGTATTCGCACAAGCACACGTCGGTGACAAGCGCCAGATCCGGCACTTCTTTCTTCACCGCACGGAGAGCGGACTGCACGACACCGTGCTTATCGTACGCACCCGATCCCACCTCATCTTTTGCCGGCGGGATTCCGAACAAGAGGACGGCGGGAATGCCGAGGGATCGCACCTCGGCACACTCCCGGACGATGTTGTCAACAGACATCTGATACACCCCCGGCATAGAGGAGATCTCTTTCTTCACGTTCGTTCCCGGAACGACGAACAGGGGAAAGATGAAATCGTCGGGCCCGAGACGCGTTTCACGCACCATACTGCGGAACGTCTCCGTCATGCGCAGCCGCCGCAGACGTGAAACGGGAAAGGGAGGAACAACCGGCAGAGTGCTTTTCATGGAAATGCTTTCAGACGTGAGACATATGCACCGCGTTCACCGGAGAGTCTCCAGGATCCGGCGGGCGGTTTTCTCTCCGTTCATCACGCAATCGCCCACCGCGATACCCCCGCGAAAATTGCTGCAGAAGAACAGGCCGGGCATGTCCGTCTCCAGGCCATCCACCGTCGTCATCAGCTCCTGGTGGCCGAGATTGTACTGCGGGATCGCCCGCTCCCACCTGCTCACCCTGGCATACACCGGATCGCCTCTGACGTTCATCAATGCACGGAGTTCGGACGTCACGAGGCGGATGAGATCCTCCTCGTTCTTCCGCGCAATCTGCGGCTGTCGCGAACCGCCCACGAAGGTTGTCAACGCAACGCGGCCTTCCGGCGCCCGTCCGGGAAACAGCGACGACGACCAGATGGTCCCAAGAATCGATCTCCCTTCCTTTGCCGGGACGAGATAGCCGAATCCGTCGAGAGCACGCCCCATATCTTCCGCCCGATAGCCAAGGAACACTTCCGCCACGGGGGGATACGAGATCCTGCGGAGCGCATCGCTCGCCGCGGGAGAGAAGTGCCGGATCAGCAGTTCGGCGGCATAGGCCGGAACCGCAAGAACGACGACATCTGATTCGGCGGGGATCCCTCCTCCGCCCCGTCCGAGCAGGATACGGAACCTTCCGTCCGCTCCCCGCTCCACAGCGACAACATCGCAGCCATACCGTATCTTTGCGCCGAGCCGCCGGGCAATCGCCCGGGGAAATGTCTGCATCCCCCCGCGGAAAGAGAACATCCTGGCTTTGTCCTTCGCTTTCTCAGCCCTTTGCCTCCGCTCTCCCGCTCCGAGGATCATTCCCTTCATCAAACCGCCATATTTCTCTTCGAGAGCATAGAGTTTCGGGAAGGCGGCGCGAACGCTCAGCCGCGCCGGATCCCCCGCGTAGACGCCGGACACGAAGGGGTCAATCGCATAGTCGAGGAATTCCTTCCCCAGTCGTCTTGTCACAAACTGCGCAATCGATTCCTCGGCAGGCGCACGGCCGACAATGGGTTCACCCAGGAGACGGAGTTTTGCCCGCCCGCCCCACAAACCCGACACAAGGAACGCCAGCGGGGTCATCGGAAGCGGATGAAGCTTCCCACCACGAAGGATATACCGCTTGTCGGCGGAAGCATCCGCATAAACCCATTCATCCCCGATCCCGAGCTCCTTCACCATCTCCCTCAGGAGAGGAGTGGTTTCGAGGCTGCTCGTGGGGCCGGTTTCCACGAGCCAGCCATCCTCTCGTACCGTCTGCATCGTCCCGCCGGAAACCGCCTCGAGTTCCAGGAGAGTGACGTCACTCCCCGCGCGGTCAAGGAAGTACGCCGTGCTCAATCCCGAAATTCCAGCGCCGACCACAATCACCGACTTCCCTGCCATCACGCGTTCACCTTCCGCAGGACAAGATCCGCCAGGGCCTCGATGAACAACGGTTCCGTATGGAGGGCCGGAGACATGTCGAAGTGGGAGATGCCCCGTTGTTTCGCGTGCTGTTTCATTTCCAGATTGATCTCCCAGAGTGTCTCGCTGTGGTCCGAAACAAAGGCAATCGGAACGACGACAACATGCGATACCTTCTTCTCCGCGAGACCGTCGATCGTCTGCTCCAGCGTGGGCTCAAGCCACTTCTGCGGCCCCACCTTGCTCTGGAAGCAGAGATGATGGTGAAGTCCGAACTGACCCGCCCTCACGACGGCTGCGTAGGTGCGGGTGATCTGGGCTTGATACGGGTCGCCGCTTCGGACGAGGGAGACGGGTGTACCGTGCGCACTGAAGACAAGGTGCGTCCCGCGTCGGTCCGCCTCCGGGATGCGCCGGAGAGCAATAGCGATGCGCCGGACGAGCGCAGCAATGTACAAAGGATGCTCGCAATACTGATCAACGACATCGGGATGCAACCGTTGCAGGTCCCGTTCCCGGAGGACCCTGTTCCATTCGTTGACGCTGGAGCCGGTGGTGGTCTTCGAATACTGCGGGTAGAGCGGAAGGAGCAGCACGCGCTCGATCCCTGCATCCGTCAGCTCCGCGATGGCATCTTCGGT